>Ga0209550_10000428_pt1 | contig 38978 bp, 46 predicted proteins | sample LauGreSuBDMM15SN_2_FD_187567 | JGI IMG/M metagenome (GOLD analysis project Ga0209550, IMG submission 187567) | Freshwater lake microbial communities from Lake Michigan, USA - Su13.BD.MM15.SN (SPAdes) (version 5) | ecosystem: Environmental > Aquatic > Freshwater > Lake | place: Lake Michigan...
CCTGACTATGATAACAATCTTTGAAACATAAACCAATTATCATAATTAGCATTATTCTCTCTAGCCAAAGAAAAATGTTTTTGTTGAGAAAATATGCAATCTAACACAATAGATTGATCATCTTTTACAAGACATTTATTCATTAAATATAATTTTAATTTAAGATTGTATGTAATTGCCCACCAATCTACTTTATCTTTATGTAGTATAAAAAACCCACCTGCAACTGTATTTTGGTGCGGCGGTATAGAAACTATAGGTAATCCTTTCTTATTTTTTTTACTAATTAATTTGTATAAGTAATTCACCTCGTCGTCATTATTGTTAACACAACCGTAATAAATTTGCGTTTTCTTTAGTGACAGTACAGTTGCTGGATTCGGCCATTTAGATAAATATTGTGTATTAAGGTCCTCTGGGCGATTGCGAAAATACCCAATATCACACCAACCATAAAATTCTGTATCAAAATATTTATTACTAGCGGTTTCATTTACGAACCATACTTTTTCAGACCATAACATATTCAGATGCCAATCTGCGTTAAAATTAGATTTGTTGTTAAAAATAAGGTTGTTTTTATAGTTTTCAATCCAATAGGTTTTGTATTTATAATTATAAAAATGTTCTAAAGGTTTCAGAACTATTTTAATGTTTGGATTTTCTTTCGTATCAATATATTTAATACTTATTTCGTCAGTGTAAATGACTAAATAAAATTTATTCACAATGGAAATAAAATTATTCATCCATTCAACATACAAAGTATGCTTAAATTTTGATTTGACAATATAAAAACAACTAGAAAATGTTATTGTCATTTATATGTAAATAAATAAATGATTTATTTTATATTATTTGTTTTACTTTTTCCTTTTATAAAATGTCAAAAATAAAATATAAAAAAACAAATGAATAAATAATATGATTGAACAAGATTTCATATTATTAATTATGAATTGCAAGAAATATGCGGAAAAAGCATCACTTCAAAAAACTACATGGTTGCAAAATATTCCGTCACGTTTAAAATATTATCACGTTATAGGCGATGAAGAACTTGTCACTCCTTTCAAATTTGACGAGGAAAATAATGTACTTATGTTAAAAGTAGGTGATGATTACAATTCATTGCCAAAAAAAGTAATTGCTGCTCATCAGGCTATTTACGATACACATAAGTTTACATACATTTTTAAAACAGACGATGACCAAATACTAGTCAATGTACGGTTTTTTGACGTAGTAATAAACCTAATCGCTAACAAGAGGCCAATCATACATTATGGAGGAAATGTTGTAGACGTTCCACAAGCATATTTGTCTCAATATCATAGAATACATCCTGAATTGCCGCTGTATTTACCTGTACTAAAAACCAAATATTGTAGTGGTCGGTTTTACTTTCTCTCTAAAGAAGCAATTGCCAATTTACTTTTAAAGAGAGAACTAATTTGCAAAGAGTTTTTGGAGGATTATGCTATAGGATACAATTTGTCAGATTGTTACAAAGAAAATATGTTAAACATTTGTACGGATAATTCGTTTAAAGATATGTAATATTTAAAGACTTAAAAAGTTAGTTTACAATTTATATTATGAGTTGTAAATATTTCATTTTAACTAAACCATGTAATAAAGAAGTTGACAATGATGAAAATAATCAAATAATTTGTTTAAATTCAAAATCATATATATTGCCAAGTTCCAACGTAAATTATTACATTAGTAATGGATTATTTGAAAAAAATTTGATGTCTTGGGCGAAATGCTTATGCAGTAAGAATAAAAATATGCTTGATATAGGCGCACATTCAGGCACGTACACTATTAGTTTAGCTGAACACTGTAAACATGTGTACGCTTTTGAACCTCAGAAAATGACATATTATTCATTATGTGGAAGTGTTGCATTATCTAATATAACGAATGCAACATGTATAAATTTTGGATTAGGTTCTCAAGAACAAACTGGGACTCAAATATTAAATATAATTAGCAATGATGGCGGCGGTTCAACACTTCATACACAAAATTGTGATGTATTAAAAACTGAAGAAATAGAGATAAGAACTCTAGATAGTTTTAATATTGATAATATTGGGTTTATTAAAATAGATGTAGAAGACAATGAATTACAAGTATTGGAAGGTGCGCAAAACACTTTAAAGAACTCAAATTATCCAAAAATATTGTTTGAAATGAATAATTATAATGCAAAATTGATAGAGTTTCTTAAAGAAATAACATATAATATTATTAAAATTCAGAATACTAGCAACATGTATTTAGCGACCGTATCGTAATATTTATTTCTAAATAATAATACAAACAATATTAGTTACGTCCAAATCTAATTGTTGGTGACATCTGTGCTTTTAAATATGCCGCTTTTTGTGCTTTAATAAATTCTACCTTGTCCAAATCCGTCATCATTTGTGTATAATCAGTCGCTCGTTTTTCTATATCACTATAATCAGCTCTTTGTACAACTGTTAAAGGTATTATTAAAAACCAATTATGTTTCTCTTGTATATGAAACCAGAATTTGTCCAGAGCGTAGAGCACATGGTCTGCTGGATTCTTCATTAATTTCTCTATTCCTTTTCTGTAATTATGAATGAGCGTGTCGAAATAATGACTTTGCACAAGATATCCTGTTGTAGTTTGACACCTCGTTACTTTTATGCACGTATTGTCTATATTAGTAAATGGAGGCATATTGTTCCCTGCAAGTAGCACTACATCAAACGTCTTGTTTGTTTCTAAAAATTTATCAAATTGACTAATGAAAACCTCAGGTTTCAAAAATTTGATATCGTCTTCCATAATTAATACGTGACTCCATGCATTTTTTTTCGCCATCTCTAAAATTTTCAAATGACTCATGCTGCAACCCAGCGCCCCGTTGGCTAATTTAATAGCCTTGAACCGTTCTGCATGAATGCCAATAGTGGTCAATTGGCCTTCCGTATGCTGTTTTCTGTCTGGTCTAGAGTCTAAATTGATGTAAAAAGCATGCTTTATGTCCGAAATACTGTTCATTTGAATATTATAGTACTATTGTATTTAAATTTAAATTATTTAACCAATTATTTTCTCTCACCTCTTACTAAATGCTTAAAGAATCCTTTACTGATTTTGAAAAACAAACTATATCCAGACAAATTAAAAATATATCTTTGGAAACGATTGAGAGAGAAATAATGCAACTTGTCGAAATCGGGTGCAATGCGCATACGGCAAGTCCAAGATGTCGCATAGGGAATAATGTTGTAGATTATTTTACATTTCAACAACGGTTGGAAACAAAGGGCAAATACAATATAAACTTTTATGAGTTTATAGTAAACATTGATGAATTCAAAAAGAAAAAATTTATACAGAATATGCTTACATATTATTCAACGGTTAAAAATAAAAACGGTAAGAAAAATGAATTGGTCGTTTTAAAGGAAGTATATAATATTTGTATTAGCGCTATAAACATTATTCGACCACTTGTTTACATGGAAATATATTCTAAATACAAGCCAAAATGTATATTGGATTTTTGTGCGGGTTGGGGAGGGGCGGCCGTCGCATCATCCGTATTGAATATTAATAAATATATTGGCATTGAGATAAATGTAAATCTTAAAGAACCTTATGAGAGAATGATAAGCCATTTAAATAAAATGCATAAAAGTACACAAATTGAAATGATATTTGATAATGCATTAAATGTAGATTATAGTTTAATGAATTATGACTTGGTATTTACATCGCCTCCCTATTACTTTATACAAAAATACGAAAATAACGTGGAATACATTAACAAGGCAGATATGGATACACAATTTTATAAGCCAATTTTTACAAAAGTATACGATGGATTACAGCCGGGAGGACATTTTATTATCAATGTATGCAAAGAAGTTTATGAGAATGTATTGATAAAATTATTTGGAGAAGCGCATGAAGTGTATCCGTATAAAAAAAGTAAACGACAAAATGACTATAAAGAGATTGTGTACGTTTGGTCAAAACCGCTTTAAAAAACACCACCCAATCTTATTCTCGCGCTAGGCTGTGCTCTTGACCGGTGACCTATGTATTGCGCGTATTGTGGAGAATATTTATTTGGTGGAGGAGGAGGTTGTTGTTGCATTTGCTGTTGTAGCATTTGATGTTGTTGTATTTGATGTTGTTGTATTTGATTATAATATGGTCGTGATTGAGAATGTAATGGTGGTCGAACTTCTGTATCTGGTTGTCCGTAAGGTGTAGTCGACACATTTTTAAAATTATTAAATGCATCGTTTTTGTCTTCATTTCTTTTTAACGTATCAATTTCTCTCAAAAGGGACTCGGGGACTTGTTTTCCGATACTCATCAAATGTTTTGCAACATTTTCTTTACGTTCTATTGAAGTAGGGTAGTAAGGAATAGTAGACCAATTATCAGTTGTAACAACCGTCTGTTTTGTTTCTCTCAATTTATCAGGATTAATTATCTTTCTTTTGGGTTCTCTTAAATCATAATTGTAATATTGGTCTCCCTCAAATTTTATATACGTTAGAAAAGTAGATATATTTATAAAAAAAATGTTTGAATTATGCACCGCAAATATATTGTCATTAGGATTATGAGATTTGGAGTCAATTGTAAACTCAAGTCTTTGAATGGTTCTCAGACCGTCTATCCCTGTATCCTTATCCATTCGCCAAGGGTCCTTCTTGCTTATTATTCTAGAAATTCCATCAAACAATTGTAATATTTCTGGACTACCTATATTGTAAAATACACTGCGGTCTACTTTTATGTCTGCTTTATTGCATCGTTTTTGCAAAACATTGTCTTCCATTCCCCACCCCCAAAAGCAAGGATATCCATTCAATTTTTCAAAATCAGAACCTTTAACGACAACAATTCCACCTAAAGCATACTTAAATCCATAATAGTGCTTTATAATTCCTTCAGTAGTTTGGTAATCAAAAATCTTATTAAATGGAATTGTATCTATATCGTTAAAAATAAAAGTAATATCTTTGTAATGTTCTGGATATTTCTGTTTAACCGCTAAAAATCCTATATTTTTTGTAGCACCTCTGTTAAATGTTCTTGCATCACATTGATGAGAAAAATAAATTTCATAGTCGTCGCAATCTTCTAAAATAAAACTCATATATTTGCTAAAAAAGAATTTGTGTTGAACACGATTTCTATAAGGAACAATAAAAACTCGTTTTGGAATTTTATTCTGGTCTGACATAATTATTACAAAGGTTAAAAAATCACTATTTTAATTTATTAATTTTAATCTTTGTGTAAAACTATTTAATTACATATTTTAATAAATATATAATGACATACGTTGTCATGTTAATTTCATATTTGTTAATAGCTATCGCCATTTATTGTGTTTATGTCAACTTTAATAAACAATTAACAATAAAGCAAACCATATTAGAGGCTTATTATCAATTAATTATATATAAATGTTCTTTACCATCGTATTCATTATCGTAAATATTAAAAATACAATTGCATTAGAACGTAATTGTGCTTCATGTGGGTGGTTTATTAAAAATAACAACGGCAAAATAGAAGACGGAATGTGTAAGTTGTTCAGTACAACTCTAATTGATGGTACAAAACGAAACGTTGTGCATGAATATGCAACGCATTGTAGAAGCAATGAAGATTTTTGTGGGAAAAAAGGTATGTTGTATGAAGACAGTATTGAAGTGACTCTGCAAAAAGCAAAATTGGAAAAACTAAAAAATATAAATATTGATTTGTACAATTATCACATGTTTTTAAATAATTTTCAGTAAACAATTAAAACGACGAATATTTCTTTATGATTGTAGGAGGCAGTAAATCATCTTTTACTTTTTCTAATTTCTTATAACATTTATTAATTGTTACTTCACTAATTTCACTAACACTTTTAACGTCACGTTTTGTAATGTTCAGCTTGCAAAATTGTGATATGAAATATACCACTCCGGCTGCAATAGAATGTGGTGTATTTTCAGGCATAATGTTCATTTTTTCAATTTTCATCGAAATAAACTTGCACACTTTTGTGAGTTCATTGTTTATATTTAACTTGCTGCAAAATCGTTCGATAAATGCCTCTGGTTTGGTAATTCCTAAATTAGTCTTATCCGAATTTATCATATCTTTTTCTATATTATTTATGATTGCTAACGCATTTTTACAACCTTTTGTTGAGCTCGTTACGTCAAGATGAAAGATATGAGCAATTTCCTTTGCTGTTCTCGGAAAATTGTTTATTCTACACGATATATATATAGAGGCCGCCAAAATACCATCTCTATTATCACCTCTAAACGTTAAATCATATTCAGATATTTTCTTATGATACCTCACAGCGTCATCAATAATCATTTTTGGAATGCCGGCATTTTGTGCCATAATGGTGATTATTTGAAATTCGTCGTATTGTGATTTTTCTTTATATGGCATAGATTGCCACTCGGTATATCGTCTTATTTTTCTCATTTCGTAGCTCATTGAGCCATTACACAATACTTTGCACCCGTACGACGATTCTTGTAACAGTGGATTAATAGGCATACCACATCTAGTAGGGTCAGAGTTTTGATTATCATCTGCACCATAATACCTCCACTCGGCGGTTTGGTCTACAATGTCTTTATATATGATGCCACATTTTGAATTCATACATGTTAAAAATCCTTCATCTGAAAATGCTAAATTACTTTCACACCGGTCGCACATTTCTCTATTTCCCATAGTTCTGTAAAGACATTCTAATGGGACTTTTTCTTTTTTTATGTTTGATTCTTCTATTTCGGTATCAAATATATTCCATAATTCGGTTTTATTAATTATACAATCTTTTCGTTTTTTGCTTTTATCATTAGTTGTCATTCCTTTTTCTTTGTTATAGAAAAGAAATTTTTAATTCAATTTTATTTTATATATTTTTTATGAGAAGTTATATATAATGGGAAATGCAGGTTCAACCAATTCAGAAAAAACAGACAAAAAGGAATTTGACAATTTTTATGACGTAATAGATTACATTGCAACTTATTACATTTTAACAATGGACTTTAAAAGTTTAAGCAAACTTTCAGAAAAAGAATATTGTAACAAGTTAGTTATTTTAACATCTGACATAATTAATAGACACTTTAACAACGCGGAAGTTACCTATTTAGCTCAAAGAGTTAAAAATGGTGTAGATGTAAATGAGCTATCAAAAGAAAAAGTTACATATGTGAATAAAGATATGCTAGAAAGTTTAGACGTTTCAAATGATGCAAAAAAAAGTATAAAGAAAAAACGGGTTTGCATAGGTATCGCTAAATTTTATGTCAAAATAGCCCATATATTTGCGGCTATTGTAATGACAATAAATCCAGTATACACGTATAAAGATGCAAATGGGAATACAATTAAAACGGGATTAATGGAAAAGGACAAAATACCAAAAAATGTGCAAAAAAAAGTATATAAATTAAACATTTGCGATAACCGAATACATGCTTTAAAAAAAAACCAATACGTGGATGAAAAGACCAACCAGGCTTTCGTACAACCGAAAGTATGTGATATGAATATAGATAAAAATGGACAAGTTAAAACGTTAGCGAATGAACCAGGAATTACTGAACTTATGAGACTGTATTTAGATGATAATTATGATTATTCGAATGGAACATTTACAGGAATGTCTGAACCTACAAAAAAACAATTTAAACAAGACTTGAACTTGTTCTATACTGCTTTTACTGGCAACAAAACAATGCCACCTGAAATTACCAAATTTAGTGACATTAAATTGAGAGATTATAAAAGTAAACTTGGATGTCAAGGGCCAAGCCCAGTTTTGCAAACCAAGTATTCACTTTCGAGCAAAGACGAATTGTTTGTAAAGTATGCTACAAATACTAAAAATATGATTAATAACGCTGCAAACAATCAAAAAAAATTATTATCTGTAATAAATGATTTGTTTACTTTTGTTATTGACCCGTATACACAAAAGAAGAAAATACGAGTGAATCCTGCTTTAACAGATGCTACACTGCAAAAAGCTGTAGAAAAAACACGTAAATTTATAATTGATTTGTACATAAAATGTGAAGTTGATTATGTAAATGGAGTTAAATTGTATGAAGCGATTGTTGAATCAAAAATATTAGAGACTACACAAAAGCAAATTGCTAATTTGAAAAAGCGAGCAGACCAAATTATTGTTGAAACGACACAAACCCCAGCTGTGCAACCTACCAATATTAACATTAACCCTAATTTAGCAAATACACCACAACCTGTACAACCCATCGCTGCACCACAACCTGTACAACCCATCGCTGCACCACAACCTGTACAACCCATCGCTATACAATCTACGCAACAACCTGTTCCCGTCGCTGCACAACAACCTGTTCCCGTCGCTGCACAACCAACAATTGCTATGCCAATAACTACCGTGCCAATAACTATGGCAGAAAATAAATAATATTGTTAATGTATATACATGAAAGAGGTAATAGGTGTATTTAATCCTTTTGGATTAGTTCAAAAAGCAGGTAGACGAAAAACACATAAAAGAAAAACACATAAAAGAAAACCAAAAAAATCAATGCGCAAAAAACACGGAAAAATCGTGGGCTTTTAAATTTTATTTAGAACTTTCTACATTTCTAAATTTTAATATGTATATAAATAAATGGCAGTTACTCGTAGCAAAACCAACCGATTAAAGACTTATAGAAGTCGAGTTAAAAGTTCACCTTGTCGAAAATTAGGCCCTGCAACATGCCGTCGTAAGCCAGGATGCAAAAGAGCCAACGGAACAAAACGTAGGTTTTGCCGAAAGTCGAAAAACCATCGCGTTTAATATAAATATTATACAAATGTATATATTTATATTTTCTTTTACATTTGTTCTCCAACAGAACCGAATAATTTGCGCGCATTGACCAGCGCTTGCATTTTAAGCACTTGTTTAGCCTTGGATAATGACCCAGTTTTATTGAGCGTTGTTTGTGCTGCCTCAATAGCAGTGGTCCAACGTTTTGACTTATTTTTCATCGTTTTTTTGCCTCCGCGTTTTGAATTGCTGCGTTTACGTTTCAAGTATCGTTTAGTAGCCATTTATATATATAAAATATATTTTATAAAATAATATATTTTATGAAGTAATTGGTTTAAAAATTGGTTTAAGTTTAAGCGGCGGCACGAGCGCGACTGGCAGCGGCAGCACGACTGGCGGCGGCAGCGGCAGCACGACCAGCAGCGGCAGCGCGACTGGCGGCGGCGGCAGCAGAGCGACCAGCAGCAGCAGATCGGCCGGCAGATGCAGATCGGGAAGCAGATGCAGCACGACCAGCAGCAGCAGACGCGGCGCGAGCAGCAGACGCAGCACGACCGGCGGCAGCTGACGCAGCACGACCAGCAGCAGCAGAACGAGCTCTTCCGCGGGATGCGGTTCTGGATCGACTACGAGACATTGAACGAGAACGACGACGGGTATTTGCCATTTATATATATATGCAATAAAAAAAAACAAAATTTTTGAGATTTTTCTAAATTATTCTTCCCAAACTCTGTTGGTTGAAGGCCACCACATTTTATCCCCTTTTTTAACGTTGAATATTGTCCTAAATACTTGAAGTCGTGACAAAGGAACGTTGGTTCTATATTTATCTAAAGGATGTGGATTTGTGATTAATTGAGAGACTATCGCCTTTTTACTAATCTTTTGTCTTTGTTGTAAGGCGAAATATACAAAAAACACTTCAAAAGATAAACGCTGTATTGGCAAAATGTCCATATTTTTTAATTGGAAATCTCTTAAATACTCTAAACATATAGACAACCCGGAAATATCTGCTAAATCTTCTCCTATACTAGGAGCTGCGTCGAATTTAATTCCATCATAAGAAGCAAAAACTTCATATTGCTTAATAACGTCCTCCTGAATTTTTTTATATTTTTTAGTGTCCTGTTTTGTCCACCAATTATGTAATCTTCCGTTTTCATCGTACTTACTTCCCCAATTATCTAATGCATGCGACATTTCGTGACCAAACGTAAATCCAATATGTGCTAAATTGTATTCAATACCTCTTTCGTCTAAATCAACGAAAGGTTTTTGAAGATATCCTAAAGGAATGTCAATTCCGTTTTTTGTTGGAGTATACATAGCATTCACTACATATGATTGATTGCTTACAAATTTTGGCGGCAGCAATGACCAGTCAATAATAGGCAAGTCAATCGCCTTTTTTCCATCCAAGTTTATAGCTAAATTATGTCTAAACTGTGACATTTTATACAAATTACCCCAAGGGTCAGTTTCAATATAATCTAACAGAGGGTCTTTGGTTGTCATTTTTGTGGAGCCTATGTTAATTTTAAAATTATTTAATTTTTTAAACGCAACTTCCTTCGTTTTAGGTTGTAGCCATTTATTACGCTTTATTATTCTGATAAACACAGTTTTAAGGTCCTGAGTCATTGCTTGCACATAGCTAATAACTTCATTGTTCTTATACTTGTCAATGTATGCATTATTAAGAAATGTACTAAATGCATAACCTATTCCAAAAACAGAATATATTTCCGGGTCTGGCATTTTTTCCTGACCTAGAACAAACTTTCCATTAAAATCAAAATAAATATTGCGACCTATCGAATTGTTTCTCTGTTCTTGTCTTATGTACATATAAATGTAATAAGTTCTCCATTGCAAACTATCCCACTCTTTTAATAAAAGTTGAGTCATACATAACAAATAATTTAAATTGACTGCTACAAAATTTTCCGGAACGTTTTTGAAACCAAGCGCTTTTGCGAACGATTCCCAATCAAATCCTAAATTTTGCATCGCATCTGTTTTCGTAACTAAATTGTAATTATTTGGGTCAACGTGTTTAATAATATCGCAACCATATGCATTTACAATTTTAACCTCACAATCGTATACATCTTTAACGTTAAAACCATGTTTTTTACCAAACACATTTTCAAATAATTTTTCCAAATAATCGAAATAAGCCTTTTTGTAGTTTTTTTTGTAAGCCACGTTGGTACCGTCATCGAAATACAAAGTAATGTCACTCAATGTTAATTTTCCAGAAGTAATGTACGTTTTGTAGATAGTAGGATTTTTGTCGTCTACATTTATCGTCCATACTATTGGCGCACCCCAAGCAATAATCTCAGAACTATTCAATTTTCCCAACAAGTTCCATAAATTATTTTTATCTTTTCGCAATTCATCTATTTCCGATAAATGACCTAAAGCATATTTTGTGGACGTTTCATTAGAATTCGTTGTTAATAGTGATTTATACACTTTATTTATACACATTCCCAATTCGGTATTTTTTGTACCAGGTTCGGTTGTATAGTTTTTTATAATTTCAAATAATTCCCTGTAGACTTTATCTTGTACAATTCTAAAATTGTCCACTTGAACAATATACCCTTGATCAGTGGTTACTTTGTATTCTTTTAACCATCTTTCGTTTATATAAGAATAAAAATCAGTATTAGGGGTGATGTTCGACGGGCTAACTGCTTTTTTTAGTTCGGTTATAATTTGTTTTTCTAAATTATAATTAGCTGCTGTAAAATCTATTTTGTTTTTTTTAAACGTTTCTTCAATTTTGTATTCAAATGGCTCAAATGTTTTAGATTTACAAACTATTTCTTGAGACACTTTTTTGGGCACTATTTTTGCAGTCGATATTTGTTGGTATGACATTTTTTTTGGCAACACTTTTTTTGTTTTATTAAAGGCATTTGTTTCGGAGTTAAATTTTTTTAATTTTTTTATTTTTTTTAATGTTTTTTTGTCTGTATTACTCATTATATTATAGAATTATAAAAATAGTTTAAGGAGAAATATTATCAAAATTCCATCTAAGGAAGTTTATCATTCATTTTACTTAAAAGTGCATCATTATACACTAAACTTCCTGAAGGTTTATACGATTTTATCGGCGTATAATCTTTTTTAGGTTGTTTGTCCTTTTGTTGTAAAATGTCAGTCGGTTTAAGATTTAGTGCAAATACAGGTTGCTCTCTTGAGTCTTGTATTAGTTTATATTCATTATTTCCATCGTCTTGTCTAACTCCGTATTCATTAACAATAATACCCGTCTTATTCTTTAATTCGGTTCTAACATAATCTGGAACCCAATGCATCCAAGAAATAAACAACGTGTTTGGATGAATGTATTTAACGTTAAAACCATTATTTTTAAGTTTATCTATTAAATATGCTATACATGCGGCTTGGTCATATTTTGGAACTCCAATCATTATTTCAGGCACTATAAACCAACAGAATTGCTCATCCATTTTTTGTCGCGAAGTAGTTTTAATTCGCACGTGTACGCGATTTAATAATTTATTGAAGAGGTGCATTTGATTCAAATCATATTGACGTTTTTTGTCATACAAATCATCTATATTAATTTTTTCCGAGAAATTTTCTATATTTTCAAGAGTAAATATGTTTGCCATTTAAAATATTATAGAAAAAAAAGTTATTAAAATAAATGCATTAAATAATAGTAAATGACTATAAAACATTTGGTAATTTCTGGAGGCGGACCTTCAATGATACAATCATTAGCTGCTTTACAACAATTAGAAGAAAACGGATTTGTGAATATGAAAAATATAGAAACGATATATGGAACATCTGCTGGCGCACTTGTTGGTATTTTAATATGTTTAAAATATGATTGGGAAACGATTAATGATTATATAATTAAACGTCCATGGCACGATGTATTCCCTATTAAAGTTCAAAATATTCTTGACGCATATACAAAAAAAGGTATATTTGACATCAAAACGGTTGAAAAGTGTTTTAAACCATTGCTAGATGCCAAAGATTTATCCATGGAAATTACATTAGAAGAGTTTTATAAATTTTCTAATATAGAACTTCATTTTTTTACATTTGAAATAAATGAATTCAAAATGGAAGATGTGTCGTACTTGAATTATCCAACACTACCATTATTGGTTGCAGTGCAAATGACATGTGGAATACCCGTTCTGATTACTCCTGTTTGTTTAGATAATAAATGTTATATAGATGGAGGCATTGTTTGTAATTATTCTTTAAAGTATTGTGTCGAATCTGGGAAAAAAGACGAAGAAATATTGGGACTTAAAAATAAATATGATAAAAATAGTAGTTTAATAAACATTGACTCTACTATGTTGGACTTTTTAATGACTTTTTTGTTTAAAACAGTTAATAGTTTGAATATGGACCATATCCAACCTGTAATAAAAAATGAAGTTATATTTAATACTAGTCATTTAAGTATTGACGTGTTAAAAAATGCACTTAGGAATATAGAAGTTCGTAAAGATTTGTTTAACGCAGGCAAAGAAACGGCTGTAAAATTTTATGAAAATATAAATAAGGCAACTTAAAAATCATATTACACCGGTTGTAATATGATTATCGTAATTTAATTTAAAACGGTGGTCAAAAATTGTTCCAGGGTTTCCTTTGTTGGTTTGGCATCGTATTCAATTATCTGGCCATCTTTCAACATTTTTATTGTCGGAAATCCTTCAACATTGTATTTATCCATCATTTTTTCGACTTCCGCATTTTCCGTCGTGCAATTAATTTCTGTAAATATAACTTTATATCCATTTATAGTTTTATTTTCATACTGCGCCTTTAAGCTTTCCCAAACGGGTTTGGCGGTTTTGCAATGAGGACACCATTCTGCGTGAAAAAATAGTAGTTCCGCTTCTTTATTTTCTTTATTGTCACATTGCGAACCTAATTCTTTGTTTGCTCTGTACATAGCATTAGAACTGGGGACAATATAAAAATAATAACAAGCACATGCAACTGAAATGAACAATATTACAACCAATATTGTTATTATAGTTGTTGTGTTCATTTTACTCCCTGCGGATTGAATTGTAGACATAAAACTGTTGGTAGTAGTAGGGCTGTTATTAAAATTAACAAAATTATCCATATATACTATAACTCAGAATAATTAATGATTCTCTTTTAACGAATATGATATAAAGATAAGTTGGCATTTTTCTTAAATATGCTATTTAGAACTATAACTGGGGAATTGATAGACCTCAAAAAATACTCGTTTAAAAATGACAAACTGTATTATGAAAAAATTATGGAAATTAAACTTCCTTTTTCTAAACTAGAAAAAACTTTTTATAACAAAAAATAATAATATTGTTAAAAATACTGCAAATATATAACTACATATTATATTCATATTTAACTGCGATTTAACCTCGGATGAAGTAGTATTGTTTGAAGAAACATTTCTTAACAGGTTGGTTTGCAAAAAATTTAAATATATAGTATATGCTAAAATAATAACAGATACAAGTTTCATAAACAAGCTTGTTTTGAAAAAATTGCTTAAGGGGCTAACAATGAAAAGTACAATTAATACCATTGAAGCAAATGAGCATAAGCACATTTTTTTAGTAATGTCTGTGAATATGGTTAAATTAAATGGGGAAGTATTACTCATAAAATTAAATAATATTATAATATTATTTTTATTATTTATTTTTTTCTAATTAACTATTATGACACAAACACACAAAAAAAAAACTATTCATACTAAAACTAAAAAAAATAGGGTATTTTCAAAAAAAGATTATAATGCTGGGGATGGAATGGTAACAAGTATCTGGGGTCCGCCTATGTGGCATTATCTTCATACAATGAGCTTTAATTATCCTGCAAATCCTACATGTGAAGAGAAAAAACATTATAGAGATTTTATCATTAGTCTCCAATACGTTTTACCGTGTAAACATTGTAGGATGAATTTAAAAACAAATCTTAAACAGTTACCTCTTAAAATGTCTGACATGCAAAATCGCGAGACATTTTCTAGATATATTTACGAGTTGCACGAATTAGTAAATCGTATGCTTCATAAAAAATCCAATCTTACTTATTGTGAAGTGAGAGAAAGGTATGAACATTTTAGGTCTAGGTGCACTGATGAAAAACCCAAATTGTTTAAATTCAAAAAGTTACCCACTAAAAGAAGAAAAGAATTGGGTTGTACAGAACCATTATATGGTACGAAATCCAAATGTGTAATTAATATTGTTCCACAAAAAGAAAAGGGAGACTCAATTGTAATAGATAAAAAATGTGTTAAAACAAGACAATAATAAATCCTTTTATGTTTCTATAATATAATACAATACAATGAAATTGAGTAATATTCCAAAAGAAAACGTTCCAAAATTTAAAAAAAATATAAATTGTGTTAAGATTGATAAGATTAAATATATTCATAGTTATGTTGATTTTAAAAAAAACATAATTAATAAATTTACAAAACTTATTAAACCAGATTGTGTAGATAAATTTTTAAATACTTGTGAACACATGTTTAAAAAAGTAGGTTTAGGTGTTTTTGTATATATTCTTAATGGCAAACTTCATACATATCAGGTTTTTGCCAATACAACTGAGGAAAAACCAGGTAGCAATAAAATAACCAAAAAACAACTAGCTAGCTACAAAAAAAAAACGCAAAAACTAAAATTTAATATTCTAAAAGATAAAAAGAAATGGGGGTTTTCGAATTGTATGGTCAATTTTAAAGACAAGTGGTGGGAAAGATTTTACACAATGGTTTATTTTGATATGTTACAGAAATGTTTAGAAGGGAGCAATATTACGACTTGTTTTTTTATTAATTTATATGATTACCCCGTTCTATATAATCGTAAATGTAATCAACACATTACAAATGAAGAAATGTGCAAGAATAATGTAACACAACCAAATGAATATATTCCTGTGCTTTCTGGTACAATTACAAAAGATTATTATGATAAATGTCTGGTCTATGCGGATTCATGGGAAATAGCCTCGCAAACTGTTTATTTTAATGAAAATACATGCAAAAATAGATATGATAAAAAAGAATTTAGTAAAATTAATGACACATGGGATAGTAAAAAAGAGGAATTAATCTTTAGAGGAAAAAATAATTCATGTTACCAAAATGATTTTATTAAAAACGATAGGTTAAAGGTATTGAAAGCATTAAAACTTTTGCATGACAATAGTGAACTTTCAAAAAATATAAACATAAATGTAGGCTTAACAGACCTTTCTACAAAATCTATTATTTCAGGAAATAAATTAACTGTCTCGAATGGTCGCGTTATATCAAACCAATTAAAAGAATGGGCAAGTATTGCAGAAATGCCAATGGTCGAACAGGCCAATAGTAAATATATTTTAAATATAGATGGATACGTTACTGCATGGAGACTTAGTTGTGAATTAAGTTATAATTCGTGTATAATATTAGTGTATTCAAAGTATTATTCCTGGTTTGATAATAAGTTGGTACACATGAAAAATGTATACAAAATAAACGTAGAAAGTCCTACTTTAGAGGATGATTTACGTAAAGCGATTAACATGTTTGCAAAAAATGATGCAATAGGAGAAAAAATTGCAAAAGGAGCAAAAAAATTATACAATGGAATTATGAATGTTGAATATATGACCAAATACATGACGAATTTGTTGTCAGAAAAAGAGTTTAATATATTAATTCCGTTGGAAAAATAATGTAATATTTTTATATATTATATTATTTTGTATTTATTGTATTACATACCAAATGAGCTGAAATCATTTAATACCGGTGCTGGTAAATAGCTATTATCAATAGCGTTGTAATTAGGCACTTTTTTACAGTCAAACGCTGGTTCAGGGCATCTACCGCATGGCGGACAAGCCGGGCAAGGTTCTTCTCGCGGGCAAGCCGATGATGTTGGGCATGCTGGGCATACAGGTGGTATCACTTCAGATTTTAAAATATATAAATCTTCAGTTCCACGAGCAATTTGACTGGCTGGAATACCAAGCGGAAGTGCGTTATTGTATGGGTCAAAAGGCATATCAGTATTTGTTCCTACTATTGTATTACCCGCTGGTCCTTGAGCATAATAAGCAGTGTTTCCACCAGGACCGGTTACTGAACCGGCGGAACCACCATACGGACCATTATAATGTGTTGATGATGTATTATTATAAGGGTTATTATTAACGCCTGCGACGGTATTGCCAGCTGGCCCTTGAGCATAATAAGCAGTGTTTCCTGCAGGTCCGGTTACTGAACCGGCAGAACCACCATACGGACCATTATAATGTGTTGATGATGTATTATTATAAGGGTTATTATTAACGCCTGCGACGGTATTACCAGCTGGTCCTTGAGCATAATAAGCAGTGTTTCCTGCAGGTCCGGTTACTGAACCGGCAGAACCACCATTTGGTCCGTTGTATTGGGATGATGCCTGAATAGGTGTTCCAGTGCTTCCGTAATATTGTGAGCTATTACTAAGAGTACCATTGTTATTCGAAGGTCCTTGTTGGGTAAATGTAGTCGTACCATTATTTGTAGTAACTTTAATCGCTTGTTGTCCGTTAACAGTTGCAACAGTTGCAGACACGCCGTTAGGTCCATAAAACGTAGTGGCACTTGCATTTTGGCCACTATAATTTGTGTATCCTTCTTTTTTATTAGATTGTGACGAAGTTAACGTAATTGGCGATGCGCCACTTGAAAGTGTAACCTGTAAGCTTTGGTTACCATTAGACCCAGTCACAACTTTTGCATTTCCACCATTGGGTCCGTAAAATGTAGTTCCGCTAGATAATTGCGAAGAAGTTCCATTAAAATGATTATAGTTATCATAGTTTTGGCTCGACCCACTACTGTTGTTACTGGGATTGTTGTTACTGGGATTGTTATTACTGGGATTGTTATTATTGTTGTTATTGTAATTTGGAGCATTTTGTGATGAACTATTGTTTGAATTAAATCCTTCTTTATTGCAATTGCCGCCTAAAAGAGAACATAATACTAGGCCTAACAATAAAATTAGGAAAAGAAATAATGATTCATGGTTCATTGTATAATTTATAGAGTGAAAAAAGTTTAAAATTAAATTGAATTGATTTAAATTTTTTTATTTATAATCAACTAACAACCAATGAAGAGTGATTCTGAAAATGCTGTAATTGTGGCCGATTCTGATGAGGAAGATATTATTATTATACCTAAAAATGTAAACAGAGCTAGAAACGTGCAACCTGTACTAAAAAAGTATTTCAGTGAAGACAACAAAACCTTTGAAATAGGCGTAGATGAAGCTGGTAGAGGCCCTTTGTTCGGTCGCGTTTATACAGCAGCAGTCATTTTACCTAAAGATGATACATTTGACCATTCTAAAGTAAAAGACAGCAAAAAATTCCATTCTAAAAAGAAGATTGAAGAAGTTGCTACTTATATAAAAGAAAATGCTGTTGCCTGGTATGTAAGTTTTGAAGATGAAAAAATAGTTGATGAAATAAATATTTTACAGGCTACACAAAAATCGATGCATACATCTATTCTAGAAACGCGCAAACAGTTTAATAAAAAAATGAAAGACCATAATAAATTAGAATTTACCGATTATTCATATTATTTACTTATTGATGGTAACTATTTTAATCCAATTACATATTTAAATAAAAAAAATAACAAATTGGAAACGCTTCCTTTTACAACAATTGAAGGAGGAGATAATAAATATACAGCTATTGCGGCCGCATCGATTTTGGCAAAGGTAGAGCGTGACAACTATATTGGCGAATTATGCGAACAAAATCCTGATTTGGCTGAAAAGTATGGCATTGATAGCAATAAAGGATACGGAGCAAAAAAGCATATGGATGGTATTAAAGAACACGGCATCACCATTTGGCATAGACGTAGTTTTGGCATATGTAAAAACTACGTTTAACCACTCTACTTACGACAATACAACCACCTATCATAATTAAAAAAATTGAAAAGTATTATAAATGTATATCCTGATTATATTAAATACAAACACACATTTAAAAATAACACGGTAATTTATTATACAAAATGAAAATACTCATTTTTGACACTGAAACTACAGGGCTTTCTAAAAGTAAAAAAATAACACCAGCAACAATTCATTTGTGGCCCTACATAGTTCAATTTAGTTATATTATATTTGACGATACTACCAACACTGTAGTAAAAATGTACGACAAAGTTATTAAATTAAAGCCGTATAATATTATCAGCGAGGGAAGTATTAAACTTCATGGAATAACAAATGAAATTTCGGAAACCATCGGAATAAATGTTAACGAAGCACTTCTTGAATTTTTAAGAGATGTAGAATATTCAGATTTGATTGTTGCGCATAATGCCGAATTTGATTTGTCGTTGGTAAAAGCTGAATTAATGCGCGCTTGCATAGAAAATGAGAAAAATGCTGATATTAAACAACATTACGAAACTCAATTAAATAAAATTAACAATTGTCATAAAATATATTGCACTATGCAAGAATCCATTGATATATGTAAAATAGAAAAAGTAAACAGTCGAGGTCCGTATTTCAAATTCCCATCCTTGGCGGAATTGCATCAGAATTTGTTCAAAGTTGAACCAAGAAATCTACATAATTCACTGAATGATATTCTTATTACATTACGATGTTTTATAAAAATTAGATGCGACGACGACGTACTAGAATATAATCCTGCAATAAAAAAATTGTTTATAAATCTATTGTAACTGTTTGCAGGTTAGGTTGTGTAGTTTGCATAATATTTTTATAAATTTCTGTTGAAGTGCTATTTTTCCATTTATTAATTATTATCTGCGTGTAATGGTGATTTGTTGTAATACTATAATAATTATGAATTGTATCCTGATAATCCCCTACGTACAAATTAAATAAATCTGGATTTTCATCAATTATAAAAGAAAAGAAACTTTCTTCACCTCTTCCTAACCCTTTCAGTGAAATTTCGACAGCTTTTTCTATTAATTTGTGCATAATTATTTTTCCGATTGTTTTTTCCGTGGTAAAAAAACAACCTGCTACAATCCATTGGTATTTACTATAAAATAAATCTAGGTTTGCATACATTTCAGGAGTCCACTGATTTATTACTTCAATTGCAAATTTATCTCTTGGATTATTGCAAATATGCAATATTTTGTCATAAATATTCAAGTCTAAATAGTTACCAGAATTATGAAAATTTTTTTCTAAAAGATTGATGTCAATCCAAGCAAAATGTGATGTATTAAATGGATTTGCATCGATACTGTCTAATATAAACTTGAATTTATTACACATGACAATATGAGCATCTTTATTCAAATTGGTGGTTGCATCGTCCGGTGTAGTTAAATATGATTTAAATTTATAAAAAAATAAATCTTCTAATTTAACAGTAATAATGCTAGTAATGTGGTCTAAATTGAACGTTTGTCTTAAATTTTTAAAAATGTGTGCGTTTTCTTCTTCACAATAGATAATTAAAGGACACTCAATCACCAATGTTCTTAGCGATTTTTTAATATATTTATTTATAAAATATTTGTTGTTTTTATTACAATTAAAACATGCAGTTACAAATGTAGTTTTATAGTCAACGTTCATTTTATATAAAATAGATTAATATTAAAGTCATTGTATTCTGAATGCAATTCAGACATTTAGTTTCGTATTTTGTTAGAAAAATTACATGCTAATTAGGTTACTACATCATTATAGTTTGATAATACAAAGGTATAAGCAGTTGTTACTGTTTTAATCAACGTGTCTATATTATCTTCAATGGGTTCAGTTTGTTCAGTTTCTTCCGTTTTGTAAATTGTATCATATGAAATGGTAACTAGCAAGGTCTCTTCCGAATTGTTATCAGGTTCTTCAAAATCGTATTTATTTTCATCATTATCATCTTTTTTAATGATGTATTTTTTAACATAATCACATGGTTGTATAATCAGTTCAGATAGTTTATCTACTGCATTCTTAACCGCAATATATGTGTCGTCAATTGTCACATCATGTAGTACTTTTTGGGTCATTGGATTTTCAGTATATTTTTTGGCCTGCTTTCCTAACAACATTTCGTAAAAATAAGTTGCCATTTGTATGAGTTTATATTTACATATACATATACAAGTATTTTTACGAAATGCTAAATGACACCATTCTCAGTGCAAACAGTTTCAATACATTAATCTGTATATTACTTTTGTACCGTAGTTATATAGATTTATTTACGCGGAACACATTTCACATATTTCGTATTTTTCTTCGGTTCTCTCTTTTGCTTCTGGTTCAATAGTAAATTGTTGTGCCTGATGTTTTGCTTTTCTTCTCAAATAATAAATTCCCGTTTTCAATCCTTTTTTCCATCCATAAAAATGCATCGAAGTCAGTGTGCTATACGTGGGGTCTTCTACCCATAAATTTAAACTCTGACTTTGACAAATAAACGCACCTCTGTCGGCCGACATATCAATTACATGTTTCATAGGAATCTCCCACACTATTTTGTATTTATTACGAATATGCTCAGGTAAATGTTTTATTTGTTGAATTGACCCTTTATTTGCAACAATATTGTTTTTAATATCATCATTCCATAGATTTAGTTCAATCAATTCTTTCATCAAATATTTGTTAACTACCACAAATTCACCTGCCAAAGTACGACGACTGTAGATATTACTTGTAAATGGCTCAAAACATTCGTTAAATCCAAGAATTTGTGATGTACTTGCAGTTGGCATCGGCGCTACAAGAAGAGAATTACGTAATCCGGAATAAACAATATTATTCTTTAGTTGTGTCCAATTATACCTATCACTGGGAACGACGTTCCACATATCAAATTGCAGAACGCCTTTAGAAGCAGGTGACCCATGAAACGTCTCGTATACTCCTTCTGTAATGGCTAATTCATTGCTTTTTTCAAGCGCCCCATGGTAAATAGTTTCAAAAATGAGCTTGTTTATTTCTTTTGCTTCATCTGAATGGAATGCTATATCCATAAGCACAAACGTATCCGCCAAACCTTGAACTCCTATACCAATAGGCCTATGAAGAAAATTACTGAACTTGGTCTTTTCGGTTGGATAAAAATTTATGTCAATTACTTTATTTAAATTATTTGTCACGACTTTAGTAACTGAATGTAGTTGTTCATAATTAAATTGTTTCGTAATAGGGTCAACAAATGAAGGCAACGCAATAGACGCAAGATTACAAACTGACGTCTCATTTGCGTCAGAATATTGCATTATTTCGCAACATAAATTGCTTGATTTAATAGTTCCCAAGTTTTGCTGATTCGATTTTACATTTGCAGCATCTTTATACAATAAATACGGCGTACCTGTTTCCATTTGTGAATCTAATATTTTAAACCATAAGTCGCGTGCGTTTATAATTTTGCGTGATTTGCCACAGTTTTCATATTGTTCATAAAGGTCTTTAAATTTGTCTCCGTATACGTCAGACAACCCAGGACACTCATGCGGGCAAAACAGACACCATTTGGCATTTGCCTTTACTTTTTCCATAAATAAATCGCATACCCAAAGAGCGTAAAATAAATCTCTACCTTTTAACTCTTCGTCTCCATGATTTTTTTTCATTTCGAGAAAATCTTCAATATCTGGATGCCATGGCTCCAAATAAATAGCGAATGACCCGTTTCGCTTTCCTCCGCCTTGGTCAACGTATCTTGCTGTATTATTAAACACGCGAAGCATTGGAACAATACCATTTGACGAACCATTTGTTCCATGAATATGAGTTCCCTTCGCTCGAACATTATGTATATGAAGACCTATACCTCCAGCCCATTTTGAAATCATTGCACAATCTTTCAATGTATTGTAAATGCCATCAAGACTATCATCTTCCATAGCTATTAAATAGCAACTAGACAATTGTGGTCTAGGAGTACCAGCATTAAACAATGTAGGGGTAGCATGTGTAAAATATTTTTTAGACATCAAGTCATACGTTTCTTTTATTAAAGAAAGGGTGTCGACATAGCGGTCTGCATTACAATGAATGCCAATTGCCACGCGTAACCACATATGTTGAATTCTTTCAACAGCAAATCCATTTATTTTAAATAAATAGGACCGTTCTAACGTCTTAAACCCAAAATAGTCAATCAAATAGTCTCTGTCATTATCAATAAGTTCATCTAGAACAAATTCATTGTTTTTAACATAGTTCCAAAATTCATCTGATAACAATGATTTGGTGTTACCGTGCACATCCTTGAATTCGTACAATTGCGACATTACCGTTGTAAACGATTTTTCCGTATTTTTTTGATGATTTGATATAACAATTCTAGATGCTAGGGTTGCGAAATCCGGGTGCTGTGTGGAAAGGGATGCACATTGTTCAGCTGTAAGCTCGTCAATTTTACTTGTTTCAATTTTATCATACAGCTGGTCAATTACTTTCATTACAAGCAACGAGTAATTAATTTGAATGCCTACTTCTTGCCCCAATTTTTTTATTCTATTTAATATTTTATCAAATGCAATTACTTCTAATTGTCCATTACGTTTCTTTACACGCATTTCATTAGAATTGTCCATATTAGTATATTTATTGATATAGTTTTAAACCGGTTTATTTTATTAAATTGTATATTTTATAAAATATATAAAATATATATATGAACAAAATATTACTAATGGTATTTGTATTTTTATTAGCAGTTATTTTATCATTATATTTTAGTAAAGCAAATTCACAAAATACAAAAGAGGGTTATTCAGGTTATACTTTAGAAGAAGCTAGTGGTGACGTACCATCTTCACAAACAAATGTACTAGTTCAAGATACTTATCCTATAACCGGTATTAATGGAATATCTGACAATGGGTCGGCGGATATTTGGTGGCATTATCCGATTTTCAAGGTCGGTTCGTATGCACAAATTACAAACAACATGCGGTATCCAAATAATCCTGACGAAGGTACGTGTATGCCGGCCAGCATGTGTGGCGCATTATATAAAGAAAGTCATCTTAATACGAATTATGTATCGCAATTGCCGCCCATAAATCCTAACTGCGGAACGAGAGTCGGCTATTTTTCAACTACCGCAAATTTGTTACCATTTAGAACTAATATTCCAAATGTGTTGTATTAATACACCAGACTATTCATCTAATAACATTAATGCCATTGCCGCATAGTTATGTAAATCTATCAATGTATCTCTAATTCCTTCATCCTTTACCAAATTTACTCCGTTTCTTGTTATAGACATTGTGCGTTGTAGTTTATCTTCTATTCGCATCAGTACGCCGATAACTCCATATTTAGCGAATGCATCACCATAGTCAATATTTTTTTTTGTAAACAATTCTAATGCCTCATGTTGTATCGTTTTCATCTGTTCCACTCTGTTCATTTGTAATAAATAATATAAAATTTTACCTTTATATTATTTTACAATAAAAATCGGCGTTTACGTCGATGTAAACGGAACGGTATTTATTTTAATGACATTCAATAAACAGTTTGTTGTTTCTGCGCGCTTAACAACAAACGTGTCCTTTTTGGGTTTTCTGTTGGGCGCACGATGTTCGAATCCAGTTATTCTCTCTTGTTTAATAATTGACCATACTTTTTCAATTTGCTTTACATTATTTTTAAACCAATCCTTGTTTCGTAAAACCAATACACAACTCATCCTCTCCAGTTTCCAATATATATTTTTAATCCAAACCATCTTTTTTTCTTGATATACTTCAACCATTTCTTCTTCCCATTGATTAATGTCCTCGTACTTTGTAATATGTTGTGGTTTGTACAAATAAAAAGGTTTTGATTCTTGCGTGTTAAAATACATAATAGAACCTTTCGTTTCACCCTTTTCACTTTTTTCATATCCATCGTTAAAAAAACTATTTGAATCAGGATATTCTGTGAATTTAGTTTCTAAAAAATCACACTCATCTAAATCACACACTTCCATTTGTAGTTGCATTTGTATCCAATATTCTTTCTTTGGTATTCCTGTTATCTCTCTACTTACTACATTTTTAATTTCTAACATTCTACCATATCTATCCGAATTAACGTCCACAACTATTCCATCGGGCGAAGCTCCTAGAAATGTATGTACACTGTGAGGAATACATCCGAAATCTTCCACCTTGGTGTTATAAAGTTCTTCGTATAATATTACTGACAATGGTTCATATTTTTGACCCCAATGTAATGGTGTATTTAAATTAGCCATTTTAGGTTTATCGTCCTCTTCATTAGAAAGCTTAAGGGGTTGACATTTTTCATAAATAAGCTGATTTATAGTTGATTGACTTTCAAACGCTTTATATGCATTACTCGCAGTGATTAGATTATGTCGAAATTTATACCATTCTGGCGTTCTTTGAATTGGTTGAGGAATAGAACGCAAATAATCGATTTTTTTAGCGAGTGAATCGTTGTCGCTTTGTGTTTTAATTTCAATATCAAAATGTTCAATTGACCGTTCAGGATAAAATGAAGTAATATATATATTAAATACTTCTTCTAGCAATTCATTCATATCATCTTCTAAATTATCATCCACGTATATATGGTCTTCAAATTGTGTAGCGAAAATACATGTTAATTCTTCCAATAAAATTTCGTTAAAATCGGGCTCGGTCATGATACACGGATTATTGCTCATAAATTCTTCCATTAAATGTAAGGCCGTTTCCATCAAATCTAATGTGTATTCTTCTGTAAATATAGAAGGCTCATCCTCAAATATAATAGTTTCTAATACATCTGTCAACTCATCTAATTCATCAAAATACATGAGTTATTAATATAATATAATATGGTATTTACCTTTTATATTGATTTAATTGTCATTGTCAGAAGAGGAATCATCTTCAACCGATTTTGTTGGAATTATAGTTTTATTTTTAATTGTACAATTGGTCTTCTTTGGTGCTAATGATTTTAGGGTTGATAGACGTTTGTCTATATTTTTAAGAGTGAAATGTTTGGTTGCTTTTGTATAACACAAAGCCGGAATCTCTTTTACAATACCACTTGCTTTATCATAAATAACGTCTTTTACACGTTGGAGTTTTTTCCTATCCATTGACTCTTTTAAAAAAACAACCAACAATTTTCCTTCATCGTCAGTCATTTGATTTTCGTTAATATAAATGGTTACGAAATCAATTAGTTTTTTGGTTTTTATTGTCTTGTTTAATTTGCACCATGGTTCATTACTATTATTGGTTTTTTCAAGTTCCAAAAATTTATCAAGATTTGATATATCATTGGATAATGTAGTTTCTTTGATTGGGCTACCATTTAATAACATTGTTTTGTATTTAATATTTTTTAATTCTACACATTCTTCATTTACAACGTTTGCACATTCTTCCATTATATTGTAATATAAAAAGAAGAGTTTAACTTGGTTTTATTAAATAATTATTTATTACAAACTGTTTATATTATTTTATAATAAATATAAAATGCCAAATAAGTGTATATGGAAGGGCCGAAAATAATCAATATAGTTGGCACAACGAATAGATATATGATTAAAAAACTAACTCAAAATAAGGCAATAGAGAGAAAGTACATTAAACGGGCAAAATGGAATTTATCTCAAGACGATTTGCAATTCGCAAATCAATTAAAAGCAATTAATGAAATATTTTTTGATAATTTATGTGATAATTTATGTGATAATAAAATATATAATAATGAAATGTCCAAAATTATTACACAGCAAATAAATCAAAAAATTGCTGGATATAAGAATCAAGACGTTATAAAAAATATGTTTGACGCTTACAATTTTATTGTTTTTACAGACATTGTTACTAAAATGAATACGTGCGAACTAAAATGTTATTATTGTAAACAAGAAATGGTCGTATTGTATGACGTTTCACGAGAAATGAAACAATGGTCTGTGGACAGAATAGACAATAACAAAGGACATAATAAAGACAATTTTCATTTAGCTTGTTTAGAATGTAACTTAAAAAGACGAAATCAATCTGACGAGAAGTTCTTATTTACCAAACAACTAAATATAATTCAGAAAGACAAGTAAGTTTGTAAATAGTATTTTTTAACAAGTTATAAAATATACTATATTATGGAATGGAAATGGACTAAAGGAGAACCGTATGAGAGAAGTAGAAGGAAACACAATACTTATAATAACGACTGTAACGACAATGCTACCAATAATAATGACAACTTCGTCGTGGATGCAAGTAATACAAATAAAGAAACCGAGTTTTCTGCATATTCTTCTTCACTTAATTATGATGAAAATACTTGGGACATTTTAAACCAAGAAGTTGCAAATGGAGGATTTAAATCTTCCAACAAGAGAGAAGATTTGGACGTTAAAATTGCAGACAGACACCTGGTTCAACAGAGGGGATTTAATCCTTTTTTATCCGAGAATGAATACGCAGATGATGTTTCTATAAGAGACCAGTATTTGAAACCTCAGAATACTACCAAGGACGTTCCTAAATAATGTATATTAATGAATGCTATTTGCGCACATAGTATGTAACAACCTATTTACAAAATAAGCCAATATACTATTCATTAACAACATGACCGCGTTTACGAAGAACATCACGTTTACTTGCTTAGGGTTCTTCACTATTGTGACAATAACCCCAAAAATCCCCAACATCATTATCACAAAAAAGAAAATGGACATTAAATAGAAATACAGACAATACTCCTTGCCTAGAGGACCAAAATAGTTACTCATAAAATCTGACATTTATATATTATGTAAATATATAAATATAAAATATTACATACTAAATATTCCTTTTCTAAAATATACTTTTCTTAATTAAACAACTTAAACAATAATAATTATTTATTAGAAATACTTAATGACTAATTCAGTTTGTTACGCAACTCAAAATGAATTATTATTAAATAATTTAATGGAATTTTATAAAGATGAAAATAATATCAGCAGAATGCTTAAGATTATAACAGGCGAATCAAAAATATCGCTAAGAATTGTCGATTGGTTTGCTACAAATTATGCTAAGAAATATTATACATTATACGATATTGAAAGCAGTGAAAATCCAAGAAGGTTCAAGGTTTATTTCGATTATAAATTAAAATTAAAAGCTTATAGTAAGAAAAGGTTTGACCCTTTTTGTAGATGGGATAGAATTAGCATTCCATATAAAAATGGAACGTGTATTGAAACCACCATAGGGCAGCTCAATTTTTTCAAGTGGGCGCTAGAGAACAAAGTGATTCATTTTATCGAAGAAAATTACGAAGTCATTGAAAAGGATATGAACAATAGAAACAGTACCTCTAAAAGAAAGGATAATGCAGTAGATAACGGTAAGACAAGAAAGAAGAGGGAAGAATTATCCATTTCTGCAACCAAAAGTATTAAAAAAGAAGACATAGAAATTGTTGTTAAATTTCATTAATAAATATTTTAGAGTTTAATATTTAAAAATAATATAAATATTAAATAAATGGGAAATGCACAATCATCTGCGCAAAAAATAAATTATGAGGATATACAATATGTGTTGAAAAATCCTGAATCGCATGTTTTAATAAATACACTAAATGAAAATGAACAAACGTGTTTAATACCTAATACGATAAATATCAACCAAGAGGAAGAAATTATTAATAGATTAATTAAAAATGGTAATAAAAATGTAAAAATTATCATTTATGGGAAAAATTGTAACGATGACAAATTATATAAAAAATATAGCCAATTAATTTCACTCGGTTTTCATAGTGTCTATATTTACACAGGGGGTATGTTCGAATGGTTACTACTCCAAGATATTTATAGTTCATCTGAATTTCCAACCACAAAAAAGGAACTAGATTTGCTGCTATTTAAACCACCTAAATTACTAACCGTTTGCTTGCTAGAATATAAATAATAAATAAAACATGTTCTATTATACTTTTTCAATAAATTTCATACTATTCATTTTGCAAATTAACGGTCCATATATTTTGTTTAATTCATTTAAATGTGTGTAACGTTTGGACGTCTCGCTTTTAATAGGATACAAATATTTTGTGTCTGGAATGCCAAACGTTTTGTTAAAAGTTTCGATATTGTCCCAAAAATCTTCATACTTGACGCAATATATGTCATAATTTCTATTTTTCTTTTTAGTGTAATTATTAAAAAACTCTTCAATTCCGTACAAATCTTTATTTGAATCGATTATATCTTGCAATTTTATATTTGGATTACATTGAATGTGTATTAAATGCGGATTTGTACCTATCTTGTTCTCAAACCTACTGAATATTGCGTGTATAGGATTTCTATAAATGTAAATAACCATATATTTATGCAAGTTACAGTCAGCAATTTGCACGTCATTAAACCATTCTTTATAACAGTATGTATTAGAGTTTTTACAGCCAGTATACGTTAATTTTTTAGGAGGATACCGACTATGTATATGAACAACTTTTCCAAAATTTGATAAATAATTTGTTAACATATAAGAACCCGAACCACCATAACTACACACATAAAAAATTTTGTTTTTTGTTACATTTGTATGTATATGTGTATGTAATGTAGTTGTATGCAATCTATTAGATACGTAGTTTACTTTTTTATCAAACTGGAAAGTATTATTCCACATATAATACTATAATTGTATTGCAGTATTTAAATGGCATTTTTACACAAATAATTATCAACTGCAATGTTTGATAATTCGTCTGCTCTTTTATTATTATTTCTATATATGTGGTTGTAATGAATGCTATCGAATCCTTTTGCTAACAATTTTGCTTCGTTATATAATTCAATTAGATGTAACGATTTCACTTTATATTCGCCTTTCATTTGTTTTATTACGAGCATACTATCGCCTTCTACAATTAATTGTTTAATTTTCATTTCTTTTGCTTGCTTTAATCCAATAATTAAACCCATATATTCTGCATGATTATTGGTTATTTTTGTTCCAATAAATTCACTTCCGTTCCAAAGTTCATCATTTTTTACATTATAAATGACAGCTCCTGCACCTGCAAGACCTGGGTTAGATTTACTACATCCGTCAAAATGTAATCTAAAATGAAAGTCTTCGTTTACCGCTTCTTTATTTATATTTGCTTTATTACCTTTTATCGCATTTACTTTGTCTTTATTTGAAGTAAAAAAATTGCTAATCATTTTCTGTATTTATTTACTAAATTATTTCTAAATCATATTAATCAGGTTGTTAACATTTTCTAGATATGTGTTGTGCAGCATTTCGGCTTGAAGTTTTGAATAATCTGTTACAAATAAATTATCAGACCTATATTTTAACACACGGGTTTCAAACAATTCAAGTGCGCGTATTAACGCGACATCATAAGTTAAATTTTCTTTCATCATTCCATAAATAATACATCTGTCTATATCATACGCAGACAATAAATCAGCTTCTCGAACAATGTGATATGCCATTTGGCAGTCATGTAGTTCAGGGTAACCATGTAATTTTACTTTTGAATAAGACATTGTTGAAACAATGTTGGAAATTACATTTAGTTCTGGTTCTTTTACATAGTTCTTCATATATTCTTTCATCTCACATATTCCCTCTTGCTCGTTCATATATTTTTTGTCGCACATGTCGTGCACTATTGCGGAAACAGCAACAATATTTCTTTGTTTTAATAAAATTGGATGAGCATTAACCTCAGAATCATATATTTTATTTGCATAATGGAATACATCCATGCTGTGTTTTAATGAATGTGACTCGTCGATGTTGTATTTTTTACACGTATGCACCACATACTTAAAAGCAACGTTAATTATATTTGCTAAAGGCATTATCTTCATTACACTATTAATTACGTTTATTTTAATAACCACAAAAAAATCAATTTTTTTTTGTTTTGTATTGTTAAACACTTAGATAGGCACTTTAAATCTCCATAAATTGCGTTATTTGCGAAATCCAAATTTGTAATTGATTATTATTTTTGTAAATATCAGCATTGCCGTCTAGAATCAATTGGTTACTACAAAAACATTCGTCCTGTATTACGTTCAGCATTTCAGTATGATATTTGTCACAATTAATTAAATAAGACAACGGTATATTGCTTTCTCCGTCTCTCGAACGTTTTGTAATTCTTTTATAACAGACTTCAGGTGCTGCCTTCACGTAAATAACTTTATTAATGGTATAATCTTTTGCAAACGTATCAAACCACTTTAAATAAATTTTATAATTTTGCAGTTCAATATTACCAGAATCAAACAACATTTTTGCGAATACCATACAATCCGTGTACAAACTACGTTCAGTGATGATAATTGTATCTTGATTGTTTTCAACCGCGTCTTTTAACAGCGCCAGTCTAGATATATATGCCATCATTTGAAATGCGAATGCGTGTTTTTTTTGGTCTTCATAAAACAGTTGTAACATGGTTGTCCCGTTTGCGTTTGTTATTGTTTCCCATTCGGCAACAGGTTCTTCTAAAAAGATGATTTGTTTATTCGTACCAAAATGTGTTTGCAGATTTTCTAATAAGGTTGATTTCCCTGAACCAATATTTCCTTCAATTGAAATTATCATGTTTGATTGTGTCATATTATGTTGTTTATTTTGTATTCAACGATTTAAATCATTTCATTTTTTTATAAAAAAAAATGAAATGAAAAACCCATATAAAGATAATGATATAACTAAATAACTACACCAATGGATTTAAAGCAACGAAAGTTAAACAAAGCCGAATGGAATTCTATTGAAGTTCCTGTTTCTGAATCAGAACTGGAAGTTTTAAAACTTATTACAAAAGGATATCATGACGTTAATTTAAAAATTAATAACAATAATTCTATCTTTAGCTTTTTAAAGATAGAATATAGTGAAAAAATGGAGGATTTTATATATAATAAATATTTGAGAGAAAAATTCGACCGTATTCAAAGCGCTATTTCTATACTGAAACCACAGTATAAATCTATCAACGTAGACAGCAACGTGAAAATAAACTCGGCAGATAAAATTAGATTAGAAAGAAATGATGAAACCGCTTTGAAAAAACAAGACGTATATGAAAACGTGCTACTAAATCACGCAGAAAAGTTTCTACAGTATAAATCGCAAAAAAATGTAAAGCAAACCATGTTTCATTACTACACCCTATTCAAACTTCTTAAAAATAATGTGAGTAGATTAAATCGACATGTAATAAGCATTTGCAGCGCATTAATTACACTTTTCGAAGATGATATAGACATGTCCGTTATTATCGAACATGCTGATGAATGCATAGAGAAAAACAAGAATCTCTTGAAATATGACGATTTAGTTCTCTATGAACACCAAAAGGAAATGTTCACAGTTTCTAAAAATCCTAGTGCAAAGCTCATATTGTACATAGCTCCTACTGGTACTGGAAAAACGTTGACACCTATTGCGTTATCAGAACAACTTAAAATCATATTTGTTTGTGCGGCCAGACATGTTGGATTGGCGCTGGCACGGTCAGCTATTTCAGTTGGTAAAAAAGTTGCATTTGCATTTGGTTGTGCAAGCGCGGACGATATTCGGTTACACTATTTTGCCGCAAAAGAATACAGCAAAAATAGACGCACTGGTGGCATCGGAAAAGTTGATAATAGCGTGGGTGATGAGGTTGAAATTATGATTTGTGATATTAAATCCTATTTGCCTGCAATGTATTATATGAAAGCGTTTAATAAAGATGACGAGGGAAACGATATGGACGACAAATTAATGGTTTATTGGGACGAACCCACAATAACAATGGACTATGAAACTCATGAATTTCATTCAATTATCACAGAAATTTGGAAAAATAATTTGATTCCTAATATGGTACTGTCATCCGCCACTTTGCCTAAACTACACGAGTTGACGGAAACCATTTCCGATTTTAGAAATAAATTCCCGGGTTCGGAAGTATATAACATCGTTAGTCACGATTGCAAAAAATCTATACCCATAATTAATAATGACGGGTATGTAGTATTACCCCATTATTTGGCGGATACTCATGAGGGCGTTATTAAAATAGCACAACATTGTGAAAACTATTTGACATTGTTGCGCTATTTTGATTTGAAAGAAGTAGCTAGCTTCATCACCTTTGTAAATAAAAATAATTTTGCCAACGCGAAAATGAAAATTAACAGGCATTTCGATTCAATAAATGAGTTGAATATGAAAAATATAAAAATTTATTATATTAAATTGCTACAAAATATTATGCAAGGGACGTGGAGTGCTATTTATTTGCATTTTAAATCCCTAAAAATTCGCAGAATACCTCAGAACGATTCTGTTGACCTGAAAGGAAATAAAATTATAAGAACGGCGACAATTCCTAGTACTACAGCTCCTCCTGGAACCGCTGGTGTATACGTCACTACTAAGGATGCTTATACCCTTACGGATGGGCCAACTATTTTCATCACAAACGAAATTGAAAAAATTGCTAAATTCTGTATTCAACAGGCAAATATTCCGAGCATCATGATGGATGAAATTATGAAAAAGATTGAATTTAATAACATTCTGAACGAAAAACTGAACGATTTGGAAACGACTCTTGATTATAAAAAAGAACAATCCGAAAATAGCATAAAAAACAGTGTTTCAGAAAGGCATGCTGGGGGGAAAGTTCAGGGGCGAAACAAATCCACCAAGGACTGTAAAAAGCTGAACAGAGAAGGACCTGAAGAGGCCAGCAGTGGCAAAGCGGATATATCGAAATTGACAAATGAAATTAATGCGTTGCGATTGATGATTAAAAGCGCGACGTTGAATGATACCTTTATACCTAATAAACATCTTCATATCAAAAAATGGGCGGATAGTATGTCATTTGATAGCGCATTTACGAGTAATATTGATGAACATGTTGTGAATGAAATCATGATGCTAAATGGCATCGAAAATACGTGGAAAATCCTGTTGATGATGGGAATTGGTGTCTTTATTAATCACGAAAATATTAAATATACTGAAATTATGAAGACCATGGCGGATGAACAGAAATTATATATGATTATTGCTTCAAGTGATTATATTTATGGGACTAATTATCAATTCTGTCATGGATATTTGAGCAAAGACTTGAATTTAACACAGGAAAAAATTATTCAGGCTATGGGGAGAATTGGTAGAAATAATATTCAACAGAATTATACCTTGCGTTTTCGCGATGATGCACAAATAATGAAATTGTTTACAAATGAAACGGATAAACCTGAAGTGATTAATATGAATAAATTGTTCAAGACTGACTAGGTAATATCTTTGAATAATGTATAGCATTCCTAAATATATATTATCATAGAATTGCGATTTAGAAATGATGAATCTGAGTAAAAGATTTGAAAAAGGAAATCACATATTTACAAGCAAAACTCGTTTAATTAGAATAATCGTTTCTACGTGCGTTTATTTTATTTTAATAAATAAAATACTTAAATGAAAGACACGTTAAAAAATTTTTTTTCTAGACTTAATGTATAAAATGCCTTTAGTTAACGGTATCAGCATAGGTAGAGGTGGTGAAAATCTACCTGGTAATACAGCGATTGGTCTTTTTACACTTGAGGAGAATACAAGCGGTAATAACAATACAGCAGTAGGGAACCAAGCTCTTGCGACAAATACAAGTGGTAACAATAATTCAGCACTCGGTTATCAAGCACTTAAAGCAAATACAATCGGTTATCAAAATGCAGCAGTTGGTCTACAAGCACTTAGTACGAATACAACTGGTTATCAAAATTCAGCATTCGGTTTTCAAGCACTTAAATCAAATCTTGATGGTAAATATAATGCAGCAATTGGTGTACAAGCACTTTTAACAAATACAAGCGGTCAAGATAATATAGCAATCGGTTTTCAAGCACTTCACTACAATACAAATAGTTATAATGTAGCAATCGGTAGTCAAGCACTTAAAGCAAATACAGACGGTTCAGACAATATAGCGGTCGGTTATCAAGCACTTACCACAAATACAATTGGTGAAGGTAATATAGCAATCGGTTTTCAAGCACTTAGCAGGAATACAACTAGTAATAATGTAGCAATCGGTTTGCTAGCACTTAGTAAGAATACAACCGGTGACTCTAATACAGCAATCGGGGCGCGAGCACTTGAAAACAGTACAACTAGTAACGCTAATACAGCAATCGGATGTGAAGCACTTAGTTTTAATACAACTGGTGACAGTAATACCGCAACAGGATTTGGAGCACTTGGTAAGAATACAACTGGTGACTCTAATACAGCAATCGGGGCGCGAGCACTTGAAAACAATACAACTAGTAACGGTAATACAGCAATCGGATGTGAAGCACTTAGTTTTAATACAACTGGTGACAGTAATACCGCAACAGGATTTGGAGCACTTGGTAAGAATACAACTGGTTTTCAAAATTCAGCATTCGGCTTTGCACTTAACAAAAATACAACTGGTCAAGATAATATAGCAATCGGTTATAAAGCACTTGATACAAATACTATTGGTAGTAACAATACAGCAAGTGGTTCAAATTCGCTTAACCAAAATACAACTGGCAATAACAATACAGCAAGTGGTTATAAAGCACTTTATACAAATACTACTGGTAGTAAGAATACAGCGATTGGATATGAAGCTGATGTAGAAACAGGTGATTTAATAAATTGTACATCACTCGGAAATGGTGCGGTTTGTACTGCTTCCAACCAAATAACAATAGGTGATGCTGATGTTTTGACTTTAAGATATAACGGAGCATTAACTGCTATCAGTGACCTAAGAGACAAGAAGGATATTGAAGAACTGGAATCCAGCTTAGCATTTGTTGAACAATTAAAACCTGTGCGATTTAATTGGAACATGCGTGACGGAGGAAAAGTTGATGTTCCTCAAATAGGATTTATTGCACAGGATTTACAACAAATTCAACTGGATACTGGAATGAATGTACCTAATTTGGTGTATGATGTAAACCCAGAAAAACTAGAAGCGTCATATATCACATTGTTACCTTTATTAGTAAAATCTATTCAGGAATTATCTCTTAAAAATGAGGAATTCACTCAAACGATAAACAATTTGAAAGAGGAACTCCAGCAAGCTATAGCAAGTTTGACAATGCAAATCGCGAGTTTACAAGCCTAAACTATTTAATACGCTAAATCCTAACCATTTCCATATATTATCCAAATCAATGACAAAATCATTCTTATAATCGTACTTTAAATAGCAATAAAAACTAGCTATAAATATTTGTTGCTCACACTCTGTGAAGTGTGTTTTCACTTTTTCAATACATTTTGACTGACAATTACCGTTAAATTTGGTAATCGGATTATTTTCGATAAGGTTTACGATATCTACACTCATTTTATAGCCACAATTTTTATATAAAAAATTGATTTATTTTATTATACTTAACCGGTAGTATAATAAAATAAAATGAATCTCGCAAATCAATTGTACGAAGATGGTGTTGTAGTAATATCATCCGAATTTCTTTTAAATAATTTAAATAATTTCAGAAGTGAATTTGATAGTACAATTCAAAAATTTCCTGAATTCAAAATACATCCTGGATTAGATGAAATTACAAAAGACACGAGTGAACGAGTCATGCGATATGGATTAGGTGGCACAAGTTTTATCGGCAATCCATCTGTATTTCATGCGCCATTTTTTAGAAAAATGCGTGAAACCGTTATGTATGTCGCAATAGAAAAATTGTTTCGTGATTATAAAAATTTATATCTTGACTCTTCCTTCAATATTGAACAGATAATAGACAGAATAATGATAAGACCTGCAAAAGATATTGCGACAGCAGAAGCATGGCATCGAGATGAGTCGCCAAAATCAGATGTTGTTAATGGAGATTTGACATTTGGCGGCTGGATTAATTATGATAAAGAACCTCAATACTTTTCATGTGTCAAAGGTAGTCATAAAAATTTAGATATTACTAAGAGAGATAAAAAGAAGGGATTTCATAAGGTAGATAAGGCTGATATACCAACCTACAAAGCAAATAAAAGTTTGATTGAAATACCACCTGCGTCTATTATCATATTTATTGAAGACCTTGTTCATGAAATATTCAACAGTAAAAAATCCATAAAACAGTATACTAGTATAAGACAATTCTTCGGATGGCGCCTGACCAAACATGTAAACCAATCCATACACGGTGAACAATTATGTACACTGCTACAAAATCAAAGCGTTATTCCGTTGAAAAGTGGTCAAATCCCCGCATTATATCCCAAAACATGTATCATGTATACAGTTCAACGAGAAAGGAAAGATAAATTTCTCGAGGACGCGCTGATTAGGCCTGACATTTTGAATGTGAAAACACGAAGTATTAAAAGTCTCAGAGAAATAAATGTTGAAATGTATGAAGAATATTTGGAGCGTGAGATAAAAATATTGTTTTCCAATAATAAGTTTGAATTGATAAACCCTTACACAAATGAACTTGAAATAGTAGTATTTTAACGGATTTTCATTTTGTATATAAATATTATATAAAGAAATTAACGCAAATTACACATATATGAAACAATTTATAAAAGTATTAAAACAAATATATCATCCAGTATTAACTCCGCTATTAATTGGAGCTAATGTGCCATATTTAATAGAAGAAAAGAAATACGAGTTAATTCCAGTAGTTATTATTTTTCCAATAAGTTACACTGGTTATCTTTGTATAACCAAGACTTACAAATTTTATAAACGTAAATCGGATGAAAATGAAAAGCCCTAACTGTATTTTTAATTATTTTTATTTATTATGACAACCTTAGGGTATTTGTTTGCTCCTGAAGCTTCGGGAGCAATAAATTATGAGATACTTTCCCCTGCATATTTTAAACCTATTTTTCGCATGCTAAATGCTAGTGCTTTTGTTGCAACAAAAGCGAAGTTTGTAAAACCTACTTAATTTTCATTATATTTGTTTTTGTTTTTTGCTTTAATAATTAAAAAGGAATATTTAATTATTAAATTTGTATAAAAATATGTAATACGATATATCGTAACAATATTTTTAATTGGAGTATGCGAGTCCACCCATACCACTCATGATACGGAGAACGTTGTAGTTGGTGGCATAAACTCGGACCTTAGCAGTTTTTGTTCCCTCAACTGTTGCGTTTGAGAGCACAAGTTGCAGTGTGGCGTTATCAATTCGCGAGAAGTTGCATGTGCCTGAAGGCTGGTGTTCCTCAGGTCTCAAAGCAAAGGCATAGACGTTAATACCTTCATCCGGGGAACGAGTGTGGGCTTGGTAGGGTTGTACCCAAGAGAAATAGGAACCTTCACGCTCCGAGAAGCGGTCCTGTCCGTTAAGCTGTAACTTAGCGGTAACAACAGGGTTTAAGCCCCAGCAGTGCATATCAAGAGATGTCTCGGATAGAACGAATGAGCCGGCATCAGACACACCTGAGTTATCGAGGTGAGAACCAGATTCTTGAAGAGCAGCAGCTACTTCAGGTGAAAGACCAGATGTGTTAATGGGGACTTGTTGTCCACCTAAGTTGGCTTCATTGTAAGGGTTGGAAGGTCCGTGCCAGTATCCGGTGAATCCATCAGGAGGAATGTAATCAAGAGCACCAGCATCTTGGAAGAGACCGCGCGCATCAATGAAAGCACGGGAATCAGCCGCGATGGCCTGGGGTCCACCGAAAGCATGGATGGCGTTGGGAAGAGCATCAACAGCGTCGGTGTAGTTGAAGGGTTGGGCACCGAGAACCTTGAAAAGAAGAGCATCGCATGTCAAGGACGAGCAGTAATCGACGTTCTGGTCGGGTTGGACAACCCAGATGAGCTCCTTAACGGGGTGGTTAAAGTTGAGCTTAATCTTGTTACTGGAAGAACCAACGGATTCATCACCTGTGAATTGGAGTTGGGTAATCAAGTATTCGTGGGGGTTCTGGGCCATTCTTCGGCGTTCGTCAGTGTCCAAAAACACGTAGTCGACGTATAAAGACGCA
>Ga0209550_10000429_pt1 | contig 38927 bp, 35 predicted proteins | sample LauGreSuBDMM15SN_2_FD_187567 | JGI IMG/M metagenome (GOLD analysis project Ga0209550, IMG submission 187567) | Freshwater lake microbial communities from Lake Michigan, USA - Su13.BD.MM15.SN (SPAdes) (version 5) | ecosystem: Environmental > Aquatic > Freshwater > Lake | place: Lake Michigan...
TATTGATGAAAATTTAAGGAATAAAGCCACCAGTAAAAATGCAGCTCCCAACACTAAATAAGGAATTTTAACACTCTCTATACTGATATTGGTTGTAGTACTTGTACTGGCTCCAAAAATGGCAAAACTCACAATCAACGGTCCAATAGTGGTTCCAAAATTATTAATACCACCCGCTAATGTTAAACGTTGAGAGCCCGTTGTAATGGGCCCCATGGCAATGGCTAATGGATTGGCTACGGTTTGTTGAAGAGAAAATCCTAATCCAACTATAAATAAACCCGAAAGCATGAGTGGGAATGAACCTAAATTTGCTGCGGGATAAAACAATAAGGTACCGAAAGCAGAAATAACAAGACCTAATGCTAATCCATTTTTATAACCTATGGTATTAATCACATCTTTTTTGAGTAGCATTGAAATACCCATATAAATTAAAGACCCTACGGTATAAGCAATATAAAAGGCTAAAGAAACTAACTGACTTTCACTTTGAGTTAAATCAAAAGCTTGTCTGAATACCGGGATAAGAATATCGTTGCTTGCGGCAACAAATCCCCAGAAGAAAAAAACGGTTACTAAGGGTATAAATTGACCCCATTTAGTGTGTGAATTTGATTCCATAATGTGATGTAATGTTAATTTTGGTTTATAATTTAAGTATAGCTAACATACTTATTTTTTTTGAATAGTACTATTTTTAGAAATATCTAGGATAGGATACATCAATTAAGACATAAAATCGGATATTCGTTAAAAAAATACGATGGAAACGATACTTTCAGGAATCGGCATGGGGATCATGCTCTCTTTTTTAATGGGACCCGGGTTTTTTGCTTTGCTTAAAACAAGCATTGAAAAAGGCTTTCATGCGGGTATATCATTAGCCGGAGGCATTTTATTAAGTGATGTGTTTTTTGTTGCTATAAGTCTTTTTGGATCTAGTTATTTACGAAGCGGCCAAGTTGTAATGGAGTATATTGGCTATGCAGGCACGCTCATTTTACTCGGTATTGGTTTCTATTATTGGTTTAAAAAAGACACACTAGAGTTAGAACATGCTATGCCGAAAAGCAATAAATTGGGTTATTTTTTAAAGGGCTTTATAATGAGTTTGTTTAACCCCACCTTGTTGCTCTATTGGTTAAGCATAAGCAGTTGGGTGGTATCGGTTGTTGGCAAGTTTGAGACCCAAAAGGTAATTCCATTTTTTGCAAGCATCTTGCTTACACAATTTATTTTGGATGTAATAAAGGCTTATTTTGCAAACAAATTACGCAAACGAATGACCCAAAAAAACCTAATGTGGCTAAACCGAATTGCGGGTACGCTACTAATCCTATTCGGACTTAAACTACTTTACTCTATGCTAATAAACCATTCCTTGGCTTAGTAGGCCCGTTGGTTATTACCCTCTACCCAATTCATAAAAGCCTGATTGACTACTTTATTTCCACCCGGAGTAGGATAATTACCCGAAAAATACCAATCGCCCAAGTGTTTCGGACAAGCTGTATGTAGGTTTTCTAATTTCTGATAAATAACTTCGACTTGAGCATAGATGCCCGCTGGAGTAACAATTTTAGCAATTCGACTGGAAATTTCTTCGTCGGTGAAATGAGCGTATAAATCCTGCACTAAGTTTTTCTCTTTCATGTTCCCAGCAGCCTTAGCTTGTAAACAAGCTTGATAGGTGTCTTTTATGAGATGCTCTTTACCTAGTTCGCGTAGCAAAGAAATCATAGCCTCAAAAGCTACAAATTCGCCCATTTTAGACATATCAATACCATAACAATCGGGGTAGCGAATTTGAGGGGCCGAAGAAACTACAATGATTTTTTTGGGGTGCAAACGGTCTAAAATTCGTAAAATGCTTTGTTTCAAGGTAGTTCCCCTAACAATAGAATCGTCTAAAACTACCAAGGTATCTTGTTGTGCTTTTATTAGACCATAAGTGGTATCGTACACGTGGGCTACCATGTCACCTCTATCGGCATCTTGCGCAATAAAAGTGCGCAATTTAGCATCTTTAAGGGCAATTTTCTCCACCCTCGGAGCCATTTTTAGCATCGCTTCTAACTCGGCATCGGTAATTTTATCAGCACGGTTTAACAAGGTATTTTTTTGTACCTGTTTGATGTACTTATGCACACCTTCCACCAAGCCATAAAAAGCTACTTCGGCAGTATTTGGGATAAAAGAAAATACGGTATTTTCTAAATCGTTATTTACTGCTGATAAAATTTGTGGGCATAGTAAGCGACCCAATTGCTTGCGTTCGCGGTATATATCGGCATCGCTGCCTCTAGAGAAATAAATACGCTCAAAAGAACATGATTTTTGTTCTATGGGTTGGCTGAACTGTTCTTCGCTGATGCGGCCATCTTTTTTGGCAATAAGCGCATGGCCGGGTTTAATTTCTTTAACAGCATCAATGGGTATATTAAAGGCGGTTTGGATAGCGGGGCGCTCAGAAGCAACCACCAACACTTCGTCATCGGCATAATAAAAAGCTGGTCGAATGCCCGCCGGATCACGCATCACAAAAGTGTCTCCATGGCCAATAATACCCGCAATGGTATACCCTCCGTCCCAAGTTTTTGCCGAACGACGTAGCATTTTGGCTACATCCAATTCTTCGGCAATTTTATGTGTAATTTCTACATTGCTAAGCCCTTTGGCATTGTAACTATCAAAAATTTCTTGATTTTCTACGTCTAAGAAATGACCTATTTTTTCTAATACCGTTACAGTATCTGCTTTTTCTTTAGGGTGCTGACCAAGTTCGTATAATTGCTCTAGCAATTCGTCAACATTGGTCATGTTAAAGTTCCCACAAATAACCAAATTACGGGTCATCCAATTGTTTTGACGTAAAAACGGATGGCAACTCTCAATGCTGTTCTTTCCATGGGTACCGTAGCGCAAATGACCCATGAGTACTTCGCCAGTAAAACTGATATTTTCTTTCAGCCAATTGGCATCGACTAAAAGCTCGGGGGTGTTTTCCTGAACGTCTACAAATTTGTTTTGTACGTACTCAAAAATATCGGCTACTGCTTTTGAACCCATAGCTCTGTACCTGCTGATGTAGCGGGTACCGGGCTTCATGTCTAATTTAATGGTTGCAATACCCGCACCATCTTGGCCACGATTATGCTGTTTTTCCATTAATAAGTAGAGTTTATTGAGGCCGTAGAAAGGCGTACCGTATTTTTCTTGGTAATAAGATAGCGGTTTTAACAATCGGATGAGGGCAATGCCGCACTCGTGTTTTATGGGTTCGCTCATGGTGTTGGATGAGCTAACAAAAATAAGGATTTTATTGAATAAAGCATGTTAATTCTACAACTTCTCTCCGTGTTGACTCAAATCTAAGCCTTCCTGTTCATTGGCTGCACTTACTCTAAGCGGACTAATGATATCGGTTAGTTTTAATAAAGCCATAGAGCCTACAAAAGCAAAAATAGAAACGCCTACTAAAGCCAAACTTTGCACCAAAAATAAATGCGTTTCGCCAAAAAGCAAACCGTTACCCGTTGTATTGGCCCCATTTACCGCAGTATGAGCAAATACGCCAGTAAGCAGCATACCTACCATCCCTCCTACGCCGTGGCAGGGAAATACATCCAAGGTATCGTCTAAGCCGGTTCGGCTACGCCAATCTACCAAAATATTGCTCACTAAAGCGGCAACAACACCAATTATTAAGGAGTGGGGAATGCTTACAAATCCGGCAGCGGGAGTAATAGCCACCAAGCCCACTACTGCTGCAATGCAGGTTCCCATAGCCGAAGGTTTGCGGCCTTTCCAAGCATCATAGAAAATCCAACTCAAAGCTGCTGCCGAAGAGGCTGTCATGGTGGTAGCCATGGCCGTAACAGCTAATGTTGATGCGCCAAAAGCAGATCCGGCGTTAAAGCCATACCAACCAAACCACAACAAGCCGGTACCCAACAATACATACGTTATACGGGCTGGGGTATGCGATACTTCGTTGCGTTTTTTAAGATATAGGGCCGAGGCCAATGCTGCCCAACCTGCCGACATATGAACCACAGTTCCACCAGCAAAATCTAAGACACCTAATTTAAATAACACGCCATCGGGATGCCAGGTTGCATGGGCCAAAGGGGCATAAATGAAAATGAAAAACAAACAAATAAATAAGGTATAAGAAATAAAGCGAATACGCTCTGCAAAAGCTCCGGTAATTAGAGCGGGTGTAATAATGGCAAATTTTAATTGATACATGGCAAACAATAAAAATGGAATGGTAGGTGCCAATTTCCAAGGCTGTCCGTCTATTACCCCATTCATCATAAAGTAGGTGCTAGGGTTGCCAATAAAACCGCCAATGCTTTCACCAAAAGCTAAGCTAAAACCAAATACTACCCACATTACTGTAATGAGTACCATGCAAATAAAACTTTGTAGCATAGTTGATATGACATTCTTTTTATTCACCATTCCACCGTAAAAGAAAGCCAATCCCGGAGTCATGATTAATACCAAGGCAGTAGCGGTTAACATCCAAGCGGTATCGGCTGTATTGATAGATGTCTGTATTGGTATTGATTTGGGTATAGATAGAAAGCAAAAAGCTAATATTACAATAAGAAATAGAATAATAAAGGGAAATTTAGATAAAGTTTTTGCCATTTTTAGATATTTTAAACGAACTAGCTATAAATATCTAATTTTTTAGTCAAAATGTTAAAAATGGTTACTAACATTTGCTATAAATGTGAATAAATGAAGTGATTTTAGATTAAAAGCGATTTAAGACCAAATATTTTTCAATTTGAGGTGTATTTTTTCACCAAAAAATAATTTTGTACTCTTTTCAAAGGAAGAAGTATAATCGGAAACAAAAAATTGATGTTTTTTAGCACCGAATTTGTTCAATAAGTGCAATTCCGTTAATTTTTTATGAACAGATTGGGCTATAATGGCTGCAGAATTAATAATTGTTACCTTTTCGTGATAAAATTCTTCAATTTCTGCTTGAATGAGTGGATAATGGGTGCATGCCAAAATCAAACTATCGATATTTTTTAATTTTGGAGACGATAGGTAGGAATTAATTACCGTTTTACTAATGGTATTGCTAAAAAACCCTTCCTCTATCATGGGTGCCAAAAGTGGGGTGGCTAAAGATTTTACTTCAATACCTGGCCGAGCCAACTGAAGTTTTTTGGCATACAAATCTGATTTAATGGTGGCCTTGGTACCAATTACCCCCACTCTGTTTAATTGATTTTCTGCGGCTACATATTCAACCACTGGATCAATTACATTGAGCACCGGTATTTTATCCCCAATAAATTCTACCAAATCATGGTAAGCCAATGATGAAGCGGTATTGCAGGCAATAACAATCATTTTACACTGCTTATCGAGCAAAAATTGAGCAATTTTTAAGCTAAAGTACTTGATAGCTTCAGGCGATTTATCGCCATAAGGTAAATGGGCAGTATCGCCAAAATAAACCAACTCTTCATGAGGCAATACCTTATGAATGGCGCTGGCAACGGTTAAACCGCCAATGCCCGAATCGAAAATACCTATGGGGAGTTTTGCGCTCATATAAAACAAAAATGCGAAGTCAACTTGAATTTATTGACTTCGCATTCATTTAATTTTTTGAGATTTTTATTTTTTCTTTGCTGGAGCAGCAGGAGCTTTTGCTGGTGCTGGAGCAGCAGTAGGAGCTGGAGTAACAACCGCTGCAGCAGCAGCCGCTAATTTAGCTTTTACCACTTCAATAATATCATCACCACCATCAAAGTACACTACGCCTGGCTGAGATACATCAAATACATAAGCGTAGCCTTTTTCTTTAGCTACTGCTTTTACTGCTTTTTCTGCTTTTTCAAATACCGGCTGGTACATTTCAGAGCGTTTGGCATTTAGCTCCTCTTGAGATTTTTGCTCGGTATCCGTAATACGCTTTTCCATATCTTGGATTTCTTTACCCAAGGTTTCCAACTCTTTACCTAAAGTTTCTTTGTTTGCTTCGCTCAAAGATTTGTATTTCTCTTGGTAGCTAACAATTTTTTTCTGGCGTTCAGCATCCATTTGCTCTAAAGCACTTTGTTTTGCTTTAGCATAGGTTTGGAAAGCTGCATCGGCAACCTTCATTTCAGGCATTGATTGCAATAAATCGCTAGAATTGATATGACCAAACTTTTGTTGGGCTTGTGCACTCAACACTAAAAAGCCTAATACGAATGACAAGGCAGCTATTTTAATTGATTTTTTCATGTTATTATTGTTCATGTTTTTGGTTTACGATGTTACTAAAGTTTTTATTATTTCGCAAATGTTCCGGGTTTATATCCTAAACGTGTAATTACTTCATTGCTTCTATCTAAGCGGACATTCGCATACAGCATGGTTACATCACTGCCTTTATCAAACACTACATCCAACTGTTGGTCTTCGGCCAAGGCTTGTACTGCTTTAGCTACCCGTTCTTGTATGGGTTTAATTAAGCGGCTTCTTTGCTGAAACAATTCACCTTCAAAACCAAATTTTTGGCGTTGAAACTCTTTTGCTTGTTTTTCTTTTTCTACAATTTCTGCTTCACGACGTTTACGCATATCATCGGTAAGCAACACTTGATCGGCCTGATAGGCTTTATACAACTTTTCAATATCAGCAAATTTTGTATCTACATCTTTTTGCCATTGGTCTGATAGGGCATCTAATTGTTTTTGTGCCGAATTGTATTCTGGTATATGCTTTAAGATGTATTCGCTATCTACATACACAAAACGTTGCGCCATGCTGCTTAAAAAAGCACCGCACACGAGAAATAAGATAAGAGCTAATTTTTTCATGCCTTTTTAATTAAAAACCTCCACCCATTTGTTGGGCAATACTAAAGTGGAATTGTCCTTTGTTGGCTGCCGGTATTCCTTGAATGGTATCAAAACCATATCCGTAATCTAAACCTAGTAAACCAAATATAGGTAAGAATATACGGGCCCCAAAACCAGCCGAACGGCGTACGTTAAATGGAGAGAATTGTTTGAAATTGTTCCAAGTATTTCCACCTTCGGCAAAGGCCAATACAAACACAGTAGCTTGTTGGCTTAAGGTTATGGGATGACGAAGTTCTAATACATACTTATTATAAATAGGACTTCCTGATCCTTGTGCAGTTTGCGGATTAGAGCCTACCGGAATAACTGAATTGTTTTGATACCCTCTCATGCCAATAATTTCTGAGCCTTGTAGAAAATCAAATCCTTGCATACCATCTCCACCTAATTTAAAGCGCTCAAACGGCGATTGACCCACAGCATTGTTGTAAGAACCTAAGAAACCAAACTGTGCTTGTGCTTTCAAAATTAGTTTTCCATAAATGCGTTGGTACCACTGTGCGTCAAATTTCCATTTGTGGTATTCTACATAGCGGTAACGCTCTTGATCTGTAGCGGTTACATAATTAATTTTATTGAACAACGAATATGGCGGCGTTAATTGCACATTGAAACGCAAGTGTGATCCCGAAGTTGGGTAAATTGGTGCATCTACGGAGTTACGTGAAAACTGTTGAGAAATATTAAAATTATACGATTTTCCGTTAGAGAAAATAAAACGATCAGCATAATTTCTTAAAATATATTGTTGCAAATTAATAGAATGTACTAACTGAAAATAATCATCAGGCCATTTTAAACGTTGGCCTAAACTAAAGGTAATTCCATTCATTCTAATTTTTTGCAAGTTAGGATCTGCTCCCGAAAGCCCGTTTGATTGCAAAGAAGTAAAGGCACTAATGCCAAAGTTTACTGGTTTTTTACCACCCAACCAAGGCTCTGAAAAAGAGAAACTATAGGACTGGTAAAATTTGCCGTTAGTTTGCCCACGTATACTTAATTTTTGCCCGTCGCCCTTAGGGAGTGGTTTCCAGGCTTTGCCATTAAAGATATTACGGGCCGAAAAATTATTAAAAGTTAATCCTAATGTACCGATAATACGGCCACCACCAAAACCACCCGATAACTCTATTTGGTCAGAAGGTTTTTCCGACACGGTATACTCAATGTCTACTGTTCCATCGGCAGGATTAGGAATTGGCTTCACATCTGTTTTTTGCTCATCAAAATTACCCAATTGTGCAATTTCACGAGTAGTTCTTATTACGGCTTCTTTGGAGAACTTTTGTCCCGGTTTAGTACGAATTTCTCTCAAAACCACTCTATCGTTAGTAATGTCGTTTCCTTTTAAGCTTACCTTACTAATGGTGTATTGCGGACCCTCGTACACTCTAAACTCAATATCAATGGTATCTTGATGCACTTTTGTTTGCACCGGATCAACATTAAAAGTTAAGTATCCATCATTTAAATATAAAGCCGAAACATCATCGCCATTGGCACTGCCTGTAAGTTTTTTATCGAGTTTTTCTTCGCTAAAAATTTCTCCTTTTTTAATAGAAAGCACTTTTTGCAATATATCTGCAGAGTATTTTGCATTGCCAGACCAACTGAGGTTACCGAAATAGTATTTCGGACCTTCGTATACTTTTAAGAAAACTTCAATAGAATTAGCATCAAACTTGGCAACAGAATCTTTAACCAATCTAGCATCGCGATACCCTCTCTCTTGTAATTTAGATAGTAATTTTTCTTTGTCTGATTCAAATTTTTCAGCGGTAAATTTACCGGTACCCAATAATTTATAAAAGGCCTGCTGTTTAGTTTTCTTTAGCATTTTTCGAATCTGATAATCACTAAATACCGTATTGCCTTCTATTGAAATTTTATGAACCTTTACCTTATTTTGCTTATTTACTTGCACTTTCAAAACTAACGAATTGGCTTCTACAGTATCTTTTAGCTGTTTAAAAGCCACTTCGGTGTATAAATACCCCTTTTCAGTAAAATGCTTTTTAATAATAGAACTTACAGTATTGTATAAATTATCGTTTATAATTTTACCATTCTTGTCTTTTATTTTATCCTGAATATCGTCGATTTCGCCCTTTTTTAAGCCTGTAAACTCAAATTTGCTTACACGTGGGCGTTCTAAAACTTCAATTTCAAAAAATATACTATCACCTCTAATATCCGATATATTCAATTTTACATCATCTAAAAGGCCTTGATCCCACAAGTTTTTTACTGCATTGGCTGTAGCGTCGCCAGGTACCAACACTTTTTCGCCAAGGGTTAATTTAGAAATAGTTACTAAAACTCCAGCATCGAGGTACTGAGCTCCTTTTACGGTAGTTCCGCCTACAATGTATTCTTTTGGTTCTAAATAGCTAACACCGCTTGATGAAGTACGAGATATGGTCGGTTGCTTGGTGCGACCAAACTGACCAAAAGCCCATAAGCCGTTAAACAATAATAAAAGTGTTAAAAGTATGCGATACATCTCGTGGAATTAAGGCGCTAAATTAGCTTAAACCTTTGTTAAAAATTGTTAAAAATTGATTTTTTTGCACTATTCACTAATTTTTCCAAATCTACGTTCTCGTTTTTGAAAATCAAGAATGGCTTCATGCAAATCGGATCGGCGAAAATCGGGCCATAATTTAGGTGTAAAATAAAGCTCGGTATAAGCCAATTGCCACATCATAAAATTACTCAAACGTAGTTCGCCACTGGTACGAATCATCAATTCCGGATCGGGTAAGCCGGCAGTTGTTAAATGTTCGCTTAAAAGCTGTTCGGTAATATCTTCAGGCCTTAATTCACCTTTTTTTACTTTTGTAGCCACTGTTTTTAATGCTTCCGTGAGCTCCCACCTTGAGCTGTAACTTAAGGCTAGCGTAAGCGTACATCTCGTATTCGCACTTGTTTTTTCCATGGCTTCCATCAATTCCTGATAACAAGCAACTGGCAAAGAAGTTAAATCACCAATGGCATTTAAACGAATTTGATGTTTCATTAAAGTAGCCGTTTCTTTAGTAATGGTTTTTACCAAAATCTCCATTAAAGCGTTTACCTCTTGTTGAGGTCGATTCCAGTTTTCGGTAGAAAAAGCATACAGTGTAAGGTATTTTAACCCTAGCTCTACTGCACCTTCCACCGTATCTTTTACGGCTTTTACCCCATTTTGATGACCGAATACCCGCAATTTTCCTTGCTCTTTTGCCCAACGGCCGTTACCATCCATAATAATGGCTACATGTTGTGGTAAATGCTGTAAATCTATTTCTGCTGGAATAGCCATATGTTAAATTAATTGCCTACAACCGGACATTTTCGGCTTACAAAGGTATAAGTTAGGCTTAAGCCCGCAAACATATAGGTATCTCTTTTTCTATAATCGCCACGTTGGCCACCGTTTGGTGCTATACCCGATGGGTCTGAAAGTAACTGGCTTAAATAGGGGCGGCTTGATAAATCGGTAGGATAATTCATACTTACATCATCTAAATAATCGGTGTACGCAGTTCGATAACCAATTTCGGCATTTAAATTCCAGGTGCTCTTAATATTATACTTTACCCCCAGTCCATAAGGTATACTCAGGGCCATTGTTTTATACGGTTTTGTTTGACCCTCGGTTAAATAATCGGTTAACACAAAGGTATTTACAATACCTCCTCCACTTACATCTACTTTGGGGTTAAATTTGAAAGCCCCCACACCCGTAAACAAAAAAGGTGTGATACGGGTACGGCTAATTCCGGCTAAATAATACAAAAAGTTAAATTCTACCTGTAAAGAGAGTTCTGAAATTGGCGAATAAAAACTGAGGTTGCGATTTTGCTGATTTACCGAACTTGATTTCGCATCGCTAGCCAAAATAGTGCCGTGTACAAAATTGAGTTTTGCGGACCAATTGGGGTCGAAATTTCGTTTTATTTGGCCTCCAAAAGCCATATTGTTAAACTGACTAATACCTTTTTGGTTTAAATCACCCATATAGCCAGAGGCACCCACAAAGCCTCCCACCTCCCAAGTTTGGGCACATAGTTGGAGTGCACTAATATGTATTAAAAAAAGAACTACGAATCGCTTGCTCATTAATAATTCCGTGTATCAATACCCCAAAGCAATTTATTTCTTAAAGTTTCGAGGTAGTTTTCTTGATGTAAACGAATTAGGTTTATTTCAAAAGGTGCTTTTTTTACCACCGTTTTTACCGAGGTATCTACTACTTCGGTTCTTGAATCGCAAGACAAGCGGTATTTTGAACTTCTTCCTTCTATTTCAAAAGATAATTCGTTGCTATCTGATAATACAATGGGCCGCACATTTAAGTTATGTGGGGCAATGGGGGTTACCACTATATTGCCCGAACTAGGCATTACAATGGGGCCGCCGCAACTTAATGAATACGCTGTAGAACCCGTTGGGGTAGCCACGATAAGTCCATCGGCCCAATACGAGTTTAAAAATTCGTTGTTTAAATAGGCATGAATGATAATCATGGCAGACGTATCTCGTTTATGAAACGTAATATCGTTGAGGGCAAAATTATCAGCACCAAATGGGTTAAATGCTGATTCAATACACAATAAGGAACGTTTATCCAACGTATATTGCTTATGTAAAAGGCTTTCTATGGCCTCGTCTATGGCATCTTTATTTATACTTGCCAAAAAACCTAAACGACCGAAGTTAATTCCCAAAACAGGAATGTTAGAATCTCTAATGAGGGTAACGGTATCCAACAAGGTACCATCTCCACCTAAGCTAAACATGATATCTACCTTGCCGCTTAAATCATCTCCAGCCGAAAAAGTATCGGGAGCTTTTGGCAAAGAAACTTGATCTTGAATAAATTCATGAAACTTATCATACACCACTACATCAATTCCTTTTTTAAGCAAAGAATCGAATAAGTGTTGCAGAAAGGGAACTACACGTGTATTAAATCGACGTCCGTAAATTGCAACTTTCATACCTATGCTGTTTTATTGACCTCTGCCATTCTTTAATTTAGTATTATTTTGGAAGCGCAAAATCTGAAGCACCATCCAATTTCTTAAAAACCTTATATATGCTATTCATATCAGGCACTAAGGGTAAATAATAATTCATTCATTCTTAACGTAAGCGCTAACCTAGTGGTATGCTGAATGGTGTTTGCTACCATTAGTTGGAGGCAATTCGGGTTAAAAATGAATTTAAATACGTGTTAAACTGTGCTGGGTGCTCCATCATGGGGGCATGTCCACATTTATCAATCCAATTCAGTTCAGAGTCGGGCAAAAGTTGATTAAACTCTATGGCGACTTCTGGTGGAGTTACAATATCGTTTCTGCCCCAAATTAAACAAACCGGAACACTAATGTGTTTTAATTCTTTCGCCATATTATGGCGAATGGCTGATTTAGCCATCGCTAAAATACGAATAACCTTATGCCGATCATTCACTGCGGCGTACACTTCATCTACCAATTCTTTAGTGGCTGTAGCCGGGTTGTAAAAGGTTAACTCTACTTTTTCTTTAATAAACTCGTAGTTTTCACGTTTTGGGAAGGTACCACCAAAGGCATTTTCGTACAAACCAGAACTACCGGCCAACACAAGCGCTTTTACTTTTGTCGTATGCTTTATCGTAAAAATCAAACCCACATGCCCGCCTAAGGAATTACCCAATAAAATAGCTTGCTCTATCTGCTTAAACTTCATAAATCTGTTCAAGAATTTAGATAGAGTTTTTACACCCGTGGTTAGCAAAGGCAAATCGTAAATGGGTAATATAGGGATAATGACTCGATATCTGCCTTTAAATTCGTTGATAACAGCCTCCCAATTACTCAGCGCACCCATTAAGCCATGCAGCAATATAAGCACTTCTCCTTCGCCTTCTTCTACGTATTTAAACCCTTTTTCTTCTTTAACTGTAAATTGCATGTACGTTTTTGTTGATGTGTTGGCTTAACCAAAATTTACCCAATAATACTAAAAATTAATGTTCGAACACGAGGGATACTACTCATTTAATAATTGTTTAACCAAATCAGAAATTAGTTTTCCATCTGCTTGGCCGGCCAATTCTTTGGTGGCAAGACCCATAACCTTACCCATATCTTGCAAACCGCTTGCTCCAATTTGGGCAATGAGAGTGCGAATAATGGCTGTAACCTCTTCTACCGCTAGTGCTTTAGGCAAATAGGCTTCTATAACTGCAATTTCTTCGGCCTCTATTTGATACAAATCTGGTCTGTTTTGTTCTTGGTAAATAGCTGCCGATTCTTTGCGTTGCTTTACTAATTTTTGCAATACTTTCAATTCGGCTGCCTCATCTATGTGCTGAGATGCTCCTTTTTCTGTATTGGCTAGTAACAAAGCAGATTTAATAGCTCTAAGGCCACGAAGACCGGCCTCATTCTTAGCCAACATGGCGGTTTTTATATCCTGATCAATATTTGCTTGTAAACTCATATGCTTTTATTTTTTTAGTAAATGGCTGGTGTTGGCTTGAGCGGTTGGCATAATCACCAAATCGTTAATAGTTACATGTGCCGGTCGGCTCACAGCAAACCAAATAGCTTCTGCAATATCTTGCGCAATTAATGGCTCAAAACCATCGTATACTTTTTTAGCCCGCTCTAAATCGCCTTTAAAACGAACGGCCGAAAATTCGGTTTCCACCGCACCTGGGTGAATACCCGTTACCCGAATTGCATGAGGCAACAAATCTATACGCATGGCTTTATTTAAAGAATCAACCGCATGTTTAGTAGCGCAATATACATTACCATTAGCATAGGTTTCTTTACCGGCAATGGAGCCAATATTTATAATATGTCCGGCTTTACGAGCAACCATCCACTCCGAAACCAAGCGACTCACATACAACAAGCCCTTAATATTGGTATCAATCATGGTATCCCAATCGTCCAGATTAGCTTCGTGAAAGGCATCCATGCCTTGACTTAATCCAGCATTATTCACTAAAACATCAATGGCACGCCATTCGGGCGGCAGAGCATTCAATTGAGCACTCACTTCTACTCTATTACGAACGTCTAAAGCAAACGCATGAACACGAACTCCGTACTGAGCTTGCAAATCGGCAGCCAGCGTTTCTAAGCGATCTAGTCTACGAGCAGCCAACAGCAAATTGTAGCCATTTTGAGCTAGTATAGTGGCCGCGGCGGCACCAATGCCGGCACTTGCACCGGTAATAAAGGCTATTTTAGACATAATTTTGTTAGATGTTGATGCACCATATTTAAATTCTTATTCAAAATATAAACTAAATTGAAAGTTGCGTGCAAATAATTTCTCTAAAGGTGTGGTGTAGGCATTTGGAGTACTGGCAGGAGCAAGTACATTGTTTACCGATTGCGACCATTTAATTTCGGGCGATAATTTGAAAAATTCGAAATAGAAATCGAATCCTATTCCGGCTTCATACCACAATATATTCCGGTTGGTTTTCACCAACTTGTCTAATTGCCCAAAATCGTCGTCGGTTAGTTTCTTTTTAGAAATAATATCGATGGAATATTTTACTCCGCCTAAAATGTAGGCTCTAAAATTTCGTCTTCGGTCTGATTTTAATTTGAAACCCAATGGTAAATCTACCGTAGCAGTTTGCACAATTTTTCGGGTATTATCGGCGCTGTTTTGGTAGGAATAATCAATATAACGATCGGCAAAAACTAATGCCGGTGTGGTCCTAAAATTTAGGTGGTTACCCAAACGCACATCGGCAATAAAACCTAAACCAAAACCCGACGACATGGGCGAACTGATACTTACCAACGGGCTTGTTAAGGGCGCTCCGCCATTATCCGGGTCGGGGAATGGAATTTGCCAATTAGGTGCTTTATATACCTTAAACTCGGTATTTAAGAATTGAAAGCCAAAACCAAAATGCACATTTTCGTTATCTACGCCGCCACCCCAATTTTCTTGAGCATAGCTTGAGTTGACAAAAAACATCAGCAAGAAATATATGCCGATAAGCTTACGCATGCTTTACACCAGTATAAATAGAACAAATACCAAAAGCCAACGGGCGGCATTTAGCTTCTTTAAATCCAACTTGAGACATTAATTTTACAAAATCGGCACCATCTGGAAAGGCGGCTACCGATTCGGGCAAATAGGCATAGGCGCTCCTATCATTAGAAAATAGCTTACCTATACTTGGTGTTACATAATGAAAATAAAAATGATACAATTGCTTTATCGGGAAAGCTTTAGGTTTTGAAAACTCCAATACCAGGGCTTTACCTCCCGGTTTTAACACTCGGTACATATCGCTTAAACCTGCAGAAAGGTTTTCGAAATTACGCACCCCGTAAGCTACGGTAACGGCATCGAAACTAGCTTCTTCAAAATTTAATTTTTCTGAATCACCTAAGTGTACTTCAAATTTCTCCGATAACCCTCTTTTTGATATTTTCTCTCTAGTAATAGCCAGCATACCTTCCGAAATATCTACCCCAACAACTTTTTGAGGATGTAAAGAACGTAGGGCTTCAAAAGCAAAATCGCCGGTGCCGGTAGCCACATCTAAAATTTGTTTAGGCTGCAAAGCAGCCAATTCTTTCATGGCAATTTTACGCCAAATTACATCTATTCCTAGAGATAAGAAATGATTTAGAAAATCATAAGTCTTAGCAATATTCGTAAACATTTGGGCCACTTGCTCTTTTTTAGAGGCTTTGGCATCTTGATATGGAGTAACCACTTTAGACATGGTTACAAAGATAAGTTTGTAGATGCAGAATAAGCATCAAATATGTCATTATTTTATCCTAAAAGCGAAAAATTACAGGCTTAAACGCTTAACTTTGACCGATGATTATTAAAAGCGCCGAATTTATATGCAGCAATACCAGAACGGATAAATTACCGCCTCCGGTGCTCCCCGAATATGCTTTTATTGGTCGATCTAATGTGGGGAAATCGTCGCTAATAAACATGCTTTTACAACGCAAGGGTTTGGCCAAAACTTCTCAAACCCCGGGGAAAACCCAATTAATAAACCACTTCAGAGTTAATGAAAATTGGTATCTGGTAGATTTACCCGGCTATGGCTACGCCCGAACCTCAAAAGTAAACCGTGGCGAATGGGAGCGATTCATACGCTATTACTTACGCCACAGAGAAAGCCTACAATGTGTTTTTGTATTAATTGATAGCCGAGTAGAGCCGCAAAAAAATGATATCGATTTTTGCAATTGGCTTGGCGAAACGGGCATTCCCTTCCTACTCATTTTTACCAAGGCAGATAAGCAATCGGCAGTAAAAACGGATCAAACCGTTGCCAAGTTTCGTAAGGAATTACTAAAATCTTTCGAAGATGTACCTAAAATTTTCATTACTTCTGCCGAAAATGCTTTAGGAAGAGAGGCGGTGCTCGGCTCCATCAGCGAACTGAACCAAGCCTTCGTGTTATGAGAAAATACGTTTCATTAGTACTTTTTGCGCATACTATTTTTGCCTTACCGTTTGCTTGCATTGGTTTCTTTTTGGCTTTAAATACCACCTCCTACAATTTCAATTGGCTATCGTTTGTGCTCATGCTGGCCTGCATGGTTTTTGCCCGTAATGCAGCTATGGCTTTTAATCGCTATTTAGATCGTTCTATCGACGCCAAAAATCCAAGAACCGCCACAAGAGATATTCCAGCCGGCCGAGTAAAACCACAGGAAGCACTTTTATTCACGGTGCTCAATTCAGCCTTATTTATTACCAGCACCTATTTTATTAACCCACTTTGTTTGGCATTGAGCCCCATTGCACTCTTGGTAGTGTTGAGCTACAGCTACACCAAACGCTTTACACCCCTATGCCATTTGGTATTGGGATTAGGCTTGGCCTTGGCCCCTATTGGCGCTTATTTAGTAGTTACAGGGGCATTCGCTTGGACACCGGTATTTTTTTCATTAGCCGTATTTTGCTGGGTAAGCGGATTTGATATTATTTATGCCCTGCAAGACGAAGCTTTTGATAAGCAAGAAAACTTATTTTCTATACCGGCTTGGTTGGGCGCTAAAAAAGCCCTCCGAGTATCCGAAATTTTACATGTATTGGCCCTTTTTTGGCTTATCATGCCGCTGTTTTATACTACTTTAAGCTGGTTTTATCTTCTTGGAATTGCTTTCTTCGGCATTTTATTACTGTATCAGCATCGATTAGTAAAACCTACTGATTTGAGTAAAGTAGACCGAGCTTTTCAAACCACCAATGGCATTGCTTCGGTTATTTTTGCCCTTTGCTATTTTTTAGATGTGTGGCTTAGAAGCCCTTAATAAGATTTTATGAAAGATTTGGTGATAAAGAAGAGAGAAAGAACGTTTATAAAAGGCGTTTTTGAAATTACTTGGGAGAACCTTTCCCCCATTTTTGACGAATTGGCTAAACGCAGCATTGGCTCAGCAGCCGAGTTGGAACAATGGCTTCGCGATCGAAGTGAAATAGATGCCTTGCTAGAAGAAGATTTCGCTTGGCGTTATATCCGCATGACCTGCAATACTGCCGACGAAGCTTTATTGAATTCTTTTCAATATTTCGCCACAGAGATTGAACCTAATGTAGCTCCCCTAAACGATCAATTGAATCGTAAATTTATAGAGAGCCCTTTTCTAGCTCAGCTAGATCAAACAAAATATGCCATATTAATTCGTGGTACCAAAAAAGCGTTGGAGCTTTTTAGAGAAGAGAACATTCCGCTGCAAACCACCATTCAGGTGGAACAACAAAAATACCAAGGCATTACGGGTGCCATGTCGGTAACGTTAAATGGACAAGAATATACGCTAGAACAAGCAGCCACTTTTTTAAAAGATACCAACCGAGAAACTAGAAAAAATGCCTGGCAGACAATTAGTAACAGGCGTTTAGTCGAAAAAAATACATTAAACGACTTGTTTAACACCTTGCGTGGCCTTCGTCACCAAGTGTCTCAAAATGCCAATTTCGATAATTTTAGGGATTACATGTTTGCAGCCTTAGGGCGCTTTGATTATACACCCGAGGACTGTTTTCAGTTTCACGAAGCCATTGAAAAAACCGTAGTGCCTGTTTTGGCAAAACATGCCGCTGCCCGAAAAAAATCTTTAGAACTACCAAGTTTACAACCATGGGATATGGAAGTAGACACCTCGGGTAAGCCTGCCTTAAAACCATTTAAAGACGGGGCCGAGTTGATTGAAAAATCAATTGCCTGTTTCGGGAAATTAGACCCTTTCTTGGGCGATCGTTTACACGCCATGAAAGCCAATGGTTTGTTTGATGTGGAGAGCCGAAAAAGCAAAGCTCCTGGCGGTTACAATTATCCATTAGCCGAAACCGGTGCCCCATTTATTTTTATGAATTCGGCAGGTTCTTTTAGAGATTTAACCACCATGGTACACGAAGGAGGCCACGCCATTCATACCTTTGTTACCGCCGATTTAGAGTTAAACGATTTCAAACATTGCCCATCGGAAGTAGCCGAGTTGGCCTCAATGAGTATGGAATTAATTTCTATGGACCATTGGGATGAATTTTTTACCAATGCCGAAGAATTAAACCGAGCCAAGCAAGAACAATTAAAAGATGTTCTTAAAACCTTACCTTGGGTTGCGGTGGTAGACCAATTTCAGCATTGGATATATACCCACCCCGAGCATAGCACCGAAGAACGTAGTGCCGCTTGGAAAAATATATTTGAAAAATTTGGAGCCAACTTTATTGATTGGACAGAGCACCAAGAGGCCGAACTAAATTTATGGCAAAAACAATTGCACATTTTTGAAGTACCATTTTATTATATAGAATACGGAATGGCCCAATTAGGCGCCATTGCCGTTTGGAAAAACTACAAAGAAAATCCTAAAAAAGGTCTAGAGCAGTATTTGGCAGCCTTAAAACTGGGCTACACCAAAACCATTCGCGAAATTTATGAAACAGCAGGTATTAAATTTGATTTTAGCGCTGCCTACATTCAAGAATTGGTAAACTTTGTACAACACGAATTAGAAACATTGGAAAACTTATCATAATAAGAAATAATTATAATCAAAAAGATAGATGGTTTTATATAAAAGTCAATACCTTTATTTATATTGAGATTTTAATAAAAAAGCTACTTACTCCATGAAATTATTCCGAAAAAAAACCATCAGTGGCATATTAAAAGATCAAAAAGAAGGTTTTACTGATGCTGAGCACGAACAAAAAAACTTAAACAAGGTTTTAAAAGTACGTGATTTAACGGCCATGGGCATTGCAGCCGTAATTGGTGCGGGTATTTTTTCTACCATTGGTACCGCAGCCTTTAATGGTGGGCCCGGTGTTTCTATTTTATTTGTTATTACGGCCATAACCTGCGGCTTTTCGGCTTTGTGTTATGCCGAATTTGCTTCACGTGTACCCGTATCGGGTAGTGCGTACACCTATGCCTACGTAGCTTTTGGCGAATTGGTGGCTTGGATTATTGGTTGGGCTTTAATTCTAGAATACGCCATCGGCAACATTGTGGTGGCTATTTCTTGGAGTGGCTATTTCAATAACCTACTTCAGGGTATTGGCGTACATTTGCCGGGCTGGCTCACTATGGATAGTACCACGGCTTTTGCTCGTTTTCAAGAAGCAGAAACTGCCATGGCTGCAGGTAAATTAGTAAACAACAACTTAGCTGACGCTTACCAAGCCTGGACTACCGCACCAATGATTGGCGACTTTAAAGTGTTTTTGAATATTCCGGCCATGCTTATTGTGGTATTGGTTACTTGGTTGGCCTATATAGGTATTAAAGAAAGTAAAAAGAGCACCAACTTTATGGTTGCACTAAAAGTTGCCGTTATACTTTTTGTTATTGGTATTGGCTTTTTTTATGTAGATACACAAAATTGGACACCGTTTTTACCCAACGGATTTAGCGGCGTATTACGTGGCGTATCGGCCGTATTTTATGCATATATCGGCTTCGACGCCATTTCTACTACAGCCGAAGAATGTGAAAACCCACAACGAGATTTACCTAAGGGAATGATTTACTCCCTTATTATTTGTACCGTTTTATACATTTTAATTGCATTGGTATTAACTGGTATGGTAAACTACTCCGAATTAAAAGTAGACGATCCATTGGCCTTCGTATTTGAACGTATTAATAAACCTTGGATTAGCTATATCATTTCGGTTAGTGCCGTTATTGCAACCACCAGCGTATTATTGGTATTCCAGTTAGGCCAACCACGTATTTGGATGAGCATGAGCCGCGATGGTTTATTACCTAAATCGTTCAGTAAAATTCATAAGAAATATCAAACACCGGCTTTTGCAACTATTATTACCGGCTTTTTAGTGGCTATACCGGCATTATTTGTAGATAGCAGTTTGGTAACCGATTTAACAAGCATTGGCACCCTGTTTGCCTTTGTGTTGGTTTGTGGTGGAGTGCTTTACTTACCTAAAGATGAGAATCCCACCCAAAAACGTTTCCGCATTCCCTATGTAAATGGTAAGTTCATAATCCCCATTTTAGTAGTGGTACTGGCTTGGTTTTTTAGCGATTTTATTGGTAGCAAGCTAAATTTTTCTGAAGGATGGGAAAGTTGGAAACACCACATTCCGTTCTATCTATTCCTCCTTATATGTGCGGGATCAGCCATTTTAAGTTTTAAAAACAATTTCTCTATTATCCCAGTATTGGGCTTAATAAGCTGCTTTTATTTGATGACCGAAATTCCAGTAAAAAACTGGCTCGTATTTAGCATTTGGCTAGTTGTTGGGCTAAGCATTTATTTCGGGTACAGCTACCGCAGAAGTAAGCTCAACCAGCCGAACAATCACTAAAAAAAAGCCCCGATTAATTCGGGGCTTTTTTTTTACTTAATTCTATTTAAGATGATGTTTTCAGGCACAGAGACCATGAGCGGTACCCGTTCTATTTTCACGAAGCTAGAATCGAGACCAAAGCCTTTTTCTTCAGATAAACTTAGTTTATGCAGAATGAAATAATAGTTCATGATGAATCGCTCCAAGAAAGGCAATTTATTTGAACGAGAAAGCACTTTCTCTAACAACACAAAGCGAAAATCGCCCACAATATGATTTTTGTTTAAAGAAGGATGTTTACTGGTAATATCTACTTCTTTATTCTTAACTAAATCTTCTACCACTTTACGGAACAGTACATTAATGCGTTGCTCTACCCTAAAGCCAAGCTTAAAATCGATACGGATTAATTTACCCGGAATTAAGAAGTCTACCTTATAATCATTGATATATGGTTCATCCATTACATCTACGTGTACCAACCAATACACATCGGCACGTTTTGGTTGCTTTTGTAAAATGGAGTACATAATTTTTAACTCTATTTCTGAGCGGAAATTTGCACTCGTTAAATACACCAATTGTGAAGCTAATTTTGGTACGGTTTCATCTTCGCTTAAATCCTTAATAATTGGATAGTACTCTTCAATATCAACAAATTTTACAAATCTGTTTTTAATTTTTCGGGCAGAAGACCAGGCCCACATCACCGAAAATAATATAGACCCCAACACGATGGTAAACCAGCCACCATGCATTATTTTTGCCAAGTTGCCTGTTAAAAAGGTTAACTCTATAATTAGATATACGGTTAAAAAAATGATAACCAAATAGGATGGTACTTTTTTCCGTAGCAAGTAAACACTCAAGAGAATGGTAGTCATGAGCATAGCCAATGTAATAGAAAGGCCATATGCTGCTTCCATTTTGGTAGACTCTTGAAAAATAAATACCACAACTAAACAGCCCACCCATAATAACCAATTAATAGAAGGTACATATAATTGGCCTTTCTGATTGCTAGGATAGTTGATTCTAACTTTTGGCCATAAGTTTAAGCGAACAGCCTCTGCAATAAGGGTAAAAGAGCCAGAAATTAATGCCTGACTAGCAATAATTGCTGCAAGCGTGGCGATAGCAATGCCTGGTATTAAAAACCAAGAAGGCATAATTTGGAAGAACGGATTATTGCCATTTAAGGTAGTGCCTTGGTGCTGTAAAAGCCATACACCCTGGCCCATATAGTTTAAAAGCAAACAAATTTTTACATAAATCCAGCTGATCTGGATATTGGATCTGCCGCAATGCCCCAAATCTGAATACAAAGCTTCCGCACCTGTTGTACACAGAAAAACAGCACCTAAAATTAGAAAAGCGCTGGGCGATGAAGCCAATATTTTGTAGGCATAATATGGATTAATTGAGTGTAGAATTGCAGGATACTGTAACACAAATATGGTACCTAATACCGCCATCATACCAAACCAGATAAACATAATAGGTCCAAATGCTTTACCCACTAATGAGGTTCCGAATTGCTGAATGATAAACAAAATGGTAAGAATAGCAATAACTATGGGTACAGTGGGCAAACCCGGATTCACAATAATTAGCCCTTCAATGGCTGAAGAAACCGTAAATGGTGGGGTAATAATGCCGTCGGCTAAAAGCGCACAGCCACCAATCATTGCCGGAATAGTTAGCCATTTAGCTTTTCTTTTTACTAAAGAATATAAAGAGAAAATTCCACCCTCTCCCTTATTATCTGCCCGAAGCGTAATGAGTACATACTTAATAGTAGTTTGTAAGGTTAGCGTCCAAAAAATACACGATAAACCGCCCAGGATTAAATCAGTAGTGATGATACTATCACCTACAATGGCTTTAAATACATAAAGTGGCGATGTACCAATATCGCCATAAATAATACCTAAACTAATTAATAAGCCAGCTGCAGACAGCTTTTGTAGATTTTTATGATTGCTCACTTGTTTTAAATTAACGAACAAAAGTAAACCAACATTTCCGATTTACAAACTAAAAGATTGCATAGTTAAAATGACCACATTTTGTATCATTTTCGTTAAAATATGTTAAAAAAATAAAAACTAGAGTTTGAGATATACAGAGCCTAGAAATTATATATATTTTTACACAAGGCTTAACTATATGGGGAAACTCTACAAAAAAACCGTACATATACTTTTATTTGCTACTCTACTTTTAGGTGGATTGCATGTAAACGCCCATGTACATACTTTTGAGCCCATTTATAGAACCGATAGTATTCGAGCAAGTGCCTCTAAAATTGGCGGAAAAATTACCGATACCCGCAAAGAAAAACCAGTTTTCTTAAAAACTAAGTTAAAAGTAAGCATGGTACCATTTAAGCCATCGGTGCTAAAACTGAGCACCACCAGTTCTAACAAAATAAACTTACCCGATGGCAAGTTACTTAACAATGTAAAAGTATATCCCAATCCTGTATCTGATCAGTTAAATGTAAACTATACCTTAAACAAAGAAGTAACCATGACCATTAAAATTATGGACTTTTTGGGCAATGAAGTGAGCACGCTACTATCAAGAAAACTACCTGCAGGAGAGCAAAATGCGACTTTTAATATTGGTGATAGCCTAAATAGTGGTTTATATTTTATTCGATTTATAGCTGGCAACGAAACCGTTATTAAACGTATTTCTATACAATAGCCTAAGAAGTAGCAAATGAAAATTATAGCCGTTGGCCGTAACTATGCCGAACATGCAAAAGAACTGAATAATCCGTTACCCAGTCAGCCGGTAATTTTCATGAAACCAGATACGGCAATTTTACTACACAATGCGCCTTTTTACCATCCAACTTTTACCACGGATATACACCACGAAATTGAGGTAGTTCTAAAAATATGCAAAGAAGGAAAGCACATTGCCGAAAAATTTGCTCATTCCTATTTTGATGAAATTGGCTTAGGTATTGATTTTACTGCCCGAGACATTCAGCAACAGCACAAAGAAAAAGGCTTACCGTGGGAGTTGGCCAAATCTTTCGATCATTCTGCTCCGGTTAGTAAATTTATACCCAAAGCAAGTTTGGGCGATTTAGAAAATTTGTCTTTTCATTTAGACCTAAATGGACAAACAGTACAAACAGGAAATACCCGAGATCTACTATTCAGCTTCGACCGAATTATTGCCTTTGTATCTCAATACATCACCCTAAGAAAAGGCGATTTACTCTTTACTGGAACACCAGAAGGCGTAGGCAAAGTGAATATAGGCGAACACCTAGAAGGATACCTTGGAGAAGAAAAATTACTAGACTTTTACATTAAATAATGCGGCTTAGTTTTCTTTTTTTTCTTTGCTTTTCGTTCGTATATACGCAAGCTCAACCCTACAAAGCTAGTAAATACCCAAAAGAAGATTTTAGATACCCACTTGATTTGGTCCCGTCCATTGCTGGTAGCTTTGGCGACTTGCGGCCTAACCATTTTCATTCGGGATTGGACTTTAGAACCAACCAACGAGAGGGTTACCCAGTATATGCTGTTTCCGATGGCTATATAGTTCGATTACGTGTACAAATTGGTGGTTTTGGGCAAGCTGTTTATATAAACCACCCCAATGGTTACACCAGTGTGTACGCACACCTTAGCGCCTATGCCCCCAGCTTGGCTCAAAAAGTAAAAAGTACCCAATACCATTTAAAACAATTTGAAGTAAATTTCCCCCTAGATTCTAGCCAAATTTTAGTAAAAAAAGGGCAACTTATTGGCTGGTCTGGAAATACAGGAAGCTCTGGCGGACCGCACCTACATTTCGAACTTCGAGATACACAAACAGAAGACATCATCAACCCACAACTCTTTGGTTTAACTATTCCAGATAAAGTGAATCCGGAATTGAAAACGCTTTATATATATGCCTTAAATGATGTTCCTTTCTCCGAAAAAACTAGCAAAAAAGCACTACCTATATTGGCTAGTAAAGGCGAATATCTGATGAATACCCCTCAGCCTATACTACTCCCAGCCAATGCTGGATTAGGAATAATAGCACTAGACAGAACTAGCCCCCAGGGTGCCTCTCATGGACTTTATTCCATAGAATTAAGTCTAGATGAACAGGTGATTTACAGAGCTAGCTGGGAACGATTTAGCTTCGATCATACCAAAGCCATAAATAGCCACCTCGACTATTATGCGCTAAAAACCTCGGGAATTTCTATACATAAAAGCTTTGTAGACCCCGGGAACCCATTGCAAATTTATGGAGAAAGCAATAGCAATGGGCATATACAACTAAAAGATGACCGCATACACCAAATACGTTACACCATTACCGATGTAGCAGGCAACAGCAGCACACTTAATTTTGATGTACAAAGAAACCCAACAAGCAGTATACAGAAGGCACAAGCTCAAGAAAATGTATTTCACGCCAGTAAAGACAATACCTTCAGCAATACGGCTATTCAACTAAGCATACCAAAAGGTACCTTATATAACGATATCGCTTTTGAGTATGCCACTACAGCCAAAATTGCCGGAAGCTATTCGCCACAACACCGCATCTATAAAGCAAGCACACCTATACATCAAGCATACACCTTGAATATTAAAGTTGATGGACCAATACCCGAAAAATTACAAGCTAAAACACTAACTAGAGATACCAAAGGAACTAGCTATGAAAGTACCTACCAAAATGGCTGGGTAAGTGCTCAAGTAAAATCATTTGGTACTTTTTACGTTACATTAGATTCGGTAGCACCAAGTATTGCACCCATTACGCTCAATAAAAACAAAACAATGACAGAAAAAACGAAGCTAGTTTTTAAAATTGCAGATCAACTTTCAGGTATTGGAAAGTTTAATGGCACTATAGACGGGCAATGGGTATTGTTTGAGTACGACCAAAAAACAAACAGCCTTTGGCATACGTTTGATGAACGCACCAAAACTGGCACACACCAATTAGAACTCGAAATAACAGATAAAAAAGAAAATAAATCTACCTATAAAACAACCTTTATTAAATAATTATGGCAATAGTAAAACAAGGCGATATCGCTCCGGCTTTTAGCGTAAACGATCAAAACGGAAATCAGGTTTCATTGAGTGATTTTCTAGGAAAAACAGTAATACTTTTCTTCTACCCAAAAGATGCCACACCCGGTTGTACGGCAGAAGCCTGCGATTTTAGAGACAATTACCAATCCTTACAAGACAAAGGCTTGGTGCTGCTAGGCGTAAGCACCGACAGTGAAAAATCGCACGCTAAATTTATTGGAAAATTTCAACTACCCTTTACATTACTTGCAGACACCGATAAAATGCTTGTAGAAGCATACGGTGTTTGGGTAGAAAAAAGCATGTATGGCAAAATTTATATGGGCACCGCCCGTAAAACTTTTATCATTAATGCAGAAGGAAAAATTGCCCATATCATCGAAAAGGTTGAAACAAGTCGGGCAAGCCAACAGATACTCGATTTACTTGGCTAAATTTGTGAACAAAAAAGCTGCGATGTGTAAAACTTAGGCCACAAATACCCAAAGCATTGGGTTAATTTTGTAGCTAAGAACAAACCACCTATGGCCACAGATACCCATCGCTTAACCCAAATTGCCAGCCAAGTACGTAGAGATATATTACGCATGGTGCACGCCTGCCAATCCGGACACCCGGGAGGCTCATTAGGCTGTGCCGACTTTCTGGTAGCCCTATATTTCGATACCCTAAATCACCATACCAATTTTAGTATGGATGGCAAGAATGAAGACCTTTTCTTTTTATCAAACGGACATATTTCGCCAGTATTTTATAGCGTGCTAGCCCGTTCCGGCTATTTTGATATAAAAGAACTTGCCACTTTCCGTAAGTTAAATACACGCCTTCAAGGGCATCCAACCACCCACGAACATTTACCAGGAGTGCGTGTAGCATCTGGTTCGCTTGGTCAAGGCCTTTCGGTAGCTATTGGTGCTGCACTTACTAAAAAGCTAAATAAAGATACTTCATTGGTATACAGTTTACACGGTGATGGCGAATTACAAGAAGGCCAAATTTGGGAAGCAGCCATGTATGCACCTTACCACAAAGTAGACAATCTGATTGCCACCGTTGATGTAAATGGACAGCAAATTGATGGCTCAACAGAGCAGGTTTTATCATTAGGTAATTTAAGAGCCAAATGGGAGGCTTTTGGCTGGGAAGTGTTGAGTATAGATGGCAACAATATGGCCGACGTACAACGAGGCCTTGCCGAGGCAAAAAGCAAAACCGGAAAAGGAAAACCCGTACTTATTTTAATGAAAACCGAAATGGGCAATGGCGTCGATTTTATGATGTACTCCCACAAATGGCACGGCATTGCACCAAACGACGAGCAATTGGCAGCCGCATTGGGTCAATTAGAAGAAACTTTAGGCGACTATTAATCAGCAACACACCTCATGAAAAAATATACGTATACCGAGAAAAAAGATACCCGTTCTGGATTTGGTGCTGGTTTAGTAGAAGCAGGTAAACAAAACGAAAATGTAGTAGCGCTTTGTGCCGACTTAACTGGCTCCTTAAAAATGGATGCCTTTCAAAAAGAATTCCCCGAGCGCTTTTTCCAAGTGGGCATTGCCGAAGCCAACATGATTGGTATTGCAGCTGGGCTAACCATTGGGGGCAAAATCCCCTTTACCGGAACCTTTGCCAACTTTTCTACCGGCCGGGTATACGATCAAATTCGCCAATCGGTTGCCTACTCCGATAAGAACGTAAAAATTTGCGCCTCACATGCCGGTTTAACCCTTGGCGAAGACGGCGCCACGCACCAAATTTTAGAAGATATTGGCTTAATAAAAATGCTTCCGGGCATGACCGTTATTAACCCTTGCGATTATAACCAAACCAAAGCTGCTACCATTGCCATTGCAAAACACGAAGGCCCTGTATACCTGCGTTTCGGTCGCCCTAGCGTACCTGTTTTTACAGATGCCGACCAGGAATTTGAAATTGGCAAAGCCTGGATGGTGAACGAAGGAAAAGATGTGAGCATATTTGCCACCGGCCACTTGGTTTGGAAAGCCATTGAAGCCGGCGAAAAACTAGCCGAAATGGGTATTGATGCAGAAATTATTAATATCCATACCATTAAACCTTTAGATGTTCAAGCAATCTTACAATCGGTAGCAAAAACCGGATGTGTAGTTTCGGCCGAAGAACACAATCGTTTAGGAGGATTAGGAGATAGTATTGCGCAAGTATTGGCACAAAACCTCCCTAGCCCTCAAGAGTATGTTGCAGTAAACGATAGTTTTGGCGAAAGTGGCACACCCGATCAATTGATGGAGAAATACGGTTTAAGTACCGAAGCCATTGTAACTGCCGTACAAAAAGTACTAGCTAGAAAAACCGCCAAATAAAATTTAGTAGCTACTGAATTGGCCCAACACACCGCGAATGCCACTATCAGATGCTGAAATATTAAAACAATTTGCTGGGGAAAAAACCCGCAATGCTGCCTTTACACATCTAGTAGAAAAATATCAGCAAAAAATTTATTGGCACGTGCGGCGCATGGTGGTAAGCCACGACGATGCCGACGATTTGGTGCAAGAAATTTTTATAAAAGTTTGGAACAACCTCGACCGTTTCCGCCAAGATGCCCAACTATATAGCTGGATGTACCGCATTGCCAGCAACGAATGCCTGCAATTTCTTCAAAAAAAGAAACGTCAAAACACCACCTCTTTTAATGAGTTAGCCGAAAACACGGCCGATAATTTTGGTACGTCGGATGGTTTTAGTGGTGATCAAATTCAACAGAAATTATATAGGGCCATTGAAACCTTGCCTGAAAAGCAGAAACTAATTTTTCAGATGAAATATTTTGAAGAAATGAAATATGAAGAAATATCTTCGGTATTAGGAACAAGCGTGGGCGCTTTAAAAGCTTCTTTTCACCTGGCCGTAAAAAAGATAGAACAACAATTAGTACAACACGATTAAACCTTTAGTAGGCAATTACATCTAAAACACAATGACACGTAAAAAACATAGTGAAGATTGGGGAAACGAAGCACCTCGTTTGGCTGGCATGGAAAAAATAAATCTATACTCAGTACCAAATGGCTACTTTGAAGACTTACAATCTGCTATTTTAGCTCGTACTACACAAGCACCAATAGCTAAACATAAAGTTATTCAGCTTTGGATGCGCTATGCTGCAGCTGCTTGCATTACCTTGGTAGCAGGTACCATTGTGTATTTAAATCAACAATCGGCAGAAACGCCTAATTTTGATGCCATTCCAGATCAAGAAATTGTTAGCTATTTGCAAACAAATATAGATGAATCGGACACCGAATTATTGCTTAAAAACACCGAAAAACTACATTTAGAAGAAAAAAATATAAGTACACAAGAATTAGAAAACTATATTAATCAAACATTATGAAAAATTTATTTTTAAAACAATTACTTATTATATGCCTAGTTTTTTTAGGATTTAAATCGGCCCAAGCGCAAATAAACCCACGCCCAAACCGCCCTGATGGCCCTCCGCCCCAATCCAGAGATTTTAGAGGCGAACGCCCACCAGCACCAAAAAACCAGGAAGAACGCATGGAGCGTTTGGAAACTGCTAAAATTGGCTTTCTCACACAACGCATAGATTTGAGTAGCCGTGAAGCAGAAAAGTTTTGGCCGGTGTATAACCAATATCAAAATGAGCTAAAAGACTTATCAAAGCAACGCAAAGCTGATTTACAAAAAGGCGATGGGCTATCTGCTACTGATAAAATTGATATGCAGCTAGATATGGAAAGCAAATTACTCGAGCTAAAAAAACGCTATACCCGTGAATTTGCAAAAGTTTTACCACCCGAAAAAATAGTAAAATTGTTTCAAGCAGAACGGGATTTTAAAAATGAGTTGATTAAAGAACTCAGAGAACGAAAACAATAAGTTGTGGTTAATAATTTGTTTCGAGGGCCTTCAGAGAAATCTGGAGGCCTTTTTTGTATGTTTGCATATGCTTAGTACCAAACAGCTTTTTTTATTAAACACCGCACAAACCTCTACTAGCCCAAAACTATTAGAAATTGAACGGGCAGAAGGTTTATATCTATACAGCCCCGATGGAAAACGATACCTCGATTTTGTATCGGGTTTTGCGGTGAGCAATTTAGGCCATCGACACCCAAAAGTGGTAGAAGCTATAAAAAAGCAAGTGGATAGCTATTTACACCTCACCGTGTATGGCGAATATATTCAAGCTCCACAAGTACAATTTGCACAAAAGTTAGTTTCCGTATTGCCTTCGTCGCTTAACTCGGTTTATTTTGTTAATTCGGGAGCAGAAGCCACCGAAGGCGCCCTAAAATTAGCCAAGCGTTTTACCAATCGATCGGAAATAATTGCTTTTGAAGGCGCCTACCACGGCAGCACCCACGGTGCGCTAAGCGTAATGGGCAACGAAGAATATAAGCAAGCCTATCGGCCACTATTGCCCGATATTCGCTTCATCAAAGTAAATTGGCACGAGCAATTGGCTCATATTAGCTCTAAAACAGCCGCGGTTATTTTAGAAAGCATACAAGGCGAAGCAGGCATTAGAGTGCCCGATAAAGCTTATATGCAAGCGCTTCGGAAGCGTTGCACCGAAACCGGTACCTTACTCATTTTAGATGAAATTCAGGCAGGCTTTGGCCGCACAGGCAAGCTCTTTGCTTTTGAGCATTTTGACTTTGTACCCGATGTGGTATTATTAGCCAAAAGTATGGGTGGCGGTATGCCTATTGGCGCCTTTGTAGCTGCTAAAGAGGTAATGGATGTGTTGAAAGAAAACCCCATATTAGGCCATATTACGACCTTTGGTGGGCACCCGGTAAGTTGTGCAGCCGGCTTGGCTGGTTTAACTGCGCTCTTAGAAGAAAACCTAATACCTACTGTGGCAGCAAAAGAAGCACTTTTTAGAAAACGTTTAGTTCACCCGAAAATAAAAGAAATACGGGGAAAAGGCCTCATGCTTTGCATAGATGTGGGCGATTTTGAGTTGGTATACAAGGTAGCAAGCTACTGCCAAGAACGTGGTCTTATTATAGATTGGTTTTTACATTGCAACACGGCCTTACGCATTGCGCCGCCACTTAGTATTGGCGATGAAGAAATTGAAGCAGCCTGCACTCTCTTGCTGGAAGCACTGGATAAGGCATAAAAAAAGCCCCGCCAATTGGCGGGGCTTTTTTTACCTAGTTGATTTCAACCTTAGAAAATAAAGTTTACTTTTAGATTTAAATAGTTATCATATCTGAAATATGAATTCTTCGAAACATTAGTTGTCATTTTCGTCTTGCTAGAAGATAAATACAATCCAATACCATCGGCTTCTATCATAAAACGTTTAGATAAAAAATAGGATAAACCTGCAACAACATTTGCGTTCATGGTTTCAACCTTGCCACTAGTAATGGTTCCATTGTTATTAACCTCTCTATCTCCCCACCCATAAGACGCAGCCTCAGATAATGTCCAATAAAATTTACCGGCAATAGGATAAAACTTTTTGTAGTTTAAACCTAAATTGGTGGTAGTATTGATTTCCTTATAATTATTATTTAATTGCTCAAATATTGAATATCCTAAATCTACTCCTAAACGTGCATTATCTTTTACAAAAAGGCCATAGTTTAAGGAGTAATTAGTCGTCGTATACTTATAATCATTGCTTGAATCCGAATACTTATAAGTAGAAAATCCAGGTCCAACGATACTCTGTCCTTTAGTTTGTGCTACAGCAGCAGAGGTAAACAATCCCAAAAGGGCTACTAGTAAAATTTTTTTCATGATTTTTTGTTTTTATGTGTGTTTGTTTATTTAAAGTTGCAACATTTAATTTAGATTTAAATAAATTAATAAAAAATAAAAAATAAAAAAAGACCCTCATGAAATCCAGAAGGGTCTTTTTAAGAATTAATTAAAAAATCTTACTATAGCTGGGCGTTTAATTTTTGCGCCAATACCGATTTGGGCACCGCACCAATTTGTTTATCTACAATTTCGCCACCTTTAAAAAATAATAAAGCCGGAATATTACGAATACCAAATTTCATAGAAATTTCGGGGTTGCTATCTACATCTACTTTTCCTACTACAGCTTTACCTTCAAATTCTTTGGCAAGTTCTTCTACCACTGGGCCTACCATGCGGCAAGGGCCACACCATTCTGCCCAAAAATCTACCAATACGGGTTTATCTGATTTCAATACCACTTCATCGAAGTTTGCATCTGTAATTACTAGTGCCATGTTTTTTATCTTTTTAAATGAATAGTCAAATATACGCCATTGCTCGGCTTAGAAAAATTATCGGCCACCTTTGTGACACTAATTTAACTTAATACTCAGGCCCTTAATGCCTTGTAACTGCCAAAGCAACTCATCCGTAGGATTAATTTTAATGTTTTTAGCAGGCATTTCTAAACTCGTACCTTCCTCTGCATCTACCAGCTTAAAGCGCAAAGTACATTTCCGATTGGGGTGCTCCGCAGCATTCTCCTGTATTAAGGCGTTTAATTGGGCAGTGAGTGTTGGCGAAAGTTCGCTTAGTGGCACCTGTACGGTAAGCACTTTGGCTAATTTATCACGTAATTCAGATAGCAGTGAAATGCTGTTTATTTTAAATTCCCAGTTACCCGATTGGCGGAAACGTTCGGCGACTACCCCTCTAAGTTGTAAAAAGTAGCCATCTTCCATAAACTGTTTTAGTTTCACATAATCGTCGCCAAAAAGCACCATTTCTACCGATTCTTGGTAATCTTCAAAAATAAAAGAGCCGAAAGGTTTGCCCGTTTTAGACATGCGGTGCGTAGATTTAGATACCAAACCGCCTACAATTAATTCTCTGCCTTTTAATTTAGAGAATTCCATCAGGTCTTCATCCAAGCCTTCGCCCGATTTTACTCGGTTTATCAACGCTAAATGCTTTGCTTGGTGGCTACAAAAATTGTTTATTTCGAAACGGTAATTATCTAAAGGATGACCGGTTAAATAAATACCGATGACCTCTTTTTCGTATTTCAATTTTTCCAACAAGCCCCACTCCTCACATTCGGGCAAGGTAGGTTCGGCAATATGGGCATCGGCGGTGCCTCCAAATAGCGAATTTTGGGTAGAACTTTGCTGATTTTGGAAATCGTTGGTGAATTTGGTTAAGCGATCTATGGCGGTGTTCAGCCCATCGGTTTTAACAAAAAACTTAGCTCTATTGTTTTCAAAAGCATCGAAAGCGCCGCTGTACACCAAATTTTCCCATACTTTTTTATTCACAGTTCTGGGGTTAACTCTACGGGCAAAATCGTAAATACTACTAAAAGCACCCTTCGTTAGGCGTTCTTCTACCAAAGTTTCTACAGCTTTTTCGCCCACTCCCTTTATCCCCGACATGCCGAAGCGAATTTCTCCTTTTTTGTTTACGGTAAAATTCAATTCCGATTCGTTGATATCTGGCCCCAATACTGGAATGCCCATTTTACGGCATTCGTCCATAAAAAAGGCTATTTTATCAATATTACCTTGATTATTTAAAACCGCGGCCATGTATTCGGCCGGATAATTGGCTTTTAAATACGTGGTTTGGTAGGCCACAAAAGCGTAACAGGTAGAATGCGATTTATTGAAAGCATACTGTGCAAAAGCTTCCCAATCGGTCCATATTTTTTCGCATATTTTGGCATCGTGGCCATTGGCAAGGCAACCCTCCACAAACTGGGCCTTCATTTTATTAAGTACACCCAAATCTTTTTTACCCATTGCTTTACGCAATACATCGGCATCGCCTTTACTAAAATTGGCCAACTTTTGCGATAAAAGCATCACCTGCTCTTGATATACCGTAATGCCGTAGGTTTCTTCCAGGTGTTCCTGCATATCCGCTAAATCGTACAGCACCACTTCGCGGCCATGTTTACGGGTAATAAATTGCGGAATGTAGGCCATCGGTCCCGGACGATACAGGGCGTTCATGGCAATTAAATCTTCGAATTTATCGGGTTTCAACTCCCGTAAATACATTTGCATGCCGTCACTTTCAAACTGAAAAGTTCCATTGGTATCGCCACGTTGGTAGAGCTCAAAGGTTTTGGTATCTTCTAAGGAAATGGTATCGATATCAATAACCACGCCGTGGTTTTGTTTAATTAAGCGCAAGGCATCTTTAATAATGGTGAGGGTTTTTAAGCCCAAAAAGTCCATTTTAATAACTCCTGCATCTTCAATTACCCGGCCATCGTATTGGGTAACCAACAAATCCGATTCTTTGGAAGTGGCTACGGGAATAATATTGGTTAAATCTTCTGGAGCGATGATAATGCCGGCGGCGTGAATACCTACGTTGCGCACCGAGCCTTCTAAAATAAGGGCTTCTTTCAATACTCGGCCTTGAATGCTTTTTACGTCTTCGGCTATTTTACGGAGTTTTTTTACGTTTTCTAAATCATCGGGGTTGAGTTCTTTGCTCAACACATTTAAAGGGGCCGTCATCATTTGCACCAAGTTGGTACCCGGTCTGTCGGGCACTAATTTGGCTAAAGCATTGGATTCTGATAAAGGTAAATCTAACACCCGAGCAACATCTTTAATGCTCGATTTGGCGGCCATAGAACCATAGGTAATAATTTGGGCAACCTGATTTTTGCCGTATTTATCTACTACATAATCAATTACTTTTTGGCGACCGGTATCGTCGAAATCCGTATCAATATCGGGCATTGATTTACGATCGGGATTTAAAAAACGTTCAAAAAGTAAATTGTATTTAATAGGGTCGATATTGGTGATGCCAATACAATAGGCCACCACCGAACCTGCTGCCGAACCACGGCCCGGACCAACAAATACGCCAATATCTCTACCAGCTTGTATGAAATCGGAAACGATAAGAAAGTAGCCAGCAAAGCCCATAATTTTGATCGTATTCAGCTCAAAATCAATACGTTCTTGTACTTCGGGGCTGAGATCTACATAGCGTTTATGTGCCCCTTTTAGGGTAATATCTCGTAAATATTCCCATTGGTTTAAGGTATCGTCGGCATGTAGCTTAAAGGCATCCGGAATTGGGAAATTCGGAAGCATGATATCACGCTTCAAATCTAGCGTGTCTACTTTATCTACAATTTCGTTGGTATAATCGAGGGCTTCGGGCAAATCGTGAAACACAGTAGCCATTTCAGCCTGACTTTTAAAATAGAACTGGTCGTTCGGAAAGCCAAATCGATAGCCCCGTCCACCTTCCTCGTCGGTGGCAATGGGCGTACTCTGCACATCGCCGGTATTTACACACAATAAAATATCGTGGGCATTCGAATCTTGTTGATCTACGTAATGCGAATCGTTAGAGCAAATCACTTTTACTTGGTGCTTTTTAGCAAAGCGAAGCAATACCTCATTTACTTTCTCTTGCTCCGGAATATCGTGTCGCTGTAGCTCGATATAATAATCTTCGCCAAACAAATCTAACCACCATTTAAATTCCTTTTCGGCAGCTTCTTCGCCATCTTTTAAAATAGCTTGAGGTACCGAGGCCCCCAAACAACAGGTGGTGGCAATAAGTCCTTCGTGGTATTGCAAAATAAGTTCCTTATCAATACGAGGCCATTTGCTATACAAACCTTCCATATACCCCAAAGAGGATAGTTTTACCAAGTTTTGGTAGCCTTTTGTATTTTTAGCTAATAGGAGTTGATGGAAGCGCTGGTCACGATTTTCTTTGGTAAATACCTTTTTATGCCGGTCGGCTACTACATAAAATTCGCAACCTACAATGGGTTTAATGCCAAATTTTTTGGCCTCGGCCACAAATTTAAACACACCAAACATGTTTCCATGATCGGTAATGGCCATGGCTTTCATGCCATCAGCTTCTGCTTTTTTAAATAAACGGGTAATGTCTGCCGCCCCATCGAGCAAAGAAAATTGGGTATGAACGTGAAGATGGGAGAAATCGGGCATTGTATGTAAAAGGGTTTATAGGATTAAAACGACAATTCGTTTTTAAATAATTTGGCGTACGTACGCTTATCAAACTTGTATAAGTTAGCGGCTCTAAACGATACGCCTTTTTGTTTTTCACCAAGCTCTTTTAGTATGCCGTAATTGAGCATTTTTTTTCTAAAATTCCGCTTATCTAATTTCTTATTTAACACGGCTTCATACAAAGTTTGTAGCTGAGTGAGCGTAAATTTTTCGGGCAACAACTCAAAAGCAATGGGCTGATAGGTAATTTTTCGTTTTATTTTAAGCAGGGCCCGTTCAAAAATAGTTCTATGGTCAAATGCCAATTGGGGCAATTTGTTTACCGGATGCCAAAAAGCTTTTTTTGCAAAACTACTTATTGGCTTTAATTCTTTTTTACCATTTATGCGGAGCATGGCAAAATAAGCCACGGTAATTACTCTTCCCTGCGGGTGGCGGTTCACTTCGCCAAAAGTATGAAACTGCTCCATAAAAATATCACGCAAACCGGTTAATTCATATAAAATACGCTGAGCGGCAGCATCAATACTTTCATCTTGTGCTGCCAAATAACCAGGCAAGGCAAAGCTGTCTTTAAAAGGTTCTTCGTTTCGCTCAATAAGCAAAACTTTCAACTCACCACGATCAAAGCCAAAAATGACACAATCGATAGAGAAAATGGACTCAAATGTAGGCAATAAGGCTTCCAAAATAGGTGGTCTGTTTTTGTATAAAGATAGATTTATTCGTGCAGCAAGAAAAAGAATGTTGATAATTTACTAGGTATATTTTACACCAAAAAAAATCGCTAAAATTAATAACTTTGTAGCTCTCAATTTTGACTATCAACGAATACAATCACCATATAAAAATCAGTAAAAATGAAAATTGGAATTAACGGATTTGGACGCATTGGACGCTTAGCTTGCCGTGTTGCCGCAGAACGTAAAGACATCGAAATTGTGGGTATAAACGATTTAATGGATGTAGATTATATTGCTTATTTATTAAAATACGATTCTACCCACGGGCCTTTTAAAGGCGAAGTAGCTGTTGTAAACGGACAATTGGTAATTAATGGCAAAACAGTGCGTGTAACGGCTGAGCGTGACCCAGAGCAATTGAAATGGGGCGAATTGGGCACAGATGTGGTATTGGAATGTACCGGATTATTTTTAACCCAAGCCGATGCGCAAAAACACATCACTGCCGGTGCTAAAAAAGTAGTTATTTCTGCTCCAGCAAAAGACGATACCCCAACTTTTGTGATGGGCGTAAACCATAAATCGCTAACACCCGATCAAAAAATTATCTCCAATGCTTCTTGTACCACCAATTGCTTGGCGCCTATTGCCAAAGTATTAAATGATGAGTTTGGTATTTTAGAAGGTTTAATGAGCACCATACACGCCGTTACCGCTACTCAAAAGACGGTTGATGGCCCATCTGCTAAAGATTGGCGTGGTGGCCGTGGGGCTTACCAAAATATTATTCCTTCATCTACGGGTGCGGCCAAAGCGGTTGCTTTAGTTATTCCGGAATTGAAAGGGAAATTAACGGGCATGTCGTTCCGTGTACCGGTAGCCGACGTATCGGTAGTAGATTTAACGGTACGTTTAGCCAAACCTGCTTCGTACGATACCATTAAAGCGGCCATGAAAGCTGCGGCTAATGGAGAGTTGAAAGGCATTTTAGGGTATACCGAAGATGAAGTAGTTTCTCAAGATTTCTTGGGCGATGCTCGTACCTCTATTTTTGATGCCAAAGCAGGTATCTCCTTAAATGACAACTTCGTAAAAGTAGTATCCTGGTACGATAACGAATGGGGCTACTCAAACAAATTGGTTGATTTAGCGCAATACGCTACCAGCTTAAGGTAATTAACATTAGCCTTTTAAAAACCTCTGCCTTGCGGCAGGGGTTTTTTTATGCCCAAAATTTTAGGAGCTAATTCCTAAATTTTATATTACTATTTCCTAAAAAAATGGGTACAAAAAAAGCCCCGAGAAATTCTCGGGGCTTTTTAAATAAGACCGAGGTCTTATTATTTTCTCATTAACTGATCGAAAGTGAAGGATACATAATACACTGCACCAACCATTGGGTTACCATAGTTAGTTCTGTAGTATTTGTTTAAGATGTTAGATCCACCAAATTTCATGGTTAATTTCTGAGCAGGGAAACGGAAGTTTACCTGCGCATCCATGGTACCGAAAGCAGGTACAGTACCAGCAATAAATACCGACTGCCATCTATATTGACCTTGGTATCTGTACGATACGCTAGCACCTACATTTTTGTATAGGTTAGCATTAGATACACCTACGTTAAAGCGGTATCCAGGTGAATTAAACTCACTTTGCAAATCAGAAGTGCTTTCTTGTAATTTATCCCTAGAAGCATTTGCACTGATTTTAAAATCCTTGTATAGGTAATCTACACCAAAACCAAAACCGTATGCTTTTACTTTATCTGGGTTGTTTACAACAGTACCAAATGATCTACTTGATGTAGTTGGGATAGCACCGGTAGCAACACCAGCAGTTTCAGCTCTTAGTAAAGCTAAACTTGCAATGAAATCTTTATAATTTGTGCTGTAACCATATACATCCACCAATAAGTTAGGTAGAATTAAGCCTTTGTAACCCAATTCAACAGATTGTGATTTTTCAGGTCTTAAGGCAGAACTAAAGTTGTATTTAACTGGTGCACCAGCTACAACACTATTACGTGTATAGCCTTGTCCTAAACCACTGCGTAAACCAAATGCATCTAATGTACTAGCAATACCACCTACTAAGGTAGTAGAACCAGTATTTAAGCTGATGTATTGGTTTTGAGTTGTTGGGATACGGAAACCAGTTTGGTACGATACACGAATGTTGTTATTAGGTGCAACGGTGTACACACCAGTAACACGTGGCGTAAACTGACCTTCAAAGTTTTGGCTCTTATCGTAACGAGTAGCCGCAGTAATTTTCAATTTATCATCCATGAATTTTTTACCCAATTGAATAAAACCACCATATTCTTCAATGTTTAATTTTTGAGTTAAATCATTGAAAATAGTACCGTTAGATTTTAAGGTATATTGTCTGTACATACCACCAATTTGTAATTCTACTGCACCTTTAAGTGCATTGGTAAAGTTGTACATACCTTCGTATTGGTTCACAAATGTTTTATCGGCAAATTTAGCACCACCACCT
>Ga0209550_10000431_pt1 | contig 38839 bp, 34 predicted proteins | sample LauGreSuBDMM15SN_2_FD_187567 | JGI IMG/M metagenome (GOLD analysis project Ga0209550, IMG submission 187567) | Freshwater lake microbial communities from Lake Michigan, USA - Su13.BD.MM15.SN (SPAdes) (version 5) | ecosystem: Environmental > Aquatic > Freshwater > Lake | place: Lake Michigan...
AATCCCTAAAAATTAGGGATTTTGTAGCGAGAACGAGATTTGAACTCGTGACCTTTGGGTTATGAATCCAACGCTCTAACCGACTGAGCTACCTCGCCAAGGTTTTTAAAAAGTGCGTTTTTAACGCGGGTGCAAATATAAAACTAAATTCAGTTTTTACAACTAATTTCTAAAGAAAAAAAAATAATTTTAAAAACGCTTTTTTTATGAATTTATTTATTTATATTTCCCGAAAATTAGCTAGCATTAATGGAATTAAAAATACGATACGAATTAGAATTTCCAATAAATTCTTCTCCAGCACTTCTTTACCAATATATATCAACTCCTTCGGGACTTTCTGAATGGTTTTCGGACAACGTGAATTCGCGTGGAGAATATTACACCTTTATCTGGGATGATTCAGAAGAAAAAGCCAGGGTTACCGCCAAAAAAACCAATGAAAGAATTAAGTTTAAATGGTTGGATGATAATGGAGCAGATACTGATTATTCTCTTGAATTAAAAATTGTTGAAGATGAAATAACCAAAGATGTTTCGTTGGTGGTTTCAGATTTTGCCGAAGAAGACGATATTAAAGAAGCAACACTTTTGTGGGAAAATCAAATTTCAGATTTAAAACACGTGATTGGTTCAGTATAATACAGAATTATAGTTTTATATTTGCCCTAAATTTTATTTAGGGCTTTTTTATGGTTAATTTTAATGGAGAAATTGTTGAAGACAACACAAGTTTATCAATTAACAATCGTGCTTTTCTTTATGGTGATGGGGTTTTTGAAACACTAAAAATTGTAAACAACAAAATTCTGTTTTTAGAAGACCATTATTTTAGACTAATGGCTTCGATGAGGATTTTGAGAATGGAAATTCCGATGAATTTCACCATGGAATACTTAGAAGGTGAGATTTTAAAATTGGCTAAAATCAATCAATTAGAGCGTTCGGCAAGAGTTCGACTCACCATTTTTAGAAACGATGGAGGATATTATCTTCCAACTTCTAATGAAATTTCTTTTTTGATAGCTATAAAACCCTTGGAAAAGGAACTTTATAGCATCGAAAATGAAACTTATGAAGTGGAGTTGTTCAAAGATTTTTACATTACAAAACATTTATTATCAACCTTAAAATCCACCAATAAAATCATCAACATTACGGCAAGTATTTTTGCCAAAGAAAATGGTTACAACAATTGTTTGATTTTAAATGATTCAAAAAATATTGTAGAAGCTATTAATGGCAATATTTTTATGGTTGTCGGAAACAAACTTATCACACCGCCCATTTCTGAGGGTTGCTTAAACGGAATTATGCGGAAACAAATTCTTGCTTTGGCAAAAAAAATAGATCATTTAGAAGTGCTTGAAGAGGTGATTTCGCCTTTTGATTTGCAAAAAGCAGACGAGCTTTTCATCACAAATGTTATTTCAGGTATTCAACCAATTTCAAAATACCGCAAAAAAGAATTTACAAATCAATTGTCTAAAGATTTATTGGCCAGACTTAATGCGGTAGTTCGACTGGGTTAGTTTATAAATTGTGGATTAGTTTTATTTAATCGTGGTTTTCAATTTGTTTGTAAGCATCAATCACTTTTTTAACCAATCGGTGACGCACGATGTCTTTATCATCTAAATAAATAATTCCAATTCCCTCGATGTCTTTTAAAACCAAAAGCGCTTCTTTGAGTCCAGAAATTGTTCTACGCGGTAAATCAACTTGTCCTGGGTCTCCCGTAATCATGAATTTTGCACTTTTCCCCATACGTGTCAAAAACATTTTCATTTGCGAGTGAGTTGTGTTTTGGGCTTCATCGAGAATTACGAAAGCATTGTCTAACGTTCGTCCACGCATAAACGCCAAAGGCGCAATTTGAATAATTCCTTTCAAGATATAATCTTCGAGCTTTTCGTTGGGCAACATATCTCGCAAAGCATCATACAAAGGTTGCATATATGGATCTAATTTTTCCTTCATATCGCCTGGAAGAAAACCTAAATTTTCTCCCGCTTCTACTGCTGGTCGGGTCAAAATAATACGTTTTACTTCTTTTTCTTTCAGGGCTTTCACTGCCATTGCAACACCAGTGTAGGTTTTTCCAGTTCCTGCCGGGCCAACGGCAAAAACCATATCATTGGTTTTCATGGTGTCAACTAACAGTTGTTGATTGGGCGTCATTGGTTTAATGATTTTACCGCCAACGCCATGCACCAAAATTTTATCGTGGTCAAGGTGTTTTCGGTCTTCTTGCACATTGCTCGAAATTACGCGTTCAATTACATTCGAGTCGATGTTGTTGTAACGTGTAAAATGTAGCATCAATCTTTGGAAACGGTTTTCGAATTCGTCGAGCACTTCTTTTTCTCCAAATGCTTTTATGGTAGTGCCTCGGGCAACAATTTTTAGCTTTGGATAGTATTTTTTAATCGATTCAAGATGAGTGTCTTGAGCGCCCCAAAAGTCTTTCGGAGCGATGTCTATGAGCTCAATAGTTCTTTCGTTCAAAAGCAGTAGTTTTTAGTTAAAATAATCAACGATAATTGTTAGATTTGCATTTCTCAAATTTAGTAAAAAATTTGTTCAGGTTGCCCTATTACTTATAAACAAAATTATGTCAATAATTACTTTAACCACCGATTACGGACTTAAAGACCACTTTGTTGGTGCTTTGAAAGGTAAGATTTTGACTGAATTTCCAGCGGCGACCATTGTTGACATTTCCCACGATATCGACCACTTTAATGCTGTCGAAGCCAGTTATATTTTAGGGGCGGCTTATTCAAGTTTTCCCCAAGGAACCGTGCATTTGATTGGAGTTGATTCAGAATTAAACACAGAAAATCAACATGTTGCGATTGAGTGGAATGAACATTTTTTTGTTTGTGCCGATAACGGTATTTTAAGTATGTTGACACAAAAAGTAACGCCGCAAAAGATGGTTGCTATTAATATTCACGACCGATTAAATTTTGAAGCAACCGATTTAGATGTTTTTGTTGCCGTTGCTTGTCATTTAGCCAAAGGCGGATTGCTAAACGTAATTGGTAAAGAAATTCAGGGGCTCAAACAGCTTAAGGATTTAAAACCGATTGTTTCTGAGGATAAAAACACCATTAAAGGTTTTGTGATTTATATTGACCATTTTGGCAATGTGGTGACAAACATTTCAAAACAATTGTTTATTGAAGTAGCCAAAAATAGGGATTTTGAGATTCCATTGTTGCAGAAACGGAATCAAAAAAAATCAAGCCCAATCCGAAAAATATACACTAAATATTCAGATATCGCTTTAGATAAAAAGTATCCTATAAAGAGTTTTGAAGGAGATAAATTGGCCGTTTTTAACGAAGCAGGATTCTTAGAAATCGCTATTTTTAGGGGTAATCCAAATTCGATAGGAAGCGCGGCAAGTCTTTTAGGTTTAGGATTTCGAGATGTAATTACAGTTGAGTTCCATTGATCTAATTCTTAAAAAAAACCGAAAATGAATCAAATCACTTTTGTTTAGTTTTTTTTAAGTTCAGAGAAAATTCACGAGTGTTTTTTTTGCGGCATGCTCAATGTCAAAAACAATTTGTGATTCCTGAGGGAACATTGCTTTTGTTCCTATTTTACAACATAAACGTAATTTCCTTTATACCAAAAAACCCCTTCATTGCTGAAAGGGTTTGGAGGATAATAATTTAAAATCTAAAAACTATGACGAAACGAATACAATAAAAAATTTATAAAGTTAAACCTCTTGAAATCACAATTCTCTGAATTTCAGATGTTCCTTCATAAATTTGTGTGATTTTAGAATCGCGCATCATTCGTTCGACATGGTATTCTGCAACGTAGCCGTTCCCACCGTGAATTTGCACCGCTTCGTTAGCTACTTCTAATGCAATTTCAGAAGCATATAATTTTGCCATTGCTCCCGAATGTGCAATATCTTTTCCTTCATCTTTTTCGCATGCAGCTTTCATAATTAATAATTTAGCAGCGGTAACTTTTACATACATGTCTGCTAATTTGAAAGCAATCACTTGATGGTTAAATATTTCTTTACCAAATGCTTTTCTTTCATGTGCATATTTCAATGCCAGTTCATAAGCACCAGTTGCAATCCCCAAAGCTTGTGAGGCAATTCCGATTCGTCCGCCGTTCAACACATTCATAGCGAATGAAAATCCAAAACCGTCTGCACCAATTCTGTTTTCTTTTGGTATTTTAACGTCGGTAAACATCAACGAATGCGTATCGCTTCCTCTGATTCCCATTTTCTTTTCTTTTAGTCCAATATCAAAACCTTCCCAGCCTTTTTCTACAATAAAAGCATTGATTCCTTTGTGTTTTTTGTCTATATGGGTTTGCGCAATTACTAAATAGGTGGAAGCTGTTCTTCCGTTTGTAATCCAATTTTTTGTTCCGTTTAGCAAATAATGGTCACCTTTGTCTATTGCGGTTGTTTTTTGTGAAGTCGCGTCAGAACCAGCTTCTGGCTCAGAAAGACAAAATGCGCCAATCACTTCGCCCTTTGCAAGAGGCACCAAATATTTCATCTTTTGTTCTTCATTGCAATATTTTTCGATTCCAGCGCAAACTAGTGAATTGTTAACAGACATTATTACAGCAGCCGAAGCATCAACTTTAGCAATTTCAGTCATTGCCAAAACGTATGAAATGCTATCTAACCCCGACCCTCCATATTTTGGATCCACCATCATTCCCATAAACCCGAGAGCTCCCATCATTTTGACTTGTTCAGTTGGAAATTTAGAATGTTCATCTCTTTCGACTACACCGGGCAAAAGTTCTTGTTGAGCAAAATCTTTAGCAGCTTGTTGGATCATCAAATGTTCTTCGGAAAGGTTAAAATCCATATTTTTGTAATAAATTAATTGTTCTTAAATTTGACACAAAAGTAAATATTTAATATCAAATTTCAAACGATTTCGTAAATTTAGAAAATGTTAAAAAAAATATACAAAGTTATAGGTGTCATGTCAGGAACTTCGCTTGACGGCGTTGATTTGGCTCATATTATTTTTAATATAAAAAACGACAAATGGGGCTTCCAAATTTTGGAATGTGAAACCATTTCTTATTCCTCAGAATGGGTAAACAAATTAAAAATTGCAGTTGGTTTTTCTGATGGTGAATTATCGGAGCTGAATCAAGATTATACTTTGTTATTAGGTCAAATTATTGCACATTTCATTGAAAAACACAAAATCGAAGACCTTGATGCTGTTTGTTCTCATGGACATACGATTTTGCATCAACCTCAAAACGGGTTTACTTTACAAATTGGCAATTTACCCGAAATTGCAAAATATACCAACCACAAAGTGGTTTGTGATTTTAGAGTGCAAGACGTAGAATTTGGTGGACAAGGTGCGCCTTTAGTGCCCATCGGAGATAAAATTTTATTTTCAGATTACGATTACTGCCTAAATTTAGGTGGATTTTCTAATATTTCTTTTGAGCAAAATGGCGATAGAATTGCCTTTGATATTTCGCCGGTCAACACTGTTTTGAATTTTTATGCTAATCAAATGGGTTTTGATTTTGATGACAAGGGACAAATTTCTAAATCAGGGAAATTAAATCCGGAGTTGCTCAATGAATTAAATGCTTTGGAATATTACAAAAAACCGTTTCCCAAATCCCTTGGTTTTGAATTTGTAAAGGAAATTGTACTTCCATTAATTGAACAATTTCAGATCCCAATTGAAGATAAAATGCATACTTTTACAGAGCATATAGCGTTACAAATTGCTTTGTCTTTGCCGCATCAAAGTGGAAAAATTTTAGCCACGGGCGGAGGAACTTACAATGATTTTCTAATTGAAAATATGAAGTTTCATTTGCCGAAAATGGAAATTATTGTTCCAAATAAAAAAATACTAGAATTCAAAGAAGCCATGATTTTTGGGTTACTCGGCGTTTTGAAATTAAGAAACGAAATTAATGTATTGAAGAGTGTTACTGGCGCAAAAATGGACCATTCATCAGGAAAAATATTTGGTTAAATAGAAAATTAAAAGGTTAAAACACTTACTAAAATCTATTAGTTATCCTTATAAAAATAATTATTAAAAGTAAAATTACTCAATAAATAAAAAGTGGTTGTTACAAAAATTAATGTTTTTATCTTTCAATTATTAGAAAAAAACACATTTCCTTCGCAAAATACTTATGGGATGTTTAAATATTTATGGGTCTGAAGTGAAACCCTCCATTTAGGATTCTTCATGACGTAATCGACAATAAGTGGTGTCATTTCTTCTTTTTTGCTCCATTCCGGTTGAAGAAATAAGATGGCATTTTTATTAACTTTTTCTGCTTGTTCTTCAGCAAAAATAAAGTCGTGTTTGTTATAGATAATTACTTTCAGTTCATCCGCATTTTCATAAACTGTTATTGTAGGTAGTTTATTTTTTTTAGGTGAAAGACAAATCCAATCCCAAGTTCCTGTCAAAGGATATGCTCCAGAGGTTTCAATATGTGTATTTCGATTGTTTGCTTTTAGCTTTTGCGTTAACAAAGTCATGTCCCAAGTAAGTGGTTCTCCTCCTGTAACAACAACTGTTTCAGAATATTTACTAGCATTTTCAACTATCAAATCTACTGCTGTTGGTGGATGAAGCGCTGCATTCCAACTTTCTTTCACATCACACCAGTGACAACCCACATCGCAACCACCAATTCGTATAAAATAAGCCGCTGTTCCGGTGTGATATCCTTCTCCTTGAATCGTATAAAACTCTTCCATTAAAGGCAACATGGCTCCTTTTTCTACAGCGGTTTGTATTTCTTTTGGTAACATTTATTTGTATTAAGCTGCAAAGTTAAGTAAAATTGCGTGCAGAATAACGCCACAATCATCATTGCTATTGATTTTAATGTCGCGTGATAAATTTTCAAATCTCGGAGATTAAATCTGGAGTCGCCAGATGAATAGTTCTTTCATTAATAATAGTTGTTTAAATCCGAATGAAAGAAAAAATAGCTGAATAAATTATTCGATTTGTCTATTTAAACGCATAAGAATGAATTATTGATAATAATTAGGTCTATTTCTATTATTGTTGTAAAAATGAGATTGTTTTGGCGTTTTCAGTTTATTATTTTTAACGAATTCTTTATTTTTGTAAAAAAAATCATTAGCATGAAAGTGGAAGAACAAGGCCTTTATTTGCCAGAATTTGAACATGACAATTGTGGAGCAGGATTTATTTGCAATTTAAACGGAATTAAATCCAATGATATTATTCACAAAGCACTTGATATTCTTATAAAATTAGAGCATCGTGGTGCTGTCAGCTCTGATGGAAGAACTGGTGATGGAGCTGGAATATTATTCGACATTCCCCATGATTTTTTTAAAAAAGTATGTGATTTTGAAATTCCAGAACCGAGAGAATATTCGGTAGGAATGGTTTTTATGCCAAAAAGCAAAAACCAAATCTTGTTTTGTCAATCTACTTTTGAGGAAGCAATCAAAAATCAAAAGCTAGAAATTATAGGATGGAGAGATGTTCCTGTCGATGTTTCAAACTTAGGAGCGATAGCTGCAGAAAAAGAACCTACAATAAAACAAGTCTTTGTTGGTAAAAATGGCTTAGAGCTAACAGAACAACAATTTAACGCTAAAATGTTCGCTGCAAGAAAAATGGCAGAACACGCTGTGAGAGAGTCCAGAATTTCAGAAAGTTATCGTTTCTATTTTTCAAGTTTCTCAACAACTACAATAATATACAAAGGATTATTGATGCCCGAGGATATTAGTCGCTATTATACTGATTTATTAGATGATGATTTAGTGACAAGATTGGCATTAGTTCACCAACGATTTTCTACCAATACTTTCCCTTCATGGGAACTGGCACAACCCTTCCGTTATATGTGTCACAATGGAGAAATCAACACGCTTCGGGGCAATATTAGTAGAATGCGCGCGCGCGAAGAACTGATGAAAAGCGATGTTTTTGGTGAAGATGTTAAAAAAATGTTGCCTATTATTTTAGAAGGAAAATCAGATTCGGCCTCTTTGGATATGGTGATTGAATTGTTACTAATGACAGGTCGTTCTTTACCTGAAGCTATGATGATGGTCGTTCCTGAAGCATGGGAAAAACACCAAACAATGTCCGACGATAAAAAGGCATTTTATGAATACAATTCTTGTATTATGGAACCATGGGATGGACCAGCTTCTATTCCTTTTACAGATGGTGACGTAATTGGTGCTTTATTGGATAGAAACGGATTGCGACCATCTCGCTATACTTTGACCAAAAGCGGATTCGTGATTATGTCCTCAGAAATAGGTGTTGTAGACATCAAGCCAGAAGATGTTGTGCGGCACGGCCGACTAGAACCTGGTAAGATGTTTCTAGTTGACATGAATGAAGGTCGCATCATAGAAGATGAGGAAATAAAAAATTCAGTGGTAGCCAACCGTCCATACAGGCAGTGGTTAAATGAGAATTTACTTCACTTATCTCAGATTTCGTACACTGATAATGTAATTCCGACAGAAAACCTTGATTTTAAAACCCGTCAAAGAATGTTTGGTTATTCTATTGAGGATTTAAAAACCATCATAAACCCAATGGGAACTTCTGGCGAAGAAGCCATTGGATCTATGGGTAATGACACTCCGCTAGCTATTTTATCAAATCAACCACAACTTTTATACAACTATTTCAAGCAATTATTTGCCCAAGTTACAAATCCTCCATTAGATGGTATTCGTGAAGAAATTATTACAGATATTAGTTTAGCGATTGGTGGTGATTATAACATTTTTGATATCGTTCCAGAGCATTGTAAAAAAATAAAAATCCAAAATCCAGTTATTTCAAATGAGGATTTAGATAAAATTAAAAATATTGATCATCCCGATTTCAAATCTGTTACTATTTCTACTTTATATGAAATAAAAAAAGGAGTTAACGGATTAGAACGGGCATTAGAAAAATGTGTGTCTGCCACCTTTAAAGCAGTTTCCGAAGGTTGCAATATCGTAGTTCTTTCTGATAGGGGATGTAGCGAAGAAATGGCGCCAATCCCAATGTTATTAGCATGTTCTTATATTCATCATTCCTTGAATATTTTAAAAGTGCGCTCGAAATTTGGAATCATAATTGAATCTGCTGAACCGCGCGAACCGCATCATTTTGCTTTGCTATTTGGCTATGGTGCAAGTGCGATAAATCCTTACATGGTCAATGAAATAATTTATGATCAAGTAAACCAAGGATTTATTACAAACGTCAGTGCCGATTATGCAATCAAAAATTTCAATAAAGCAATTGCAAAAGGGATTCTAAAAATTATGAACAAAATTGGAATCTCTACTTTGCGTTCCTACAGAGCTTCTCAAATATTTGAAATTTTAGGATTGAACAAAAATTTTACTTCAAAATATTTTCCTTACACACCATCAAGAATTGAAGGAATTGGTTTAATGGAAATCGAAAAAGAAGTTAAAAAAAGGTACCAAAATGCTTTTCCAAAAGCAGAAATTGCCAATTTATTACCTTTAGAAATTGGTGGAATTTACCGATGGAGAAGATCTGGAGAAAAACACATGTTCAATCCGACAACCATTTCAAAACTGCAGCAAGCCGTTCGATTAAATAGTCCTGAAAGCTATAAAGAATATGCTGATATGGTCAATGATCAAAGCAAAAACTTGATGACTATTCGCGGTTTATTTGAATTTAACAATTTAGATCCAATTGCTATTGATGAAGTCGAACCATGGACAGAAATCGTAAAAAGATTCAAAACTGGGGCGATGTCTTATGGTTCTATTAGTTTAGAAGCGCACGAAAATTTAGCTATTGCGATGAATAGAATTGGTGGAAAAAGCAATTCTGGCGAAGGTGGAGAAGACCCAAAGCGTTTTCAAAAAGAAATTAATGGTGATTCAAGAAATAGCGCTATCAAACAAGTGGCGTCAGGAAGATTTGGTGTGTCAATCAATTATTTGACGAATGCCAAAGAGATTCAAATAAAAATGGCTCAAGGTGCAAAACCCGGAGAAGGCGGACAATTACCCGGAGAAAAAGTTTACTCTTGGATTGCAGAAGTCAGAAATTCAACGCCATATGTTGGCTTAATTTCACCTCCACCGCACCACGATATTTATTCTATCGAAGATTTATCTCAGTTAATATTTGATTTAAAAAATGCCAATCGCGAGGCGCGCATAAATGTAAAATTGGTTTCAGAAGTAGGTGTTGGAACTATTGCTGCCGGTGTTGCCAAAGCTAAAGCAGATGTTATTTTGATTTCAGGTTACGATGGAGGAACTGGTGCCGCACCGCTTACATCATTGCAGCATACAGGAATTCCATGGGAACTTGGACTTGCCGAAGCACAACAAACTTTAATCTTAAATGATTTACGAAGCCGAGTGGTTTTAGAATGTGATGGTCAATTGAAAACAGGGCGTGACGTCGCTATTGCCGCCTTGCTTGGGGCAGAAGAATTTGGATTTGCAACAGCACCATTAGTAGCATCGGGTTGTATAATGATGAGAGCTTGTCACTTGAATACGTGTCCAGTAGGCATTGCTACTCAGGATCCAGAATTGAGAAAAAATTTCAAAGGGACGCCAGAGCACGTAATCAACTTTATGTATTTTATTGCAGAAGAATTGCGACAGATTATGGCACAACTTGGTTTTAGAACACTGAAAGAAATGGTAGGTCAATCTCAAAAATTGAACGTCAATAAAGCCATCAAACATTATAAAGCAAGTGGATTAGATTTATCGACTGTTTTATACAAACCAGAAAAAGCAGCTGTTGTACCCAATCATAATACGACAAAACAAGACCATTGTTTAGAAAATGTACTTGATTTTGCGATTATAAAGGCCGCCATTCCATCTATTTATAGAAAAGAAAAAACAAGAGTGACTTTTGATATTAAAAATACTGATCGTTCGGTAGGTGCTATTTTGAGCAACGAGATTTCTAAAATATATGGCGCTCAAGGATTGCCTGATGATACAATTCTTGTTGACTTTACAGGTTCCGCAGGACAAAGTTTTGGCGCTTTTGCCACCAATGGTTTGTCTTTCAAAATCCACGGAAACTGCAATGATTATTTAGGGAAAGGACTTTCTGGTGGGAAATTGATTGTCAAAGCTCCTCCTACAGCCACCTTCAAACCAGAAGAAAATATAATCATTGGCAACGTTGCGCTTTATGGTGCAATCAATGGTGAGGCTTATATAAATGGTATTGCGGGCGAACGTTTTTGTGTTAGAAATTCTGGTGCAACCGCAGTTGTCGAAGGAATTGGAGACCATGGTTGTGAATACATGACTGGCGGAACTGCAGTAGTTCTTGGGAAAACGGGAAGAAATTTTGCTGCTGGAATGAGTGGTGGTGTAGCATTTGTTTACGATGAGCAAAAACAATTTGAAAATGGATTGTGTAATATGCAAATGGTGGCTTTAGAAACTTTGGAAGATGAAGACTTAACAAAGCTGCGGCGTTTGATCAAAAATCATTCTATGTATACCAATAGTCCATTGGCAAAAAGAATCCTTGAGGATTGGGAAAAGAAAAGCAAGCTTTTCGTCAAAGTAATGCCAAAGGATTACAAAAAAGCATTATTGAGAATAGCGTCTGAGAAAGAAAAAGAAGAATTAATAGCACAATAAGTTATGGGCAAGATAGGCGGATTTAAAGAATATAGTAGAGCTGACGAAAGTAATTTAGTGGTGCAAGAACGAGTGGCAAATTACAATGAGTTTACAATTCCGTTAGCAAAAGATAAAATCAAGGAGCAAGGTTCAAGATGTATGGATTGTGGCATTCCATTTTGTCATAGCGCATGTCCGCTAGGAAACTTGATTCCAGATTTTAATGATATGGTGCACCAAGAGGAATGGCAAAGTGCATTAGATATTTTACAATCAACTAATAATTTTCCAGAATTCACAGGGCGTTTATGTCCAGCTCCTTGCGAAAAATCATGTGTTTTAGGCATTATTGCAGAGCCCGTAGCCATAGAAAATATAGAAAAAAACATAGTTGAAAGAGGATTCTCTGAAGGCTGGATTAAACCGCAAACTCCTGAAACTAGAACTGGAAAAACCATTGCAGTAATCGGATCTGGCCCAGCAGGATTGGCAGCAGCACAACAGTTAAATCGAGCTGGACATACTGTTACCGTTTTTGAAAGAGATAACGCCATAGGTGGTTTACTGCGTTATGGGATTCCAAATTTTAAATTAGAAAAAGGTATTATCGACAGGCGTGTTACCATTTTAGAAGCCGAAGGAATTATATTTAAAACCAATGTAAACGTAGGTGTTAATTACAGTATTGAACAGTTAGATGAATTTGATGCAATTTTGTTATGTGGTGGCTCAACTGAAAGCAGAAGTTTGCCAACAAAAGGGATTGAAAGTAAAGGTGTAGTGCAAGCGATGACGTTTTTGACGCAGCAAACTAAATCGCTATATGGAGAAAAAATCGAGAATCAAATTCGAGCAACTGGTAAAAATGTGATCGTAATAGGCGGGGGCGATACAGGTTCTGATTGTGTAGGTACTTCTAACCGACAAGGAGCAATATCGGTTACAAACTTTGAAATTATGCCAAAACCACCTGTTGTAAGAAGTGAAACTACGCCGTGGCCATTTTGGCCGTTGCAATTAAAAACATCTTCCTCTCACGAAGAAGGTTGCGATAGAAATTGGTTAATTAACACAAAGGAGTTTATTGCCAACGAAAAAGGAGAACTTACAGGTTTAAAAACCATTGAAGTAGCGTGGAAAAATATACCAGGAAAAAGACCAGAACTGATTGAAAAAGAGGGTTCTGATAAAATTTGGCCTTGTGATTTGGCCTTGTTAGCCTTGGGTTTTACAGGGCCAGAAAAAACTTTGAGTGAACAATTAGGTATAAAGATTGACGGGAGAAATAATTATTTTGCTACTAATTACCAAACTAATGTTTCACATATATTTACCGCTGGTGATATGAGAAGGGGGCAATCACTAATAGTTTGGGCAATCGCTGAAGGTCGTGAGGCAGCAAGGGAGGTAGATAATTACTTGATGGGTTTCACCAATTTACCGACAAAAGGAAAGGGCGATTTACCAAGTTTATAGCATAAAAAAGAAATGCATCAACCTTTGGAAATTATTTCTTAGGGATTTTTTATTTGTAAGAATCGCACTTATCAGTGACTATAAAACTGATTACAACCTTCTGTTCATCTTCAGAACAATGTTCATTCAGATTAAAATCAACTATTATCCATCTTGAATTGACTTCAAGTTTTAAATAAAAAAACCGATAGTTGTTGGCTATCGGTTTTAGTATTTTATTTTTTAAGTTTTATTTCAACAATTTCATTGTGCTCAAAGCAGTTTCATTTGTTGGGTCAATTGCTAATGCTTTTTCAAAATTTTCTTTTGCTTTTACTTTATCGGTTTTAGCAAGGTAAATGCCGATGTTGTTATACGCTTCTACAAATTTTGTTTTATTAGCTGGTTTTGCAACTTCAGCTTCGCCTTTTGCAATTACTGCTTTTATAAATTCATCATAATACTTTGCCATTTCTGCTTTTGCGGTTTCATCTGTCGGCAACAAGCTGTTCAATCTTGCTTTGTAAATGTAGGCATCGGTAAAGTTTGGTCTAATGCTAATTACATTTGAGAAAGCGGTGTTGGCTTTAGCAATTTGCGTTACATCTGGTTGATCTTGATTGGCAGCATCAAAGTATGTTGCATAGCCAAAATAGTAATTGTCAAAAAGAAAATTTCTAGAATTTGGATTTAAAGTAGCAACATCATAAATAGCGGCTGCTTCTTTATACATTTTTATATCAAAATAAATTTTACCAAAATCATTAAGTTCATTTGCCATTACAGGGTCTAATTCAACACCTTTTCTTAAATCTGCAACGCCAGAATCAAACAGCATTTTGTCTACTTTGTTAGCAGTTGTTCCATCTGGATTTTTGGCAGAAGTCAGTGCTTTTTTAGTTTTAGCAAAACCTAAATAAAGATAATCACGACCGATTATTTTTGCATTTCCTCTTGATAAAAAGTCATTTAGGGCTTTAATTGCTCCATCATTATTACCGTTTTCATAAGCTGAATATCCTAAATATCTTAAAATTCTTGGATTTACTTTATCTAGTTTTTGCATTGCTTCTGCTTCCAATTCCAAAGCTTTGTAATCTTTTGTTAAGATTAAAAAGTCGGCGTGGCGCATGCGAGAGTCTAACGAATAGTCTGTCATCGACAAATATTTGTCATAATAGCCGATAGCCATTTTGTTATATTCGGGATATTTCGTTTTGTCTTTTTCGTTAATAGCCCACAAATAATAGGTTTCAGCTAATTCTCTGTATGCTGGTCCATAAGAAGGATTTGTTTTTAAAATGTCTTCAAAAGCTACTTTCGCTTCCGGAAATGCTTTTGATCCTTTCGTAATTACGCCCAATTGTAATTTTGCTCGTAAAACGTTTTTGTCTGTATCAAATGAATTTCTGTAAGCAGAAAAAGCATCATTCACATTTGCCATTCCAAAATAGGCGTCACCCAATGCCAATTGCACTTGTGCATCTTGTGGTTGAATCAATTTTGCTCGGTCTAAATAGGTCAGTGCCGTTTTATAATCTGGTTTTGAATTGTTCATCAAAGCACGGCTGATGTATAAAAGTTCTTCAAAATCTTTCTTTTTTACGTTAGCCAAGGCTTTGTCAAAATTCGCTTTTGCTGCTGTTGAATTGTTGTTTTCTAAATCAATTTGACCTAAACCAATATAATTAAAATTGGCTTCGCTTTTGGCTAAAATTCCTTTTTGATAACTCATATTGGCAGAATCTTGCAATTTTTGAGTCAAATATAGATTTCCTAAAATAAAGAAATTTCTACCAGCATCTGGTTTTGTATTGATTAAGCTTTTAAGAATTCCTTTGGCCTTTTCGTATTGTTCTGCATCGATTGCTTTTTTGGCTTGGTCTAAATCCTGAGCATTAGCCGTTGCTCCGAAAACTAATAAAGCTATGCTGAAAATTTTTAATTTGTTCATCGTTATTTAATTTTTTATTTTTTTTCTATTTCTTTTCTAAGTTGAATAATTCGACTCGGAATTCTTACGGGTAACAATCCAGATTTAAGAATTATGCGTTGTCCAATTTCGCCTGCAATGTAGGAAGCAAAACCCATACCTAAACCTTCTTTGCCTTGATAATTTAACATATATAATTTGCGTTCTAAAGGATATAATCCCGCTCCGATGTTGGATTGACTAGGCTTATAATATGCGTCGCTGTTTGCCTGAGATTTAACGTTTCTGACTGCCATTACTTTCACTTTGTCTAAATAATTTTGAATTTTTGATGGGGGCTGAACAATCAAATTCAAACCAACAACGCCAATCATCCCGTCATTTTCTGCAACATATTTTAAAACTGCTTCATTAGATTCCAATGAAAATACATTTTTCTTTGCTTCTTTGCCGACACCAGCTAAATTATTCATGTAATTGACAGTGCTTGAATTTGGATTCTCAAAAACCAAACCTTTAATTTTGCTTGTTTTTCCTTGAAGAAGGTTAATCACTTCTTGCAAATCAACTAAGGTGTCTTTTGCATTTTTATTGGTAATTAAGGTTATCGCATCAATAGCAAATTCTGTAATTTTCGGAGAAAGTTTCTTATTGATAAAAACCTTTTCTTCCTCTGCATTTAATTTTCTTGATAAAATTGCAATTTTTGCCTTATCGTTGATTAAATCGTTGATTACTTCAGATTCTGGTTTGTTGATCAATTTTATTTTTGCATTATATTGACTTTCAAAAACAGCAACTTCATCTTCGACTATCGGTTGAACCGATTCGTCAACTAAAATGGTTGTTGCACCTTGAAGGATGGTTTCTTCTAATTTATCAGGATTTGTTTCTTGGTTTTTACATGCCATTAAAAACAAAACAATCACCACCGAAAAAGTGCAGAACAAGAAAAATAATCTTTTTATATCAGTCATTGCGGTTGTTTTTTAATAATCTGTTGAAACGAATATAGGCATACACAATCAGTAAAACGCCAAAAGCTATGCGATATTGTTGTTGCATATTGATTGGAAATTTTTTCCAAAAAATGATTATTAATCCCAAAATCAAATAAATTAAAAAAAACAAGATTCCTATAACAAACAGAAATCGCCCTTTCAGCGATTTCTGTATTCTTTGATTCGAATTGTTTTTGTCGATATTATCCACCAGTAACGATGCTAATTGGCAAATTGTATAAAACCCTTACTGGACGACCATTTTGTATTCCTGGTTTCCATTTTGGAGAACTGTTCAAAACCCTAATAGCTTCTTTACCTGTTCCAAAACCTAAATCCCTTAAAACTTTAATATCAGTTAGATTTCCATCTTTTTCAACAACAAATTGAACGATGATTTTTCCGTTGATTTCTTCGTCTTCTGGCGTTTTAAAGTTTTTGGCAACATAAGAATAGAATTTGGCAATTCCTCCAGGAAAATCTGGTTTCACTTCAACAGCATTATAAATCGTGTTGTCTTCTACAATTTTATTGTCTTTGTCTCCATCTCCTGCTGGTTCATCAATTAAGATTTTACCATCATCGTTTCCTTTTACATCTTTTGCACCAACATTTTTGTCTTTAAGTTCTTCGATGGTTTTGATTTCTTCAACCACTTTTTCTTTTTCAACAATCTTTGGTTTAACGAATTTTACTTCGTCAATTTTTGGTGCCGGCGGAGGCGGAGGCGGAGGTGGAACCAACGGTTTATCTGGCGGTGGCGGTGGAGCCAATTTTGCCATGTCAACCATAGTTACTTTTTCATCATCTTTTGACGTCAAAGCTCCCCAATCAATTAACGGTAAAGCCATCAACGCGGTAAACAATAATGTTCCAACACCAAGTGCAATTAAGGTTGTTTTGGTATTGTCCTTACGCAATTCATAAGCACCATAGCTTTTGTTTTTTCCTTCAAAAACCATATTGTTCCAACTGGACTTTAATAGGTCTAATTTCATAATATTTTATTTAAAGATAAACAATTAATTTTTAAGAAGTGCATCTTCTGCCTTTTCAATGTCTACTATGGCATAAGTTGGCACTTTGCAAATTGCCATTTCATCTAAAACATCTACCAAATTTTTGTAGTTCGATTTTTTTGATGCTTTTATAATGACAATCAATCCTTTTTTTGGATCACCCATTGTTACGGGTACAGAAACTACTTTTTCAAGAATTTTTTTTCTAATTCCATCCTTACCATAAGTGGTGCTTGTTGGCGCTTCTATTGGAGAAGCAAACTGACCCATATATGTTTTTAAGGTATTGTTTTCTCCAACCAAAATGGTCAAAGTTCTTGCGTCAGCAATAAGAATTGGCGGTATTTTACTGTCTTTTTCTGGCATTCCCAAATCCATAGATTGAGGTTTAGACAACGAAGTAGTAAGCATAAAGAAAGTAATCAACAAGAAAGCCAAATCCACCATTGCGGTTAAATCCACTTTTGAGTTTTGTTTTTTACTCCTTACTTTTTTGCCTTTGCCACCGTCGTCACCGCCAGTATTTAATTCTGCCATTGTTGTATGTTTTTTATATTAAAAATCTTTACTTCTAAGACCTGTAACCAAATTAAATTTGTTTACACCTTGATCTTGCAAAATATCCATTACTTTTTTGATTTCAGGATATTCTTCTTTAGCATCACCTTTTATAGCGAAGTTCAATTGCTTTTCATGCAATTCAGCGTTGGCGCTACGTGCTGCTAAAACCCATTCTTTTAATTGGTTATCAATTGAATCGTGAGGTATTCCTTTTTGTAATCCTTCTTGGTTTCTATCAGCGGCTTTTAAGGTCAATAAACCTCTCAATTCGTTCAATGGAACGCCAAAATCATCCACAAGAGAAAACTTTAAAATCTCTTCTTTGGTAAACCCAATTTTTGTTTTTTCTGATAATAATTCGAGTGTACGTTTTCTTACATCGGTACCTTTAATTCCTAAAAAAACTTTTCCTTTTTGTCCAACAGTGATAATCGCTAAATCAGTTTCTGGTAATTTTGTTTGCACTGTCGAAGCTGGTGTATCTACTGGTAAAGGTTCCGGTTGTTTTGCGGTGGCGGTAAGGATAAAAAACGTAAGCAAAAGAAAAGCCACATCACACATAGCGGTCATGTCAATCGACGTCGCTTTTTTGGACATTTTTACTTTAGACATTTGTTATATTTTATTAATAAATTGAAAACCAAAAATGAATTTGGTTTTCAATTCAAAATTATTTTATTAGTTTTTTAAGCTTCCTCTGAATCTTCTGTAAGTGCTCACAATTGTAGAACCTGCCTCGTCAATTGAATAAGTCAACGAATCGATTTTAGAAGTAAACAAATTGTACATGATAATCGCTAAAGCTGATGTAGAAATTCCCGTTGCAGTGTTAATCAATGCCTCAGAAATACCACTTGCTAATGCTGCTTGGTCTGGTGTTCCAGAAGATGCTAATGCACCAAATGCTTTAATCATCCCTGTAACAGTTCCCAACAATCCAGCAAGTGTTCCTAAAGAAACCATTGTAGAAATGATAGTCATGTGTTTTTCTAACATTGGCATTTCTAATGAAGTCGCTTCTTCTATTTCTTTTTGAATAGTTTCTGCTGCATCTTCGCTATTGAAACCTTCTTTCTTAACTTCTTGGTATTTAATCAACGCTGATTTAATTGCATTGGCTACAGAACCTTTTTGTTTGTCACAATCCGCGATTGCTCCGTCAATATTTCCTGATTTTATGTTAGTTTGAACATTTTTCATAAAAGCATCTAAATTTCCTGTTCCGGCTGCTTTAGAGATTACAAAATAACGCTCGAAAGAAAAAACAACTACCATTAATAAACATCCTAATAAAACTGGTACGATTGGACCTCCTTTGTACACCATTGCTAAATAATTTCCTGGAAGCGGTTCACCTGTGTTTACTCCACCTTCAAAGTTTCCACCAGAACCCATAATGAATTTCCAAATTATCCAACCAACAAAAATACATGCAACAATGATTAAACCTGTAATCATTCCGCCTCCGTTTGAACCACTTTCTTTCTTAGCTACTGCGTTTGCCATTTTTTTTAATTTTAATTATTTTAAATAGTTTAATTTAGTTAAATCGATTTATGATTATAACGACAAATTTAATTTTTTAGTGGATATAAAAAAATAAATTTTGCATTTTGTGATTAACTTAATATTAAAATAACACTAAACTTGTTTTGATTTTATTGCATTTATGGATGAAAAAATGCTATAGGAAGTTAAATTTTAAATATAAACGAGTTTATATTGTCAAATATCTAAATTTTAATGAAAAATAATAAAAATAATTTAAAAGTAAATTTAAATTAGTTTTGGTCAAAAAAATTCGAAAAAAAATGAAGTTTTCAACAGCAGTCCTAAATAATTTTGGGGATGTTAGTTGTTTTCCAAAAGTGCCAGTATTTTATTTTCAACTTCAACAGTGTCCCAAATGTTTGCTATATTTTCAATCGACAGAATTTCTTTCATAATATTGTCTTGAAAGTCGCCCATTGCTAACGCCTCTGAATAAGGACGATTACTAAAAGTTACTCTACTGTACAAAGGGATCCATTTTTCAGGAAATTTGTCCGCAAAGTGTTTTTCAATCTTTTTTTGTAATAAGAAATTTGGATCTGCGGTTTTAGAACTCATTTCCAAAAAATTTCTATAGGACAGTTCGGCAATAGCATCGGCATTTGGTTTCCGCTCATTTTCATATTCAGTAAAAATGGTTTTCCAATCGTTACCATATTTTTGCATCATTTCATCTAAAATTGTGATGTCTTCGAAGCCTGCATTCATACCTTGTCCGTAAAACGGAACGATGGCATGGCAAGCATCGCCAATCAATGCCACTTTATCTTGAAACGTCCAAGGAAAACATTTCATCGTAACCAAAGTGCTAGTGGGATTTTTAAAAAAATCTTCTGTCAAGTTAGGGATCACATCTATTGTATCGGGTAAATTCTTTTCAAAAAAAGCGGCTACTTCTTGTTGGTTTTTCAATGAAGCAAATGAATTTTCTCCTTCAAAAGGCATAAACAATGTGCAAGTAAAACTGCCATCTAAGTTTGGGAGCGCAATCAACATGTATTCGCCACGGGGCCAAATGTGGAGAGAATTTTTATCTAATTTATGCGAACCGTCAGCATTTGCCGGAATATTTAATTCTTTATAACCGGTATTTAAGAATTCTTGCGAATAATTGAACATATTTTGTCTTTGCATGCGGTGACGAATTCTGGAAAAAGCACCATCGGCACCAAAAACGATATCGTATTTTACGTCGGTCCATGCACCTCGTTCCGTTTCTCCAATGTGTAAAGTAGCATTGTTTAATGAAACGTCCCAAATTTTTTGTTCAAATAAAAATATAACACCAGCTTCTTCCGCTAAATCAATCATTTTTCTGTTCAAAACGCCCCGAGAAATCGAATAAATATTTTCGCCATTATTTCCATAATATTGAAAATTCAATTGATCAACCAAATGAATCGCTCTTTTTTCCATTGGAATAGCAATTTCCCGCACTTTTTCACCTACACCAGCTGCATCTAAAGCTTTCCAACCTCGGTGAGACATGGCCAAATTAATAGAACGCCCAGAGAAATTAATTTTTCTAATGTCAGGACTTCGGTCATAAACATGAACAGTATGTCCTTCTTTTTTTAGATAAATTGCTAACAAAGAGCCAACTAAACCAGAACCAACAATAGCAATTTTTTGAGATTTTTGCATCAAAGAAAATGTAAAATATAAGCTCACAAAATTAAGTAATAAACTATTATGTTAGGCCATTTTATTGATTTTTTTGGGCGTTTCCCTTCGGGTCGGGCTTTCGCTCCAATCTTTTTTAAAATGATTTTGGTAAAAGAATACCAAAGCATTTAAAAAAAGGATTTGCTCTCTATCCCTAACGCGGCATGACATAAAAATTTATTTTTAAAATGAAATTTTTGTTTAATTATTTTTAAAATACATTAAACAAAAACTATCTTTGTATAATTAAAAATACACAATGAAGCACATTACAAGAGACTTAATTTCTCAGATGGAAAAAATCGAAAGATTAAATTTAATTAATTCTTGTACTGGATATAAATCTGCCAATTTAATTGCCACAAAATCTGTCGATGGAATCACTAATTTAGCCATTTTTAGCAGCATCACTCACTTAGGAAGCAATCCTGCGATGATTGGATTTATTGTTCGACCAACAACAGTCCCGCGAGATACTTATAAAAACATTAAAGAAACGGGATTTTTTACAGTCAATCACGTTACCGAGAAAATTATTGCTGACGCGCACCATACTTCTGCAAACTACGATACGGATATTTCTGAATTTTCTAAAACAGAATTAGAAGAAGAATATAGAAATGAACTTACAGTTCCATTTGTGAAAGAAAGTCCAGTGCAACTTTATTGCAAATATCTCAATGAATATTACATCAAAGAAAACGACACAATCCACATTATCGCTTCCATTGAACATTTGTTTTTTGACGAAAATTTACAACATAAAGATGGCTGGCTGCAACTTGACAAAGGCAATGTTATTGCAATAAATGGCTTAGATGGTTATTGCTTACCAAAATTAATCGATCGTTTTGAGTACGCGAGACCAAATGTTGAAACAAAATCATTTTTAAAATAATGGCGCACAAAAAAGTGAACCTTCCCGAAAAAATTTGCATAATTTGTAAATTGCCCTTCGCTTGGCGCAAAAAATGGGAGAAAAACTGGGAAGAAGTGAAATATTGTAGCGAAAAATGTAGAAGGAGTAAGTAGTGTTTAGTGTTCAGTCGCAGTGGTCAGTGTTCAGTTGCAGTTTTAAGTCGTAAGTGATTAAATCTTGAAACTTGAAACTTGAAACCTGAAACAAAAAAACGTATAGCTTCTAACTTCCAACTCCCAGATTCCAACTCTTAACAAAAACAAAAAAATATGAATAACCTAGTTTGGTTTCGCAACGATTTACGAACACAAGACAATCAATCCCTTTTTCAAGCTTGCGAAAAATCTGGAAAAACAATTGGTGTTTATTGCATCGATCCTCGTCAATTTGAATTGACAAAATATGGTTTCAAAAAGACGGAGAAATTCAGGGCTAAATTTTTGTTGGAGACAATTCGTGAACTAAAGAATAATCTAGAAAATTTAAATATTGCTTTATTTGTGTTTTTTGAAAAACCTGAAATTGCCATTCCTAAATTAGTTGAAGAACATCAAATTACTTCTGTTTTTCTCCAAAAAGAATGGACTTCAGAAGAGGTTTTAATCAATAATAATGTAAAAAAACAAATTTCAAATTGTCAATTTATTGAAACATACGACCAATTTTTGTTTCATCCTGATGCCATTCCTTACCAAAATTTTAATTTAATTCCAGCAGTTTTTACTGACTTTAGAAAAAAATGCGAGAAGGAAAGCAAGATTCAAAAATGTGTTGCAATTGAACGAAAACCTGCAGAAAATCTTGTTTCATCTTCGCCAATTTTACCAACTTTAGAAGATTTAGGATTTGAAAGTTTCAAAACAAACAAAAACACGGTATTTCCGTTTCGTGGTGGAGAAAATCAAGCGTTGAAAAGAATGGAAAACTATTTTTTTGAAACTGAGAATTTATCGCAATACAAAAAAACCAGAAATGGTTTGATTGGGGAAAGTTACAGTTCAAAATTTTCTCCGTGGTTGGCCAATGGTAGCATCTCAGCAAGAACCATTTATTGGGAAATTCAGAGCTATGAAAACGAAATTTGTAAAAATGAGGATACCTATTGGCTGGTTTTTGAATTGATTTGGCGTGATTATTTCAAATACATTTCGCTGAAACATGGCAATAATATTTTTAAATTGGATGGCATTTTACAAAATAAATACGATTGGAAAACCAACCAAAAAGCGTTTAGAGAATGGGCATTTGGCAACACTCGAGAACCTTTTGTCAACGCGAATATGATTGAACTTTTAAAAACGGGATTCATGAGCAATCGTGGAAGACAGAATGTAGCCAGTTTTTGGGCAAAAGAATGGGAACAAGATTGGCGCATTGGTGCAGCCTATTTTGAAAGTATGTTGATAGATTATGATGTACACAGCAATTACGGCAATTGGATTTATAATGCTGGTGTAGGAAATGATCCGCGGGACCGAAAATTCAATATTAAAAGGCAAGCAGAAATGTATGATGCAGACGGAAAGTACCAAAAACTATGGCTGAATCCCGATATTTTATAAAAATGAAAAAATTAAGATTAATTCTTGGCGATCAACTCAATTCGCAACATTCTTGGTTTGAAAATGTTGATGAAAATACGATTTATTTAATGGCGGAAATGCGTCAAGAGACCGATTATGTAAAACACCACACTCAAAAAGTGGTTGCTTTCTTTCTGTCTATGAGGAATTTTGCCAACGACCTGAAAACTAAAAATCATCAAGTTGAATATTTCAAAATTTCGGATGCAAATAATCTTCATGATTTAGAAAAAATTATTAATTTAACAATTCAAAAATACCAAATTGAAAAGTTGGAATACCAATTGCCTGACGAATATCGTTTGGATGAACAACTTAAATCAATTTGTAAAAAGCTGAATATTAAAACCGAAGTTTTCGATTCTGAACATTTTTACACTAATCGTTTTGAACTAAAAGATTTTTTCGAAGGAAAGAAACTTTTATTAATGGAAAACTTTTACCGAATGATGCGGAAAAAGCACCATTTGTTGATGGATGGTGCGACGCCGTTGGGCAATCAGTGGAATTTTGACCATGACAATCGCAAAAAATATTCAGGTCAAGTTCCAGTTCCTAAAGAGAAAAATTTTCATCAAAATGTTGCTGAAATCCTTTTAGAAATTAAAAATGCAGGCATTCAGACTTTTGGAAATATAAAAGAAAATGACTTTTCGTGGCCAACTTCTCGTCAAGAATCCTTGGAAGTGTTGGATTATTTCTGCCAAAATTTACTAAAGCATTTTGGCGATTATGAAGATGCGATGCACACCGATGAGAAATTTTTGTTTCATTCGAGGTTGTCTTTTGCGATGAACTCAAAAATGCTTTCCCCAAAAGAAGTAATAGAAAAAGTGATTGCATTTTACCATCAAAATGAAACAGAAATTTCGCTTTCGCAAGTAGAAGGTTTTGTGCGTCAAATTTTGGGTTGGCGAGAATATATTCGCGGAATTTATTGGAAAGAAATGCCGAATTATGCTTCAATGAATTTTTTAGAAAACCATAACAAATTACCCGATTTTTTCTGGAATGGAAACACAAAAATGAACTGTTTGAAACACGCCATCAATCAAAGTTTAGACGAGGCATATGCGCATCATATTCAGCGTTTGATGGTAATTGGAAATTTTACTTTGCTCACTCAAATTCATCCCGATGAGGTTGATGCTTGGTATTTGGGTGTTTATATCGATGCCATCGAATGGGTAGAATTGCCCAACACACGCGGAATGAGTCAATATGCAGATGGTGGAATAATTGCCACAAAACCTTATGTTTCTTCGGGAAGTTACATCAATAAAATGAGTAACAATTGTGCAAAATGCCATTATAATGTAAAAGAAAAATTCGGAGAAAAAGCTTGTCCTTTCAATAGTTTGTATTGGAATTTTTTGGACGAAAAAAGAGCTTATTTTAAAAACAATCAACGGATGGCAATGATGCTCAATTTATTGAACAAAATGCCATCCGAAGAAATTTATAAAATCAAAGTAAAAGCCAACGAAATCATCAACAACTTAGATGATTATTAGTTTTTTATGAATTTAGCATTCATTTTTGATTGTTCAAAAGAAATGGTTTATCCCCTTTAAATACAACAAGATAACTCCAACTGCCCTTCGATAGCGCATTCCATGCAAAGCAACTAGAAGACAAACAAAAAAATATTTTTTTTTCTATCTATCTAGATAAATAAATTATTTTGTAATCCCACTCTTCAAAATTTGTCCAAAGTGGTACATGTCTTCAAAAGAACAGTACAATGGAACGGGTGCAAATCGAATAACGTTTGGTTCTCGCCAATCGGTAACCACACCGTTTTTCATCAAGTATTCAAACAAGCTTCGGCCTTCGCCATGAAAATAAACCGATAATTGTGAAGCCCTTTCTTCAGCATTTTGAGGTGTAATTATCTCAAAATGACCTTTCACTTCTTTGTCTATTTCGTGCAGAATAAACTCTAGATAAGCCGTGATTTGATTCCGTTTTTGAATGATTTTTTCCATGCCAATTTCGTCAAACATTTCAACCGATGCCAAATAAGGAGCTAGAGAAAGTATCGGTAAATTACTGATTTGCCAACCGTCTGCGCCATGTACAGGCTCAAAAGTTTGTTCCATTTTGAAACGGCGTTCTTTGTTGTGTCCCCACCAACCAGCAAATCGCGGTAAGTCATCATTGTGGTGGTGTTTTTCGTGGATAAAGCATCCAGAAGCATTTCCTGGACCAGAATTCATGTATTTATAGCTGCACCAAGAGGCGAAATCTACGTTCCAATCGTGTAAATGCAAAGCAATATTTCCTGCAGCATGTGCCAAATCCCAACCCACCACGGCACCTGCTTTGTGTCCGGCTTCGGTAATCGTTTTTATGTCGAAAACCTGTCCGGTATAATAATTAACACCGCCAATCATCACTAGCGCAAGTTCATCACCAACTTCTTCAATTTTAGCTAAAATGTCTTCTAAACGCAAGTTGTGTTCGCCTTCTCTTCGCTTTAATTCAATAATTGCATCTTCGGTTTTGTAACCATGAAAACGAACCTGACTTTGAAACATGTATTGGTCGGAAGGAAATGCTTTTTCTTCACAAATTATCTTATATCTATTTTTTGTAGGACGATAAAAACTTACCATCAACAAATGCAAATTTACCGTAAGCGTATTCATTACGGTAACCTCTGATGGTTTTGCACCTATAATTTTACCCAATGGCACGGCAAATCTTTCATGGTAATCCCACCAAGGTTTTTCGGCATAAAAATGTCCTTCAACTGCCAAATTTGCCCAATCATTCATCACTTCATCGACGTATTTTTTGGTGCGTTTGGGTTGAAGTCCAAGCGAATTTCCAGTAAAATAAATTACATCTTTACCATTGTGTTGCGGAAAAATAAACTCGGATTTGTATTTTGAAAGTGGATCTAAATTGTCCAGAGATTTTGCGAAAGCTAAATTGTTTTGGAATTGCATTTTAATTTGTTTGATTGTGTAAATGTAGAAAATTCGTTCAAAGTTTCAAAGTAGCTTAGCCTATTTTGGTTTTTAATTTCAAAAAAAATCCCGCTGAATGGCGGGACTAATTTATTAAAAGATTTGCGAAATTAAATAATCAACATCGCATCGCCATAAGAATAGAATTTGTATTCTTCTTTTACTGCTTCTTCATAAGCTTTTTTCATTAAATCATGACCGCAAAAAGCAGAAATCATCATTAATAAAGTTGATTTTGGTGTATGGAAATTAGTAATCATACAAGTTGCAATACTGAAATCGTGCGGTGGAAAAATAAATTTATTTGTCCAACCACTAAATGTGTTTAGTGTTCTTTGTGATGAGACAGCACTTTCAATCGCTCGCATCGAAGTTGTTCCAACTGCGCAAATGCGTTTCTTTTTTGCTTTTGCTTCATTAACAATATCGCAAGCTTCTTGTTTGATAATCAATTCTTCAGAATCCATTTTGTGTTTAGATAAATCTTCTACTTCTACGGGATTAAAAGTTCCTAATCCAACATGTAGCGTAACTTCTGCAAAGTTAACTCCTTTGATTTCAAGTCTTTTTAGTAAATGTTTAGAAAAGTGAAGTCCCGCCGTTGGCGCTGCAACAGCACCTTCTTCTTTGGCGTAAATCGTTTGGTAACGTTCTGCATCTTCTGGCGTAACTTCTCTATTGATGTATTTTGGAATTGGAGTTTCTCCTAATTCTGTCAATTTATTTCTGAAATCTTCATAAGAGCCATCGTACAGAAAACGCAAAGTTCGTCCTCGAGAAGTCGTGTTATCAATTACTTCTGCCACCAAAGAATCATCGTCTCCAAAATAAAGTTTGTTGCCAATTCTTATTTTTCGTGCTGGATCAACCAAAACATCCCATAATCTTTGTTCTGCATTCAATTCACGCAATAAAAAAACTTCAATTCTAGCTCCCGTTTTTTCTTTATTACCATATAAACGAGCAGGAAAAACTTTAGTGTTGTTTAGAATCAAAACATCACCTTCGTCAAAATAATCAATTACATCTTTGAACATTTTGTGCTCGATGGTTTTTTTCTCGCGGTTAATCACCATCAAACGTGATTCGTCGCGGTTTTCGGCTGGATATTCTGCTAATAGTTCTTTTGGAAGATTGAATTGAAAATGAGATAATTTCATATTATGAATTTAGATTTTAGAATTGTGACATTCACAATTTTAAGAGATTGCAAAGATACGATTGTGAAATAGGCGTTGTCAAGTGTTTTGGTGTTTATTTTTGTTTTCGGAGCATTGACAATTCGTCGCAACGTTTTTTATCAAATAAAGCGCACTACATTTCGGAAATTTCAAAACCAATTTTCTTTAAATCTTGCCAAAAATCAGGATATGATTTTGAAACTACATCAGCATTTTCAATATGTATAGGAGTTTTTAAAGCTAAAGGAGCAAAAGCCATTGCCATTCTATGGTCTTGGTACGTGGCAATCGTAATGTTCTTATGTATTTCGAAAGGTTCTCGTAATATTAAACTTTGGTTAGTTACTGCGACGGTGGCACCTAACTTTGTGAGCTCATTTTTTAACGCCTCAATCCGGTCTGTTTCTTTGATTTTTAAAGTGTGTAACCCAGTTAAATCGCAACCAATTTTTAGTCCAAAACACGTTACCACAATGGTTTGTGCAAGATCTGGACAATTTTTTAAATCGAGTGAAAGTGTTGCTATTTGGTGAATTTCACTTTTTGTTAAGGTGATGGATTGATTTTCATTAAATGCAGTTGTTACTCCGAAATTATTATAAATTTCATGCAATATGGCGTCTCCCTGCAAACTGTCTTTTTTGAAAGTAGAAAGTGTAATTGCAGTTCCGATTTCAGATAAAGCAATAATGGAATAAAAATAGGAGGCAGACGACCAGTCGCTTTCGATTAGCCCCCTAACCCCCCGAGCGTGAATTGAAAATAGTGGATTTATTGTAATTTTATTTTCTAAATAGCTAGTTTCTACTCCAATTTCGTTGAGCAAAGCCAATGTCATTTTGATATATGGAATGGAAGTAATTTCGCCTTCTAGTGTTAATTCTAAACCATTTTCGAGTTTTGGCGCTATCAATAAAAGGGCTGAAATGTATTGGCTGCTGACGTTTGCCGCTAGCGAAACTTTGTTTTTGGTTAGTTTTTTTCCGATGATTTTGATGGGTGGAAAGCCTACATTTTCTTGATATTCAATTATTGCGCCAAGTTCTCGCAGGGCGTCAACCAAAATTTTTATTGGCCTTTCCTTCATTCTATTTGAACCGGTTAAAACCACTTCAATATTATCTTGAATAGCAAAAAAAGCCGTCAAAAATCGCATTGCTGTTCCAGCATGATGAACGTCAACTAATGATAACTGGTCAGTTGTGAATGGTAAATTTAGTGCTTTTTCCATCACTTCAGAATCATCAGAATTGGAGGCGTTTTCTAAAGTAATATTGGGATATAGAGCTTGAAGCAATAGCAATCTGTTGGTCTCAGATTTTGAACCAGATAGCTCTAATTGTGAATTGTGAATTGTGAATTGTGAATTTAAAAACACGTTCATATTTTGCCTATCTTTTGCTTAGTTGTGATAATTATTGATGCCAATATTTTATTAATTTCATCAATATCTGATTTCAATGATTGGAATTGAATCGTATCTAAATACTCTGATTGAAATAATAATTCAAGCCAATAATCGGATTCGTTAGCTTCTTTTTGAGCAATTGAAAGTTTATGAATAAAGTCTAATTTGCTCTCTGCTTGTGCGGATTCTCTCACCAAAGCGCCGATTGCTGTTCCACTTCTTAATAATTGCTTACTCAAAACAAACTCTCTTTTATTATTACATAAAAACTGATACAGTTTTATAATATGTAAAGCAAAACTAAATAATTTGGTTTTAATTATATTTTCGCTCATAATTTACAATTTACCATTCACCATTCACAATTATTTAAGTTTTTCGTTATTTTGGTGTCTATCGTGGTCGCGATTGGTTTTCAACTCTAATTTTTTATCAAAAGCAGCTTGAAGATCAATTCCGGTTTGGTTGGCCAAGCACAAAACAACAAAAACTACATCTGCTAATTCTTCGCCCAAATCTTTGTTCTTATCAGATTCTTTTTCAGATTGTTCGCCATAACGACGGGCAATGATTCTAGCAACTTCACCCACTTCTTCGGTAAGCTGTGCCATATTAGTCAGTTCGTTGAAATAGCGAACACCGTGATTTTTTATCCAATTATCTACTTCTAGTTGAGTATTTTTTAAGTCCATTTCAAAACTACTTTAATGAATTATTCTCTGTTTTTTGTATCAATAACAATTGTCACTGGCCCGTCATTTACTAATGCAACTTTCATATCGGCACCAAAAATACCTGTTTGTATTTTCTTTCCCAAATCTGTTTCCAATTGTGAGATCAATTTTTGATACAATGGTATAGCGATGTCTGGTTTTGCTGCTTTAATATAACTTGGGCGATTGCCTTTTTTGGTAGAGGCGTGAAGGGTAAATTGCGAAACTACGATAACATCGCCGTTAATATCCTGTACCGACAGATTCATCAGGTCGTTTTTATCACTGAAAATTCTGAGATTGACTATTTTTTGGCAAAGCCACCGGATGTCTTCATGGTTATCTGCATCTTCTATTCCTACCAAAACTAACAATCCTTGTTGGATTTCGGCCACAAGCGAAGCACTAATGTTTACAGATGCCGAGGTCACTCTTTGGATAACAGTTTTCATTTTGAATTGTAAATTATAAATTTTGAATTAACGTTTGCATTCACCATTCAAAATTATTTCCTTGTTTCATCACTAGCAATTCTATCATCATTATACACATCTGTGCGATAGTTTTCATCGTCGCCTTCGAGAATTTTGAGGTAACTATTGTAGCGTGACCATGCAATTTCATCTTTTTCTAAAGCTTTTTTAATAGCACAATTTGGTTCGTCTTTGTGCAAACAATTGTTGAATTTACATTGCTCTTTCAATTTAAAAAATTCCGGAAAATAGCCGCTTACTTCATCTTTTTCCATATCGACAATTCCAAAACCCTTAATTCCAGGCGTATCGATGATTTTGGCATTAAAACTCAAATCATACATTTCGGCAAAAGTGGTAGTGTGTTGTCCTTGCTTGCTTGCCTCAGAAATTGTTTTGGTTTTGAGGTGTAAAGTAGGTTCTAACGCATTCACTAAAGTAGATTTTCCCACGCCAGAGTGTCCAGAAAACATGCTTACTTTTTCAATCATCAATGCCTTTAGCGCATCAATTCCTTTCATTTCTGTTGAAGAAACGCGAAGGCATTGGTAGCCAATTTTTTCATAAACATATTGCATATACAATTGTTCGTTGAGCGTAGCTTCATCAAAAGTATCAATTTTGTTAAAAACTAGAATGGTTTCAATGCGATAAGCTTCGGCAGTAACCAAAAACCGGTCTATAAAGTTGAATGTTGTAGGAGGATTATTTACGGTTACCAACAAAAAAACACGATCAATATTCGACGCAATAATGTGCATTTGGTGCGAAAGGTTGACCGACTTACGAACGATATAGTTTTTTCGCTCGTGAATTTTCGTTACTGTTCCAGTTGAAACATCAGAGTTTTCATCGATTTCATAATCGACTATATCACCTACCGCAATTGGATTAGTACTTTTGATGCCCTTGATTCGGAATTTTCCTTTAATGCGACATTCCATAAAATCGCCTGCTTCGGATTTTACAGTGTACCAACTTCCTGTAGATTTATAAACGGTTCCTGTCATTTAGAATTTGGAGTATCGATTTTAGTTTTACTAAAGATACGCTTTTAAGTTGAATAATTTTATTTTAGCTTTTAAAATAAAAAACCCAATTTAAAATTGGGTTTGTGTTTATGCAAAATTAGCAAACATTAAAACCACTAATAATAAAAGGATTCTTTTTATTTATTTTTTGTTTTCTGGTAGAGCGGCAAACTTAACATTTTTTTTCAAAAAACTAACTGTTAATTATTTTTTCTTGGTGGGTAATACTTTCTTGGTGAATGGCTTTAAATATCCTTAAAATAAATTCTTCACTTAAGCCTTTTTCTTCGCCATCGAGAATCATTTTCCCTAAAATTTCGTTCCAACGTTTGTTTTGAAGAACAGCAACATTATTCTCTTTTTTAAGTGCTCCAATTTGTTCTGCTACTTTCATTCTGTATCCTAAAATTTCTAGTAATTTTGAATCGGCAATATCTATGTTTGCTCTTAGTTTAATCATTTCTGTGTTATAGTCATCGGCTTCAACATGGGTTTCTTTGACTTTTAAATCTTCAAAAATCTTTTTCAAAACACTTGGTGTAACTTGTTGTGCAGCGTCACTCCAAGCGTTGTCGGGATCAGTGTGGGTTTCAATCATCAAACCGTTATAATTCAAATCGAGTGCTTGTTGCGATACTTCTTGAATCATATCTCGGCGGCCCGTTATGTGTGATGGATCGCAAATTAAAACCAAATCAGGAAATTTATTTTGCAATTCAATCGGGATTTGCCACTCTGGAATATTTCTATATTTTGTTTTTTCGTAAGTCGAAAATCCACGATGAATTACGCCAAGCTTTTTAATTCCAGTATTATATAAGCGTTCTACGCCGCCAAGCCAAAGTGCTAAATCTGGGTTTACAGGATTTTTGACCAAAACAATTTTGTCCGTATTTTGCAAAGCATCTGCAATTTCTTGAACAGCAAAAGGATTAACAGTTGTTCTAGCACCAATCCACAAAACATCGATATCGTGTTCTAAAGCTAGTTTAACGTGTGTTGCATTAGCCACTTCTGTTGCCATTAAAAGGCCTGTTTCTGCTTTTGCTTTTTGCAACCATTTCAAACCAATTGCCCCAACACCTTCGAATCCACCTGGTCGAGTGCGTGGCTTCCAAATTCCAGCCCTGAAAATTGAAACATCAGAATTTTTGAGTTCGTGTGCGATTTTCATTACTTGCTCTTCTGTTTCTGCGCTGCAAGGTCCCGCAATTACTAATGGATGCGTTAAATTAAAATCATTTAACCATTGTTTATTTTCTTGTGTAATTTTCATTTTGTCTTTTTATCTTTACTGCTTAGTGGATTTCTTTGTTTTTACGACAATTAAATTCTACTGATTGCATCTATTATTTTTTCCTCTTTGGTGCATAATGAAAATCTTATAAAACCTTCGCCATTGCTACCAAAAACTGTTCCAGGAGTTACGAATATACTTTTTTTATAAAGCAATTCGTCAACGAATGATTCTGCAGATTTTACGTCTAATGGTAATTTTGCCCAAACAAATAGTCCAACGGTATTTTTATCAAATGTACAATTCAGTTTTGTTGCCAGTTCAAAAATTAAATTTCTACGTTTCGCATAGATTTCATTTTGACTGTCAAACCAATTTTCACCCAGTTTTAAAGCGGCAATTGCTCCTTTTTGAATGCCATAAAACATGCCACTGTCCATGTTGCTTTTTACTTTTAGAACGCTATTTATCAAAGCACTATTTCCTAAAACCATTCCTACGCGCCAACCTGACATATTGTACGTTTTTGACAACGAATTGAGCTCTAAAGCAATTTCATTTGCTCCATCTATTTGAAAAATAGACGTTTGGTTTTTATTTAAAACAAAACTATAAGGATTATCATTAATAATCAAAATGTTGTGTTTTTTTCCGAATGCAATCAGTTTCTCAAAAGTTTGTAAATTTCCGGTGGATCCGGTCGGCATATTCGGATAATTTACCCACATTAGTTTTACTTTCGATAAATCGTGTTTTTCTAAAGCATCACAATCTGGTTGCCAATCATTTGCTTCCTTTAAGTCATAAAAAATAGGATTTGCTTCTACTAGTTTTGTAACAGATTCGTAAGTTGGATAGCCAGGATTTGGAATTAAAACTTCATCACCACAATTTAAAAAAGCCATCGAAATGTGCATAATTCCTTCTTTTGAACCTAATAAAGGTAGGAATTCTAATTGCAAATCACTTGAAATCTTAAAATTTGAAATGTAAAAATCCGCCATTGCTTGACGCAATTCTGGCAATCCCTGATAAGACTGGTATTCGTGCGCTTTTTCATCAAACATTGCTTTGTTTATGGCTTCAATAACAGCACAATGAGGCGGTAAATCTGGACTTCCAATTCCCATATTAATGATTGGTTTTCCGTCAGAAATGAGCTGTCGCACTTCACGTAATTTTCTTGAAAAATAGTATTCTTCCACCTGGTTTAAACGGTTTGCTACTTTTATCATATTCGTGCATTTTTGTATTCGCCAAGTACTTTAAAATGCGTAGTCATTAATGCTAAGATTTTCTTTGCCTTGTCGTAATGTTTATATTTTTCAAAAACAAAATCAACGAAAAATGAATATTGAAATGGTGTTTCAATAATTGGCATAGATTGAATTTTAGTTAAATTTAATTTGCAGTTGTTCATCACATTTAAGATTGTTGCTAAACTTCCTGCCGTATCGTCTAATTCAAATTTTATTGATGCCTTGTTAATTTCTTCTTTTGGAATTTCCTTTTGTTCATTTTTAATGATTACAAATCTGGTTTTGTTACTTTGAATGGTATGAATTCCTGCGGCTAAAATTTCTAAATCGTATAATTTTGCTGCAATTGGAGCAGCAACAGCGGCTATTCCTTTTAATTTTTTTTCTTGAATTCTCCGTGCTGTTTCGGCAGTATCTCCGCTTTCTACTAATTTAATGTGGGGATATTGGCTGAAAAAAACCGCGCATTGCAACAATGCAATTGGATGAGAATGTACTTCGCAAATGTCTTCAATTTTTTGTCCTTTCAACGCCATCAAATTCATGTGGATGTCTAAATAATATTCGCCAATTATGTGTAAATTATTGCTGTCAATCAAGGCATAGTTTGGAATTATTGAACCCGCAATTGAATTCTCTAAAGCCATAACAGCCACTTGCGATTGCTTTTTATTTAAATTTTTAACCAAATCATCAAACGTCATACATTCGTCTAAATCAAAATTAGAGTTGAAAAATGCTGCCGCCACTTGGTGATGAAACGAACCTTTTATGCCTTGAATTCCTATTCTTTGTATTAATTCCATGTTTTGTAAAATACTTTTGATGTTCTCTTCAACGTAAAAAAAAATCCTGATTTGCATCAGGATTGTATATTTAGTTTTGAGAATTTCTTTAAAATTAACTATATAACAATCCTATCCTGTTTCCAGAAATAATAAAATGAATTGTTATAATGTTTTGTTGCGTTCAAAATGCTTTATTTTTATTTTGCTAATTTATATAATTCAACTGTGGAAACAATAAAAAAAAGAATTTATTTACGATAACGTTTTCGATTCCCAAGCAATCTTCACGAAAGCACGACTGTTTTAAATGCTGCTTTATTGGGTAACTTTTTTTACGCGGGTTGGTGTGGCTTGACCGCTAATTATTGATTGAGAACTTATGGCAATCGCTTTTATGATTTCTGTCATATTATTCAAATCTAAAGTCGAAATATCATCACTCACTTGATGATAATTTGGTTCAACATCCATTTTTGATGTTGAAATTGTGTGCGCAGGAACACCAAAAGCAGCCAAAGTTGCGTTGTCCGAACGATAAAAAAGTTGTTCTTGAGGATAAGGATCTGGGTAAAAAGTAAAATTAGTATTTTTTAGATTTCTTTGTAAAATCAAGCCAAAATCAGATTTGTCGTAACCTGTAATGTAGGCCGAATTTTTTTTCCATTTGCTTTCGGTTCCAATCATCTCGATGTTGAACATGGCTACAACTTTCTTTGGATTAATGTTTTCTGAAAAATAGCCTGAGCCGAGTCCACCAATTTCTTCGCCAGTAAAAGCAACAAAAATAATTGTTCTTACGTTGTTGTCTAATGCTTTGAAATATTTTGCTAAAGCAATTACAGCTGTTGTGCCAGAGGCATCATCGTTGGCACCATTAAAGATTTTGTCTTCACCATCTCGTTTCATACCCAAATGATCGTAATGTGCAGAAAAAATTACAAATTCATCAGGTTTAGATTTTCCTAAAAGTACACCAACGACATTGTTGGCCAGACGCCTTTTATTGATAAATTCTTGTCTGTAATTTTGTAAATTTTTATAAAAATCCAATCCTATTTTTTCAAATTCATTTTCTATAAATGCAGATGCAGAATCGATTCCGGCAGAAAAAATTGCTCTTCCTTGCATTTTGTCTGATGCTAAAGTCGATTCAATTCGCACAATTTCTTGCTTGTCGATGGTTGGTTTTTCTTGTGCTTTCAGAGTAACCGCTGTTGTAAACGAGAGAAAGAAAATTATTTTTTTCATACAGTTATGCTTTTCCAATTTATTCGATAATCTATGCAAAGTTACAACTCAATCGATGTGTTTTAAAATAATTACGCAAGAAGATTCAAAAAACAATAATTCAAAAAAAAATCTGTTTACATTTGTATAAAATATTATTTATGTCAATCGAAGTCAACAATATTTCAAAAAGTTACGGAAGCCAAAAAGCCTTAGACGATATTTCTTTTTCAGTAAAAAAAGGTGAAATTGTTGGATTTCTTGGTCCAAATGGTGCTGGAAAATCGACTTTAATGAAAATTTTAACCACTTATATTAATGCGGATGAAGGTAATGCGGTAGTAAATAATTTTGATGTTGCCAAAGACCAAAAGCAAGTGCAACAATCTGTTGGCTATTTGCCAGAACACAATCCATTGTATTTAGACTTGTACGTTAGAGAATATTTGGCATTTAATGCTGATGTTTATAAAGTTTCAAAATCGAGAATAGAAGAAGTAATAGTTTTGACAGGTTTATCATCCGAAAGCCACAAAAAAATCAGTCAATTATCTAAAGGTTATCGCCAAAGAGTGGGATTAGCCAATGCGCTTTTGCACAATCCGGCGATTTTAATTTTAGACGAGCCGACAACGGGTTTAGATCCAAATCAGTTAGTTGAAATTAGAAATGTCATAAAAAATGTCGGAAAAGACAAAACCGTTTTCCTCTCCACCCACATCATGCAAGAAGTTGAAGCCATTTGCGATCGAGTAATCATTATCAATAACGGGAAAATTGTTGTAGACAAACAATTGGATAAATTAATTTCTGCGGACAAAGAACAAATTATAGAAGTAGAATTTGATTATAAAATTGAAGAAGAAGCGGTTGCGAGAATGCCACATTTAAAATCTTATAAAAACGTACATGATTTTGTTTGGGAATTGACTTTTTTATCAGACAAAGACATGCGACCAGCTGTTTTTGACTTCGCCCATGACAATGGCTTGAAAACTTTACAGCTCAATCAAAAAAATAAAAATTTAGAAGCTGTCTTTAGAGAAATTACAAAAAAATAAGATTTAGTAAATCAATTTTTAAATTACAAGCCCTCCTCATAACTCACAAACATATTGATGTAGATACTCCTTGAAAGTCGCATAACCAAAGGATACAATACTATTATTGATAAAACAATAGTAACAAAAGCTGTTCCAATCGAGGCGTTAAAAAGCACGAAGGCAACCACAAAAGCTGCAATGCCAATAGCAACATTCAAACCATAACTCACATACATTGCGCCGTAAAAAAACGACGGTTCGATTTGGTATTTTAATCCGCAATGGCTGCAATGGTCGTTCATTTTCAAAATTTTACTCAAATGAAGCAAGTTATTGTCCAAATACATGCTTTCTTTTTGACATCGTGGACAACTTCCTGTTAAAATACTATATAATTTGGATCCTTTTTTTAACATTTGCAAAAAATTTGGTTGACCATCATTGTGGTGATACAAATTTACAACTTTAATACTGTTTAAATTTTTCTAAACCAGAAACTTTAGACAATAAACAAATATTTAACAATGCTTAATATTCATAATTTGTCGGTTTCTTTCGGAGGAACTTTTTTGTTTGAAGAAGTAACTTTTAGAATGGGGGCAGGCGATAGAGTAGGACTTGTAGGGAAAAATGGCGCTGGAAAATCGACTATGTTAAAAATATTAGCCGGAGATTTTAAACCAGATTCTGGTCAAATTGCCACTGAAAAGGAAGTCAAAATCGGATTTTTGCGACAAGATATTGATTTTGAACAAGGAAGAACAGTTTTAGAAGAAGCCTATCAAGCATTTACTGAAATCCAAGAAGTAGAACGAAAACTAGAAGAAATAAATCATCAATTGGTAACCCGAACCGATTATGAAAGTGAAGAGTATTCTCAAATAATTGAAGATTTATCAATATTTACCCATCGTTTTGAATTGCTTGGAGGTTATAATTATGCGGGAGAAACAGAAAAGATACTAATAGGATTAGGTTTTAAAAGAGAAGTTTTTAACAACCAAACCGAAACTTTTTCTGGTGGTTGGAGAATGCGAATTGAGTTGGCAAAATTGCTTTTGCAGTCCAACGATATTTTACTTTTAGACGAACCAACCAACCACTTGGATATAGAAAGTATCATTTGGTTAGAAAGTTTTTTGAGAAATTATATAGGCGTTGTGGTAATTGTTTCGCATGATAAAATGTTTTTAGATAATGTAACGAACAGAACCATTGAAATTTCATTAGGAAAAGCATATGATTTTAATAAACCTTATTCACAGTATTTAGAATTGCGTCATGAAATTCGTGAAAAACAATTGGCCACACAAAAAAACCAAGCTAAAAAAATTGAAGAAACCGAAAAGTTGATTGAGAAATTTCGAGCAAAAGCTTCAAAAGCTTCGATGGCGCAATCGTTGATTAAAAAATTGGATAAAGTAGAACGAATTGAAGTCGATGAGGATGACAATTCTGTTATGAATATCTCTTTTCCGGTAAGTAAAGTACCAGGAAAAGTAGTGATTGAAGCCGATCATGTTACTAAAAAATATGGTGACAATACGATTTTAAAAGACATTAATTTGCTTGTAGAACGCGGCAGCAAAATTGCTTTTGTGGGTCAAAACGGACAAGGAAAATCAACTTTTATTAAGGCGATAGTCAACGAATTTGAATACCAAGGCGAAATAAAAATGGGACATAATGTGCAAGTGGGTTATTTTGCACAAAACCAAGCCGAGTATTTAGATGGCGAGATTACTTTGTTACGCACCATGGAAGATGCAGCGACGGATACCAACAGAAGTAAAGTGCGCGACATGTTGGGTTCATTTTTGTTTCGTGGCGATGATGTGGAGAAAAAAGTAAAAGTGCTTTCGGGCGGTGAACGAAATCGCTTGGCATTATGCAAATTGTTGTTGCAGCCAATCAATGTTTTGTTGATGGATGAGCCAACGAATCACTTGGATATTAAATCTAAAAATGTGTTGAAAGCGGCATTGCAAAAATTTGAAGGAACGCTACTGCTTGTCTCTCATGATCGAGATTTTCTCCAAGGAATGTCGAATTTGGTTTATGAATTTAAAGATCAAAAAATAAAAGAATATTTAGGAGACATCAACTATTTTCTTGAACAACGCAATTTAGAAAACATGCGAGAAGTAGAAAAGAAGGA
>Ga0209550_10000433_pt1 | contig 38830 bp, 37 predicted proteins | sample LauGreSuBDMM15SN_2_FD_187567 | JGI IMG/M metagenome (GOLD analysis project Ga0209550, IMG submission 187567) | Freshwater lake microbial communities from Lake Michigan, USA - Su13.BD.MM15.SN (SPAdes) (version 5) | ecosystem: Environmental > Aquatic > Freshwater > Lake | place: Lake Michigan...
AACGCTCCACCCGCATCGTGGCAGCCGTCATCGGTGTCGCTGCAGGTATCGGCCTGGCGTTCTCGTACGCAATGGCAGGTCACTCGACCGTCGTCAACTGGAAGTACGTTGCAGCACCTGCATTGGTACTCCATCTGTTCGCCGGAGCTGTCTGGCTTGGCGGACTCCCAGCGGTTGCCTGGGTGTTCCGGAAGCGTTCGACGTTCGACGACATGACCGTCGCACGCCTCGTCGGTCGGTTCTCCGTGGCCGCGACCATCAGCGTCAGTATCGTCTTCGTCGCTGGTCTCGCCTTGAGCGTGTCGATGTTCACCTCGCCGACAGAGATCACCGGGAGCTACGGCACCGCACTGCTCGTGAAGTTCGCCGCAGTGTTCTTCATCGCTGCACTCGGCGCCTACAACCACTTCGTTGCCGTGCCGGCCCTGAAGAAGGCGGCTGCGCAAGCAGCGACAACATCCGACGAGCCTTCCGGCGAGACATCAAACGAGACGTCCAACGAGACGTCAGATGTGTCGGTAGTGGTAAGTGACGACCAACCGGAGAGCGCTCCGAACGAGCTCTCGATGCCGTCCGGCGAAGATGACGCAGTCGCTGCGACTTCAGCGGTGCAGGCGTCCACGAAGGGAGCACGGAAACAACGGGCCCACCTCGGAAAGATCCTGAAGTTCGAAGCGTTCGCAGTGGTGCTCGTTGCCGTCCTCACAGGCTTCGTCACGAACAACGCTGCCCCTGCGGCAGGTGGCTCGCACAACGCGCACCTGGGTGTCGATGGTGGAGGCGGTCACAGCGAGGGCGGCATGCTCGACGTCTCGCTGCAGGCAGCGCTTGCAGATCTCGAACCTCGGACCGTGCTGAGCAAGCTGAACGACGGCGAGATGCAGATCGACTACCGACCTGCCCGAACGAACAGGGAGAACCTCTTCACCTTCACCCTGACTGGTGCTGATGGCAGCGTCATCACCCCACAGGGTGTCAAGGTGTCTGCAACGCACCCTGCAACCGGACTCGGGCCGATTGTCAGGACCGCAACCAGTAACGGTGACGGCACCTTCAGCTGGTCGACTCGCGACCTCGGAATCGCCGGTGACTGGGTGCTCGACGTGACCGTCCAACTTGACGCGGTCACATCTTCGACATCGCAGGCAACCGTCACGATCCGACCGCCAGCAGATGCTGCGAACCCGTCATCGTCCGGCATGCCGGCCGACTCGACCACGACGGACTCGACCACGACGAATGAGAACCCGCTAACAACCAACGATACGACCACGACACCTCAGGAGGCGACACGATGAAGCAAAGAACGCTTGGAACGATGATTGCAGCCATGGCACTCGTGCTGCTCACCGGTTGTGGCAACGAGGTTCCTTCCGGTCCACGGAACCTGTTGCCTGATCTCGAGGAAAGAACCCGCTACGGTTTCAACGTCGATGAAGCCAAACATGCCTTGGAAGAGGTGAAGATCTCTGTCGACACCGCACTCGAGAATGGTCTCGCATTCAAGGATCTGGACTTCGACGTGTTGAACGAACTCAGTCCTGAGGTCGCGATCGTGGAGAGAACCCTGAAGGTCGCCATGCTCGGAGGAGCCGCGACGGTAGCTGGACTCGACAACAGCGGCACCAGCATCCTCGCTGCAGCATATGGTGATGGTGGCTACTGCTTCTACCTTCGCATCACCGAGGGTTCACCGATGAAGGTCGAGCGCGGAATCGGTTTCTCCGCGACATGTGCCGCCTCTGAACCCGCCAGCTCGATCACCTGGTCGACCACCGAGGAGTTCCCGGACACCACAAAGGTCCAGATGCCAACGTCGTCGGTCGAAGTCGGCGGCTCCCCGGATGGTCAGCCTGCGACGTCACCGACCCCTCAAACGAAGTAACCGCTCTCAGCGAACTGTGCAGCCGTACAGTTCGCGCTGACACCGGTACGACCCCGCACCCCCGCCACTTTCCCGGCGGGGGTGCGGTTATTCCCGGCTGGTGGACCGGTGTACAGCACCGATAGTTACGTCCATAACCCATCCAAGTGTCGCGTCCGCGCGACCACAACCGAAAGGACCGCCATGCCATCACGTCTGGCTACTGCACTCCTTGCTCTCCCCCGTCCACAAGGACTCGTGAGCGATCTTCTCTGGCGACACAGTGATCCACTCACTGCCGCTACAGCCGGCGCAATTCCTTCCGACGAGGTCGTGAAGGAGCTCGCCACGTTCACTGGTAATGAAGCTGCAACCGCAATCGGGAAACTTCTCCCGACCCCAGCGGCTTGTCTCATCGCTGCTGTGCACGGCTCGTCGCACATTCATGAAGGCATCGTCGCGAACCCTGCCGCAGGTCGCGACAGCCTCGAATCGATTGCCTCGGCACGATCAAGCGCGTCACAGGCAGCGCAGGCTCGCCTGAACCGCATCGCCGATGCCCTCACCGCCGCATCATCGGGTGCCGATCTCTCCGAGTTCGTTGCCCAGCCCGATGTCGCAGTCGCACGCGCACTCGTCGATGCAGGCTTCGAAGATTCCTGGACCGACGCCGTGTTCGCATCGAACAACACTGCTGCTCACTTCACGTGCTACCGCCGCGCCGATGTCAGCATCGCTGAACGAATCGCGATAGGTGTCATCGAGAAGAAGATGAGCGTCAACTACGAACTTGCATCGTGGCTCGTTTCCGATACCGGTATCGTCGCGGACACCTTGCGTGCTGCGATCGAAGCAGACGACCGTCTGCGCCGCCGCTGCTCGGACTCGGCTGAACGCACATTGGTGCGCGCAGGTCTAATGGCCAAGGAACGAACCATGCAACCGGCGGGAGCCGTGAGCGTGGACATGATCCGCACCCTGCGGATGATGGGTTCCCCGGCATCGGAGTGCGCAGCGCTCGTCATCAACAACGGCACCGCGGACGTTCCGTCGGATCTCGTCGTGGATCTGCTCGCTGAATGCTCAAACGGCATGGTGAGTCAGTTCCTCTCCGGGACCTCGAATCGTCATCCTCGCCAAGGCGAAGTGACCGGGATCCTCGATCGTTTCGACCACGAGCGAATCAGCGCCGTGGCAGAGATGATCGATGATGCTGTCGAGCGTGTCGATTGGGCAACTGAGCTCCTGTTGGCGTTCCCTCGCCGCAAGCTCGATGGGCTCAGTACCGTCGCGGTCGCCGATCTCGACTCAGCTATTACAGCACAGCTGGCCGACACACCGGCACGCTGGGAGTTCCTCCTCACACTCTCAGAGGAGTGGGAGCAGTCACTCGCATCGTTGATCGACGCCGCTCTCGCGATGGACATCGACGACTAAGTACCGTTTCACCGGAACCGCCCGTGCCTCTTCAGGTACGGGCGGTTTCTCTTTCCCGGACCACCTAAACGTACCGGTGTACGTGCTAAGACCTCGAGCGTGACGTCGACGAGCAGATCCCAACAGTCAGGGAGATGGCGTGGTCACGTGACGATTCGCCAGACGTTGTCACCGTAACCCTCATGAACAGACAACAGCGACGAAAGAACAAAGGCCTACTGGGGTCGATGAACGACATGGACTCGGCGGTGGAGCAGGTCAAACTGCTTCGCGACGACATGGAGGCAGCGAAGAATGAACTGAAGGCGGCTACGACGACCGTGTCGAACGGTCCAGTCACGGTGACCGTGAACGGGGACGGGCGCCTGGTCTCGATCAACATCGCGCTACCGGACGCTGCAGGTTCGGTGATCGCAGCATCGGTCCTGTCCGCTGTACAGAAGGCACAAGACGAGATGGGCGACCTCACAGCGAAGAAAATGGCACCTTTCACCGCCCTGACAGACCTCGTGTAACCATCACGGGCGTCAGTTGATCGCACCACAGCTCACCAGCATCAGAAGTACCGAACCCCTTGTCATCACTTGATGGCAAGGGGTTCGTCATACTCGAGAACAGCAGGTTCCTGACTCGTTCAGTGGAGCGCCGGGTCCCAGAGGTCGACGACGATGCCTTCGTGGTCAGAAGCGTAGCGTGGAGCGAGTTCGGACCCGAAGACACGCACATCGTTCGGGCATCCGGGACGTCCGTAAACCCAACCACGGACCATCACGTAGTCGATGCGCCGATCAGGGAGCTTGGCGGGGTCGACGATGCCGACCAGAAGGGCTGTTGCCGCTGCAAGCGGATTCGATGGGAGCACTGTTGCGCCATTGACGCCGCCGTCACCGTTTCCTCGTCCACAGTAGGACCAGGTGTCGATCCAGACCGTCGAGCTGCCATCAGTATGGGCGTCGAGTCCGGTGAGGTAGCGAACCGTCGAAGATGACGGACCACAGTTGAAGTCACCGGCCAGAACGGTGACCGAGCCGGGCTGGCTCTCCTCTGCACGGGCTGCTGCCTGTTCGATCAGGGCCGCCTGCAGGTGGCGGGCAGCCTCCGTATGGCCTCCCCAGGCCAGGTGTGCGCTGACGATGTTCCACAATCGACCTGAATCGGAGCGCAACGTGACAATCGCAGCGTTCCCTTGACTCCCGTGGTGTGGTAGCTCCACCTCGTCAGTCGCCGCGTACGGAAGTTTGCTGAGGATGGCGCAATCGTTACCGTCGCTGGCGGCATGGATGACCATGCCCAGCTCGTCGGCAAGATGTTCACGCGCTCCCTGCCAGCTTTCCTGAAGGCAGATGACATCGGCTCCGACACCACGGAGGACTTCAGTCGCCGTTTCTAGACGTTCACCAAGCTCACCACCGGCGGGATGCAAAAGGTTCCAGGTGGCGATCCTCAGTGTGTCCATACCTACCACCGTGCGCAGATCACCTGACTGGTCAACAGGGGCTGGGAGAAGGGGAAAGCAAACGCCCCCTGCGGGAGTCAGGGGGCGTTTGCCGAGCGAGGTGCAGATCAGCCGAGAGGCTCTTCTGCACGGACGCGCACCGGACGGCGTGTCGCCGCCGGACGTGAACGGCGGGCCTGCCCGTCGCCGTAGGTCTCCACGAGGTGTTCCAACTCGCCGTCGATTGCGTCGCCGAAGCTGTTGACAACCGCAGAGACTGGAGCGGAGCCGGGAGAGGTCAAGGTAGTGCTCTGCGACGTGGTGTCGACCCAGCTGAGTGACTGAGGTGCCGGCGATGCGGGTGAGACGGGGGTGAACTCAGGAGTACTGGTTGCCGGCACGACTGGGGTAGCTGCGTCCGGGACCGAGGGTGCCTGGACGACCGGGACCGGAGTTGCGGACTGCGCAGGTGCCGCGAGCTGAACCACTGGCTCAACAGGAGCCTGAGCGGCCCGGAGGGGCTGCTCTGAGGCTTGTGGTGCTTGGCTGGTGGATTCTGGACGGGTGGCGTCCTTGGTGACGCTCTGTCGACGTCCCTGGGCGGCGACGAGCTCGAGCGTGCCGAGCAGGATCAGTGGTGGAAGAGCAGCGATCCCCTTGGCGAGAGCTCCAGGACCAGCGTGGTTGGTGTTAACGACGACTGACACGACAACGAGGGAACCGACGAACAGGAAAGGGAAGATGGGCCGGCGGTCCGTCTCCTTGGAGAGCGACCAGATGACCGCCGAACCACAGATGATCCCACCGTCGATCACGATGGGGACGAGGAACCCGAGATACACCGGAACAGCCCCGACCTCAACAGACACATCACGAAGAGCGACGAAGCTGAGAGCGAAGGAGCTGGCGCCGACGACCAGCGAGGCCAGAGCGGCCAGAAAACGACGGAAACGTTGCATGATCTTTCCTCCCGAAAGAAGGCCCGACGGGCCTGATGACGAGGACTGTGGGTGCCCAGTCGCCGGTACCAACCCAGTTCGGTCAGCGGGTCCGGTTCGAAACGACCTGCAGCGACCTTGCGGACACTTCCGATGGCTCCCTCACGGTTGTACGTATGTCTCACGAAGGTCTTGCATCACCGGTCCCGCTTCGCGCAGCAGCCCACGTGCCCGGTTCCTGGATTACCTACGGCGATGGCGCCGATCTCGACGGCGCCCACGACGACGCGGTGTCCTCGGCCTGGTTCGACCTCGGCCGTACACGTTCGACGGCTTCGGTAATCGACACGCCACTCGCAGATGTCGTGATCGACGACGCGCCCGCCGTCCCGTTCGACGTAGCGGTGTCGATCGCTCAACAGCGACTCATCGACGACATCGATGTGCAGTCATTCGCACTTCGAGTCGCAACCCCCACAAGTTACCGACGCAGGCGTGTCGCCGTGCGGGTCACCGACCCTGCGTTCACGTTCCCGTCCGTACCGGGACGTGTCGAGTTCGTGTCAGGCGACCTCGCCGCACATCTGAACAGCTTGGCCGAGACGAGCAGTGGTGAACTGCTGGGTGCTGTTGAGCTCCGTCGTGCAGTACGCGCCAGCTACAAGCCGGTTGTCACCCGAAATCAGGGAAAGAGTGTCACGAACTACGGTGTCTTCATTGCCGGATCGTGGGGGGAGCCGCTGTCCGTACACTCTTCGGTAGCAGAAGCTCGCCGGTGGGCGGTCGCAACCCTGAAGGCCGGGCCGGTCGCTGACGACGAGACCGCAATGCTCGAGGTGCGGCCCATCGTCTCCAGGAACGATTCGTATGCAATCGCTTCAGTGGAACGCCGTCGTGCCCGTCAGGCGGCAGCAGTGCGCCTCGACCTATGGGAAGCCAAGGATCAGATTCGGCTTGCCGGCTGGGTGATCGCGGGTCGCGGCGGCTTGACGAACGAGGACACGAAAGGACCATCAGAAGCGTGAATCCACAGACCGAACCGAAAGTTCTCGTCGTAGAAGACGACACCGATGTCCGTAACGCCACCGTCGCCGCGCTTCGTGCAGCAGGATTCCTGTGCTCCGAGGCTGGTGACGCCGCACGCGCCAGGAAGGTGATCGTGAAGGCACGACCTGATCTCGTAATCCTCGATCTCGGTCTACCAGACTCCGACGGACTCGAGTTGCTGCGCGAGCTGCGAACCAGGGACGAACTGCCCGTGATTGTGATCTCCGGTCGAGGAGCTGAAGATGATCGTGTGATCGGACTCGAAGTCGGAGCGGACGACTACATGACGAAGCCGTTCAGCGCACGAGAGCTGGCCACCCGTGCACGCAACGTCCTTCGCCGAGCAACTTCCACAGTAACAGGACCTAGGATCAGCTTCGGTGAGATCGCTCTCGATGTCGATGCGCGAGAAGTTCGTCGAGATGGCACCCTGCTCGCATTGACGGCGAAGGAGTTCGATCTGCTGGTATTTCTTGCACGCCATCCACGATCGGTGTTCACCCGCATCGACCTCTTGCGCGAGGTGTGGCATTCCGACACCGAGCACCGAAGCGAGGCGACAGTCACCGAGCACGTCCGTCGTTTGCGACTCAAGCTCGAGGCGGACCCGACGAACCCTCGGCACCTCGCAGCAGTACGGGGTGTCGGCTACCGCCTGGTCCCCTGAACATCAACCGTTCAAGCAGTGGCGCGTACTCATCAGAGTGCGCGTCATTTTGCTAAGTGAGGAGGGTGCTGCGAAGCGCTCGACAACATAATGTTTGACGCATGCTGCTAGATTGCTCTCAAAGGGGACATACGACATCTACCAAACGTTCGGTGGTACCAGAGCGGGTAAAGCAACAGCCCTACGGTGCAGCAGCCTTACTGAGCAACGGCCCGACAGCACAACAACCCTAATGATGCAAGTTTCATAAGCTCGCTGATACAACGGTAAAGAGTTCTTCGAACACCAACTGATGTGAACTCAGCGGATCAGGACCTTCGATCGCAGGTTAAGCCTGATCGCCAGATCGCGGAGTGAAGCGTAGGACGGCACCACGATCGTTGGCCATCCAAGCGTCGGCGCCGACACGGCCGGCAGTAAGCGTAACCGAGAGAAGCCCCAGACCGCAACCGTGGTTCCCTTCTGGTTGCGGCAGACCGAAGTGCTCGAGCACGTCTTGCGTGAAGCCCGATCCGTTGTCGCGCCACACCAGCTCACCGTCAACGTAGACCAGCGAGGCAGCAGTCGCACCGTGAACAGCCGCGTCAGGACCGAGCTCATCCTGGAGAATCCAAGCCAGGGGCTGCCATGCGGCTGGCATTCCTTCCAGGTCGATGTCGATCGTTATCCCATCAAACGGTCGCGGCTTTCCGACGCCTCGGTTACCGATGACGCCGAGCAATGAAAGGATTCGCTCGAGCTTGGTAACGCTGTTGCGCGAAGCATCGACGAGGTCGGTACCAACTTCATCGTCGCAGAGCTCGACCAGGATACCCAGGGGAGCGGCTGCGTTCGCGAGGCGATGACGCAGCCCAGCGATCACGTGCTCGAAGTTCGGCAAGCCTGCAGCGGTCCACTCGATCCTCATCGTTCTCCTCCGGCGGCAATGACTGCGTCGATGATCGATGCTGTGGCGATACCCTTTTCGAGATACGCCGCTGCGCCCCGCTCCAGGCAGGCAACTTCGAGCTGGGCACGGGGTAGCCCCGAGAGGATGACGACAGCAGTCGAAGAATGCTGACGGACTGCCTCGAGCGTGTTCAACCCGTCGGAACCCGGCATCGACAGATCGAGTACCAGAACGTCAGGTTGCAGCTCACCGCACAGTCGGACAGCAGCGATACCGTCGGCTGCCTCACCGACGATCTCGATACGACCGTCCTTGCTGAGAAGCCGGATGAGGAGACGTCGGAGATCGGCGGCATCATCAGCAAGAATCACGCGAAGAGGGCCGGCGGGGCGCTCCTCGAGATCGCTGGTTTGGGATACGGCAGCAGATGACCCTGCGGGGAACGCATCGAAGGGGGTAGGTACGACGTGCTCGACGCGGTCGTAGGGCTCATCAACAGATGTCAGAGAATTCGACATGACTACGGTGTCAGAGTCGTCGCCGGCGAACGGGTTGTTCACTGATCACCTCCGCGTTGGAGTGGATCAGCGGGTTCGTCACGGAGCAGGGCTTCGGAGAGTGACGCGCCCTCGATGCGCAGCAGACCGCCGATGAGCTCCTTGGCGCTGGCGAGTGTCTTGTCGATGCTCTCCGTGGCGAGCTCCTCGTCGCCGGCATCAAGAGCGTACCGGGCAACAGCGAGACCCTGGATGACCGTGTCGTGAATCTCGGTTGCCTGACGTTGACGCAGAGCTGCTTCAGCGAGCGCGATCTGGAGCGCCTCCCGATCGCGCGCTCCGGATGCATCGATACGCCACGACAGGAACGCGACGACGGATGTGATGACGGCTGCAGATACCAGTGCGACGCTCCACCAGCCTGCGTCATCGACATGGGACTGCGGACCGTAGACGAGCTCCGGTGAGAAGAACGCAACCGCGTAGTACGCGCACAAGTAGAAGACCGCGAACACGTACGGCGTTATCGATCTGTACAGCGTCGACAGCGTCAGCGTGAACACGAACACGAGGTGAGCTGCCGGTTCCCCGAGGGCGTTCACGACCAGAGTTGCCGATGCTGTGAGCAGACCCGATACCGCAAGCAGTGGACGAAGATTGACGTTGACCCGTTCTGACGCCCCGATGACAAGAAACATTGCGGCGGCCAGGACGTTCGCGGCGATCGTCGTAGGCGAGAAACCGTTCATGAGCCCGACGGCGGCGACAACCGGTAGGAATGCCAAACCGGTCACGATCACCACATTGTGGTGTCGTGACCAGCCGAGCATCGTCACCCGGTCGTCACCGACATCGGAACGTCTGGATCTCACGTGGTCTCCTGACCTGGGTAGTGTCGCTTACGGCCAGCGGTCGTCGGCGACGTCTTCAGTCGGTTGGGTATTGACCGTCGTCGCTTCGTCGTCGCCGGTGATAACGGCGCCAGCGATGGGAAGCTGCGGCGTACCGTTACCAGTTCTGTGGAAGACGACCGAAGCTTCGTGATATGCCTCGATCGCCTCACGAACAGACGAGTCGGCGTACACCGAGCCGTCAACGATCGGGCCACGCGTCATGTCGATGACGGCCTCGACGTCCGCACCGTTGAGCGTGCGATGCACTTCGAGGGCATGGGCTAGGGCAAGGACCTGGTAGCGATTCTCGGTGATCAGCGCATCGGTTCTGTCGAAGAGCTCACGGAGGCGTCGCTCGACGCGTTCACCGAGCATCAGCATACGAACAGGCTTGTCGACGGTTTCATCGGTCGGTACACCGGCAGGTCCGGCGTTACCCTCCATCAGCACGCCGTGCGAGGCAATCGTCTCACCCATACCCCAGCGGGACTCCATCACAAGGGCGAGACGTGTCGCGGTGTCAAGGTCTGACGAGACGCCATTGGTGTTGTCGCCGTCGAAGAACTTGCGTTCGCCGACGAGTGACGCAATGGAGATCATGATGTCGTGCTCCGCGTCCGAACGCCATTCGAACATGCGCTCGACAACAGGAACACGCGAGACAAAGCCACCAATCGCACCACGGCGCTCGATGGTCGCCACGTCGATCTGGAAGTCCTTCTTCAACCGGTAAGCGGCGACAGCGTGACAGGCTTCGTGCACGGCTACAGCGTGACGCTCACGGTCGATGTACTCGAACCCGTCGGTCACCCCATGCTCTTTGAGACTCTTCGCGGCTACGACATCGCGCCACTCCACGACAACACGCTCGTCACGGATAGCTGACATGAGTGCTTCGTTCACGATGTCCTTGATGACCGCACCAGACGAGTACGGGCTCGAGGTAGCGAGTCGTTCGACGTCTTCGGCAGTGAGATTGTGCTTGATCTTGTCCAGGTAACCGTAGAACGTACGGATACGACCTTCCTTGGACGGGTATCCGACTCGGAACATGCGGTCGATACGACCAGGGCGTAGAAGAGCCTCGTCGAGCGAATCGGGCATGTTCGTTGCCATCACGTGCAGGATGCGGTACTTCGGCGGGGTCGAAGGCTTGAACCCGAGGAGGCGCTTGAAACGGTTCACCAGCCCTCTTGGCTTCTTCAAACCCTGCATGGACGCGAGAATGGCGTTCAGGGTGCCGAGGTCTCCCCCTCCACCAGGAACGACGATGCCGTTGTACTTCGGTCCGACAGGATTCGCGTCGGCGAAGTAGGTGCCTGCAGCGACGAGTTGCCCAGCCGGCGTGAGGAGTCCACCTCCGGAACACGATGGGTCGTGACTCATCTCCGCACGGTTTCGTGGTTGCACACCCGAGAGCTGGCGACGCCCGAGGACGTCGGCTTCGTCGAAGAACGCGACTACGCCGCCGTAACGGAGGGCGAGTTTCCGAAGGCGGCGATACAAGGCCTTCACCTTGATGATGTTCACACCAATGAACATGGCCTGGAAAGCACCTGGCTCGATCAGAACGAACGGTTTACCGGTCTCTCCAGCGAGCGCTTCGGCGATGAGGGTCTTACCGGTACCAGGCGGACCCCAGAGAAGAATTCCACCGGGCACGTATCCACCCTTGGCTTCGATGGTGTCAGGGTCTTCGAGTAACGTCAGCGTCTCTTTCACGCGAGCGACCACTTGATCCTGACCCCATACGTCATCAAATGACGTCTTGATGTCCTCAGGCATGAGGACCTCGACTCCACCTTTCGACATGAACCAGAAGATAAGTACGAACTGACCAACGGCGAGGAAGAGGTAGGCGACGAACTGCAGGATCGTCGGGATAGCCTTCCAGAGCGTGACCAGTGCGGTCATCCAGGCCTTCACGGGTTCGGTGGAGAAGATTGCACCGAGAATGATTGCTCCGAGTACCACGATGAACACGAATCGGAATGTGCGGGCAAGGCGGTACTGTGTGTACGCACTGAGCATGCTCCAAGGCTTTCTGATGATACGTTCGATCTCACCGAACAAAGCCCAGTACTTGCGACTGCGTTCAGCAATCAGATAGTGAACCTGACGGGTGACGTCGAGAGCCACGAGTACCAATAGCCAGGAGTAGCTGTTGTAGATAAACTTCAGCGAGTCTGAGAATGAGATGAGGGGGTTGTCCGCCATCTTCAGAACTGCTAGCGCGACGAACACGAACGATAGTGACAGCGAAACCTTAACGCGATCGAACAGCGCAAGTGGTGTGCGGCGTCCACTGCGCGCCTTCCGTCGCAGATTCCTGCGGCGCTTACCACCCTTACGGTTCTTGAGATCGTTAATCAGTTGCTCGGGACTCTTCTGCCAGATACTCATTTTGTTACCTCAAATTCCTCGATGATGCGGTTGATCTGGGTTCGATTCGCGTCGAAACAGACTTTTGAGCAGCCGATGGCGATCCCGAAGACCTGCCCACCGGTTGAGTCGATGGCAGTGAGCTGAAGGACTTTGGTCGTAGTTGAACCCATGTCGATCTCGTAGACGAAGCGCTCAGCAGTGAGGTCGTTGACGAGGGTCGGAACTGGAGGCTCGATGATCCGGCCCTCCTTGGACTCGACGGCTGCGTCGATGTCGAACACGATCGACCGTGCGAGGACAGCTAGGTTGGATTCCTCGTCGCTGACCGGCATCCGCTTGATCACGACACCGGTGATGAACTTTCCACCAGCGAGGAGGTCGACTTTGGTGGCTCCGGATTCCCAGAAGCCGCGGACACGGTAGGGCGCGTCATCCCGGATGACGGCTGTTTCCCAGCCGGCGGGTGCCTTGGTGTACGCCCCGGTGTTCGAGTCGCCCACGTAGGTCGCATCGAGTTCGGCTGGGGCGCACGCAGCGAGTGAGAGGGCGATCAGCCCGACGAGCAGTGCGCGTAGTTGAGTCACCCCGTAGACGGTGTCGGCGTTCTCTGAACTGGCGAGTGTCCAAATTCGCTCCACCGGAGCTGCCACCCGCACTCATGCGGGTGGCAGCCGTATCGGGTTGAATCACACTTCTGGACCTAACCGAGAGGCTGCGCCCACCTCCGGGTCCCGGATACGATTGAGTGGCGGCGGTAACGTTCGTTAGCTGTGAGATGTACCCAGGATCAGGAGAACAAGCGTGGTGTGCCGGTTAGCGCGCTGCTTGAGGGCGCCGTAGCGCGCTGAGCGCGGCAAGGCCAGCCAGCAGGAGAGCCAGTGCTCCGAAGACGGCGCTGACGTCGGTGTCGACCACTTCGCTCTCGAGTTCACCGGTGACGTCTTGGTACACGTCACGAAGATCGTCAAGCTGGTACGCCTCGTAGTAGCTCCCGCCGGTCGTTTGCGCGACGGCTTGCATTGCGATCCGGTCCGGTGGAACGGCGATGACCTGTGGCTGCCCGGCAGCGTCCGCTATGGCGACGGTACCTGCATCGGTACCCATGGCGATGGTGTGTACGGTGATGCCCAGTCGTCTCGCCCGCTGGGTCGCGGCGTCGAGGGTAACCAGCCCACCGGTCTCCTTACCGTCAGAGAGTAGGACGATGATCGTCTTGGAAGGATCGGCCAGCTGATCTCGGAGCCGGAGCGCATCACTGATTCGCTCGGACCTCCCTGCACGACCGGCGTCGACGGCCAGATCGATTGCCTCGCCTGTTGCAGTGCCTCGGTCCGCACGGAGGGACTTGATCGCAGCTATCACCTGATTGCGGTCCTCGGTAGGCGCTGTGGAGAGGGTCGCGATCTCATTGAAGGAGACCAGACCTGCACGCCACGAGGATGGGAGCTCTTCGACGAATCTGACCGCAGCGTCCTGGGCAACTTTGAGCCTGGTGGGGCTCACGTCATCGGCGGACATCGAGAACGATGTGTCCATCACCAGCATCACGTTGGCGATCCGGTTCGACTGGAGGGTGTCGATCTTCGGCCCGGCGAAGCCTGTGATGGCGACAGCAAGTGCGACCATTGCAAGGAATGTTGAGATGCGACGTCGGTTCGGTCGAGGTGCCAGACGCTCGAGGAGCTCCGCGCCGGTAAATGTGATGACGGTTCGATTTCCACGACGTCGCTGTGCGCGCAGCCAAATGAGCGTCAACGGAAGCACGGAGAGTGCTAGCAGCATCGCGGGCCTGGCGAACGTGAACGAGGAGAGCATTTCGCTGAACGTGAGGTTCATCGCCGCACCCCCGATCCGTCGAGCGACGAGAATGCATCGATGGCCGCTGATATAGGATCGCCGTCGGTGGAGATCTCCACGAGCTGGCCTCCGGCTGCATGGACGACGGTCTCGATGTTAAGGCGGTGCTGCTGGACTTCACGACGGTACCCGTCCCGAAGAGATCGGTCACCGAGTTCGGCGGTGACGGTATTGGTCGACCCTGGGAAACGGAAGATGAACCTTGCGTCAATCTCCGGGAGCTCGAGTTCTGCAGGGTCGTGAATGACGATGACGACAAGTTCGTGACGCGACCCGACTCGTGCAACGACATCGCTATGGGTGGTGAACAGCGATGTGAACAGATCCGTCACGATGACGACCAGACCGGTCGGAACGGAGGGTCGCGTCCCGGCGATGAGCTGCACGGCAAGTTCGTCCGTGCTTGACGGCGACGCTCCTTCGATGGCAGCGGTGAGCAGGTGTTGGGCTCGGCTCCCAGATGCAGAAGGTGATGTGCCGGTGCCCGAGGTCGCAACCGCGACCTGATCTCCACGTCGGGCAGCAGCATGGCCGATAAGATACGTGAGGTCAGCAGCGACGTCGGCCTTCCAGGCTGACGTGCCGAACTGCATGGATGTTGTGAGGTCGAGGGCGACGAGTGTTCTCACGCCACTCTCGGCCGATGTGGTACGGACGTGAAGTTCGCCCGTGCGAGCGGTCGCCGCCCAGTCGATACGCCGGACCTCATCGCCTTCTCGGTATGTGCGGACGCCGGCAATGTCGAATCCGACACCGGTACGAAGACTCCGTCGAGCCCCGTTCCCTCGACCGTCGACAGCACGGCGTAGTGGAAGATCCACCATGGAACCGAGTCGTGCCCAGTCCATGGCTGGACGAACTGGCGCTGCCACGGTCAGGCCCCGGGGGCGGGACGGGTGACGGTGGCGATCAGTGATTCGATGATCGATGTCGGCTCGATGCGGCGGCGCGTTGCTTCGAAAGTGAGGCAGAGGCGGTGCGCTAGTACCATTGGTGCAACTGCTGCGATGTCGTCACCCGAGATCGCACGACGCCCGGCAAGAAGTGCACGTGCTTGTGCAACACGGACGAGTGAGATCGAACCGCGAGGGCCGGCTCCGAAGGAGACGAGTCCGTCGCCGTTCGAAGCGAGATCACGTGAGGCTGAGACGAGCCGTACGGCATAGTCGGCCACCGTTCGAGGCACGTGGATGCCGCGGCGGATCTCCTGGAGCTCGATGATACGAGCAGCGTCGATCACCGGCTCGACCTTTTCCGCTGTCGTCAATGTCCGTCGCACGACTTCGAGCTCTTCGCTGTGGGTTGGATAGGACACGGCGATCTTCATGAGGAAGCGGTCGGTCTGCGCTTCCGGTAGCGGGTACGTACCTTCACTCTCAATCGAGTTCTGCGTGCCCATGACCAAGAACGGCCGTGGAAGCTCGAAGGTCTTGCCACCGATGGTGACCTGGCGTTCCTCCATCGACTCGAGGAGTGCCGACTGGACCTTCGGTGCCGCTCGATTGACTTCGTCAGCGAGGACGAAGTTCGCCATCACCGGTCCGAGCTCGACATCGAACTCGCTACGGTCAGGGCGCCAGACGCGCGTGCCGACCAGATCGGCGGGAACGAGGTCAGGAGTGAACTGGATGCGCTGCCACACACCACCGACGGCTTCCGAGAACGTACGAACCGTTCGCGTCTTTGCGAGCCCAGGCGCACCTTCGATGAGGAGATGTCCGTCGGCTACGAGGCAGAGCAGGATTGCATCGACGAGTTCCTTCTGGCCGACGATGACCTTCCCGACCTCGGCGGCCACAGCGGCCAGGTCGTCAGCGGCGCGTTCGATGTCATTCAGTTCATTCATGGTGTTCATCGTCCGGGAACAGGCTCCGATGCCACGAAGGACGGCGGCGCCGGTCACATCTGTCCTGAGAGGTCAGCCTTCTCGAGGTCCTTCGGGGCTTGTATGTAGGTGATGCGCAGGACGACCCAACCACTGGGGATGCGCTCCCCTCCGATCTGATCGATCCGTATGGCAACGCGGTCGCCCTCCTTGGATCGTTTCCCGATGTAGGTGCTGTCCGTGACGCTGATCGCTCTCGGGCCGGTGTAGCCGGCAGCCTTGAATGCTTCAGTGACTGCGAGCGTTGTGGCGAGATATTCGCCAGGTGAAGTCAACACCCAGGACTTCCCGGGGTCGGAATTCGCCTCGATGAGTGCGATGTTGCTCAGCGTCGGGAACGACTCAGGCCATTCCGGGGGCCGCAGCTCATTGAGGACCTTCGGGTACAGCACCGGTGCCTCGGTACGTGGTGCAGGCTCCTGCTGGCTCGCTATTCCGACCAGCGCTGACGCCACGAGCAGTACAGCGAACAACACGGGTGCGAAACGACGGGTCATACTTATGACCGTGCTCGTTGCAAGCGGTTGGTCCAGCAGCCTGTGCGTGTGCGCAGTGCGCTCACGCCAGAGGTGGCACTCGAGTCCGCGCACGGGTGGGTGAACGTCAGATGGTGTGCTGGTGTTGCGACGACAGGGGTTGAACCAACAGGTACCGCACCCACGGTGAGCGCTAATACCGGCGATCGCCGGCAGTCCATCCAGGCCACACCCGTGGTCAACTACTACCCCGGCTCGACCGGAAGACGCCCGACTTCGCGGCGTCTGCCGTATCGGGATCGAGGAGATGAACAACTATGGCTCATAAGCCAATTACCGCGAAAATTATCCAGGAGCAGCTTCGTGCTGTTGCCAAGGAGATGTTCGCAGAGACTGCCGCAGAAGCGCACGCAAAGAAGAAGGCCCGCTTCGCATTGCGAGCCGATGAAGAATCGGTTCTTGCAATCACAGCCCGCCGTCAGAACCCAACATTGACCATGATGCTCCACTCGCTGTCTGAGTACCGACTCGGACGCACGTGGGAACTCACTCTCCACCGTTCTGCACTTGTTGCAGGACAGCCGAGCATTGATCATGGTTGTCGTTGTTGCGACCAACTTCTGCACCGCAATCACATCGAAGCCAAGGCACGCCGGTTGTCAATCGACCCGCTGTCCAGAACCTTCGACAATCTCAACATTTCAGGTCTTCCTGCGGGAAAGCCTCAGATGTTGATTCCGACGTTGCTGATCCGCCCTGATCGTGCCCTCCCTGAGGTGTTATGGTTGGACGGACGCTGGGTCACCAAGAATGGTGGTCAACATAGAGACGCGAAGCTTCAGGTGAATATCACACCTGCTGGTTTAGAACGTCTCCGTGAAGAAGGTCGCATTGTCAGCTTTCATCAGCTTGCTTCGAACCTCAACAAGACCTGCTCATGCTAGGTTCCAGCAATCACGTGTCACCGAATGGCGCCGCTCTCAGGAGTGGCGCCATTCGTCTTTTCCGCATCAGACGACCGTTGTTCAATGGGGCAGGGTCGTTAACCTAATACAGAGATCAGCGGCGACCGATTTTGTTGAGGAGTGAAGCAAGGTCGCTGCTTCCGGTGAGCGACTGCATCGTGGACGCGATTCGCTTCTGCACCATTCTTCGGACCACGAAGGCCGCGATGATGACGATGAACCCAACGGTACCCGCACCAGCAATGAACCCACCTGCGAAGTCCCCGATGAGAAGACCAATGATGGCTGCGCTGATAGCGATTCCGGATGAGAGGGAGAGAACGTAGATCATCATGAACTGGATTGTTCAGGGTCCGGCCTTTGCGTCAGGGCTCAGGAGAGGGATGACCAGGCGAGGACAGCGGATGATACAAGGAGGGAGCCTGCGCTGATCGAGCTAAGCAGCAGACCGGGCCAGCGACCTCGCACATCCTCGGTGGCCCCGGTGAGCATCAGCGAGGGGTCAGATCCGCCGCGGTGATGGCGGATCTGTGCGCTGAACACCAAAACCGATACAAGCCAGGCCACTACTGCCGGAGTATGTGCAGCGGCCGGCATCGGCCGGTTCGATGCCAGTTCGACGATGTCGACGAGTAGGAGGTCGAACCGGCTCACGAAGTAGGCGAGGGCTATGAAGACTGTTGTAACGATGGCCGTGGTGGTGGTCACCTCCCGGATTGAAGCCCAGCGGATCGAACCGATCTCATCCTTGATGGCAGACAGCGGGACCCGGTCGTCGCTGACTTCCATCTGCGACCGTGGTTCAGGCTCGTGAGGAGCTGGTTGAGTTGCCTTGGGTTCCATGGCTGGAACCGTCCCGTTGAACGCCGATGCGTCACCAAACTCTCCAGAGGCTGGTGGCAAAGCTGACCTTTTCCGCACGGTGGGGTACATGGCTTCGCGATGGATGGCAGTGGGTAAGCGTGCGTTGATGACCTTGCTCGTCGTCGTCGTGTACAGGATCGGTTGCAGTATCCCGCTACCTGGTATCGACGTCGAAAAGGCACTCATGATGAGCTCGCAGCCGGGTGCTGGTCTCGCGGCATTGTTCGCCGGCGGCCCTCTCACCAGGATCAGCCTGTTCTCTCTTGGGATCCTGCCGTACATTTCGGCGTCGATCCTCATGTCAGTGCTTTCGTCACTTCCTGGTCGTCTGCAGGAGATGAAACGCGGAACACCTGATGAGCAGCGTAAACTGGCTTCTATCGGCCGTTGGCTCGGAGTTGCAATTGCCGCCGTGGACGCTTACGTGCTCTGGGCTTCGTTCGGATCGACCGGGATCATGGGTTCAGCTTCAGCAGCATCCGTGATCGCTGTCTTCGTGAGTCTGATGATCGGGTACGCGACATGTCTGTGGCTTGCTGAACTCGGGACTCGTTATGGCCTGGTCAACGGTGGAACGACGTTGATCATCGCATCGACAGCAGCAGGCACGGGGCTCTCGTTGAGAGGCATCAGCGCTCAGAGCGGGCTTGCCGATGTGGTCTCGATCGCGGGACTCGCGCTACTTGCTGCGTTCTGGCTCACCTGGGCTCATCTCTCGTTTCGCGAACTACCCGTGCGAACAGCCCGGGTACCGGCAATCGACGGTGGTGGGCAACTACGTTTCCGTGCGCTCTCCGGAGGTATGTCACCATTGGTCTTCGGTTCGTCACTCGCTGCACTGGCTGTGACCGTCGCCGTGCGTGTCGGCGCCGAGAAGACCTGGTTCTCTCCTGGCTCCTATGGTGAAGCAACTCTGCTCGCGGGATGTGCGGCGGTCCTTGCGGTCGTATGGTCTCGATTGACGTTCGATCCGATGACTACTGCCAACTCGCTCATCGCTGCAGACAGGTACATCCCCGGCGTCGAGCCCGGCATCCCCACGATGCGTCGCGTGAAGCAGGCGGTCACCGGCGTCGCTGTGACTGCAGCGGTGGCGGCGGTACCAGTGGCCTTCTTGCCGGCCTTCGTGTCATCACTGGGTCTCCCCTACTCCCCCATCGCCGGTCCGACGGTGGTACTCGTCGTGGTCGCTCTCACGGAGATGATTCGCCGCGTTCGAGTGCAGGCGACAACGGTGGACTACGACAGAAGGCTGCCAGCGAGAATCCTCAACGCAGACGAACTCCGCTGACCAAAGACAACCATGAGCTGCTGCTGAGTCAGCAAATAGCCGAATCGCCACATCCCCGAATCCCCGAAGCCCTGATTCACTGAGCAACAGCGCAACAGCGCAACAGCGCAACTGCGTTACTGAGTTGCAGATCAGCGGTCATTGAAACATCGAGCACACGTTGACGGATATCAGTGTTGACAGGACGGGCACCAGGTGACCCCTCGGCCTCCGATACGGTCCTTGCGGAGCAGGCCACCACACCGCCGGCAAGGTTGACCCGCCCGGCCGTAGCAGTCGAGATGGTTGTAGGCGTCTCCAACTGAGCCGTCGAGGCGCCGGTAATCCCTCATCGTCATCCCACCTGTTGCAAGTGAGTCCAGGACTACCGCCTCGAGACACGACGCCAGAGTTGTGATGGATCCGTCGTCGATATGGCGACGATGTGGGGAGATACCTGAGCGCCAGAGCCCTTCTTGGGCGACGTATGCTCCGATGCCCGCGACTTTGTTCTGGGCGAGCAATGACAAGACGATAGGCGCTCCCCCGTTCCCGCCGGCCTTGCGGACGGCATCCGCGAAACCTGTCTCGCCAGGCTCTATCCCCAGTGTGACGCCACCGAAAGGCATGCTTGCGTAGACGACCCGGCCGAACCCTCGGCTGTCAGCGAGATACAGGGTTCGGCCGTCAGCAAAATCGAACCTGCAGCGCCATTTGATCGGCACAGCCGCTGGTGGTGAAAGTGTCAGCTGCCCGGTCATCCCCAGGTGGATACCAAGGTTCGTACCAACAGGTAGTCCATCTACCTCGAGTGGAATCGAGAGCCACTTTCCCTTTCGCTCAGCCAATCCGAACGCCTGTCCTGCACTCGCGCGAGCAGCAGCGAAGCGCGGATTTCCGTCAGTGACGACTGACTGCACAACAGCTCTCTCGAGCACCGACAACTGCCTGCGCAGCAGCTCAACTTCGGCAATCTCAGGCATACCACCGACCGTCCCACGCAGAGCTCGGGCCGCAGGATGGTGCGGGGCTCGTCAGGCGCACCCCTGCGCCGACTGTCCTCGACATACCAAACATCACCGCGCCTGTGCGCGGCTCGACCATCGGACGCAAGGCGTCCAGAACAGGAGTTACCCATGGCTGAGACCTTCGGGCTCGTCTACCGCAGTCTGCTCGCAGTGGAGAATCTCTCCGCAGCGATTCAAGAGCGTATTTATCAGTACGCGACCAGAATGAAGGATTACGAGTTGCTTGCCGGACTTGCCCGTCACCGCGATCTCGATCCCGACTTAGAGTCACGTTTCGCTGATGTCCCCCACGCCGTCGTCAAGGCAGCCTGGGCGGCACGTCCGTCTCGTACGGATGCCGAACTCACAGCACTTGTTGCAAACGAGACACGTGTGAAGGTGCTTACAGCACTTGCCTCACGCGCTGACACCCCTCAGAAGGTTTTCTCTCTTATCGCAACAACAAAGGGTCAGGCACCGTTGATCGCACTCGCTGCGAACAATGTGGTCGACGCCGAAACCAGAGTCGCTGCCATTGCGCAGTATGCTGGACTTGTCGACGCAAAGATCGTGAAGATTCAACCGAACGTGGTCACACTGATCTCGTCTGATGATCGGCTGGCAACTGCAGTCGCTGCGAACACCAACAATCCTGTTCTCGCTATCGCCGCACTCCGATCCGGAGCGCTCGACGATGAGATGCAGTTCAGGGCTGCCGGAATCGTAATGGAACAGATGAGGGCGATGTTCACTCTCTTGTTGGCGGAACGTAGTGATCGTTACTCACCGCTGACCTACAGCACTCGCGAGTGCTTGCGTGAGCTGACTGAGGTCTTCGGATCCAATCAACTCTGCGCACAGACTGTCGAACTTATCAGTGCGTCCAGTGGGCTGCTCAACGAAACAGTAGAAAACCATCCTAACTTCAGCGAATGGGTCGCTGCGTTCCTACGGGTCGCAGACACCACGACCGAGACTTTCGTCGTCGCAGCACGAACTGCCACCGACAGCGAAACTCTCGACAACATCGTACAAACGATCGGAAACGACCGCTCGAAGTACTCGTCCCCTTCGGCAACGATGTGTGCGGTAGCTCAGAATGAACACTGCACCGCAGCGATCATTCGGAAGATGTTCGACTTGCGTATCGTTCACTGGGGAATTGTGAGATCAATGGTTACTACGGTGACCAACCGGTCATCGCTAGCAGCTCTCATTCTCTGGTCACCTTGGTTCGAAGTCGATCGTGTCCTCACGAAGACCGGAGACCCCGAGCGAACGCTCACAGAGGTGCTTGAAATCGCTTGCGCTTATGATGCCCCGATACACCCGGACATCTTGAAGTCCAAATACATGGGACGAGACATGATCAGCAAGTTGCCGATCCAATCGTTCTTCCCGACGAATTGCTCGCCGGAGATGACATCGCAGCTCGCTGCAATGCTGACAGAAAGCATCAACGACACAGCTACGTGGGAAGTCCTCGAGACAGTCGGGAAGGAATTCACCGGCTCGGTCGATGACTTACTGAAGATAGCAGCAGCTGTGTAACTACTACGAACAAACTTTCGTGAAAATAGAACAACCCCTCGTCTCTTGGACGGGGGGTTGTTTGCTTTACAAACCTACTCTCCTTGGAGCCGTCTTGCGTGGATCACGGCTTCACCAGCTGAGGGTGCAAGTGAGCGTGGTACGAAACGGATGTCGTCGTAGCGCCGTCCTGCGTTACACGCTCCACAGGTGATGCTCATGTCCGTACGAACTTCCCACCCCTGCTGAACAGCGACCTTCCCTTGTTCAGCCGCTGCCTGTGTTGCGGGGTTCACCTGCGTAGAGCCTACGTTTCGCTGCTGAAGCCGAGTTGCACCGCAGTTAGGGCAGAAGCTCTTGCGGCCCGCCCCTGGTGCAGCCATCCACGCGACGAGTGGGGCGATGAGCAGCAACCCGATCTGTGCTGTTGGCGTTGGCACGAGCACCAACGCGAGAGCACTGAAGGCAGCGCCGACGACGACGACGGCTCCGAGTCTGCTGCGTTCATCCCAAGGCATGGTACCCACTGTCCCCCGCTTCCCATAGTGGCACGGGGTTCGCACGAGATCCTCCCAGCCGGCTAGCACTCGTGGGTGGTGACCACCATCCGGATGTCTCGTTCCTGCAAGAAGGCTACTGATCCGGTCTGATGCGCAGCAGTTGCCCGCAAGGGCGTCCGCGCAACCTTCCTTGCTACTCGATGCAACCCTGGTGCAATTGGGGTGCAACCAGATGGACCACTCGCGCTGCAAGCAAGGAGGCAAGCTTGACAGCAAAGCTGCTACATGAATCGAGCGCAAGCATCACTGCCTGTCTCGTCAGGTGCACTAAGACTTGGGAGCAGCCCGTCAGCGACTTTCGGCTAGGCGCAATCCTGGAAAGGGCGGACAGCGTCCGTTGAGACGCTGGGTCTTCGCTCGTCGTGTAGGCGCTGGTGGAAAACGGAGGAAGCCCCCGCCGCCATCTGGTGCCGGCGAGGGCTGCTCCCACTCCCCCACCAGCACCAGGTGTCGAAAACCACCGACCCGGGCCACCTTCGCTCGATCTCCTCGACAAAACTCTCGAGAGCTACGAGGGCGATCGTGCTGACGCTGACCCTGAGCCCAGCTCCACGAAGGCAGCTGTTGACACCTTCAAGCCAAGAATGCAGCTCCAACCGGATCTGTGGGCTGAACAGAACAGCACCTCGCTCCCTGCGCATCGCATAGTTCAGGCATATGTGGAGCATCCCATCGTGTTCAGTCAGGAGCATCCGACAACCGGCTTCGACGATCTCACCGTCGGTCATAGGACTGCCGCTGCCGACCAAGAAGGCCTTCGACTTGCGGAGCCTGTCACGGAGCTCGACAGGGAGACGGATGAAGAGCTGCCGAGGAACGTAGCTTGCAACGAACCTCGAGGGGATCGAGCTCTCAGGCGGGATCTCCGGCAACTGTGATGCGCTCACTCCGCCCAAACGTCAGAGCGCCGCTCGCCGCTCGCATCCTAGAGCTGGACAACGCCCGACTGACGAGTCAGTTGCGTGGATCGTCCTGAGCCGTTGTTGGGCTTCGGCTTCTTAACGTGGATTGATAACGAGCGACCGGCCGATGTCCTTTGCTGGGGCCCCTTCTGCCGATCAACCTCTTCCTCGAGCGACACGACGCTGGCGTCCACCTCGGGCGTCGAGTGGCTCGCATCTAGCGAACCACCCTGCTCAGAGATGTCGGACGGCTCGTGGGATTGAACGGCATCCGGAGCACTTCCCTGAGCTGCGAGCTCATCATCGTGTGGGGCGGTTTGCGTTGTACGGAGATCAACGGTGGTTTTGGTCGTGCCCCACCTGCACAGCTGTCGGCGCGATTGCCGCCTCGGCAGATGGGCTGAGTTCGGCTCACGTGCACAGTGTCTTGATCATCGACAGATTACCATTGTTCGCGGAGGCCATGCGGGCCGCGCTTGAAGCATCGCTAGAGTTTCGAGTAGCAGGATGCCCGTTGTCACTCGAAGAGGCGTTCAGTCTGGGGAACCACTTCACACCGGATCTCATCAACGTAGACTGCAGAGTTTCCGACTGCGATGGCGCGCAGGCCGTGTAGTGCGTCGACCTGTCTGCTCCCGGAGCAACGATCGTTGCCATCGTCGAGGACGTGTCGCCTCGCATCATCCTACATACGTTCCAGGCCGGGGCAGCAGGTGTGCTGTCGCGGAGAATCGAATCCGACCATCTGGTGGGCCACATCCGAGATGCAATGCGCGGGATACTCGCAGTGGACAACCACATCGGATCCGTCTTGCTGAAACGTCTACGACGAGCTGATCGACCCGCAGATGTGACGAACAGAAGCGCGATGGATCCGGCTGCGATGCGTCGAAAGCCAGCAGGGCCACTGCTCTCGACGCGCGAGTGCGAGGTCTTGCCGTTGTACAACAAGGGGTTGACGACCGCTGCCATCGGGCAGCGGTTGTTCCTGTCGTCTACAACTGTGAAGACTCACGTTTCACGTGCGATGGTTAAGATGGGTGCGACAGGGCGCGGGGACCTGCTCGCCAGATGTCGCACCGAAGGCCTTATCCACGAAAGCGTCGCGAGTGACACGATCCCTCACCAGAGCTGACTCGAAAGAGCCGGTTGTTCCTAGCTGTAGATGATCGGCTCGTTGTCGTCGTCGTCATCGCTGACCGCGAAGACCATGTCGGTCATCGGGGAGACACGTCTAGGGCGTTCGATGGTATCGGTCGTGCAGTACTCAATTGCCTCTTCGAGGTTCATCTCGCGTCGCTGACCAGGACTCATGCCGGCGAAGTAGCCGCCGGTGACGTTGAGAGCAGGGTTGTAGGCGTGCCTGACGCAGTCGAGGCGGACAGGGCACCGTCGGCAGGTGTTGAGCACGTCCTCATCGATGACGTGGCCTGCGGCGACGAAGAAGTCGTCGATGGAGAGATCAGCGCAAGCGGCGTCATCGAGCCAGTGCGACCCCTCTGTGGGGATCACCGGTAGGAATTGCGTCATCGTTGCTCCTCGGTCGTAGTAGGGGTAATGGTGCGAGGCGTGCGCGCCGGCGCAATCGCTGAGTGCGATGTCACGATATTGTCACCTCAGCTTCGCTGCGGTCCTCTGCGGTCTCGACTCGGATGACGACATCAGCTGAGTCCTCGATGTTCTCGACGTGTGAGATCAGGAAGATCTGTCGGTAGGTGTCCCGGAGTCCCCGGAGTGCAGACATCACCGAAGCGCGACGTTCAGGATCCTGCGATCCGAAGCACTCGTCGAGGATGAGGAAGCGAGCCCCGGAACCGGCCCGATCGGCCACGGCCTGACTGAGGGCGAGGCGGAGTGACAGTGCAACGAGGTCGACCTCACCTCCGGAGAGCTCACCGAGCGCACGGAATGATCCAGCGTCGGAGACAGTGACGTTGTAGTCGTCGTCTATGCGCACCGAGTCGAACCGGCCTGCGCTCATCGTGGCGAGCAGTGACGACATCGACCCTTCGAGCATTGGTCGGATGCGCGTAGCAAGTCTGTCTGCCGCATCACCGAGGAGCAGGGCGGCATTCGACGCATCGAGTGCTTTTGTCTCGTGGTTCGCGATACGACGTTCGAGCGCCACTCGCCGTTCGAGGGCTGCATCAGCGGCAACGAGTCGTTCGCCGGCGAGGAGCGTTTCGCGCTCCCAGTACTGCAGGAGTGCCAGCTCCTCGTCGTAACGGGCTCGGAGCGCTACACGTTCGCGGTTCCGCACCTCGAGGTCCCCACCGACTTCGCTGGATGCTGCGTCAACGTTTGCCTGGTCGCGGCGAGCTCCAGCCGCCGCAATCGATCGGTCGAGCTCCTCGGCCCGAGCCAACAAGACAGCGCGGTTGCCACGGATACGTGCAGCGTCTCGAGCTCCGGAAAGTCGGACATCGAGACTGCGCCGGTTCTGAGCAAGAGCATTGACATCGACGTCGGTGACGACGAGGCGATCGAGTTGGTCGGCATAGGTGCTCTCGCGGCGGTGGAGTTCGGCGAGTTCATCTGCGTCACGTTGTGCCTGGGCGATAAGCTCGATGACCTCTGCTGACCGGGAACGCGCGGCATCGAGCGCTGTGCGGGCGGTGTTGCGCTCATCAGTGCAGGCTCGTCCAGCAGCGGTGAGTTCGTTCACGGTGGAGTCGGCGTTCTCCAATGCGACCACCAGTTCGTTCCCGTGTGCCTCGCGGTGCTCGTCTGAGATCTCCTGGCCGCAGGTGTCGCACAAGGCGCCAGCCTGGCTGAGACGCTCGATCTGATCACGGATGGCGTCACGGTCTGCGACCGCTCGGTGGAATGCTGATTTGAACTCCTCGAGCCTGATCTCGGCAGCGCTGATCAGATCGTGCGCTGCTGCAACGTCACCGTCGGCGAGCGCCTTCGACGAACGTAGTTCTGCATGGTCAGCGACCACGGTTGCGGAGATGCGGGTGCGAACCCGGGAGAGCTCGGTTTCTACGAGTACTCGCTGTTCACGGTTACGTGCTGAACTCTCTGCTTCGGCAAGCGCCCGTTCGATGACGGAGATCTCCGACACGAGCGCTTCGACGTCGTCAGTGTTGTCAGGCTCTGCAGGGATGTCGAGCTCGTCACGTGTGGTGGTGAGGGCCAGGAGATCGCGTTCCGCATCGCGTACGGCGGAGATTGCTCGATCGCGGTTGGCCACGGCGAGATTCCAGAGCGCATCGACATCGGCACTGGCTTCGAGTTCGATGCGAAGAGCATCGACCACTTCTGTGCAACGAAGAAGCTCAGCTGCAGCCGTCTCGCGGATGGAGAGGATCCGATCCCGTTCCCCTGCAACGTCGTCGGAGACACCGGGACGGAGTTCGCGCACGAGGTCGCGTTCGTGACGAAATGACGTCTGAGCAAGCTCCTTCGCAGCCGTGAGCGCGTCGAGACGCAAGAGCCGGCGGACCGCAGCGGAACGCTCCGCTGGACGAAGGCTTGCAAGGCCGTCGAGATCCTTCTGCTGAGCGATGACCGCTACCTTGAAACCGACGGCATCCATACCGAGGAGGCGAACGACAGCGTCAGTGACGGCGTTGGGGCCTTCCATGAGCGGGATCTCGTTTCCGTACAGCACAGCCGTCACCGCACGGCCGTCACGTCGACGGTTGATGCGGTAGGTGGTCTGATCGAGCTCAAAGACGAGCTCGACGCTCATGCCTTCGAGTTCGGCGCCGCGACGTACGAGCAGGTCAAGGTTTCGCTTACCGTGACGTCCTTCGCCGTAGAGTGCGAAGAGGATTGCTTCGAGCAAGGTGGACTTTCCCACTCCATTACCGCCGGCGACAAGGATGATCTGACCGTCGGATTCGAAACGCAGTTCAGTGTGGGAGTGGAGTCGGAAGTTCTCCAGAACGAGAGAGCGAATCATCGTGCGACCTCCAAGTTGGAACTGACCTTGCTGATGAACGGATTGAAGGTGCCGGCTGTGTCAGGTTCAGCGTCCTTTGCGTCGCGCACCGCTCCGTTGTCACCCAACGGGAGCTGATCGGTGTCAGCAGCGTTCTTGACCGATACCTTGGCGGCGTCACGTTCTTTGTTGACTCGTTCGAGCTCAGTGGTGAGAAACTCGCCGGCGAGCTTGAGAGCGCGATCGCGTTGTTCGACATCGAGGATGAGCTCGAGCGCACGTTCGGTGAGGACTTCTGTCGCGTCAGCGAGACCGCGATGCTCGCCGCTGCTGCCGACTTCACGGCGTGCGACAGGTCGAAGTGTGATCTCGTAGTTCAACGCGCTCGACGCAGCAGCACGTACACGCTTGGTATCGACAAGTGACCACACGTCCCGGCCGACTCCGTCGACGATTTGAGCGACGACAGCACCAGCAGTCTCAGCAGCGCGTACACGCTCGAGGAGAGCGTCAGTGATCTGGTCTGGTGTCATCCCCGTCGCGTCGAGGTGGGGGAGACGGAACATCATGCGAATGGGCACGTAGCGCCGACGCACTTTGGGTTCCTCTCCGAGCTGGACGGTGACGTCGAGCCATCCACGTCGGCTGCCGTTGTCCTTCAGGTCACCGAATCCGCAGTTCTCAGTCGAACCGGCGTACCAGATACGGCCTGATTCGGCGTCGCTGTCGACATCGAGGTAATCGACACCTGCAACGGCGCGAGGGTCTGGCTGACCGCAGGAGTGCGCTTGGGACGAAGGAACTGCTTGGTCCGAGTTGGACTTCTTGATAGCGGCCCGGGTCTTCGCTCCGGTCGCGGCGATCGGGACAGGTCCTTGTTTGTGCCAGTGCCCGAGGGCTCCGTACTCCCAGTTGCGAGCAAGGACATCAGTAGGGATGGCGAACTCGCGTCCCAGTGACCTGACGTACAGCTCGGAACCGCCGGCGACCCCGTGAGACGAGATGATGTTGACCTTCCCGTCGAGAGGACGGACCTGGTCGAAGTCGGCTGTCTTCAAAGCGTCGTGGGGGAGTGCGTGTACGACCGCACTGCCGAGCAACGGGTCGCATCCCGCAGTGCTGCCGGAGCCGTCGAAGACGATCTGTTCATAACCGCGGGTTGCCACTTGCACGCCAGGAAGTCCACGGAACAACTCGAGGAAGCAGGCTTCACGTCGGTTGCGTGGGAGTTCGTGATTGCCGGCGACGATGACAACCTGACGTCGTGTGCCGTCAGGGCGAAGCCCTGCGAGGCGCTCGACCTGCTGACGGATGAGTAGCATCAACCGGACAGGGATAACGGTTCGGTCGGCCATGTCTCCGGAGTGGATGACCAGCGGCGGGTCCTGAGCGATGATCTCGTCGCAGACATTGACGAAGGCTCTGGCGAAGTCCACAGCACGTTGGTTCTCCCCAGAGGCGGAGAGCGCGGAGTAGGCCTCGTACCCAATGTGGGTATCGGACAGGTGGGCAAGTCGGAAGGTGGTCACCTGAACCAGAGTGCTCGCCGCCCCCTGGCGTGCATTCGAGCGTGAACCGCAGAGGCCGTACAGGGGACGGTCGGGCGCCGAGCTGTACGAGCAGCAATGTTGCCTGCGTAGTGGTGCAGTCAGCGCACCGTAATCTGCATACCGGATAGGCCGGGTTTGCGGGCGGGGGTCAGATGAGCACGTTGCACCCGAATTTGGCGCGCATCGCCGCGGCGTACGACGAGATCGTCCTGTCCTTCGGATCAGGGCTCCTCTCCGCCCCGCAGGCCAGGGCACGGATCGAGGCACTGTCGGCCCGTGACGACAACGGTGTCGAGTGGTCGATCGACCCGGACAACGGGGACTGGCGCTACATGTCGAGGGACGGAAGCTTCGCTTACGCAGAACCTCCGACTTGGGGCCTCGCAACGCTCACACCCCACGATCTCGGCTCCGGATCAAAGGATCCTGACGACAGGATCACGTTCTACGAAGTCGATCAGGCACTCCAGACAGGGTTGTCCGGTGCTACACGGCGAGTTCTCCCCACGGAACCGACGACACCGGTTCGACTACGACTACGTGTTGTCCTCATCAGCGCCGTCGTCTTCGTCGCCGTGCTCGGAGCATTCGTCATCGGGATGCTCCAGTAACACCGATCGGGAACGACCTCGCCTCGAATGCGAAGCTCGGGAACACGGGCACGGTCGGCATCATGGCGGACCTCACAACTGACTCGATCGACCTACGGTCGTTTTTCCGTTCCGTTGGCCAGTTCCATGGGGAGCGCGCTCTGAACGCGACACCCACCGAGCGAAGCGAGCCGGACGTCCCGGTCACGAATCTCGACACCGACGCTTCAGCTGTCACCGCGTCGCCACTCGACGTAGTCGGATTCGTCGACGGGGTACAGGCAGCGATGACCGTCACCTGGCGCGACCACCGACCTGTCTACCTGAGCTACACCGCAGCCGGCTGCGTGGGCGAGAACGCTCGTCTGTTGGGTGTTCGCGAACAACTCGAAGTGATCTGCTCGGAACCCGATCGCGAGTGGGTCAAGAGTCTCTCTTCTGGTCTGGCTGTCGCTACGATCGACCAGAGTTCACCGGATCGCATCGAACGTGCAGCACTTGCCCACCTGGCGAGTCGTCGCGAGGAACACGAGCGCACGCTTGTCACCGAGCTCGTGGACACCTTGGATCGCCCTGTTGTGGTCGATGGTTCTCTGATCGCCAGGCCCACCGACCCGAGAATCTGTGCCGTCGTGAAGACGACGCGGCGCAAATGGCTCGCCGACGAAACCGTCCTCTTTGGATTGCCGCAAGGGTGGCGTTCACCTCGCTTCGTGATCCAGGCTGGGAGCCAAGGCGTTCCTATCGACAGGTACTCCTGCTACGTGAGACTCTTCGATGCTCGTCACCGTGGGTGGGACTTCGGGTTGGTACGTCTCGAGACGTTCGACCCAGAACTCCTCGAGCCTCTCGCTGCTCTAGCACTTGCCGAACGTCAGAACCCCCGTGCCGGTGACCCACGTGCCGATCGCCATCTTGCATCGGTGCGTGCGTGCGAACAGGTACTGAAGGCCCGTAGGCCGGCAGTCTTCGGACTTTAGGAGCACTTCGTCAGCTCGACGTTTCGTTGATGGCGTAAGTACATCTCGCTCAGATGAGCCGTGAGTACGGACAGCGACCACCAGATTCCGTGTACGACATCAAAACCCGATTACGTGGGCAACCGCACACACGGATGAACGTCCACAAGAAAACGACAGCAACACAGCGTTGCTGATTCAGCGTCAGGGAGTGTCGGCGTGAAGCACCAAGAGGAGCTGAGTCGCCGCACGTTGAGCTACGACTGTGAGAACTTCGTTGGCAAGTGAAGCCATGAAGGTCGTGCCGTCAGGCATACCTTGGCCACAGACGTCCACGGCAACCGTCATTCGATTCTGTTCGTACAGCGGCACGGAACGTTCGACGACTTCCATCGCCGCCGTTTCAATCGAGTCTGCATCGGTAGCACCGATCGCTGACCACAGCATGGCCAGGAGGAACGCCCCACCCTGGCGCGTGGTGGGCACATCGGTCTCCAAAAGCTCAGCAAGTCGTGTTATCAGATCGCCGACGCGTAGTTCGGTCGGAAGAGATAGTCGCGCAGCAAGCAAAGGGTGGAGCTCCACGGGGCGAACAAGCGAAGCGTCCTCGCCAGTGTCCCCGATCATCGTCGCGAATCCGGGTGAACCAGAGACGAGGCGTTCCCAGAGCACGACGCCTTCCAGGTCGATTCGCTCCGAGAGATCAAGTTCACTTGCCCATTCCGCGGCATTTGCGATTGCGCTTGTTTCGGCATCGGCGGTGCAGTCGGCTATGACGTCACCCACGTGGATGACGCAGGCGTGGACGTCGTCGATCACCACGAGTTCGTCGGACCAGGCGTTGCAGGCCTCGCACCGTTGCACCTGGAGACGCGTCGAGACGAGCTTCTCCAATGCACCGACCCGATCCTGGGTTGCATCGATCGCCGTCTTGGAGGCATTCCAGACGACCATCAGCGCGTCTGCAGCAATGATGGGGTCGTCGAGGTGCCAGCAATCTCCGCACTGAGCACAAGTGAGACCTTCACCGGATGGGAGGAATCCGAGGTCGTACCAGTCGTGGAGGCAGTCGTCGAGAGAGTTCACTCCTGTCGAGTCGTTGACATCGTCGACGTCAATGCCCTCATCGCCGGTGAGTGAAGCCTCTAGCCGGGCAAGGATCTCCGCATCGGTGAGACCGTCATCACCCTCCTGTGCTTTCGCATCGTCCGGCTGGTGGTCGTCTGGTAGGGGGTTCTTGTCGTCGGTCATGGTCTCAATGGTTCCGGATGCATCCCGTGCGGCACACGAGCCACACCACGAGCAGGCGATCAAACGGTTCGCGAGGCGTGTGCACGCTCATCTAACACGGGCACTGTGGGCTTCCACACCTGTGATGTCGGAAAGGACGCAACAGTGACCGCAACGAACCACCTAGGAAAGATCTACCTCCCTTCAGGTCAGGGGACGCCAGTCGGACGTTTCGACTTCATCGTCGACCCGGACGCCGGATCCACGGTGGAGGTTGGGACTCCAGTAGCGGCTGACACGGCTGAGGGCGTCGTCGTCGGGACCGTGGTGGACATGCGCACCGTCGGTGTCGACTCCGACCCCGTCGCGGCCGACCTGTCAGGTGAACGAGTTGCCAAGCTGAACGACGTCGTCGTTGCAAACGTACAGGTGTTCTTCTCCGAACACCTACGTCCTGTTCGCTCCGGAAAAGTCCGCGCCGCAACGGTCGACGAGATGCGCGCCGCAACTGGCGCGAACCGCATGGACTGGGCTATCCCAGCTGGCGTCATCCCGATGGCCGATGGGTCCGTAGCTCCGGTGTTCTTCGACGGTCACGCCCTCCTCGGCCCGGAATCGGCCCACCTCAACGTCGGTGGTCTCTCCGGTCAGGCCGCGAAGACGTCGTACATCTCCACGCTGCTCGCTGCGGCAATTTCATCCGGTGGTCCCGAGCGTCGTGTCGCATCAGTGATCTTCAACGTGAAGGGCGAAGATCTGATCTGGCTGGACGAAGAACCAACTACGGGATATGAACTGAGCGACGACGACCGCGTCATGTACAAGGCGTTGGGTGTACCTGCACAACCGTTCAGGGACGTGACAGTGTACGCACCAGCGCTACCTGCGGGCGCTCGTGGTACCCGATCCACACGGCCGGACGCGAATCGTCTCGGATGGGATCTTCCGATGATCATGCCGTACCTACGGTACTTTCTCGGAAACATCATCTACGAAGACGAGAAGGTCTCGAGCTTCATCGCTGACTTCCGTGCCCGGCTACTGAACCACGCCGATCCAAATCAGCGGATCGACACCTTCGACAAGCTCGACCGATGGTTCCACGACCGCCTCAGTGAAGCCGAGGAAACCGAAACGATGTACGCGTGGGGATCCCATCACAAAGCAACGATGTGGCGTCTTCGTCGAATGCTGATGGGGCTCGTTCCACGATGCGGTGGTCTGATCACCACGTCGCAGGCACGTCACGGGGAGGACATACCGGTCGAAGGTTGGACGCACGGCCAAGTGATCGTGGTCGACATCGCCGGACTCAGTGTCGACGTGCAGTCCGTAGTCATCGCCAGGACGATCGAGCGTCTCCTGCGCTCCGCGGAGGAAGGGACACTAGGCGTCGAGCACCTCGTTGTCGTAGCAGATGAGCTCAATGCGTTCGCTCCGGCCCAGGGAGGCGAGATGGCAGCAGTGAAAAAGGTGCTGCAGCGTGTCTCGACGCAGGGGCGTTACGCAGGACTCAGCTTGTGGGGTGCCGGACAGAAACTCTCCAAGGTCGACGAGCTCGTACGCGACAACGCAGCGACACGAGCACTCGGCATCACGTCGGACGGCGAACTGTCATCTGGCGTATACGGCCGACTCCCGGGCGGTCTCGCTGAACGAATCGCGACTCTGCCGAAGGGGTGGATGGCGTTGTCGCACTACTCGTTCCGGTCTCCGGTTGTCGTACGCTTCCCTCGACCTGCATGGCGTACGGGTAAGGCGCGCACATCAGGTGCGAGCCGAGCTACGACCGGCAGCATCCTGGGTATCAGCGGTACGTCCATGGAGCGTCTCACGGAAGGTATCCATCCCGATCTCGCCGAGACGCTGGTGAACTCGGCTTCCTCTGCAGGTGAGGCGATCAAGAAACTCAGTGATGCACGCATACCAGACATGCACCGCGCTGCACTCCATGAACCGAACGGCTTCGACCCGGAGAACCCGTTCGAGTTGGATTGACGATCCCCGAAGCTACCGAAAAAGCAACGTCAGTTCGTGCATCCTGTTCGAGGGTGCACGCAGATTGCTCTTTGTGGTTCATTGTTTGAAGGCACAACTCCAGGTGTCAAACCATGGCCATCGCAGAACGCAGCGATACTGATTTCGGCACCATCAGCTGGGGTTGACGGGTTGACGAGCAGTATTCAACGAGGAGGCTAAAGGACACGCCTGGCGCCTGTCTTCTAGGGGCGAGACGGCCAAGAGTATTGACTGTGGTTGATTCGGGGGCAGGAAAGCCGCTGATACCCCTTTAGTGACGACAGTCGCGAGTTACTTGGCGCTGAAGTTCATTGAGGCGATCGCAAGACCTTTCGAGGTCTCCGAGATGATGATGATGACCTTCGTCTCCCCGTTGTACATGTTGAGCAGATACTTCGAGGCCTTGAAATCGCCAGCGTTCTCGCCAACCGCTACGAATGGGACACACTCGAAGCACTCCCAGCCCTTGCTTTCGAGCTCGTTGCGGAGTGCTGTTGAGGCAGACCTCCAATCCTTGTCGAAGCCGAGCACGACGTGGCTCTGATTCCCGTCTAGCTTCGAAGCGCCTTCGATGTACTCCACTCCGCCAGGAATAACAAAGTTGTCAGGCAAAGGTGCGTTCGGGTCGACCGGTTTCACCTTCTCTGGATTCTTTTCGACTATCTCTTCGCTCGGGAGCTTTGTGATGTCAGCGACGCCACGGCCACCCGTGATGACACCATCGACTGGAACGTCGATGATTGGCTGTTCTTCAAAGGTAGGTACCGCCGGTGACTCAGACGGAGTAGAAGCCACGACACGAGCCACATCCTTTTCCTCCGCTCCGCAACCAGTGAGCGTGGTAAGGGCGAGTACTGCTATGGCGATGAGCTTGATGTTCATGGTGTACCTCGTTTCGTATGTGGACGATGGTGACCGCCGGTTCGCTCAAGGCAACCGTCCGAACGCTTGCTCAAGAATCGCTACACAGGCCAGCTGCGCCTGCAGCCCTTACGTTGGGTTGGCGACTTCTGACGAGGTCGGCGTCGGCGTCGGGGTCGGCGTAGGTGTCGGGGTAGGAGTCGGGGTAGGTGTCGGGGTAGGCGTAGGTGTTACAACAGGGGGAGTGTACGGAGGAGGGGTGTACGCGGGCGGAGGCGTAACCGGACAGGTTCCGTACACAGGTGTCGATCCCACGTAACGATCCGGGTAGACCCGAACAGACGAGGTCTTCGTCACCCATTCATAGACAGAGTATGTCCGTTGCTCCCATACATCCGTGTAAACGGGCACTTGCTCGTAGTAGGTGTACGAGCGCCATTCCCAAACAGTGTACGAACCGGTCTGGACAGTTGCATAGCTTGTCGAGTGTCCCCGATAACCACTGTAGTGCCCGCCGCAGTCGACGTGACTTCCACTACCAGAGCAAGAGTCGTACCAGGTGCCGTAGCGCGAAGAGTAGTACTGATTGGTATGAGTCCAGTAGCGGCTGTACGTAGGTACCTCGCGTGGAAAGTACCCGGAGCTGGTGCGTGCCACCTGGGTGTAACCGGAGAGTACGGATCGGGTGACCCATTCGGTCTTCGTTACGAGGGTGGGTTCTTCCCAGCTGATGGTCTCGTAAACGGGTTCATAGTTGGCCTGGTACCCGACAATGCAAGCAGCGTCTGCTCGAGTGGACGTCAAGGACAAAACTGCAATGACAAAAGCGCCGATGAAGGATAGGCGGCGGGGACTGAGGTGCAACATGGGGAACCTTTCGTTCCACCACAACGGTCCGGGTCACCACGCCCCGACGCAGGGGTCCGCCACTCTCACTTCGGGGGTCATGACCTGAGGGCCGACCCGGGACCAGCGGGACAACCAGGACCGGATGTGTGCACACGCCTCAGCGGCAAGGACGGTTAGGAGGGTAGAAACGAGGATAGAGATGTCGACCAAGACACGTGTACGGAACCTTGCCGCGCTCACCGCGGTTGCTCTCCTGATTGGTACAGGAGCTCATGCTGCTACCCCAAGTCCGACGAGTACGAAGAAGCCGACCGTGACACCAAGCGCGAAGGTGACCGCGTCGAAGAAGCCGTCCACCTCAAAGAAGCCAACGACAACCAAGAAGCCAACCGTGAAACCACGGCCGATCGCTGTCCCGACCGGTAAGCCGACAGTCCAGGCTCCAGGCTCGACGTTGACGCCTCCGACCGCTTCACCACGACCATCCCTCACGAGTGCACCAAAGCCACAGCCGCGCCCATCCTGTACAAGCGTGGCCGGCGTGACGATCAAGATGTTCAAAGGTGAGGCATACGTGAAGAATGCAAAGCTGAGCGTGAAGATCGGCCAACCGATTCTCTTCGTCATCGACGCTGATGCCGCTGTGAAGGCGAGCTTCGCCGGTACCGACGTCGGCACCATCGAGCTGTCATCAGGGCTATCCGCAATCTGCGTGGCATATCCGTTGGTCGGAACATTCCCTATCGCAGTTGGAGATCTTGTACCGGTTGTCGTTACCGCTGCCTGAGAGGTACGGAGGGGAAGAGTTCTTCCGACTGTCAGCTGACATCAATGCTCTACATGAGAGTCCATTGTCTTCAGCCGGCAGAAAACACTGATGACGAGCTGTCGCTCACCTCTGTGCAAGCGCAAAGGTCACTGCCCGGATATATCGTCAGTGGCTTCGGTTTCGCTCGTGATAGCCGCCTCATCGTGGGTCTCGACGAAATATTGGTCGAGGTTCGGATCGCGATGGAACGCCACTCCTGCAATTGTTCCATTCGGATGGAACCAGAGCGTTCTGACGAAGGGGCAGCGCGCACCGTGCATCCCACCACACCAGCGACACGAGCTCGAATGCCGATCGGTAGCATCTCCGAGACCGGTTGGATCGGGTTGCGTGAAGTATTCCCAGCTCTGGTGGACTTGATGGTCGATGGCTTCTGAAGGCCCGGACTCTGCAGGATGTGCGGACCTCTCGTATGGCGACCTGTGTTCTTGAGAGCATCGACAGCCCATGCCGGGATGACTCTGGCGGTCGTAGCCAGAGGTTGTTCGCCCCATCACATGGCCATACATCTGCGGGTTGCCTGTCATCGGGCGGCCTTCGCATCGGTGGACAACTGACATGCCACCCTTCTCGGCTCTGCAGCAGTGGTGTGGGTAGTCTTGCGGCTGGTTCAGGTCTTGGCACATAAAAGATACGGTCCCACTCTGTGCCCTTGCTGCAGGGTGCTGCAGGTTGCCGGCGTTGGCGCTACCGGCACCTTCTTAGGCATGAGCCATCATTTACCACCCGTCTCTCCGGATTCGACCGCGGCGGAGCACCCCTCACCGACGTCGACATCGCCAGCTTCCCGTCCCCCAGCAGCAGCATCGGAGCTGGCTGGACTGCACCCTGAGGTGTCGCGCACCCTTGCGGCGTACGGGGCGTCGATCAACGGTTTGCGAACGGCACACCTCGACGAACGGATCACCGTTGCAGAGGGCGGATACGGCGTCTTCGATCGCACCGAGCGTGAGTCGCGTGAAGGCGAACATCTGGCTCCGTACGCAACCCAGGCCTCAGGAGCCGGAGAACGCGCCGAGCAGGAGGAACCGGACCGCCTCCGCACGTGTTTCGAGCGAGATCTCGACCGTATCAAGCACTCGGGCGCGTTTCGTCGCCTCGCCGGGAAGGCACAGGTGTTCGTCAACCCTCGCAACGACCTCGTTCGTACCCGCCTGACCCACTCGATCGAAGTTGCACAGGTCGCGACAGCCGTAGCCCGAGCTGCTGGTTTGAACGTTGCGCTGACCGAAGCGATCGCGCTTGGCCACGACTGCGGCCATGGTCCGGGAGGACACCCATCTGAGGAGGTCTTCGCGAAGTACATCCCGGGAGGCTTCGATCATGCAGTCTGGGGCGCTGATGTCACCTTGGTGCCGTTGAACCTGTGCACCGAGACGCTCGACGGCATTCGAAACCACTCCTGGAAGAGGCCGTCACCATCGACGCCCGAAGGCGCTGTCGTCTCCTGGGCTGATCGCATCGCGTACGTCTGCCACGACTGGTCCGACGCGATTCGAGCCGGTGTGGTCACACCGAACGAACTCCCGAAGCTCGTTGCAGCACGAGCAGGCGACCGGCAATCGGCACAGCTCCGCTTCTTCACCCAATCGCTCGTCGATGGCATCACCAGTACCGGAGTCGTAGGGATGCCCGAGGAGTCTGCAGTAGTTCTCGATGAGTTCCGAAAGTTCAACTACAACTGGATCTACCTTCGAGACGATTCTCGTGAGCAGGCAGAGAAAGTCATACGACTCCTCACCGCTTTGTGCGATCATCTCATCGACTATCCGGATCTGATCCCCGATCTCTCCGACGCACCTCAGGCCGGTTCGACCGCAGCGCAGTATCTCGCAGTTCGCTACCTCGCGACGATGACCGACCGACATGCCTTCGGTCTTGCCCGTCGCCTACTGGACTGGCCGAAGGATCAGCTCCCCCAGATGGTCTGATCCTGGCTGCTGGGGATTCTCCTGACAAGCCGACGTACCGGGTGCCTACGCTGATCCCCGATCGGGACCCACTCTTCCGCGAACTCAGCCCACCAGGCCGAGCGCAGCAATCTTCGGGCTATTGGTAGCCGATGCTGCGCCCCGACAACCCATACCAGCGACGCCGTGCCGTCAACCTGTGAACTCTTCTACTGAGACGCACAGACAGTCAAGCCGTGACCGTGAAGTCCCGTAACGACAAGAGACCCACCCGGATACCGGGTGGGTCTCTTCGTCTCCTACGGTGCCGGCTCGAGGAGCCGGAGTTCTAGATCAGGGCACTGAATGCAGCGACGAGGTTTGATCCCGTGGCGATCAGCAGCGCCGCCCAGCCGACTAGCGAAGCCATCGACTCGGTGCGGACGCCAGAGTCGTCTCGCAGCATTGCTGGAATCAGGCGGAGTCCACGCGAAAGGGACGCTACCGGGCCACCACCTGCTGGCAGGAGGCGGTCACGCTCACGCTGCAAGAGCAGCGCCGGGACCGAGAAGAACAGCGGCGACCAGACCAGTACGAGAGTCAAGGCGACGAAGTTGATCTCGCCTGGAGCCAGAGAGCCGACGAGCTGGCCCTGGACGAGCATCCAGGAGAAGAGTGGCCCTACAAGGAGCACAGCAAGGCGTAGGGTCGTGTACGGGGCATATGAGGCAGTCGAGTTCTTTTTCATACCCGTTTCTCTGGGTGGTGGGTGGATTCCGACCCCCGGAACCGGGGGG
>Ga0209550_10000435_pt1 | contig 38827 bp, 32 predicted proteins | sample LauGreSuBDMM15SN_2_FD_187567 | JGI IMG/M metagenome (GOLD analysis project Ga0209550, IMG submission 187567) | Freshwater lake microbial communities from Lake Michigan, USA - Su13.BD.MM15.SN (SPAdes) (version 5) | ecosystem: Environmental > Aquatic > Freshwater > Lake | place: Lake Michigan...
AAGACATCGGCTGGAGCAATAGAGAAACCGTTTCGGATGGCCGGAACTTGGTTATCTATGCTCAAAAGACCGCTGACGGACGCATCGCATTTGGCGGAAGAGGTGCCCCGTACAAGTATGCGAGTCGCATTGGATCTCAGTTTGACAACAACGCAAATATTCACACACTTATTGAAAAATCGATGCGAGAGATGTTTCCGTCTATTGAAGATGTGGCTGTCACACATAGATGGGGAGGCGCCCTTGGCGTTCATCGAGATTGGTTCACCTCTGCACGAATAGATCACAACAGCCACATTGCGTCACTCGGTGGCTATGTCGGCGACGGTGTTGCTTTTAGTTATGTCGCTGCAAAGGAGGTGGCCAATTCAATACTTGGCGCGACGTCTGATTACCGCCCATTGCCCATCGTGAATCACCTGTCTCCCCGTTGGGAACCAGAGCCGCTTCGGTATATCGGCATCAACTCAATCTTGCGGTTAACAGCGCGTGCAGATGAAACAGAGAAAAAGTTTGGAAAAAGGAATCGTTTCGTTGATTGGCTATTAGGGAAATTGATCCATTAACGGTGGAGGTTGGTGTCAACCTGATGAGCACGTAGGCGCACACTAAAGGCGGAATCCCCCGATAAGACTCCTGAACGGCCAAATAACCGGCCCTTCTCCCAATTCGAAAGTCCCAGTTCGGGTCGCAGTAGTGAAAACTGCCCATCGACCCAACGAGTAAATCCATCGCCTACAAACGGAGCATTAGTAGAAGCCCACACAGATTGTCGTTCCGATTCGTTCTCAGAAATAATGCTAACGATGAATTGTGGACTGTATTTATTAAATAAGTCAATAGCTTCATCTAGCGAATCGACAATAAGAATGGCAAACTCGGGATTCTCTTCCCATTCGTACTCTGTATATAAAGATTCAACACTGCTAACGGTGACTTGAGGTTCACTCTGCTCCCCTTCTGACCGATGAACAATAATCTCTTCAACCGACGAGAGATATTGCTCTGCACCCTGCACAGCATGAATTCGTGGACGAGTGCCTCGTGCAGATGATGCATTCTCGGCAGCCTTCAGAATAATCGGAACGTGAACTGATGCAAGACGACGTTGTACACACACAACATTCAGGGTGTTGCAGACCTTTCGGTCGAGACTATGAAACACACACAACTCAAGACGTGTTAGATCGGCATCTTCTCCGACCATCATCCACGCCCCTCCTGTGCCGTGCAGGCTGACCGGTACGCCTGATTGTTGAGCAATAGAGCCCAATTCGGCGACTGCAGTGCCAGAACCTCTCGCGACGGCAAGGCACAGACGAGAATCAGAAAAAAGCGCCCAGCCAGCTGCATGCTCTGGCGAATTCAACAAAAATACCGCATCGACAGGAAGACCCGCCTTAAGTAACGATGGCCGAACAATAAGGTCCATCATTGCTTTCGCAGTTCCCAACGCATCGCTTCCGATACGAAACACAACGGTGTTTCCACCTTTCAGAACACCCGTGGCATCAGCGAAGACATTCGGACGACCTTCGAACACAAATCCCAAGACTCCGAGTGGTGCAGAGCGTTGCTCAACTGTCCAACCACTGTGTTGTGTCTGAGAAACAAGAGAATCACGTGACATCGGCATGTCTCTCCACATCAGCAACGCTGAGATCATGTCGCGCCTCATATTTTCTGACAACACCAGCCGCGTGACTGAACGACCCCGTGCACGAGCAGACTCTTCATCACGGATATTTGCTTCGCGCAGCTTGCTGAACGTGGGTTCATCCTTTAGAGCATCGGCTGCAAGTTGAAAAAACTGATTAATAGACGCATCGGAAACTAAAGACAATTTTGTGAACGCCAGAGACGCCGCGGTCACGGCATGTTGAACAAGGTCAACCACTGCATTGGGCAACCGCCGTATCTCCCCGTTATGCGACAACGCCAGCACTTGGTCGCCAGGCTGCAAGGAGTCAGCAAATTCCTGAGAAACCACCGTTCGGTATCTCCCAATTGCCACCAGGTCCCCGGCTCGAAGTAGCTCATCACTTGTCATTGCTCTATTCTGCTGTGTGTGAGTACACAAGATGACAATCCGTTCTATTTCCGACAACTTCTCAGTGGACGGGATTTCGGCGCCGAGAACCCCATGGCGCATCAAATGGTCAATTTTGCTTATCTAATCGGAGATGCCAACACAAAGGAATGCTTAATCGTGGACCCGGCCTATGCAGTGGATGATCTGCTCGGCATTGCTGCAGCCGATGGGATGACCGTGACAGGCGTACTCGCAAGCCACTACCACCCTGACCATGTCGGAGGTTCGATGATGGGTCACACCATTGAAGGAGTTGCAGCTTTATTGGAACGTGTCAGCGTCCCCATTCATGTCAATCGGCACGAAGCTCCATGGGTTTTGAAGACCACGGGAATCTCAGACACAGACTTGATGATTCATGATGCTGGAGACATTATTTCAGTTGGCAATGTCGAAGTCACTTGCGTTCATACGCCAGGTCACACTCCGGGAAGTCAATGCTTTCTTACTAACGGCTGCCTTATTTCTGGAGACACATTGTTTCTTGATGGATGTGGACGCACAGACCTACCCGGATCAAATGTGTCTGATATGTACGACAGTTTGACGCTTTTGGCATCGCTACCAGATGACACGGTGGTACTACCTGGGCATCAGTACTCAGCACCATCAGCGGCTCGTCTTTCGGATGTGAAAGACAACAATTATGTGTTCCGTCCACGCACGCGTGAGCAATGGCTAACGATGTTTGGCCACGACTAGTTCGTAAACGCTGAGACAACAACACTTATCGCCGATAAGAACAACAAGACAATCACGAGCGTATTAAAACGTTCTTGCGTGACATGTCGTCGTACGGAGTACCCAACAGCGATGGCAATTCCCAAAGATGGCAGCGCCACAGCCACTCCCGCTAAATTGTCGGCGTTTAGTTTCCCTGCAAAGGCGAATAGAGCCAGGGCTCCGAGATTCACGACTGCAAAAACAGTGTTGATAGTTGCCCGAAACGTCGCAGGGTCAAGGCGACGTGCTTGCATGAGAAAAACTAAAGGTGGACCATTCGTGGATGTAGATGTTGACAAGAAACCACTCACCATGCCCAACGCCCAATCGAAATGATGGGACTCCTCACGCAAACGAAATCCGCGCAGTAGAAGAACCGCGGCTGAAACAACCACAACCCCAAGCACGAGACGTAATCCGGTCTCTGACACAAAAATGAAGGCCATCAGTCCAAACGGCATTCCTGCGTACGAGGCCAATATCAGTCGTTTAGCAATCGACAGATCTACATGCTTACGATCAATTACAGCCTGAGAAGTCGTAGACGCTGAAGCCATGATCGTGGCCACAACTACGGCATCACGCGGGCTGATCACCAATGTCATTAGCGGGACGGCCAAAAGAGAGAAGCCAAAGCCGGAAAGAGTCTGAGCAAACGAGGCGAAAGCTATACATCCAGCAATCCATGCCAGTTCTGCGCCACTCATCGGTGCCACCCTAGGCTCAGCGGGCTGTTGAACCCAGTCTTTCGGGGAACCAGTTTCCAGCAAGCCCTATCATTCAGCCTTTTGACCTTTACATTTCGTACACTTTGAGAGTGCCTTCTACAACCACGTCCGTGTTGCCCCAGATCAACGGAGATCGCCTACTGCAAAGACTTATGGATCTTGCAAGCATTGGGGCAATTGACGGTGGCGGCTGTGCCCGCCTTGCCCTAACAGACGAAGATGCCGCTGGCCGAGACTTGGTTGTCGGCTGGATGCATCAATTAGGTCTGAAAGTGACAACAGATGTCATAGGAAACGTCATTGGTACTTGGGATGTAGGCAAAGGATCGCCTGTAATGACTGGATCTCATATCGACACAGTTCGTACAGGTGGAAAATACGACGGCAATCTGGGAGTCCTAGCTGGTCTTGAAATTATTGAAACCTTGCAAGAGTCCTCATTTGTACCGACACGCCCAATCAGCGTTGGTATTTTTACTAACGAAGAGGGTTCTCGATTTGCACCTGACATGTTGGGATCTCTTGTGTACGTCGGCGGCTTACCGATAGAGGAAGCTCTTGACATCGTCGGCATCGACGGAGCGCGAGTCGGAGACGAACTAGAACGAATCGGGTACAACGGCGCCACACCGTGTCCTGGCTTTGCACCACACGCTTTTGTTGAGTTACATATTGAACAGGGCCCAGTCTTAGAGAAAACCAACGTAAAAATCGGTGCTGTTACCGGAGTGCAAGGCATTAGCTGGCAAGAAGTCACCATCACCGGGCAATCGAACCATGCAGGCACGACACCTATGAGTATGCGAAAAGACCCCAGTTATGTAGCAGCAAAGATTGCCGTCTTTCTTCGTGACCTCGCTGACCGTTATGGCGGTCATCAGGTCTGCACGGTTGGAAAGATTGACCTATTTCCAAACTTGATTAATGTCATTCCCGCAAAGGCTGTTATGACACTTGACGTTCGCAACACAGACGATCAGATACTTATGGAGGCAGAACTAGAGATCTCAGACTTCATCAAATCTTTGTCGTACAGCGAGAGTGTTGAGATAACTAGTCGAAGCCTCACTCGTTTCGAACCAGTGATCTTTCATCCGCAAGTTATTGACATCGTCGAAAGAATTTCTGCTTCTCATTCGCCTTCAGTTGTTCGCATGCCAAGCGGTGCCGGACATGACGCACAGATGTTTGCGCGTGTTTGTCCATCAGCCATGGTCTTTGTGCCAAGCGTTGAAGGCATTAGCCACAACCCCGCAGAGTTCACTGAACCCAAGGACATGGTGTTAGGAACAAACATCTTGCTTCAGGTACTTATCGAGCTCTCCAACATTGAGGTTTTTGACTCATGACTCGAATTATTACAATCGGTGCTGCACAACTAGGCCCCATCCAACGTGGGCACACACGTCAACAAGTAGTAGCACGCCTTATCGCGTTACTTCGCCAGGCCCACTCAGCCGGCTGTGATCTTGTGGTCTTTCCCGAACTAGCTCTGACCACATTCTTTCCGCGCTGGTTCGTTGAAAACATTTCTGAAACAGATCATTATTACGAAACAGAAATGCCGTCACCGGTAACAGTGCCTCTTTTCAACGAAGCAAAAAAATTGGGCATCGGTTTTTGTCTCGGTTATGCAGAACTTACTAAGAACGGCGAACGCTTCAACACTCAGATTCTTGTCGAGAAAGACGGAACCGTTGTAGCAAAGTATCGCAAGGTACATATTCCTGGTCATGAAGAGCATGAACCTGATCGTGCCTTCCAACATGCAGAGCGTTATTACTTCACTCCATCAAATGAGGGCTTCGGAGTTTGGAACGCATTTGGTTCACGCGTTGGGATGATGATTTGTAATGACCGTCGTTGGCCAGAGTCGTACCGCGTGATGGGTCTCCAAGGTGTTGAACTTATTTTGTGTGGATACAACACACCAATTCATTACATCCCAGATCCGAGTCAAGACATATTGCAGGGTTTCCACAATGCATTGGTCATGCAATCGGGCGCCTACCAAAATGGAACATGGGTAGTCGGCGTAGCGAAGGCAGGCGTTGAAGAAGGAGTTGATTCTCTCGGACAAAGCATGATTGTTGCGCCGTCGGGTCAGATTGTGGCTCAAGCTTTAACCACGGATGATGAACTACTTGTGGCGCATTGCGACATGGACTGGTGCCAGAAGTACACAAAGACACTATTCGACTTTGAGCGATATCGCAGGCCAGAGGTTTATACCCGCATCACTGCACAACGCGGAGTGGAACTGGATTAACAATGTCTTTTGAGACCCGAGCGATGGTCTGTGCTCACCATCATTTGTATTCATCACTAGCGCGGGGCATGCCGGCACCTGCCGTGACGCCGGATTCATTTCTTTCAATCTTGGAGAACGTCTGGTGGAAACTGGACCTAGCCATAGACCTCGACACGTTGTATTGGTCTGCGGCACTTGGCGCAGCAGAGGCGCTCTGCAACGGAACGACCGCCATTGTCGACCATCACGAATCACCGATGGCGATAGACGGAAGCCTCGATGTCATTGCGGATGCCTGTTCCATGATTGGAGTCAAGACGAATTTGTCGTACGGAATCTCTGATCGTTGGGATGGAACCACCTTGCATTCGAAGGTGAGCCCACTATCCCCCATGACCGATGGCGCGAGTAGAGGTCTTCGCGAAAACGAACGTTTTCTTCAAGCCGGTGGACGCGGAATGGTGGGTGTGCACGCGTCCTTTACATGTTCGGACGAGACACTTGACTGCGCATCATCGTTGGCAGAATCAATGAATACAGGAGTACATATTCATGTTGCTGAGGGGCTCGAAGACAAAGAAGCGGGAGCTCGACTTCAGAATCGAGCAAAGGAAAGCTGGCTGTTAGTCCATGCAGTGCACCTTGATCGGGAACTTGCAGGAACTATCGTTCACAATCCGCGATCGAACATGAACAACTCAGTCGGATATGCGAATCCTCTCCGATTCCCGAATGAAATCGCGCTCGGAACAGATGGCATTGGTGCTGACATGTTGGAAGAGGCGCGATTGGCATACGTTCGTTTACGCGAGTTTGATGTGACTCAAACACCAGACACAGTATGGAAATGGCTACAGACTTCGGAAAAGTTCTTCCCCGAGATAGTCAATGACACCGTTACTTGGTCATACGACAAAGTCGATAGCCCATGGCATGTCGCGTTCACACCAGGTATCAGGTGTGTTGATGTCCGTGTTGACGGACGATTGGTTGTCGAGAATGGTTCGCCCACGCAATTCGATATGACTGAAATCAGAACCAAAGCTTCTGAAGCAGCTGTCAAACTTCATAAGAAACTTGCCTTGAGATAAGCATGCCAGTATTTATACCCTCATCTCTCGCAGAGGCAACACATTTGCTTTCCAATAACCCAAGCGCACATCTCCTCACGGGTGGAACCGATTTAATGGTGGAAGTTAATTTCAACCACAGACACCCTGAGACCGTTATTTCTCTCCGTAAGGTTCCTGAGTTCCAACAATGGAACGTGGACAACATCACTGGTCTCGTCCACATCGGCTCATCGGTCCCCTACGCAATGATGGAACATGGAGAACTTGCACAGGCCCTTCCTGCTCTTGCAGAAGCTGCCAGAACTGTTGGCTCACCACAAATACGCGCTGCTGGTTCACTGGGTGGAAACCTAGGCACATGTTCTCCTGCTGGAGATTCACTTCCTGTCCTTTCAGCACTTGATGCAGTTATTCATTTGCAATCTGAGACGGCCAGCAGGTCTGTTGCCTTTGCAGACTTCATGGTGGGACCGAAAAAAACTTCACGTTTACCGAATGAAATAATTAGCGGCGTTACTATTCCACTCATCAATGGTTGGCAGGGATACGCCAAAGTAGGTGTCCGTAACGCAATGGTTATCTCAATCGCCTCAGTGTGTCTTGCCATTCATGACGGAAATGTACGCGTCGCTCTCGGCTCGGTGGGGCCAACAATTATTCGTGGCTCTGAATCTGAAGCATGGATCAATTCTGTTGGACTCGAGAATGTGGATCTCTCAGTCGCAAAGGAATTCGGGGAACGAGTTCGTGCAGAGTCCCGTCCAATCAATGATCATCGGTCTACCGCCGAGTATCGCCGGCACGCAGTGGGTGTGTTGGCTACTCGACTGCTACTACGAGGAATACAAAAATGAGCGAGCTTGAGCATTACACGCTGACCATCAATGGCGAAGAACGACAAGTGGCAGATGCATGGATCGGGGAAAGTCTTCTGTATGTCCTTCGCGAAAGACTCGGATTGCCTGGTTCTAAGGGAGCCTGTGAACAGGGCGAATGCGGTAGCTGCACGGTCTATGTCGACAATGCTGCTGTGTGCAGTTGTCTCGTTATGGCTGCCACCGCGGTCGGAACACAGATTGCCACGGTTGAAGGCTTGAACCAGGACGGAACACTTACTGACGTCCAACAAGCATTTGTGTCCGAAGGAGCAGTGCAGTGCGGCTTTTGCACCCCGGGCCTTGTGATGGCAGTACATCATCTGCTGGACCACAATGGAACACCAAACGAGCAGGAGATTAAAGAAGCCCTGTCAGGCAATATTTGTCGATGTACCGGGTACGGGCGTATCTTCGCAGCCGTTGATTCAGTAATTGCTGTACGAAAGCGCACTGCGTCATGACTTTTACCAAAACACAACGCGACATTCTTGGGTCCAGCGCATTACGACCTGACGGTGTTTCCAAAGTGCAGGGTGATTTTGCTTTTTCGTCTGACCTCCATGCAGAGAACATGCTCTGGGGAGCGACGCTTCGATCACCTCACCCATATGCACGAATAATCTCAATTGATCTTTCAGGTGCTTGGAAAATTGCAGGCGTTGAATGTGTGATCACTGCAGAAGACGTTCCAGGGCAATTGACATACGGACTCATCAGTGAAGACCAACCAGTGTTTGCGAAAGACTTTGTTCGGTACATGGGAGAACCAGTTGCGGCAGTCGCTGCGGATCATCCTGAAACCTGTCGAAGAGCACTCGCGGCCATTCGGGTTGACTACGAGATTCTGACTCCTCTCACGAACCCTGAACATGCAATAGACGACTCTCATGAACCTATTCATCCGGACGGGAACATCATTCGAAAGCAACGCATCGTTCATGGTGACGTCAATGCGACTGGGCCCATTGTTGTTGAAGGCACATACGACATTGGCATGCAAGATCAAGCGTTCCTCGGCACCGAGTCTGCTCTGGCTATTCCTGATCACGACGGCGCTGGAATAGAAGTCTTCGTGGCCACCCAATGGCTTCATGAAGATCGTAAACAAATGGCTAAGTGCTTGGGCCTTCCAGAGGAGAAAGTACGGATAGTTCTCGGTGGCGTCGGCGGAGCCTTCGGTGCACGTGAAGATATTAGCTTGCAGGTACACACATCTCTTTTGGCTATGAGGACCAGTCGTCCCGTCAAGATGCAATACGGACGCGAAGAAAGTTTCTTTGGACACGTACATCGACATCCAGCGCAAATCTGGATGCGTCACCATGCCAATACAGATGGACGGATCGTAAAGATTGAGGCACGTTTTGTATTTGATGGTGGTGCCTACTCGTCTACGTCTTCAGCTGTTCTCATTAATGGTGTCACTCACACGCAAGGGCCATACCAATGTCCAAATGCCATTGTTGATGGTTACGCCACGCGCACCAATAATCCTCCGTGCGGCGCAATGCGTGGCTTCGGTGTTGTGCAGGCATGCTTTGCTCACGAAGGCCAGATGGACAAACTGGCAGCCGCCACAGGCATTGATGAGGTAGAGATTCGTCTGCGAAACGTTATTCACACCGGCGACACAATGATTACCGGACAGGTTCTTGAAAGCGTGGCTCCCCTAGAGCGCTGCATTCGTGAAACTGCAGCCATGCCGTTGCCACCCGAAATGGAAGCGGAGCCGCATGAACTAGATCTGCCGGGTGGGTCAGGTCGTACAGCAGAACGCAGAAATATTGTTCGCGGTATTGGCTGGGGCGTGAGCATGAAGAATCTCATGTACAGCGAAGGGTTTGATGACTACTCAACAGCCCGTTGCACGCTAGACAACGGATCCGTCGTATTGAAATTTGCAACAAGCGAGGTGGGACAGGGCTTCGTCACTCTTGCGCCACAAATCGCTCGTTCTGTTCTTGGCGTCGACGACGTCACATACGACACGATTGACACGCAAATCGGTTCAGCGGGCTCAACTTCAGCATCACGTCAAACATGGATGAGTGGCGGCGCAGTGGACGGGGCATGTCGCATGGTACGAGAACGACTATTTGAACACGTTGGTGCGCTTCACGGCGTCGACCCGTTACGTCTGGCGATTGATGACACGGACGTTATAGACACCATTGGAACACTGCGCATATCAGTACAAGAAGCTTCTGCGAATTTCAGTGTTTCAGAGACCTACGAATACCATCACCGTCCAACACAAGATCTTGACGACAATGGTCAAGGTAATTGCCACGTGGCTTTCGCGTTCGTTGCACATCGTGCTGTCGTCGATGTCGACGTCGAACTCGGATTAGTCAAAGTGGTGCAAATAGCCACCGCACAGGATGTAGGACGAGTTCTCAACCCCATGTCTGTTATCGGACAAATTGAAGGCGGTATTGCTCAAGGTCTCGGCCTGGCCGTGATGGAAGAAATCATCGTTACAAACGGCATTGTACGCAACCCAAGTTTCACCGACTACTTGTTACCTACCGCTCTCGATGCTCCACAAGTTCTTATCTCAATGATTGAAGAACCAGACCCTCAAGCACCAATGGGAGCCAAGGGCGTTGGCGAGGCTCCGTGTATCTCAGTCACTCCTGCAATTGTTGCTGCCATTCGTAACGCCACTGGTAAATCAATTGATCGTTGCCCTGTACGTCCACAGGACATCTGTTTCTAGATTTATTTACCGAACACAGTGTCGGTGTAAGTATTCGAAAATGTTCGTTGCGGATCTAATTGGTCACGCAACGCAATGAAATCGCTCCATCGCGGGTACAAACCCGACAATTCCTCGGCTTCGCGATAATGCACTTTGCCCCAATGCGGGCGTGCGTCGTATCCACGAAGAATGTCTTCCACATCTCTAAAAAACGGCTCGCATTCCATTCCCTTGTAAACATGAACCGCAATGTACGCAGAATCTCTTCCATACGCAGTCGATAGCGGGACATCGTCACCTTTGGTGAAACGAACTTCTACAGGAAAATTTAGTAGGTATCCCTTTCGTTCGATCATCGCGCGGATCTCTCTGAGAGCAGGCGCAACAGCTTCGACGGGCAACGCGTGCTCCATCTCATAGAAACGGACGATACGTGGGCTAGCGAAAATTTTGAAACTCTGGTCCACATATTCGCGAGAACCAGATGATGGCAAGGCTGTAGCAAGGCGAGGAATAAGTGATGGTCGGGCCCGACCTATACGACACAAAGCACCGAACGCATAGTTCTCCATAAAAGTCTTCTCAATCCAACCTTTGACCTTCGGAAGCGGTTGTAGTTCATCATCAGTTCGGTTGTTGCGCTTAGTCAGCGCCCATTTTGTATGTGGAATCCAGAAGAACTCAAAGTGATCATGAGCTGCCGCTAATTCATGAGCACTCTCCAGAACATCGTCCAGCCTCATCGGTTGCTCTAACGCTCGTAGCCGAAAAGACGGAACCGCCTGGAGTGTGTATTCAGAAATCACTCCTAACGCCCCAACTGACACACGACCAACATCAAGAATGTCCGCATTAGATGATTCTGAACATTCGATAATCTCACCGTGCCCGTTGACCAATGTCATGGCAACAACTTGACCTGCGAGTCCCGTCAGTGCCTTTCCTGTGCCATGTGTTGACGTAGAGATTGCTCCGGCAACTGTCTGGTACGCAATGTCGCCCAAGTTTGCTAACGCCAAACCTTCGGCGTGGAGAAGAGGGTTCAGATCCGACAGAAGCGTTCCCGCCCCCACTGTGACTTGATTCTTCGTACGGTCCACATGCGAAATGCCACTCAGATTGTCGAGCCGAACCATTCGGCCGTCAGTGACTGCCGCCGACGTAAAACTATGGCCAGAGCCAACTGCCTTTACCTTCTGACCCCGAGCAGATGCCTCAGCCACAAGGACCGCCAACTCGGTCACGTCGCGAGGCGAGTCAATTGATTGCGGATGAGCCTTCTGATTTCCTGCCCAATTTCGCCAAGTCGCCATGCGGCTTTCCTTCCCAAGAACAGACGGATTCTGAAACCTCATCTTAGAAGGCAACAAGTGGCTCTGGCTCGGTTGTGACCCCCTCATACGGCATAAGGTAGGACTCTGCTCATTAGTTAGGGGAAATTATGACCATTACACAAGTTCCATTGGTTGACTACCTTGTCCTCGGGGACAAACCCCATCTCATTGCAAACGAGTGCACCAAGTGCGGCGCTCGATATTTCGATCGCCGTAATGCATGTGCATCATGCTTTGCTACCGATTTCAAAAAAGTAACAATAGTCAATGAGGGCATTGTGCGATCGTTCACCATTGTCACGTTCGCAGCGCCTGGCGTGCCTGTCCCCTTCGTTGCAGCAATCATCGATTGTGGCGGCACAAGCGTGCGGGGCAACCTCGCAAACGTGGACCCGACTCCAGAGAAGGTAACCCTGGGTATGAAAGTCAAGCTCACTACCTATTCACTTGGCGCAGACGACAATGGCCTCGAAGCTATTGGTTTTGGCTACGAGCCTGCATAATTAGTCCTAATATCACCACTACAACAATCACTACATAACGGAGAACACAATGGCTACTGACGACATCTACATCCTCGGAATTTACATGACCAAATTTGGCAAGTACCCCGACAAAGACACAGTTGACCTTGCATCAGAAGCAGTCATTGCTGCTCTCGCCGATGCGCAAGTCACGATGAAAGACATTGGCGTCATGGCCGCTGGTTGCCTCATGGGTCAAGGTGGCATCGGCCAGATGATTCAAAAGCAGGTGGGTCAAACCGGTATTCCTGTTTACAACGTTTCTAACGCATGCGCCACAGGTGCCACAGCACTGCGTACAGCAATCATGGCAATCAAAGCTGGCGAGTGCGACATGGGTCTTGCTGTAGGTGTTGAAAAACTTGCCGGCGTCGGCCTTCTTGGCGGCGGTGGCACTCCAAAGTCAAAGAACAAGGAATGGACACCGCAAGGTCGATTCGGATCAGTCACCAATGTTGACGGACTTATTGGCACTGCGGCTATGCCCGGAACATTCGCTCAAGTAGGTATGGAATACGGCCACAAGTATGGCGGTGCCACATTTGAACTGTTCGCGAAAATCTCTGAGAAGAACCATGCACACTCCACACTGAACCCTCTCGCTGCGTACTCTAAGCGCATGTCACTCGACGAGATTATGAACGACATCATGATTTCGTACCCGAACACTCGCCCAATGTGCTCAGCTAACTGCGATGGTGCAGCCGCTGCAGTAGTAGTCAGCGGTGCCAAGTTGAAGACACTGTCGCTTGAACAACAGCGCCGTGCCGTCAAGGTATCGGCTTCTATTCTCACTAGTGACCCGTACCAAGAAGCCTGCCAAGTGCTTCCCGACGTCAACACATTGACCCGTATTGCAGCAAAGCAAGCCTATGAGCAAGCCGGAGTCTCACCGTCAGACCTCAACCTTGTTGAACTGCATGACTGCTTCGCAACAGCTGAACTTGTTCACTACGACAACCTCATGCTCTGTGAAGAAGGCGGCGCAGTTGACTTCTTCAATTCCGGAGCTACTTGGCGTGACGGTTCAATGCCTGTCAACGTCTCAGGCGGACTTGAATCCAAAGGTCACCCAATTGCAGCAACAGGTATTGCCAACATCTGGGAAGTGTGCCATCACTTGCGTGGAGAAGCAGGACCTCGACAAATTGAAGGAGCAAAAGTCGGCCTTGCCCACGTCATTGGTCTTGGATCTGCTTGCGGTATTCATATCCTGGAGAAGTCAGCCCTCTAATAATGCTTGCGCCCGTTCACGGAACATGTGATGCGGCATTTCACGCAGTGCGTGAAGCATTTTGTAACAACTTTTTAGAACACGGAGAAATCGGTGCTTCTGTTTGCATCACTGTGAACGGAGTGACGGTCGTTGACCTGTGGGGTGGATATTCCGAACCAAGCAAAACGTCTCTCTGGCAAGAAGACCAATTAGTCAATGCATTCTCCATCGGCAAGGGTGTAACCGCAGTCGTTGCTGCCCAATGTGTTGCACAGGGTGTCATTTCATACGACACTCGGGTCGCCTCCGTTTGGCCTGAATTCGCTGTCAACGGCAAAGAGACCATCACGCTTCGAGATTTGTTGGGTCATCGCGCAGGTCTCCCAGCTGTTCGCGCTCGCCTGCCACAGAATGCAATGTTCAATTGGAAAATGATGACGGAGTCCCTGGCGGCAGAGACTCCGTGGTGGATACCTGGAAAAGAACACGGATACCACGTCAACACATATGGTTTTCTTGTCGGGGAGGTGTTGCGACGCGCTACCGGCAAAACAGTTGGACAGTTGATCTCAGAATTGATTGCCACACCATTGAAATGCGAAATATATTTGGGAACTCCAACACATCTGCATTCTCGAATTGCAGATTATGAATGGCCGAGCGACCCATTTCCAGAAGAGGAACCCACTGGGTTAGATGTTGAACAACTTCTTCAGTTCAACACCTACTACAACCCATCTGGGCTTTCAGGCGCCGGCGTAGTGAACAGTGCACCTTGGCGACAAGCTGAAATGCCAAGTACAAATGTCCATGCCACAGCACGCGGAATCGCATCGTTGTACACATCACTTGCACACGGCGGCACACACGACAACGTGACCTTGCTTCCTCAAGAAGTTCTGACTACCGCCTCATCAGAAGTCTCGATGGGTGACGACAGAATTCTTCATCGCACATCACGATTCGCGCACGGTTTTCAATTACCGATTCCTGAGCGCGGCTTTGGACCCAACACCCAATCGTTTGGCCACTTTGGCGCTGGTGGCTCGCTCGGTTTTTGTGATCCACAGGCACAGGTTGGGTTTGGGTACGTAATGAACCAAATGGGGCCTCGGTGGCAAAACCCACGCAATAGAGCGCTCATTGACTCTCTTTATTCAGTCCTTCAGTGACCCGATATAGAGACGTATCTGACACCATGGACTCAGTGATCAAGATAGAAGCAATTCGACCAGTAGATCTGCTTCGAATTAAACCGTTCCGGTTGCTCTGGCTCAATAGCTTCATATTCATTCTGGTGCAAAGCACTCAAAGGTTCGCTTTCGTATGGCTGGCATTGGGTCTCGGTGCGAAGTCAGACATCAGTGGGTTCATTTTGTTCGTCATGGGAGTTCCTGCTCTCCTCATTTCACTCCCAGTCGGAGTAATGAGTGACCACATGAATCGTCGCGTGATTCTGATGGTGAGCCAAATCGGTGCACTTGTAATCACCATTGCAATCGCAACCATGGTCACCCTTGACCTAATGACCATTCGCTGGGCAATAGTCGGATCATTCATCTCCGGCATATTTATCGCGCTTGGTACACCAGTACGTTCCGCCATAGTGCCGACACTTGTACCGAGTGACAAATTGGTGGGTGCTATTGCAATCAGCACGATTGGTAACAATTTTGGTTTGATCATCGGTCCCATCGCAGCGGGACCAGCGATCAGCAAATGGGGTATCGAAGGGGCATTTTGGCTTCAAGCAGTGCTGTATGCGCTTGGTTTTCTCACACTCATTCCCTTACGACTTCCTCCGCTCCATAACCCTGAACGCAGAAAACTTAGGCAAGAGATTTTTGGAGGACTCTCATTCATTCAACAAGATGCGGCCGTACGTTCCTTCTTTGTTTTATTAGCTGGGTCTGTTGTCTTCATGATCGCACCATGGATAGTGCTTGGTCCCCAAATCGCCAAAGAACAAGCAGGGGCAACTGGTAGCCAGACCACAATTCTGTTTGCGATGCTTGGTGTTGGACAACTTCTCACATCAACACTCATCATGCGCTACAACCACAAAATGATCAACAAGGGAATGTGGTTTATGTGTGGATTGTGTTGGGGTGGCAGCGTTCAGATGCTTCTAGGGCAGTCCTCTTCACTGCTGGGCATGGGATTCTTTCTGTTCGCGTGGGGAATGGGTGGAGGCTTTTACATGAACCTCAGTCAAACCTTGATTCAAAACAACACTCCCCCCGAGGTGATGGGAAGAGTGATGGCATTTCATTCTCTTCTGATAAGTGGACTTGCCCCGATGGCGGCTCTTCTTGTTGGAGTGATTGCTCGCAAGCTTGACAATGCCCCACTCACGTTTTCGTGTGCTGGCGCCCTCATGCTTTCCTTAGCCCTTTATTTTACCGCAACGAAGAAACATCTTCGGCCTATGGCCTAAAGTGACATTCATGATTCGACGCGTGTTCCTAGCAGCAATCGTTTTTGGTTCAGTCATCTCTGTCAGTTCAACATCAATCTTTGCTACAGAACCACCCCAAGCGAAACTTCTCTATAAAATTGATACCACTGACAAAGTTGTTTTTCTTACCGTTGATGATGGTTCGGATAGACCTTTAGATGCGGCGGCAGAACTTGAGAGACTTCAGTGGCCAATAAGCAGTTTCATTCTCCCCTCAAAAGTCGGCACATATGCCACATGGTTTTCATCGCTTGGATCACGAAATGACATTGGTACGCATTCGGCGCGACACACTGCATTAAAAGGTTTATCTTTCGAGAAGCAAAAAAAAGAAATCTGCGAAGGTGAACGACGCATAAAAGAGAAATTCGGTTCAACCACCGGTTACTTCAGACCACCATATGGGTCTTGGGATAAACGAACTCTTCAAGCGGCTGCTGCATGTGGGATCACACATGTGGTTCTTTGGACTGTCAGCCTGAACGGACGAACCATCACCACCTGGGACGGAAAGATCCACCCAGGAAACATCGTTCTCGTCCATTACATCCGATCAATGGCCCAGAGCATTCGCCAGTTAGAAAAACGATTAAAGGCTCAGGGACTCACTGTCGCTCGATTATCGGATTATCTGAAATAGGGCAAAAGAAAAGCGGCGCCGAAGCGCCGCTTTTTTATTTGGTGTCGAAGGGGGGACTTGAACCCCCACGCCCTTACGGGCGCCGGCCCCTTAAGCCGGTGCGTCTGCCGATTTCGCCACTTCGACGTGGATGTCAGGATACCGAGATTGCTCTCAGAATCGGACGGGTTAATTCAGCAAGAAAGAAAGTGCAATAACTGTAAACAGCCAGATAGTCGCAAAGACCGTCGTGATTCTGTTCAGATTTCGTTCAGCTGCCGCTGATCCGAGTGCAGCGCCACTAGCTCCGCCAAACATGTCTGAGAGGCCTCCACCTTGACCGCTATGGAGCAAAACGCCCACGATGAGAGACAACATAGAAACCACGTTCAAGATGAGGGTGATGTACATAACAATGGATCGCACGAGGAGAAATACTATCGCCCGATACGGGGCTCTACCCTACGGATACGGGGACCTCTTCAGGGAAATGGCATGCAACTACCCTTCCTGTCGCATCAGCCTGCAACGGAGGCTCTACGGCCTCACAGAGGTCAGTTGCCTTCCAGCAGCGCGTTCTGAAGCGACAGCCTGATGGTGGATCGATTGCTGAGGGCACATCACCCACCAAGCGAATGCGTTTGGCTGAGTTTCGCAGGGATGGATTAGCTACTGGTACTGCAGATAGCAAGGCCTTGGTGTACGGATGAGCCGGACTGTTGTACACAGTTGCCGAGTCACCTACTTCAACAATCTTGCCCAAATACATCACTGCGACTTGATCGGCGATGTGTCGCACAACCGAGAGGTCATGGGCAATAAAAACGAAAGACAAACCAAGGTCCTTCTGAAGATTTTCCAGAAGATTCAAGATTTGTGCCTGAATAGAAACATCAAGAGCTGACACCGGCTCATCTGCCACTATGACTGACGGACGCAACGACAGAGCACGAGCAATGCCAATTCGTTGTCTCTGTCCGCCAGAAAATTCGTGGGGATAACGGTTGTAATGCTCTGGATTTAGTCCGACCCGTTGCATTAACTCTTGTACTTCAGCTTTTTCATTCGCTTTATTAACAATTCCTTGTATACGCATTGGGTCACCAATGATTTGACCAATGGAATGTCTTGGGTTCAGAGACGAATACGGATCTTGAAAAATTATCTGAAGTTTTCGGCGCATCTCACGTAAGGCCTTTCCCGACAAAGTAGTGATGTCAACCCCATCAAGAAAGACTGAGCCAGACGATGGATCTATCAGTCGTGTCACTAAACGGGCCAAAGTGGACTTACCACAACCGGACTCTCCAACGATTCCCAATGTCTTTCCCACTGGCAAACTAAATGACACGCCATCCACAGCCTGAACAATGTTCGTGGCACGACCAAGGAATCCAGACGAACCTGTAGAGAAATGCTTCACCAAGTCAATTGCCTGAAGTGCGATGTCACTACTCATCGTGACGCAGCCTTTCGACCAAATGTCAAAATCTCATTATTCGGTAAATGACACGCAGTGACAGACCCCTGGGTTCCCACAGAACGAAGAAGTGGCACTTGCGCAGAGCAAATATCTAACGCGTATGCACAACGCGGATTAAAAGAGCAACCTGCAGGCAAGGAAATAAGTGACGGTGGCGAGCCAGCAATAGCTACGAGTTCCCCACGATCGCTTGTTCCCAAACTAGTAACCGCACCGAGTAATCCCCATGAATAAGGATGAGTTGGCTCAGAGAACAACGCTTCCACCGTCGATTTTTCAACTATTCGACCGCCATACATAACAAGAACATCTAAGGCAGTCTCTGCGATCACCCCAAGATCGTGGGTAATCAAGACAATCGCCATGTTGAACTCTGATTGCAGGTCTTTCATCAGATCTAGAATTTGCGCCTGCACGGTTACATCTAACGCCGTGGTGGGCTCGTCTGCTATCAATACTTTCGGGTTGTTAATGAGGGCAATCGCAATCACGATTCGTTGTCGCATACCACCAGAAAACTGATGAGGAAACTCATCGATTCTCTTTTCTGGACTTGGTATTCCAACTTTCTTCAACATATCTAGTGTGACACCGCGAGCGTCTGCCTTAGATGCGCGAGGATGATGGACCAGATAGGCCTCAGCAATTTGCTTACCAACGGTGTAATACGGATTCAAGGCAGACAATGGATCCTGGAAGATCATTGCAACTTCGCTTCCTCGAATACGACGGACCTCACTGTCTTGCGCTGTCAGCACATCCACACCCGAAACTATGATTGAGCCCGTAGTTGTTGCTGTATTTGAATTATTCAATCTCAGAATAGAAGACGCAGTGACCGATTTACCAGAACCGCTCTCTCCCACTATGCCGAGTGTTTCGCCACGACGAAGATCAAATGACACATCATTCACAGCAACCACATCACCGTCTGGTGTGTGGAATACAACCGTGAGATTCTGTACTGAAAGCACAACATCTTGCGACATAACTATTTAACCCGTACCCGCGGGTCGAGATATCCGTATGCGATATCCACGATGACATTTGCAACCACGATAAATACAGCGGCAACCATTGTGGTACCGACCAAGACTGGCAAATCAGATTCGACTACTGCCCGAATAGACATCTTTCCCATACCAGGTAATGAGAAAACACTCTCCGTAATTATTGCGCCACCCAGCAAGCCAGCGAAATCTAGACCTGCGATGGTGACTATAGGAACCAAAGCTTGACGCATCACATAGCGGCGTAAAACAATTCTTGTCGTGAGACCCTTTGCCACGCCCAAACGAACGAAATCCTCATTCATTGCCTCGAGCATTCCATTTCGTGTGAGTCTCGTATAGCTTGCGGCCGACAAGACAGCTAGAACTGACCAGGGAAGAATCATCGTCCGCAAAAAGGTAGGGAAATTTTCGAATGGCGATTCATACGACGGGAACGGCAGTATTCCCAACCAAATCACCACAGAAAATAGAACCAATAACCCGATGTAAAAGGTGGGGAGGCTCACTCCGATTGATGTGAATATAGATGCGGCACGATCTTGCCATTTCCCTTTGTGCAATGCCGCCACCGCCCCGGTACTGATACCGATCAGCATCCACAGAACAAAGGCACCGATGGAAAGATAGACCGTTACGGGAAAAGTCTGTGCGATAAGAGTTGTGACGCATTCATGTTGTCCGAATGAGTAACCCAAAGAAGGGGCTCCACAACTAAAAGCTGCAGCACCTGCGCCGTAATCACGTCCTGCGAAAATTCCTTTCAAAAACAGCCAATACTGCTCCATCAGGGATTTGTCATAACCCAATCGGATTCTGTTGGCGGCAATGACATCAGGTTTGCAGTTCTTGCCACAGGTCAACGCGGCCGGATCTGATGGCAACAATGCAAAAAGCATGTACGTAAAAAAAGAAACCGCTAAAAGTAAAACTAGGGCGAAGAAGACTCGCCGCACTATAAACATGAACATAAGACCCCTTTCACACTATGTCTTGCAGGAAGAACAACAACGACAACAACAAAGGGGGCACCGGCCGAAACCGATACCCCCTTCGTCAGGTTGTTTATTTACGATTTAACGTAGAGATCCCCGTAGTTGTATGCGCCGAATGGTGCCCACTGGTATGCGTTGCCTACCTTTGAACCCCAAATGGCCTGAACTTTCGTAAAGGTTCCGGGCAGAGCCCACAGACGATCAACAACGTACTGGTTTAGTTCCTGCCACATAACACCTTGCTTGACACGATCCAATTCCTTTTTGGCAGCATCAACCTTGGTCTGGAATTCTGCATAGTCAGGATCATCGGCATTACGAGTGAGATTGAATCCACCCGAGGTCGTGAACAATTCTGGGATAACAGTGGAAGCATTTGCCCAGTCAGGAGCCCAACCACCACGAGCGATGTCGTAGTTGGTTTCAGGGTTCATAACCGTTGGCCAGTAAACGCTTGGTTCTACCGGCTCATCTTTCAATTTGATTCCAACTTTTCCGAGCGAATCAATCCAGATTGCGACAGCCTTATCCCACACCGGAGTGGCAGGACGATAGAAGGAAAGCCCATCTTTCGCACGCGTTGCAACCTCTGGACACGCAGTCTCTGCTGCTGTCATTGCTGCTTGCGCAGCCTCAACATTTGCAGTTCCGTCCACATTCAAGCCGTCTGGCATTGTTGACTTCTTGTAGTCAAGTGCAAGTGCTGGCTTAATGAATCCGTCTGCGAAATCGCCTGTGTACGGTCCGCCACCGGCCTTACGAAGCGCTTCGCGATCGAGCGCCAGGTAAATGGCCTTACGAACTTCAACACAAGAAAGATTCTTCACATTGAGGTTTGTATAAGTAACGAATGGGTCGTACTCGTCAACGCGACGATCTTTGAAAGCATCATCGTCGAAAATTGTTGGCAAGTTTTCTGGTTGAATACCAGCTGATACAGCAAACTGATCATCTCCGGCATCCTTGATCATGCGCTCATCCATAACGGCTTCGTCAAGACCAAATTCATATACAAATGAATCAGGGTTGGCACTTCGCACTGGGTCTGAATCCTGGCTCCAATTTTCATTACGAACAAGAACCAAAGACTTACCAATTGTGTATGACTCAATTTTGTATGGTCCAGAAGATACGGGCTTGAGGTCGTACTTTTCACCAGTGTCTGCGGCTTTTGGTACTGGACTAAAGGCGAGCAATGTTGTGGTGTAGTTGAAGTCAGCAACAGGAACTTTCAAGTTGAAAGTAATCGTCTTACCGTCACAGGACACAGCCTTGTCGTAAGCAGCTTGCTGCTCTGCAGTTGCCTTGTACGGACCTGGATAGTCACCAGCATCGATGTAAGACGAGGCGTATGTTGGGCCGTCTGTAATTACGTCAGATGCCCATGTGCGAGACACGCCGTATGCAACATCTGCACAAGTGATTTCCGCACCATCTTCAAAAGTTCCGCCGTCACGCAATGTGAATGACCACACGGTGGCGTCGTCGTTGAACGTACCAGTGTCTGTAGCGAGGTCTGGAACGATTCCAGAACCTTCATCGCCTTGTGCGTACGCATACGACGTCAACGTACGATGCATAGTTGAGCCTGCAAAAGCGAGATCATCGCCCGTGTAGTTACGCTGCGGATCAAGGTGTGCAATCTGCTCACCATTGCTCAGAATGTGGATTGTTCCACCTTTTGTTGGCGTGCCGTCTTCGCTACCATCACCACTGCTGCCACCGCATGCTGCGGCAACCACTGAAGCGACGAGAGCAAAACCGACTGCGGCGATAATACGACGCTGTTTCATGAGTTTCTCCCCTTCATGTCCTGTGAATTCACAAGATGCAAAACATTACCCCAAAGTAAACAGAGGCTGAACAACACAACGCCCCATTAGCCCCGTTGGGGAACCTGCGAGGTCTTACAGCAGATTTTGGCGGTCAGTTTTTGGGTCAAGAGCGTCCCGAATGGCGTCTCCTACAAAGTTAAACGCCATAACCAGCACCACAAGAGCGACCCCAGGGATGAACAAATACGTTGGGTCGGCCCTGTAGTACCTGACAGAGTCACCCAACATGACCCCCCACGAAGCTGCTGGCTGCATGAGACCAAGACCTAAGAAAGACAGAGTGGATTCTGTCGCCACATAGCCCGGAAGGCTCAGCGACACAATCACGATAACTGGCGCCCAAAGATTAGGTAACAGCTGCTTAAAGATGATGTGGCGTGTCGTTGCGCCACTTGCCTTCGCAGCTTCTACAAATTCTCGTTCACGCAATGAAAGAGTTTGGCCACGCACAACACGAGCGACATAGACCCATCCGAACGTCGCGAGTACCAAAATGATGTAGGTCATGCGAGCAGGGTTGCCTTCGGGAACACCAAGTGATTCCAGACGCTGGGTAAATGGTCGGGTGAGAGCGATGATCAATAGGAATGAGGGAAAGGCCAGCGTCATGTCCATAAACCGACCGATTATTGAATCCGCCCAACCGCGTTTGTAACCGGCTGTCATACCAATGACTAATCCAATTGCAGTTGTCAAAAACGTCGCCAAGAAGCCCACCAATAACGAGGCTCGTGCGCCATATATAAGGCGCGCAAAAATATCTCTGCCAGTACCGGGTTCCACACCCAGCCAATGCTCAGTTGAAATACCTCCGAATGCACCTTTTGGCAATCCGTAATCGTTAAGCGCATCTCCATCGAGCGAATAGGGGCTAATACCAAGAACCGCACAAATCACCGGAGCAAATGCTGCAACGAACAGGTACACGACGATTACCCCAAGTGCGAAAAGTGCAAATTTGTCTCGAGACAATCTCGCCCACGCAAGTTCACGCGGCGACTTACTAACGATTGACTCAGTGGCGGGCATCACGGTGCCATCATCTCGGAGAGAGTCAATCGGTGGTGTCATTGGGCTTCTTCGTGCAAGCGATACTGAACGATTCGCGCAAACTCATCAGGGTCAAGACTCGCTCCCCCGACCAACACACCATCAATATCAGTTTGTCTCATTAACTCAGCGATGTTAGCTGCCTTCACAGACCCACCGTACTGAATACGAATGGCAGCAGCGGTCTCAGCACCAAACAAAACACCAACCTCTTGGCGTATTGCGTGACACACTTCCTGCGCATCGGTAGTTGTGGCCGTTTTACCCGTACCAATAGCCCATATTGGCTCGTATGCAACAACGATTGTCGCAACCTGTTCAGGAGTGAGCTTTGCAAGACCCGAGCGCAACTGTCCGAGCACTTTTTCAAGAGTCTTGTTCTCCTCACGCTCTGCCAAGGTCTCACCCACACACAGAATAGGAATCATCTTGTTTGCGACAACTGCTGACACCTTTTTTTGCACCATCTCATCGGTCTCAGCAAATAATTCACGTCGCTCGCTATGGCCACAAATTACATATTTGACACTCAATTTGGCCAAGAACGCTGGCGCAACTTCACCTGTAAACGCTCCTTTGTCTTCAAAATGACAATGCTGTGCGCCAAGCAGAAAGTTCAAGCTGTCGGCGTCAATCAAAGTCTGGACACTACGGATATCCGTAAATGGCGGATGCACGCTCACATCGACAGACGCAAAATCATCTTTCCCTACGAGGTAGGCCAACTTCTGTACACATTGAATTGCTTCAAAGTGATTCTGATTCATTTTCCAATTGCCGCTTATCAACGGCTTACGAGAATTATTTGACATTTGGAGCGCCTCTCAGTGCGGCCAAGCCAGGCAGATCGCCCAACTCGAGAAGTTCTAATGATGCACCACCACCGGTGGACACGTGGTCAATTTGATCATCTAGATCGAATGTTGCAAGTGCAGCGGCACTGTCTCCACCGCCCACAACAGTAAACGCTTTAGTAGCCGCCATCGCTTCGGCGACAGTGCGTGTACCAGCAGCAAAACGGGCGTCCTCAAACATCCCCATTGGCCCATTCCAAAAAACTGTACGCGCATCCATAATCACGTCAGTAAACGCACCTGCCGTACCAGGCCCAATATCCAGGCCTTTGGAACCGTCAGGCAGCCGAACTCCGTACGAAGCGAACTGACCATTGGCGTCGAGTCCATTTATGTCCTCTGGTAAATAAATTTGCTTCGAACCCTCGAGTAATTTTCTACATGTTGCAATTTGGTCAAGTTCACACAGTGAGTCACCGACTGGGTACCCCTTTGCTGCAAGGAATGTGAAACACATGCCTCCGCCAATCACAAGAGCATCGACGACTCGTAGTAGTGCTTCAATAACACCAATCTTGTCGCTGACCTTTGCGCCTCCAAGCACTGCAATAAAAGGTCGCTTCGGGGACTCGCGCAATGACCCAAGAATTTCAACTTCGCGTTCCAATAGTCGCCCAGCAGCTGACGGCAGAGACCGAGGCGGCCCAACAATCGATGCGTGTGAACGATGTGCGGCTCCGAAAGCGTCATTGACATACATATCAATTCCCTTCACGAGACTGGCAACAAACTCCGGAGAGTTGCCTTCTTCACCGGCGTTGAAACGCAAATTCTCCAACAGTTCGACATCAGGGGCCAGTTCGGCCAGGCGCTGGCGAATGGGCTCCATGGAATCTTTTGCATCCGGTTTTCCTTTGGGACGACCGAGATGGCTTGCGCAGACGACTTTTGCTCCCCTGCTCGTCAACCATTCAATAGTTGGTAATGCGGCACGAATACGAAAATCATCTGAGATCACACGTGCATCATCGGCTCCGTGCATCGGAACATTGAAATCAGTACGAACAAGAACACGCTTTCCAGCGACATCACCGAGGTCCTCTAATACGGGGACACGCGCCATATGCAACGCCTACTTAGCTACGTGCAAAACAAGATCAACAAGACGGTTTGAATAGCCCCACTCGTTGTCATACCAACCAAGAACCTTGACCAAGGATCCCATGCTCATTGTTAAATCGCTATCGAAGATACACGAGTGAGAGTTAGTCACAATGTCGCTTGACACGATAGGTGCATCGGTGTATTCCAGAATGCCATTTAGTGGTCCAGCTGCTGCAGCTTTGAAAGCAGCATTGATTTCGTCTACCGATGCAGGCTTCTTTAAGTTTGCGACAAAGTCTGTAATCGAGCCAGTAGGGACTGGTACACGCAACGAAGTTCCATCCAGTTTCCCTTTCATCGATTCGAGCACCAGGCTTGTGGCACGTGCAGCACCGGTGCTCGTGGGCACAATATTGATGGCAGCTCCGCGAGAACGACGAAGATCGCTATGAGGCCCGTCAACCAAGGATTGATCACCGGTGTACGCATGAATCGTGGTCATCAGACCATTCTCCACCCCAAAGGCGTCATCAAGAACTTTTACCATCGGGACAAAACAGTTGGTTGTGCAACTCGCATTTGAGATGACTGTATGGGTACCGCGCTTGAAATCATTGTGGTTCACGCCGTACACGATTGTGGCATCAGCGCCATTCGACGGAGCAGAGACAATAACTAGCGGCGCACCACCTTCAAGATGCATCGCAGCTTTGTCGCGTTCAGTGAAAATTCCAGTTGACTCAATGACAAGATCAACTCCTAAAGCACCCCACGGCAATGCCTTTGGGTCACGCTCTGTCAGAACCTTCAAAACTTTTCCGTCAACACTGATGCCACCTTCGACAGCTTCAATAGTGTTCGGGAGAACGCCGAGTACGGAATCGTATTTCAACAGGTGAGCCATTGTCGTAAGAGACCCAAGATCATTGACTGCCACAATCTCTATATCGGCACCGCGGGCTGTAATTGCCCGAAAGAAGTTGCGGCCGATACGACCAAATCCATTAATGCCAACGCGTACAGTCACAATATGGTCCTTTCATTAAGAAACGTGGGGCCCGCTCGAGGCGAACCGCCCCAATACCTTAGTTCGCCGCCCCCACACGGGGGGTGCCCACACAGGTTGAGATGGTTTTAGAGGGCGACATCGCGATGGGTGACGCGTAACTTGTAGCCCATACCCGCAATTCGTTCAGCAAGATCGCCCGCTACAGCAACGGACCGATGCCGTCCGCCAGTACATCCAATTCCAATAGTGAAATAACTTCTGCCCTCTTGCACGTACGCCGGCAATATCAACTCGAGGAGATTGTTCACCTTGTCTGAAAATTCAGTAGCAAGAGACGAAGCCAGCACGTAGTCCTTGACCAATTGGTCGAGGCCGCTAAGAGGACGCAAATTTTCATCCCAATGTGGATTCGGTAAAAAACGGACGTCCAAAATCATGTCAACGTCGATGGGTACTCCATGCTTGAAACCAAACGACATGACAGACACCTGAAGAGAGTCCATGATGTCCTCAATACCAAAAAGCGATAACAATTGACTTTTCAACTGGTGAACATTGAGACCAGTCGTATCAATGACAATGTCGGCAGCAGCTTTTACTTCTTCGATAGCGCCGCGCTCGCGCTCAATGACCTCTTCGAGTCCAAGCGTTCCATCACTTAGCGGATGCTTACGGCGGGTGGCTTCGTATCGTCGCACTAGTTCACGAGTAGTCGCTTCAAGAAAAACAATTCTGACTTTGTGACCTTCTGAGCGCAGAGTCTGTATCGCCCCAAGAATTCCCGCCTGCTGACGGGCGTTACCGACAACAAGACACAATTTATTGATTTCACCACCAGCTTCACCGGACAACTCAACGACCTTGTCGATCAATACGACAGGCAGATTGTCAACGACGAACCATCCCATGTCTTCCAGGCTGTCCGCAGCTTGGGAGCGTCCACCTCCTGAGAGTCCCGTTACAACGAGGATGTCAGTCATACGCGAAGGTTACAGGCTGAAAGTTATTGCTTGGTTGAACGTAGATACAACAAGCGAGGGACTGTATGGGCCAACGCATATTCAGGCGCTCTCGCTAGAAAGCCAGCGGGCGGAGAAGGCTCTACCATTCTCTCAAGGGTCATTCCGTTTGCAATCAGCGCATTGACATACCGACTAAGAGGCCGGTGTATGAAGCGGATGTACACATTCTTTTCAACTTCTTCAATAGATTCGGTTTCCACCAGATACGGGCCTATTCTCCAATATTGCTCGGGCGGGTCAATGATGTGGTCGTCGATCCAGCCACTTCCGGGTGTTTGCAGCAACGGATGATTGAGAAAGAAACTGAATTGACCCTGAGGCTTCAAGACGCGCGCGACTTCTGTCATTGCCTCATCCATCTGATCTATGTGCTCAAACACTAAACAAGCCACCACGGCGTCGAACGAGTTATCGGGAGCAGGAATACTCGTTGCACCACCGAGAAGATAACGCGGGCCGCCGCCACGCTCGATCGCGATGTCGATATGTAGTTGAGTTGGATCTACGCCGAGAACTTCAGACCCCTGCGCTGCCAATGCGCGTGCGATTTGGCCATCACCACAACCGAGGTCAAGCACTTGTGTACGACCTGCGAGTTCTTCAACAGCAAGCGGAATTATCTGCTCTACATATTCAGGGTCTGCACCATTTGTGAAGCCATCTATCCACCATTGTGCATGTTCGTCCCACAAACCATTGTCACTCATCTCTACACACTAGATGTCGGGATGAAAATGAGAGTAAATGGCATCGGCAACAGCAGAAGGCAACCATGACAAAAGTGCCAGATCTTCTCGAGATGCATTCTTCACAGCATTGACCCCTTTCATTTCTTTTACAAGACGTTTCGCTCGTACTTCACCGAGACCGACGATCCCATCGAGTTGAGAAGAGACCATTCTTTTTCCGCGAAGTTCCCTGTGGAAGGTATTGGCGAATCTGTGCGCTTCGTCTCGCACCCGCTGCAGCATGAAAAGAGCCTCGCTACCCCTGGGAATAATGATCGGCTCCTGACGACCAGGCACGAATACTTCTTCGAACTTCTTTGCAAGAGAAGCAACGGGTATCTCGTCTGTCAATCCCAATTCAGCGAGTACCTGAACGGCAACACCCAATTGCCCTTTGCCGCCGTCAACCAAAAGCAACTGGGGTGGGTACGAGAACTTCGACGGCTTGACTCCTTCTTCGGGCGTGGGTGCATTGCGAGCGTCAAGATACGCCTGAAGCCTGCGAGTTAACACTTCCTTCATTGCTGCATAATCGTCGTTCCCTATTACCTCTTTGACAGCAAATCGCCTGTACTCGCGTTTATTGGGTATCCCGTCTTCCAAAACCACCATGGAGCCCACATAGTCAGTTCCATGCAAATGAGCCATGTCATAGCACTCAATACGCAAAGGAGCTATCGGAAGGTGAAGCAATTGCTGCAATTCCGTCAATGCCTGACTTCGTGAATTGTGATCAGACGCTCGACGCAGGCGATGCCGGGCGAACTCTTCTCGCGCATTGATAGTGACGGTCTCATGTAATTCACGTTTATCGCCACGTTGTGGAACCCGAATTTGAACAGCGGAGCCGCGTAGATGTGTCAACCATTCGGTGTAGGTAGTGGCATCGTCAGGAAGAACAGGAACAAGCACGTGTGAAGGAATTCCTAACGCAGGTTCGTCGCCGTACATCTCTTCCAGAATTCGATCAACTAGACCGCCTGGCGATAAATCTTCCACCTTGTCCAAAATGAACCCTTTACGACCCACAACACGACCTTTGCGAACATAAAAAACCTGCACCGCAGCTTCTAGTTCATCGTCAACGAGGCCGATTACGTCAAGATCTTCGTCCCGCTCGCCGACCATCTGCTGTTTTTCGAGCGCACGCTCTACACCGCTGAGCCGGTCACGTATACGACCAGCTTTTTCGTATTCCATGTTCTTTGACGCTTCAAGCATCTCAGCCCGCAGTTGCATCACTACAGAATCTGTATCACCGTCAAGAAAAGCGCACAGTTGTTTTACATATTCCGCATACGCCGTATCAGATACTTCTCCGACACACGGTCCAGAACATTTCTCTATGTGAAACAACAAACAAGGTTTTCCTAATTTATTGTGAGTATTAAATTTTGATTGACTGCATGTTCGGACAGGAAAGGTGCGTAGCAGCAGATCTAAAGTGTCCCGAATTGCCCACGCATGTGGATACGGGCCGAAATATCGGGTTCCCTTCTTCCTGAGGCCGCGCATGACAACTGCCCGAGGCCATTCCTCATCGAGAGTCACGGCGAGAAACGGGTAGCTCTTGTCGTCACGTAAGCGAACATTAAAACGTGGGCGATGTTGCTTGATGAGCGAGTATTCAAGAATCAGCGCTTCTACTTCGTTGCGAACTTCAATCCATTCAAGAGAATGTGCTGCTGTCACCATTGCAGCTGTTCGCGGGTGCAATTGCGAGACATCTTGAAAATAGTTTGAAACTCGTGAACGCAGATTGGACGCTTTGCCGACATAAATAACGCGACCAAGTTCGTCTCGAAATTGATACGACCCTGGTGACGTAGGAACTGACCCAGTCGCTGGACGTTCAACCGGCATAGCTACTTCTTTGCAGCAGAAGTGCGTTTCACAGCAGTACTGGTTTTTTTCGCTGGCTTTGATGAAACTGCTTTTTTCGCCACAGGCTTCTTCCCTGTCGCCTTCTTGACTACCGGCTTCTTTTCGGTCTCCATCGGTATTGATTTCAGGCCCAGCATCGGCGCCAAATAGAAACCGGTATAACTACCCGGTGCAGCGGCGACCGCCTCAGGCGTACCTTCAGCTATCACGAGACCACCACCGCTTCCACCTTCGGGTCCAAGATCAATTAGCCAGTCGGCTGTCTTGATGACATCCAAGTTGTGTTCAATTACTAAAACAGTATTTCCTTGATCAACAAGTCGAGATAGCACGGTCAACAGCCGTCGAACATCTTCAAAATGTAAACCTGTTGTCGGCTCATCAAGAAGGTACATGGTGTGACCTGTTGAACGCTTCGCAAGTTCACCTGCCAGCTTTACCCGTTGTGCTTCACCACCTGACAAAGTGGGAGCCGATTGGCCGAGGCGCACGTACCCCAATCCGACATCTACCAAGGTTTGCATATGACGTGCGATTACCGGCTGGTTAGAGAAAAAATCCACAGCCTCAGATATCGGCATGTCCAGTATTTCTGCGATGTTTTTTCCCTTGAATTGAATCTCTAATGTGTCTCGGTTGTAGCGGGCACCCTTACATACTTCACAGGGCACGTAGACATCAGGAAGAAAGAACATCTCAATTTTAATCGTTCCATCACCAGAGCACGCGTCGCACCGTCCACCTTTAACATTGAAACTAAATCGTCCTGGCTGATACCCGCGAACTTTTGCCTCCGGCGACGCTGCGAACAACTTTCTGATGGAATCGAACACGCCTGTGTATGTAGCGGCATTCGAACGCGGAGTCCGGCCAATTGGTGATTGATCCATGTCAATTACTTTGTCAATGGCCTCGATACCTTCGACGGAACGATGCTTGCCAGGCGAATCTTTGCTCTTGTAGATCTTCTGCATCATCGACGGCAACAAGATGTCGCGAATCAATGTGCTCTTACCACTACCCGAAACACCAGTGACAGCTACGAAACATCCGAGTGGAATCGACACATCGATATTTTGCAAGTTGTGTTCGCGGGCCCCCCGAACCGTAATTTCATATCCGCTCGGTTCGCGTCTCTTCTTCGGCACAGCAATACTTGCCTTGCCTGTCAGATATTTGCCCGTGATGGAGTCAGTTGCAGAGCCAATGCCAGCGACAGGCCCGCTATAAACGACCCATCCGCCGTGCTCACCTGCCCCAGGGCCAATATCGACAATCCAATCGCTTTCTTTAATGGTCTCTTCGTCATGCTCAACAACCAATACGGTGTTTCCAAGGTCGCGCAGACGAATCAGAGTGTCGATAAGACGACGATTATCTCGTTGATGTAAGCCGATACTTGGTTCATCAAGCACGTACAAAGTGCCCACCAAACCAGAACCGATCTGACTCGCTAAACGAATTCGTTGCGCTTCCCCGCCTGCCAACGTGCCAGCTGGCCGCGACAGGGTGAGATAGTTCAGTCCGACATCCAAAAGAAACCCGAGGCGAGCATTGATTTCTTTCGTAATGCGCTCAGCAATGATCGAGTCTCGGTTATTCAATATCAATCCAGAAAGGAACGCTGAAGAATCCGCAATTGACATGTCACAAACATCAGCGATGTGTTTGTCGTTAATGGTGACAGCGAGAGTTGCCGGCCGAAGGCGAGCTCCATTGCAAGCCGGACAAGGTACCTGCCGCATATAGGTCTCGAATTGTTCACGCGTGTAGTCGCTTTCCGCTTCCACATGGCGACGCTTGATCCAAGGAATAACGCCCTCATACGAGGTACTGAACTGACGAACTTTGCCGAACCTGTTCTTGTACTTCACCAACATTGCTCCGTCTTTGCCGTGCAACACCAACTTCTGACTCTTTGCTGACAACTTCGAGAAGGGCTTGTCAAGATCAATGTCCTCTTGCTCTGCCAGAGACACCAACATGCGATGAAAATATTGTGTGTGAGCCGTACGCCACGGAGACAAAGCACCTTCTCGCAGTGACATTGACATATCAGGAATCACCAAATCAGGGTCTACTTCAAACTTTGTTCCAAGACCTTCGCAATTGTCACAAGCTCCGAAGGGCGAGTTGAAAGAGAAATTTCGCGGCGCGGGTGCGTCATAACTGGTTCCACATTTCGGGCAACCGACATGCTGGCTAAAAGTCAGAATCTCGCCTTCCTCGTCACCTTTGGCCACGAGTTCAACTGCTGCAACACCATCAGCAAGACGTAGTGCAGTTTCAAGCGAGTCCGTTAAACGACGCGTTATATCGTCGCGCAGAACCAGACGATCGACAATAATGTCAATTGAGTGGTTCTCATAGCGCGCCAATTTCTCCCCTGAAGCCAAGAACTCTGCGATGTCTCTTACTTCACCGTCAATGCGAGCACGTACATAGCCTTGGCCGGCCAATTCCGATAACAGCGTGTCGTATTCACCCTTGCGTCCCCGCACAATCGGTGCGAGAACTTGGAATCGGGTTCCCTCAGGAAGAGTCAATATGCGGTCAACAATTTGTTGTGGAGTCTGGCGCTCTAGACGAGTTCCGTCATTCGGGCAGTGCTGGATCCCAATGCGCGCATACAACAAACGCAGATAGTCGTAGATCTCTGTAATTGTGCCCACGGTAGAACGGGGGTTGCGACTAGCTGACTTCTGGTCGATGGAAATCGCAGGAGACAATCCCTCGATTAGGTCAACGTCTGGCTTGTCCATCTGACCCAAGAACTGGCGTGCGTACGCGGACAGACTTTCGACGTATCGACGCTGTCCCTCGGCGTAAATAGTGTCGAAAGCAAGAGAACTCTTGCCACTTCCTGACAGTCCCGTGAAAACGATGAGTTTGTCGCGCGGCAGTTCAATGCTGACGTTCTTAAGATTGTGCTCGCGGGCCCCGCGTACGACGATTTTGTCAGCCATATATCAAGGTTACCGAGCGCCTATCGTGCGTCACGAAGTTCGCGACGTAAATCATTTATTTCATCTCGCAGCCGAGCCGCATATTCAAATTTCAGGTCGGTAGCAGCCTCATGCATCTCTTCTTCCAAAGTCTGAATAAGTCGGCCTAGTTCCTGTTGAGGCAACGACTTCAAATCGTGCTTTACTTTGTCGCGCTCATGCTGGCGCCTTCCACCTTTTCCGGGCAAGGCCGAGTCCTCGCCAAAGCCATTAAGGAAGGACAGAATGTCTCCGACTGCCTTTCGAATTGTCTTTGGCTCGATTCCGTTTTCGAGGTTGTATGCAATCTGAGTCTCACGGCGACGTTTTGTTTCTCCAATAGCGCGTTCCATAGACGGTGTGATCTTGTCTGCGTACATCACTACTTGTCCTGACACATTTCGAGCAGCACGACCAATCATCTGGATAAGAGCCGTCTCGCTTCGAAGGAAGCCTTCTTTGTCGGCATCAAGGATGGCAACCAGGGATACTTCAGGAAGGTCTAGGCCTTCGCGCAACAAGTTGATACCAATCAAAACGTCGAATTCGCCGAGGCGCAGGGATCGAAGAATTTCAATGCGTTGCATTGTGTCGATATTGGAGTGCAGGTACCGCACTCTGAGCCCTTGTTCGAGCAGATAATCCGTAAGGTCTTCAGACATCTTCTTGGTCAACGTGGTGACAAGAATTCGGTCGCCAATCTCTATACGACCCCGCACCATCTCAATGAGGTCATCAATCTGACCCTTCGTGGGTCGAACTATTACCTCGGGGTCAACGAGCCCAGTCGGTCGAACAATTTGGTCTACCACGCGCTCACTGTGGTTTAACTCAAACGGTGCAGGAGTAGCGGACATAAAAATGCATTGGTTGATGCGTTCCATAGTCTCTTCAAATTGCAACGGACGGTTGTCACGCGCACTCGGCAGACGAAATCCGTGTTCAACTAAAGTGTTCTTTCGGCTTCTGTCGCCAGCGTACTGAGCATGTAGTTGTGGAATTGCCACGTGGCTCTCGTCAATGATGAGTAAATAGTCTTTCGGGAAGTAATCAAGCAACGTAAATGGAGGCTCGCCAGGCTGACGATCGTCAATATGCATCGAATAGTTCTCGATGCCATTGCAATACCCCATCTCTTGCATCATTTCTAAGTCGTAGCTTGTCCGCATACGCAACCGCTGCGCTTCTAACAATTTGCCTTGCGACTCAAACATTGCAAGTTGTTCTTGAAGCTCTTTTTCAATACCCAGCACTGCCCGGCGCATGCGCGCATCTCCGGTCACATAGTGCGTCGCAGGAAAGATAACAATCTCACTTGGCTCTGACAAGGTCTCTCCTGTCAACGGGTCAATCATTGTGATTCTGTCAATCGTGTCGCCAAACATCTCAATTCGAGCGACAGAAGATTCATAGGCTGCGTGAACTTCCACTGTGTCACCGCGCACACGAAAGTTTCCACGGCCAAGTGTCATATCGTTTCGCCCGTATTGCAGATCAACCAAGCGTCGCAGCATGCTTCGTTGGTCATAATCAACACCAACATGTAGTTCGAGAAGTTGTCCCCTATATTCCTCGGGGTCGCCCATTCCGTAAATACAGGAAACACTGGCAACGACAATTGTGTCTCGTCGAGTCAGCAATGCAGCGGTTGCCGAGTGGCGTAAACGATCAATTTCATCATTAATGGATGAGTCCTTTTCAATGAAAGTGTCGCTTGATGGAATGTACGCCTCAGGTTGGTAATAGTCGTAATAACTAACGAAGAACTCAACACGATTGTGGGGAAAGAACTCACGCATCTCTTGCGCCAACTGTGCAGCCAAACTTTTATTGGGTGCAAGAATCAAAGTTGGTCTTTGGGTAGCTTCAATTGTCCATGCGATAGTTGCAGATTTACCAGAGCCGGTAATTCCTAATAATGTTTGAAATCGATTCCCCGCGTTAAGGCCTTCAGTTAAACCAGCAATTGCCTTCGGCTGGTCTCCGGCTGGCTGGAAAGCAGAAACAACCTGAAAATCTGGCACAGAAACATCGTACTTCCCTCGAGTTACGACGCAGGTACACGATCTCCGGCGTCATCAGCAGCAGGAGGCAGTGCAAGTGCCCATTGCCACACGTCTTCCACTTGGTCGCTCAAAGTGGTCATGTCGCCCGAATTGTCAATCACCTTGTCCGCAATCGCTCGCCGTTCTTCGCGTGTCGCCTGTTTTGCAATGCGAGCACGTGCATCATCTTCTGCCATTGATCGAAATTCAACAAGACGCGACACAGCAAGTTCAACGGGTATATCGACAACAACAACTCCACATAAACCAGCGCGAGGATTTTCTGTAAGAAGCGGAATATCCAAGACGACAATGTTGTCGGTCGATCGCTGAGCCCTCATTCGGGCATCCATTTCCATTGCAATGGCTGGGTGAACAATTTTGTTCAGATCTTTCAAGGCTTCTGGGTCTGAAAAGGCAATTGCTGCAAGAGCAGCGCGGTCAAGCCCACCAGTTGCATCAATGATCGAGGCACCGAATTTCTCTGCAAGGACCGAAAGCAATGGAGCTCCCGGAGCCTGAAGTTCTCTAGCGATGGCATCGGCGTCAATGATGATTGCTCCGCGCGAAGCCAACAGGGCAGACACCGTCGATTTGCCAGACCCAATCCCGCCAGTTAGGCCAATCAGAATCATCGCGAGACCGAGGAAATTTCCTAGTCAGCCTCAGGAGCGGCTACAGCCTCTGGAATTGCTTCGGCCGATGCAACTGCACCTTCTTCGCCTGGCTGTCCATATTCCTTGTAATACTCAGCCCATGCAGCTTCACGCTCGGTGTCATCTCCACCGATCCAGTTGCCGTTCTCGTCGACTTCAAACTGACCTTGGTACTCGGCAGCAAGTTCGCCACCCTCGGCTGCTTGTTTGACTGAGATTGAAATACGACGACGAGCAAGGTCGAGGTCAATAATTTTGACCCACAACTCTTCACCAGGGGCTACAACTTGTTCGGCGGACTCAACGTGATGCGTTGAAAGTTCCGAAATGTGAACAAGTCCTTCAATTCCGTCTCCGACTTGTACGAATGCACCGAATGGAACGATTTTGGTGATGCGACCGTAGACAAGTTGGCCCACTTCATGACTTCCGGCAAATTCTTGCCATGGGTCTTGTTGTGTCGCCTTCAGCGACAAGCTGATGCGCTCACGGCTGAAATCAACTTCAAGAACTTGAACCGTGACTTCGTCACCAATGTTCACAACTTGCGAAGGATGCTCAACATGCTTCCACGAAAGTTCTGACACGTGGATAAGGCCGTCCATGCCACCAAGATCAACAAAGGCGCCGAATGCGACAACAGATGAAATTTTTCCGGTGCGAATCTCGCCTGGCTTCAGGTTCGTCAAGAAATCATCGCGAGTTTCTTTCTGATTCTCTTCGAGGAAGGCACGACGCGACAACACAACGTTGTTGCGATTGCGGTCGAGTTCGATGATCTTTGCATCGATTGGCTGGCCCATATAGGGAGCAAGATCGCGTACGCGACGAAGTTCTACGAGCGAAGCAGGAAGGAATCCGCGAAGTCCGATATCAACGATGAGTCCACCCTTGACAACTTCGATGACAACTCCATGAACGACGCCCTCTTCTTCCTTCTTCTTCTCAATATCGGCCCAAGCCTTTTCATATTGAGCACGCTTCTTTGAAAGAACGAGACGACCCTCTTTGTCTTCAAGCGTCAGGATGAGAGCTTCAATGCTTTCGCCAAGCTTCACAACATCGTGTGGGTTGACATCATTCTTAATCGCCAGTTCGCGAGTCGGGATAACGCCTTCGGTTTTGTATCCAACATCAAGCAACACGCCATCACGATCAATCTTGACAACTATTCCGGTAATGAGTTGTCCGTCTTTCAGTTCAACCATTGTGCCTTCAATGGCTTCGGCGAAACTTGGGATGTCACGTTCTGTGATTTGACGAGGTGTGTAATTATTTTCCGCGTCAAAGGTGCCCATGGCTGCGGAAGTGGTGTTGGTATCGGACAAGGAATTATTCTTTCGAAAGGGATAGGTAGAGGTATCGGTGAGCAAGCGTTAGCAAGCATCTTCCGATGAGGAAGACGAGCGAAACGCTATCACCAGATACTCGGAAGTCTCCAATGAGGGCGCCGCCTCACCGTACGAACCAGGATCAACGCTAAAGATGTGCCGAACGTTCATCTGGGCTTTTTCCAGCATTAGGCGCAACTCTCGGGGCGTGTAGCAACCAGTCCATAGGTCGGCTTCCAACACAGCGCCATCCTGGTTACGGACCTCCGTCTGTTCGTGAGCGACACCCAGGTCAGCATCGAACTGGGCAGCCTCGAAGTACTTAACTGCGAAATATGCGTTGAACGCAGACAGCGCAAGAACGCCCGTGGGTTTGAGAGCGCGCTCGATGCCGGCCAATACTTCAATGTCGTGGCCGCCAGCAGTCATCAGACCAAATGCCCCCTGACACAAACAGATCACTGCATCGAATTCCCTATCAAATGTCATGACGCGCGCATCCATACGTTCGAAAGATGTTCCCGTTATCGCGCTGGCAGTTGCCAGATTAACGAAAGTTTGACTGATATCAATTCCATGAACGATCATTCCCCTTCGCGCCAACTCATGTGAATGTCTTCCCGGGCCGCATCCAACGTCAAGAACTCGATCACCGGGCTGCAGATTCAACAAACGAACGATTGAATCGATCTCGTTCACTGTGCCCTTTGTAAATGAATATCGCAGGTACGCAGAACCCATATGGTCTGCTAGCGGCTCGAACCAATGCTCCCCGATCGCTTCATTTGGCATTTCGAAAGATCAACCCTTCGCAGCAGCCCATGTTGCGCCCCATGCAGCATGCACTTCAAACGGAACACTCAATTCAGCAGCACCACGCATCGTGTCAAGAACCAGTGGCCCGACAACTTCGCGCTCGCTCTCTACAACTTCCACAATGACTTCGTCATGCACCTGCAACACAATTCGCGACTGAAAATTTCCCTTTTCAAGCAGCGCGTCAATTCTCACCAGCGCAATTTTGAAAATATCAGCGGCAAGACCTTGAATCGCTGCGTTCATTGCCTGCCTCTCACCTGCTTGACGTACCCGGAAATTGTCGCTCAATAGTTCAGGTATCTGCCGACGCCGACCAAACAATGTTTCGGTGTAGCCAGTCTGACGTGCTGCATGAATTGCATCGTCCATGTATTGCTTCACATTCGGGAATGCAGCAAAGTAAGAGTTCAAGATTCCTGATGCTTCCTCGACCCCAATGGCTAGGCGTTGGCTCAACCCGTACGCCTCCATGCCGTAAGCCAAACCGTAGGAGACCATCTTCGCCTTTGACCGTTGATCATGGGTCACATCTTCTGCCCTCACACCAAAGACACGAGCAGCGGTTGCTTGATGGACATCTTGACCCGCAGCAAATGCGCCGACGAGACCTGGATCATTGGCAAGATGTGCAATGCAACGAAGTTCAATTTGGTTGTAGTCAGCGACCAACAATGAACTTCCCTCTTTAGCGACAAATGCCGTTCGAAAAACTCGTCCTTCATCTGTACGCACGGGAATATTGTGCAGGTTTGGTTTGTCACTACTGAGACGGCCTGTTCGCGCCACAGTCTGATTAAACGTTGCGTGAATACGACTATCAGCGGCGACTTCGCCTAAAAGACCTTCGCCATATGTGGAACGTAATTTCTCTACTTCTCGATAACGAAGAAGTGGGTCAATAAACTCTGGCCACTGGTCGCGAATCTTTTCCAACGTTGCGGCATCAGTGCTGAACCCGGTTTTTGTTTTCTTGCCGGGCGACAGACCATGCTCGGTATACAAGATCTCTCGCAACTGCGTCGGCGAGTTCAGATTAAAGGTTCGTCCTACTATGCCATGCAACGTTTGAGTGAGTTCTAGTGTTTCAGCAGTCAAACGATCACGAATACTTTCCAGTTCCTTTCGGTCAACTGCAATTCCAACATGTTCCATCTTCGCAAGAACACGGACCAACGGATTCTCTATGTCGGAGTACAAAGATTCATTTTGAATTGCTTCCAGTTGTTGTGTAATTACTAATTCAATTAGCGATGTAAAAAATGCTTCTTCAGCACACGCTCTGACGGAATCGTCGGTGCCGCCGAAATCAAACTGACCGTCAGACTCTGACGAAGTTGTTGGCTCACGTCCTAAAACATCCATTGATACTGCGGCTAACGAATAGCTCGACCGTGACGGGTTGACCAAATACGACGCAATTGCCGTATCAAGAGATAAGTAGAGAAGATCAATGGAATCATCTAACAATGCACGCATCACCG
>Ga0209550_10000436_pt1 | contig 38779 bp, 29 predicted proteins | sample LauGreSuBDMM15SN_2_FD_187567 | JGI IMG/M metagenome (GOLD analysis project Ga0209550, IMG submission 187567) | Freshwater lake microbial communities from Lake Michigan, USA - Su13.BD.MM15.SN (SPAdes) (version 5) | ecosystem: Environmental > Aquatic > Freshwater > Lake | place: Lake Michigan...
ACCTATCACTGGCCGTGGATGATGTGACCGCGGCCTTCCAGCTGGCCGATCTGTCCGGCGACGCCGATCTGGCGCATTTTGTTAACGTGGCTGACGCGGCGCAGGTAAATGCTTCCGCCGACCGCGCCGCGACCGCGCCTCAAAACTAACTTTTTCACCGCAGTCTGATTGCAGCCGCGCATTTCAGCGCCTATCGTGCTTGCACAAAGCATGAGGCCCGCATGACACACAATCCGATCCGTCCGTGGCGCAACATTGACCGCCGTGTCAGCCGCCAAATTCGGGTGGGCCGTGTTCTGGTCGGCGGTGATGCCCCGATCTCGGTGCAGACCATGACAAACACAATCACCTCTGATGTGAAAGCCACGCTCGAGCAGGTTCAACGCTGTGCCGTAGCCGGCGCCGACATCGTGCGCATCTCGACCCCGGATGAAGATGCCACCCGTGCCTTAAAGGCCATCGTGGCCGAAAGCCCTGTGCCCATCGTGGCCGACATTCATTTCCACTACAAACGCGCCATTGAAGCCGCCATTGCCGGCGCAGCCTGCCTGCGCATCAACCCCGGCAATATCGGCGATGCCAAGCGCGTGGCCGAAGTGGTGAAAGCCGCCAAGGATTACGGCTGTTCCATCCGCATCGGGGTGAATGCAGGGTCTTTGGAAAAGCATCTGTTGGATAAATATGGCGAGCCTTGCCCCGATGCCATGGTTGAAAGCGGGATGGATCACATCAAGCTGTTGCAAGACAACGACTTTCACGAATTCAAGATCTCGGTCAAAGCCTCGGATGTCTTCATGGCGGCGGCGGCTTATCAGCAATTGGCCTCGGTCACCGATGCGCCCATCCATCTGGGCATCACGGAAGCGGGGGGGCTGACCTCTGGCACGGTGAAATCGGCCATTGGTCTGGGCAACCTGCTTTGGTCGGGCATTGGGGACACGATCCGCGTCAGCCTATCGGCCGATCCGGTGGAAGAGGTAAAGGTCGGCTTTGAAATCCTCAAAAGCCTTGGTCTGCGCCACCGTGGTGTGACGATCATCTCTTGCCCATCCTGTGCGCGGCAGGGGTTTGACGTGATCAAAACCGTCTCGGCGCTGGAAGATCGCTTGGCCCATATCACCACCTCGCTGAGTCTCTCGATCATCGGTTGCGTGGTGAACGGCCCCGGAGAGGCGCTGATGACCGACATCGGCTTCACCGGCGGCGGGGCGGGCAAGGGCATGGTTTATCTTGCGGGCAAGCAAGACCATACGATGGGCAATGAGAAGATGGTCGATCACATTGTGGAATTGGTCGAACAGAAGGCCGCTGAAATCGAAGCGGCCAAGGCCGACTGACGGCAGCTTTTTTCGCCGAAGACTGAGACGCGCCTCGGGGCTTTTCCCTTTTCGTTCGGCCCACAGCACCCTCGGGCCTCAGCCGGCGCGTTCCTGATCGACGATTTTTTGCATATCCGCTTCCGGCAGATAGCCGCGCAGCAAGGTGCCGTTGATCACAAAGGTCGGTGTGCCTGTGATCTTCAACGCACCCGCCAGATCGTGGTTCGCTTGGATCACGGCCATCACCTCGGCACTTTCCATCATGGCTGCCACGTCGGCCCCGTCATAGCCCAAGTCTGCGGCCAAACGCCCCAAAGTTTCAGCATCAGGCGATCCGCGCAGATCGATCAGCGCGTCATGCGCCGCCTTATAGGCATCATCGCCGTGCAGCATCCGCATTGCGATGGCGAATTTGGACGAGATCAGCGAATCGTCGCCCAAGATCGGAAATTCTTTGACAACAAAGCGAATGTCGCCATCGGCCCTAATCAAATCTTCGACTTCGGCATAGGCTTTGCGGCAATAGCCGCAGCGATAGTCCATGAACTCGACGATGGTGACCGACCCGTCTGGATTGCCGCCGACCCAACTGGCCGGATCCTTGAAAATAGCCGCAGAATTGGTTTGCAGCATAGCAACTTCAGCTTGTTGGTTTGTCTGCGCCTCGCGGTCTTGCAGAACCTGCATCACCTCCACGATCACCTCGGGATTATCCAACAGATATTGCCGCACTTCGGCGTGAAAGGCCTCTTTTTCGGCGGGCGTCATCTCGCCCAAGCCTCCGGCAAGGGTGGCAAAGGGCATCAGGCAAAGCGACAGGGCGAGGGCGAAGCGGCGCATGGGAAGCCTTTGATCAGTGCAGCACAAAGCAGATTGCCGCAGGGGGATGGACGCTTAGGATGCGGCAGGACCCGTCCAAGCGCAATCCCCGTTGGGCCCCGCAATAGGCGGGATTGCACCGGCTTTTGCGCGCAGTCAGGGCAAGTTTTTTGACCTATGGTGCTGCTTGCCTGTATAGAGGCGCTTCATACAGGGGTGCGCTGTGCTGCGTTTTATTCTGTCGTTCTTCGGGGCCATCTTTTCAACCGTCACGCTGGGGTTGTTGTTTGCGGCCCTGACGGTGGGCGGCATTTTTTCAATCTATGGCCGCGATCTGCCCAGCCATGAAAGCTTGGCCCAATATGCCCCGCCGACGATCAGCCGGATCTATTCGGCTGAGGGCAAGTTGATGGACGAATTTGCGACCGAGCGCCGCCTGTTTGTGCCGGTTGGCGACATTCCTGTCCTGGTCAAAGACGCGTTCATCTCAGCCGAGGATAAGCACTTTTACACCCATGTGGGCTATGACGTGCAAGGCATGATGGCCGCCGCCTACGAGGCCATCAAGACACGCGGCCAAGTCAAACGCGGTGCGTCCACCATCACCCAGCAGGTCACCAAGAACTTCCTGCTGTCAGGCGACAAGACCGTGGCACGCAAGATTAAGGAAATCATTCTGGCGACACGGCTGGAACAGACCCTGTCCAAGGACCGCATTCTGGAACTGTATCTCAACGAGATTTTCTTGGGCCAAAACTCTTACGGTGTGGCCGCCGCTGCCCAAACCTATTTCAACAAAACGCTTGAGGAACTTACCCCCGCCGAAGCCGCAACCCTTGCCTCTTTCCCCAAAGCCCCGTCCGAATTTCACCCCGTGCGCGCCAAGGAGCGTTTGCTGGAACGGCGCAATTATGTGCTGAGTGAAATGGTGCAGAACGGCTACCTTGACGCCGCCTTGGGCCAATCTGCCACGGACGAGCCTTTGCGCACGGTGCAGGGCGGCGATATCCCCACCTTCCGCACTGATATGCCGCCGCGCGATTACTTTACCGATGAAATCCGCCGCCAATTGTCAGGCACCTTTGGCGAGAACGAGTTCTTTTCTGGCGGTCTGTCGATCCGCGCCACTGAAGACCCGCAGTTGCAGAAAATCGCCGCCAAAGCCCTGCGCGAGGGGCTTGAAAAATACGACCGCGATCAGGGCGTTTGGCGCGGCACGGGCAAGACCTTGCCGCCAGATCAGGTGACGCCCGACGCATGGCGCGTGGCTTTATCGGATGTGGCGGGCCTGCCACGCGATGTCGAAGGCTGGCGCGCCGCAGTGGTGCTGTCGGTGGCCGAGGCGCGTGCGACTGTCGGCATCGAAGGCGAAGAGACCCCCGCTGAAATCCCCGCCAAGGATGTCACCTGGGCCAAGAAGCGCTTGGCTGATGGCACTTTGGGCCGCAAGGCCAAGGTGCCTGCCGATTTGGTTGCCGTGGGCGATGTAGTCATGGTGCGCGCCCTGCTGGCCGACGATGGCAGCTTTGACCACTGGTCCTTGCGCCAAGTGCCCGAGGTGCAGGGCGGCTTTATGGCGATGGATGTGAACACGGGCCGCGTTATGGCGATGCAGGGCGGCTTTTCCTATCAGGATTCGGTCTTTAATCGCGCCACCCAAGCGGCGCGACAACCGGGTTCCTCGTTCAAACCCTTCGTCTATGCCGCAGCGCTGGATTCGCGCTTTACCCCGGCCACGATGGTGGTTGATGCCCCCATTATGGTGAACACGCCGCAGGGTCTGTGGACGCCCAAAAACAGCCATGACAAGTTCTTTGGCCCCGCCCCCCTGCGCACGGGGATCGAGCAAAGCCGCAACCTGATGACGATCCGCATCGCCAAAGAAGTGGGGATGGACACGATCGCAGGCTATGCCGAACGCTTTGGGGTTTATGACCAGATGCAACCCTTGCTCGCCAATTCCTTGGGCGCGCAGGAAAGCACTTTGTTCAAAATGGTGGCGTCTTACGCCATGTTTGCCAATGGGGGAGAGCGGGTCGAACCCACCTTGGTTGACCGCGTGCAAGACCGCTATGGTGCAACGATTTATCGCCACGATGCGCGCACCTGTGTCGACTGTGGCATGGACAACCTGCCGCAGGGCGCGGGACTGACCATCACCACCAACCGCGAGCGCGTGATGAACGCCATAACCGCCTATCAGCTGACCTCGATGATGGAAGGCGTGATCCAGCGTGGCACGGCAACCAATGTGCAATTGCCCGTTCCCGTGGCCGGCAAAACGGGCACGACAAACGAGGCAAAGGATGTCTGGTTCATCGGCTTCACCTCGAACGTCGTGGCGGGGTGCTACATGGGCTATGACAACCCGCGCGGCCTTGGGCCCAAGGCCTTTGGCGGCACGCTGTGCGTTCCGGTGTTTCAGGCCTTTATGGAAGAGGCGGTGAAACGCTATGGCGGAACCGCGTTCAAACTGCCGCCAGGCGGGCATTTCGTGAACATCGATCGTTACACCGGCGAACAACTGCCTGATGACGCCACAGGCCCCAATGTGCAGGCCGAATATTTCCGCGATGGCGAAGAATTGGTCTTTGGCGCAGGGGCCACGGTGGATGGCGGCTTTGCCATGGGCCAAGACCTGCCAGTGTTTGCCCCCGGCGAGACGTCAGAGTTGGCGCAGCAAGACCTGGCTGACCCCGCAGCAGAACCCCCGGCGCCTGCCACGCCCGCACCCCCCGCCGATGGGACCGAGGAAAAGGCCAAGTTCGGCAGCGTCAGTTCCGGCGGGCTTTATTAACCGCGCAAGCGAAAGGCCATGACGCCGCTTGCCCCGCCCGCCGTCTATCGCTAAATCCGGCGCTAAATCCGGCGCAACGCCGTAACCCAAAAGGTCCTTCATGCGCTCTGAAACCCAAAATCATGTCGATGCGATCAAAAAATCGCTGACGCTCTTGGGGCAACGGATGGATATTGAAACCGCCCCGCATCGGCTGGAAGAGTTCAACGCGCTGATCGAAAACCCCGATCTGTGGAACGACCCCGCCAAGGCGCAAAAGCTGATGCGCGAGCGGCAAGGGTTGATCGAGGCGCAATCTACCTATGATCTTATCTCCTCTGGCCTGCGCGACAATGTCGAGTTGATCGAGATGGGCGAGGCAGAAGCCGATGCCGAGATTGTCGCCGAAGCGGAAGCGGCCCTTAAATCCCTCAGCGAACTTGCCGCCCAAAAAGAGCTTGAGGCGCTGTTGGACGGCGAAGCCGATGGCAACGACACGTTCCTAGAGATCAACGCAGGCGCTGGCGGCACAGAAAGTTGCGACTGGGCCTCGATCTTGTCGCGGATGTATGTGCGTTGGGCCGAGAAAAAAGGCTACACCGTTGAGATGCAGTCTGAAACGGCTGGGGAAGAGGCGGGGATACGTTCGGTCGGCTATAAGATCAGCGGCAAGAACGCTTACGGCTGGCTGAAATCGGAAGCAGGCGTGCACCGTTTGGTGCGTATCAGCCCGTTTGATTCGGCAGCGCGGCGGCACACGTCCTTTAGCTCGGTCTGGGTCTATCCGGTGGTGGACGACAATATCGAGATTGATGTGCAGGATAAAGACATCCGCATTGATACCTACCGCTCGTCGGGCGCGGGCGGACAGCACGTCAACAAGACGGACTCGGCCGTGCGGATCACCCACTTTCCCAGCGGCATCGTTGTGACCTCGTCACTGAAATCGCAACACCAGAACCGCGACATCGCCATGCAAGCGCTGAAATCGCGCCTGTATCAGCAGGAATTGGATAAGCGCAACGCCGCCATCCTTGAAGCGCATGAAAGCAAGGGCGAGGCGGGCTGGGGCAACCAGATTCGCTCTTACGTTTTGCAGCCCTATCAGATGGTCAAAGACCTGCGCACGGGCGTGGAAACCAGCGACACCCAAGGCGTGCTGGATGGCGATTTGGACAAGTTCATGGCCGCGACCTTGGCCAAGGATGTGTCGGGCAAAAGCCGCGCTGATGCGATGGGCGAAGACTAAGCCCGCCGGATCAGGCCGAATGCCGATACCGCCGCTGCGGCCAAGGCCAGCACCCCACAGGTGGCGGCAATATGCGCAAAGGCCAGACTGCTGGCCGCGGTATGCGCTGCAGACGCTTGGGCCAGCCCAAAGCCCGGCATATCGGCGCTGACAGGCCCATAAGACCACAGCGCTATCCGCCCCATCAGCGCCACGGCAATCAACCCCGCCGCCCGTGCCGTGGCATTGTTGATGCCAGAGGCCGCCCCTTGGTCACTCTCTGGGGCTGCGGCCATCACGCAAGCGGTCAGCGGCCCGACCACCAAAGCCAGACCAAGCCCCGTCAGCAGGCAAAACGGCGCTGTCAGATGCCAGAAATCTTGGGCAGGGGCAAAGTGGGCGATCAGCCCATAGCCCAAGGCCACCATCAGGCTGCCAAGCGTCAAGGGCCAGCCAAAGCCAATTCTTTCGGCCAAGCGCCCCGCGCGGCCTGAGAGAAGGGCAATGCAGATTGAAATCGGCAAGAACGCCGCCGTCACCCCCAAGGGCGTGATGTGCCAAACGGAAATCGCGGTCATTGGCAAATAGAAACTCACCCCGTTCAGTCCGATATAAAGCAGCAGCGTCGCCAAGTTGACCGCGCTGAATTGGCGGTTGGCAAACAGGTCTAGCCTGATCATTGGGGCTTTCAGGCGGGATTCGACCCACAGAAAGGCCACTGCGGCAGCTATCGCCAGACCCCCTGCGGGCAGGGCCAAAGCTTCGCCCTCGGTCAAGGCGACGGCCATGGCGCCCAAACACAGGGTTGCCAGCACGGCGCCCCAGATATCCACCTTTGTGCCCGGTCGGCCCTGATCGGGAATGGCATGGCGCGCCAAAAGCCACAGCGCGCCTGCGCCAAGGGGCAGGTTCATGGCAAAGATCACCCGCCACACGCCCTCTCCGCCCAAGGTCAGCACCAAGCCGCCCAAGATCGGCCCCGCTGCCGTGGTGGCGGTAGAGGCCGCAGCCCAAAGCCCCAGCGCGCGGCCCCGATCGGCGCGGTCATAAGCACGTGAGACAAGGGTCATCGACCCCGGCACCATAAAGGCCGCTCCCACCCCTTGCAGCACCCGTGCGGCAATCATCAATGGCATCGAGGGCGCTATGGCACACAGCAGTGACGCCGCCATAAAGGCTACAATCCCGCCTTGAAACACCCTGACCACGCCAAAGCGGTCAGACATGGCCCCGCCCACCAGCACCAACGCCGTGACCGCCAGCAAATACCCCGCCTGCACCCATTGCGCCGTGGCAAGCGTGCCGCCCAGACTGGCGCGAATGGCGGGCAAGGCTATGGCCGTCACAGACGAATCAATAAACCCCATGGCCGAAGCCATCACAGCGGCCGCCAACAAATAGACGGGTTTGCCACGCGAAAGAGAAGGGGGGGATGTCATAAGGCCAAGGTGGCCCGTCACAGTCCAAGCGTCTAGACGTTTCGCGACCTTGCCGTGGCGACTTTTGCTGTCGCACCTTTTGCTGCGGTGGGCACCGGTTTTCCGATGCCCAGCCCAGACCTATCTTTAGGCGCTTTCGCCGTCTGCATCCGCACCCGGTGCGGGCAGGGCCGTGCGGCCTGCCGACAGCGGGTCATCCTGCCGCTGCACCGAGCCTTCAAAATGCGCGCCGGATTCGATGGCGATGGTTTTGTGGATGATATCCCCCTCGACCCGCGCGGTCGACGTGAGGCGCACTTTCAACCCGCGCACCCGCCCGATGACGCGCCCATTGACGACAATGTCATCGGCCACAATCTCGCCCCGAATGGTGGCGGTTTCCCCCACAATCATCATATGGGCGCGGATATCGCCTTCCACCGTGCCTTCGACCTGAATGTCGCCGGCGGTTTTCAGGTTGCCCACAACCGTCAGATCAGACGACAGGATGGACGTGCCGGCTTTGCCCTTGGGAGCAACAGGCGTGTAGTCCATTGACGATTTGATCAGCGGCGTTTCAGGCGCTTTGGTCTTTTCAGTGTCGGCCAGCTTGGTGCCGGTTTCGTTGATGCGGCTTTTAGAAAACATCTCTCGCTGCCTTTATAAAGGTCATCGGGTTCACGGGCTTTCCGCTTAAGCGAACCTCGTAGTGAAGGTGTGTGCCAGTAGATCGGCCTGAATTGCCCATATCACCGATTTTTTCGCCACGCGATATCTTTTGACCAACCTTGACGTCAATCTGCGATAAGTGGCCGTAGCGGGTTTCGATGCCAAAGATATGGCGGATCTTGATCAGTCGGCCATAGCCCCCTTCCCAACCGGCATAGGTCACCGTGCCGTCGGCTGTTGCAAAAATCGACGTGCCGTAATCGCCCGCCAAATCTTGCCCCTCGTGCATGCGGGCCGATCCGTTGATTGGGTCGTTGCGCCCGCCAAAATCTGAGGTCAGGCGAAAACGCGATTGCAAGGGCACGCCCAAGGGCACCTTAAAGGCCGCGATACGGTAGAGGTTCAGCGTGTCCAGGTCTTGCAAGATGGCGTTGATGCGCGGCTCATCAGGGCTGTTGGACAGGCCCATGGACGAGAACGAGATGGGCGCAAGCGGGCCCCCTTGGCCCGAATAGCCCGATCTGACTGTGGCAATCAGATCATCGGGGTTTAGGCCTACCGAGGTGAACATTTTGTTCAAGGGCTCGACCGAGATGGTCAGCGCGTCTTCCAGCTTGCCAAAGATGATGGCGTTGCGCGATTCCAGCTGTTGCTTTTGCAAAGCCACGGCGGCGGTCTTGGCCTCTTCGGCCGTCACACGGGCGGATTCTGCATCGCGGTCTTTGGCGGTTTCGGTTAGGGCATTGGCCATCAGGGCCAAGGTCGTCGCAACATCCTGCGCCCTTTCCGCTTCGGTCGGGGCGGCGCCTGCCTGCTCGGTGCGCGCGGCCTTAGCCTCGGCGATCATGGCGCGGGCCTCATCACGCTCATGGATGGTGCGGCGCAGGGTGGATTGGATCACGTCAATCCCCGTCTCCAGCTCGCGCAAGCGGGTTTCAGAGACCAAAAGCCGCTCTTGCATCGCCGAGACTTGGCTAAGCGCCAGATTGAACCGCTCTTGCGCGCCAGCGGCCTCGGCCACGCGCAGGTCGCGGTCGGTCGACAGATCGTTGAGGCGCTGTTCAAACAGGCCGGTTTGGCGCTGGATCTGGTCGCGCGATGAACCTGCATTGATGAAATCCATCAGCAAAATGGCCGAAGCCAGCAAGAACCATCCCACCGCCAGCCCGCCCACGGCTAGGCTGATGGCTTGGGTCAGCGGGCGCAGACGCACAAAACGGGTGGTGGCATCTGATTTCAGAAACAGGCGTTGTTCGGGCAGCCACGGCTCTAAAGCGGTTTCGATCCGGTGGGACAACCTAAGAAGCATGGCATGGCTCCGTTCTGGAACAGGGGCGAAAGCGCAGCCCAGAACGGGCACCTGTCTTGAGTAGACAGCGCGCCCCAGTCCTTCAACCGCTTTGACGCCGTTGCCCCCAGCCTTTGCGGGAATCCGCCGTCAAGCGGCAAAGGGGTCATCAGCGGCGGCGTCCACATCTTGGGTCAGGGGCCAATAAAAATCGGGGGGCAATCCCGCTTCGGCGCGTTTTTCTTCGTTGAAGGGCGGCTTCAACAACCCGTGGAAATAGCGCCGGACAAGGGCGTGAAAGGCCTCTTTGGGGTCAAGCCCATCGCGCCCACAAAGCCAGTTGAACCATTTCGATCCATAGGCCACATGGGCCACTTCTTCGGCGTAAATCACCTGCAAGGCTGCGAGGGCCTGCGCATTGCCAGCCTTTTCAAACAGCGCGATCATCCCCGGCGTCACATCCAAGCCCCGCGCCTCCAGCACCATGGGCACCACGGCCAAGCGGCCCATAAAATCCTCAGCCGTATCCTCGGCCGCGCGCCACATTCCAGCATGGGCGGGCATGGCGCCATAAAAAGAGTCCATACTTTCAAGGCAGTCGCAGAGCAGGTTAAAGTGCTTGGCTTCGTCATCAGCGGCTTTGACCCAGTCGTCGAAATAGCCAAGCGGCATGGGCACATGGGCAAAGCGGGCGATGATATCCCAATGCAGATCGACGGCGTTCAGCTCGATATGCGCAATGGCATGCAGCATGGCGATGCGGCCCAAGGCACTGGTGGGTCTGCGGCGTGGCACGTCGCGGGGCGACAGCAGATCAGGCTTTTCGGGCCGTGCGGGTTGCAGGGGCGGTTGGGCGTGGCCGATCGCTAAGGGTTGGCCTGCCGCGCGGGCCGCAAACCATGTGGCTGCGTGTTTGCGCCCAAGGGCGGTCTTGGCGCGGCCATCGGCGGTGGTCAGCACCTCGACGGCCATCTGCGACAGCGTTTGGGACATCGGTTCTCTTTCTGGGCACCCTTAGCCCTTCAGGTGGGCCAAAACCTCGGCCGCATGGCCTTTGACCTTATCGACCTTCCAGATATGCGCGATTTTGCCCGCGCCGTCGATCAAGAAGGTGGATCGCAGCACCCCCTGCACCAGTTTGCCAAAGAACAGCTTTTCGCCAAAAGCCCCCCAGCTTTCCATCATCTGGGTGTCTTTGGCCGACAGAAGCGGCATTTTGATGCCCATTTTGGCGATAAACTTATCATGCTTGGCCACGCTGTCTTTCGACAGGCCCAAAACCGCAACCCCCAAGGCTGCAAATTCGGGCAGAAGGGCGTTGAAATCCATCACCTGATTGGTGCAAGAGGGCGTGCCATCTGCGCCATAGGCGAACAGCACCACAGGCTTAGGGCGCAGGCTAGACAGGGTCACAAGCGCGCCACCGTCACGGGGCAGGGTGAAATCTGGGGCCATTTGGCCGAGGGCGATGTCAGACGTCATGGGCGGCTCCTTGCCTTTTGGGGTATCATGTCTTGGGCATCTAGTTGCCTTTCGGCAAAGATAAAGGCAACGGCTGTGCAAGGGTTAGATGAGGCAGGCATGACAAGCGCAGGGCAGGGCGATGGGGCGGGGCAAGAACCCCTAGCCCCCGTGACAGACCCGGCTCAGGCCGTGCCTGCGCCCCGCAAACGCTTTTCCCTGCGCAAACGCCCCAAACCCCCACGCCGTCATGGCAGCGGGCTTTTGGGGCGGTTGATTTTTCTGGCGGTGGTCTTTGGCCTTGCCGCGCTGACCTTGCAGCTTTTGGGCCGCACCTTGCCCATGCCCGTCTGGGTCGTGGCCGAGGTCGAGGCGCGGCTGAACCGCAGTTTGGCCGATGGATTGCCCGGCAGCGCCCTGTCTTTGGGTGGGATCGAGTTGACGGTGGGCGAGGATTGGGTGCCGCATATTGTGCTGGACGATCTGCGCTTGTTGCAAGCGGGGGGCCAAACACTTTTGGCCTTGCCCGAAACCTTTTTGAACCTTGATCCTTCTGGCATTCCCCAAGGCCAGTTGCGCGCGAAAAGCCTGCGGATCGTGGGGGCGCATATTGACCTGCGCCGCGATGGCCAAGGCAATCTTCTTATGGCCTTGGGCAGCGGTGAAGGGCCACAGATTGACAACCTCGCCACGGTCTTTGCCAGCCTTGACCGCGCCTTTGCGCTGCCCGTTTTGGCGCACCTGACCCAAGTGCAGATCGAAGGCTTAAGCCTGACCCTGACCGACCAGCGCACAGGCCGCATTTGGCAAGTGGGCGACGGGCGTGTGACGCTTGACAACCGCGAGGCCGAGATTGCCGCCCAAATGAGCCTATCTTTGGTCGCAGGCGGCACGGCCCCCGCCCGCGCTTTGCTCACCGCGGTGGCCGCCAAAGGGGCGGGATCAGCCCGTGTTTCGGTGCAGGTCGAAAATATTGCGGCCAAGGATTTGGCGGCGCAAACGCCCGTTCTTGGATGGCTTGGCGTGCTGGATGCCCCGATTTCGGGGCGGCTTGCGGCAACGCTGGATCGTCAGGGTGTCTCGGCGGTTGAGGGGCGGTTGGATTTTGGTGCAGGCGCCTTGCAGCCCGCCCCCAACGCCACGCCGATAGCCTTTGATCGCGCCAGCCTTGGGCTGGGCTATGACCCATCGGCGGGTCGCATTGTGCTGAGTGATCTGTCGGTGCAAAGCCGGACCCTGCGGGTGGCTGCCAAGGGCCAAGTTTATCTGGTGGATGCGGCGGGCCAAAAGATCACTGGCGCGCTGTCGGGTCGCATTCCTGCGGCTTTCTTGGGCCAAATTCAGATTTCTGACCTGTCGGTTGACCCGGCGGGATTGTTTGCAGCCCCTGTCACCTTTCACCAAGGGGCGGTTGATGTGCGGCTGAAGCTGGACCCTTTCACGCTGGACATCGGGCAGCTGTCCTTATCCGAAGGGGGCGAGCATCTGGGCCTGTCGGGGCAGATCAGCGCCGATCCTGCCGGATGGCGCGTGGCGCTGGACTTGACGCTGAACCAAATCTCGCGCGACAGGCTTTTGGCGCTGTGGCCGCTGCGTTTGGTGACGGGCACACGCAACTGGGTGGAAAGCAACATCCGCAATGCCGACCTGTCGGGCCTGCGCGCCAGCGTGCGCTTGGCCCCGGGGGCGGACGCCAAGACCGAACTGGCCTATGGCTTCTCGCAGGCCGAATTGCGCATCATGCCCAAAATGCCGCCTGTGACAGGGGCGGATGGCTATGCCACCATTCAGGGCAAGACCTATACGATTGTCTTGTCAAAGGGCAGCATCACCCCGCCTGAGGGGGGCGTGTTGGATGTGGCGGGCACGGTCTTTGCCGTGCCGGACATCACGCGGAAACCTGCGGTCGCCAATATCGACCTGCATATGGCGGGGGCGCTGACCGCTGTTTTGTCGCTGATGGATCAGCCTCCCTTCAATTATCTGCAAAAGGCAGGACAGCCGGTGGATTTGGGGCAGGGCCAAGCCAGTCTTTCGGCCCAGATCAGCTTTCCCATGAAGGGGCGGGTCATGCCTTGGGACGTCAGCTTTGAGATTGCAGCCAAGGTGACAGATTTTGCCTCTGATGTTTTGATCAAGGGGCATCATCTCACCTCTCCGTTGCTGACGGTCGTGGCAACGCCGAAAGGCTTGACCATCTCGGGCAAGGGGTTGATCGGGCAGGTGCCGTTTGACGGGCGCTTTGTGCAAGATTTGCCCGACAATAGCCCGACCCTGCAAGAACAGGCGCTGCAAGATGGCTTGACCGAGGGCATCTATATCACCGTTGCCCCGCGCCCCGTGCCGCCAGCGCAAGTGACGGGCCAAGTGACCCTCTCGCAGGCGGCGGTGGCCGAGTTTGCCCTCGGCCTGCCCGAACGCATGATATCTGGCGCGGCCCAGGCCGATGTGACGCTGGATTTGCCCAAAGGGGCCGCGCCGCTTTTGGCGCTGCGCTCGGATCTGGCAGGCATGACTTTGGCGCTTTCCGACCTGCGTTGGGTAAAACCTTCGAACGAATCTGGTAGGTTAGAAGCCGATATTCGACTTGGGGCTGCCCCCGAAGTGACCCGCTTAAACATTTCAGGCGCGGGGCTGAATGCCAAGGGCAAGGTGTTGCTGCATGCCGATGGAAAGCTGAATGTGGCGCGGTTTGATACGGTGACAATCGCGCCGTGGCTGGAAGGTTCTGCCGAAATCACCGCCCAAGGTGACGGCCAGCCTGTGGCTTTGGCCATGACAGCGGGCACAATTGATCTGCAAAATTTCCCCCAAACCAGCGCCAGCGTGCCTGATGTTACCACCAACGCGGGCAACCCAATCCAAATCTCGGCCCAGTCGGTAAAGCTGGCCGATAGCCTGCAGATCACGGGGTTTGAGGGCAGCTTTTCCACCCAAGGCGGCTTTAACGGCGCCTTCAGTGGGGCTTTGAACGATGCCGCGCCCATCACTGGCATCGCGGTTCCCAGCCGCAATGGCACAGCGGTGCGGATCAAGTCTGACGATGCGGGCCTTGCGATGAAAGCGGCGGGGGTATTCTCGGCAGCGCAAGGCGGCAGCCTGTCGATGACGCTTATCCCCCGGGCCGAGGCGGGAACCTATGAAGGATCGGCCGCGATCAAAGACATTCGGGTCAACAACGGGTCTGTGATGGTGGATCTGCTTTCGGCCATTTCGGTGGTGGGGCTGTTGGACCAGTTGCGTGGCGCGGGGATTGTGTTTGACACAACCTATTCGCAATTTGTCATCACCCCCAAAACGATTGAAGTGCAGCGCGGTTCGGCCATTGGCACCTCGATGGGGGTGTCGTTTGAAGGCCTTTATCATTCGGACACAGACCGCTTGGATATGCGCGGCGTTGTGTCACCCATTTATGTGTTGAACGGATTGGGGTCTATTCTGACAAAGCGGGGGGAGGGGTTGTTTGGCTTTGCCTATACGCTGCAAGGCCCTGCCAAGACGGCAGAGGTGTCTGTCAACCCGCTGTCGATCTTGACCCCCGGTATGGTGCGCGACCTGTTTCGTTCGCCCGCACCGTCGTTAGATTTACCCGCCAGTCCGGCGCAAAGTGGGGGCGGCTGATGAACCTATCGGATTTCGACTTTGACCTGCCCGAGGCTTTGATAGCGACCCGTCCCGCCCGCCCGCGCTCTGCAGCGCGGCTTTTGGTCGCTGACGGCCATGGGCTGCGCGACCTTTTTGTGCGCGATCTGGTGGATCAGTTTCGCGCGGGCGACAGGCTGATCTTGAACAACACCCGCGTGATCCCCGCGCGTCTGTTTGGCACGCGCCAAAGGCTGGAGGCTGTGGCCAAGGTAGAGGTGACGCTGCTGGAAACCTTGGCCCAAGGCTGGCGCGCCTTGGCCAAGCCTTTGCGCAAGGTGCAGGTGGGCGAGGTGATCCGCTTTTCGGATGATCTCTCGGCCACGGTGGCGCAGAAATCGGAAACCGATCTGACGCTTGTCTTTAACCTAACCGGCCCTGATTTCGACGCGGCATTGCAGGCGGCAGGTCAAATGCCCTTGCCGCCCTATATCGCGGCCAAGCGCCCCGCCGATGCGCAGGATAACGACGATTATCAAACCGTTTTCGCCCGCCATCTTGGGGCTGTGGCAGCCCCCACGGCAAGCTTGCATTTTGAACCGTGGCTGTTGCAAGCCTTGGCCGACAAGGGCGTGAACTTCACCGAAGTCACCCTGCACGTTGGGGCGGGCACCTTTTTGCCGGTCAAGGTGGAAGATGTCACCACCCACAAAATGCACGCCGAATGGGGCGAGGTGACGTCAGAGGCTGCGGCAGAGATCACCGCCACCAAGCAGGCGGGGGGGCGGGTTATTCCGGTGGGCACCACGGCATTGCGGCTGATCGAAACGGCTGCCCGCACGACGGGCCAAGTGCAGGCGTGGCGTGGGCCTACGGATATTTTCATCTATCCCGGCTTTCGCTTTGCCGTCACCGACGCCTTGATGACAAACTTTCACCTGCCCAAATCTACCCTGCTGATGCTGGTGTCTGCCCTGATGGGGGTGGAGAGGATGCGCCACGTTTACGCCCATGCCGTTTCCAACGGCTACCGTTTCTTTTCCTATGGCGATTCGTCGCTGTTGATCCCCTAATGCCCTGTCAGGAGCCTAAATGCTGAAAGTCCTTGCCCATTCTTGGCCGCTCTTGCTGGGCGTCATGCTGCTTATGGTGGGCAACGGGGTGCAGGGCACGCTTTTGGGTGTGCGGGGCGCTTTAGAGCAATTCACAACCTTCCAGCTTTCCATCGTGATGTCGGCCTATTTCCTGGGCTTTTTAGGCGGGTCACGCCTTGCGCCGTCGATGATCCGGCGGGTGGGGCATGTGCGGGTGTTCTCGGCCTTGGGGTCGTTGATCTCGGCTGTGCTGATCTTGTTCCCTTTGGTGCTGGATTGGATGGCGTGGTCGGTTTTGCGGGTGCTGATCGGGTTTTGCTTTTCGGGCATCTATGTCACGGCGGAAAGCTGGCTGAACAACACCGCCACGAATGAAACCCGCGGGCAGGCGCTGTCAGCCTATATGATCGTGCAAATGTTAGGCATCATCGCCAGTCAAGGGTTGCTGGCCTTGGGCGACCCTGCGGGCTTTGGCCTGTTCATCATCCCTTCGGTTCTGGTCTCGTTGGCCTTTATGCCGATTTTGCTGGCCGACACCCCCGCGCCGACCTTTGACGATGCCAAGCGCATCAGCTTTGCCAAGCTGTTTGCCACCTCGCCCTTGGGCTGCGTGGGGATGCTGCTGACGGGGGGGATTTTTGCGGGCATGTTTGGCATGGCCTCGGTTTGGGGGGCGATGCAGGGGTTAAGCTTTGGCCAGATCGCAGCCTTTGGGGGCACGCTGTATCTGGGCGGGCTGGTGCTGCAATATCCCATCGGCTGGGCGTCCGATCGGGTGGATAGGCGGGCGTTGATCATGTGGCTGTCCGGCGTAGGGGCGGTGCTGATGGTGGTGGCCAGCTTTGTGCCCCTGCCGTTTTCGCTGGTCTTGGGCGTGGCACTGCTGTTGGGCGGCATCATCAACCCTTTGTATTCGCTGCTGATTGCCCTCACGAACGACTACCTTAGCAAAGAGGATATGCCCGGCGCCTCGGCGGGATTGATCTTTCTGAATGGGTTTGGCGCGATCTTTGGCCCGCTGGTATCGGGCTGGTTCATGGCGCAAATCGGGGCGGGGGGGTATTTTCTGTTTCTTGGGCTGCTGTTTGCCGCCCTTGCCGGATACGCTGCATGGCGCATCAGCCGCAGGTCTGGCCCTGTGGAACAAGCCAGTTTCACGGGCCTATCCCCCACCGCAAGCTCGCTTGCCGTGGGGGCTGTGATGGAACAAGAACCCCGCACCCGCCGCGCGGGTTGATTGCGCGGGGGCTTTGAACCTGTCACCCTTGCGGCGCAAAATAGGGGTGCGGCATGGATGATCCGGTTGAGGTTTTAGAATTTTGGCTCGGCACGGTTGGGCCCAAAGGCTGGTATGCGGGCGGTGAAGAACTGGACGCAATGTGCCGCGCGCAATGTCTTGATCTGTGGCAAGCGGCCAAGGATGGCGGGCTGGATCATTGGGTCGATGGCACGGTGGGCACGCTGGCGTTTTTGATCCTGACCGACCAATTGCCGCGCAATATGTTTCGTGGCCAAGCCGACAGCTTTACAACCGATCCCTTAGCCCTGTCGGCTGCCCGCCGCGCCTTGGATGAAGGCTGGGATATGGGCGCGCCCGAACCAGAGCGGCAGTTTTTCTATATGCCCTTTGAGCATTCGGAGGACACCGCCGACCAAAGCCGCGCCGTGCGGTTGATGGAAGAGCGCTTGCCCTCTGATCCCGAAATGGCCCTGCACGCGCGCGCCCATGCCGAAATCATCACCCGCTTTGGCCGCTTCCCCTCGCGCAATTCTGCTTTGGGCCGTGAAAACACAGCGGCAGAAGCGGCGTTTCTGACCGAGGGCGGCTATGGCGCGGTGGTGGCAGCGCTTCAAGCCAGCCATGCAAAAGACGCATAGGCCCTAGGCGTGGGTAAGCTTGCTTGAGGTTTTGAGATAGTTTAAGGTCAAACTACTTTTGGTGGGAGAGTGAAGATGGCAACGCAAAGCTTCGATGTGGTGGTGATAGGGTCCGGTCCCGGCGGCTATGTTGCGGCGATCCGTGCTGCTCAACTTGGCCAAAAGGTCGCCATCATCGAGCGTGAAAATCTGGGTGGCATTTGCCTGAACTGGGGCTGTATCCCCACGAAAGCCTTGCTGCGCTCTGCCGAAGTGTTCCACCTTATGCACCGGGCCAAGGAATTTGGCCTATCGGTGACAGGGGCTAGCTTTGATTTGGACGCCGTGGTGGCACGCTCGCGCGGGGTGGCCAAGCAATTGTCAGGCGGCATCAGCCATCTGATGAAGAAGAACAAAATCACCGTTTTCATGGGTGTTGCCACCATTCCCAAGGCGGGGATTGTATCGGTCAAGACCGATAAGGGTGTGGAAGAGCTGACGGGCAAGGCCATCATCCTCGCCACCGGTGCGCGGGCGCGCGAACTTCCGGGGTTGGAGGCTGACGGCGATTTGGTCTGGACCTATCGCCATGCTTTGCAACCCAAGCGGATGCCCAAGAAGCTGCTGGTCATCGGGTCAGGTGCCATTGGCATTGAATTTGCCAGCTTCTTTAACACTTTGGGCGCAGATACCACCGTGGTCGAGGTGATGGACCGCGTTCTGCCAGTGGAAGACGCCGAAATATCGGCGTTTGCCAAGAAGGCTTTCGTCAAGCAAGGCATGAAGATCCTAGAAAAAACCACGGTCAAAAAGCTGGATCGTTCGGCTGGCAAGGTCGTGGCACATCTAGAGGATGCCAATGGCACGACCACGGCGGAATTTGATACCGTGATCTCTGCCGTGGGGATCGTGGGCAATGTCGAAGGGCTGGGGCTGGAAGCCTTGGGCGTCAAGATTGACCGCACCCATGTGGTCACGGATGAATTCTGCCGCACGGGCGTGGCCGGCCTTTATGCCATTGGCGATATCGCCGGCGCGCCGTGGTTGGCGCATAAGGCCAGCCATGAGGGCGTGATGGTGGCCGAACTGATCGCAGGCGGCCATCCGCATCCGATCAAACCGGGGTCTATCGCGGGCTGCACCTATTGCCATCCGCAGGTGGCTTCGGTGGGCATGACAGAACAAAAGGCCAAGGATGCGGGATTTGAGATCAAGGTCGGCCGCTTCCCCTTTATCGGCAACGGTAAAGCGATTGCTTTGGGCGAGGCCGAGGGTTTCATCAAAACCATATTTGACGCCAAAACAGGCGAACTGCTGGGCGCGCATATGATTGGTGCGGAAGTGACCGAACTGATCCAAGGCTATGTCATCGGCCGCCAGCTTGAAACGACCGAGGAAGACCTGATGAACACGGTTTTCCCGCATCCGACCTTGTCCGAGATGATGCACGAATCGGTGCTGGATGCTTACGGACGCGCCCTGCATATGTAAGGCGCTGGCACTGCAACGCTTTAAGCGGGGGGCATCGGCCCCCCGTTTTGCATTGTGGCCTTAAACCTTGGCAACAGCGCCGCCGCCTTGCACCCAATTGGCAAAGCCGCCCAAGTTATGGGCCGAATAGCCCAGCTTTTGCAGCGCTTGTGCCGCCATGCCCGACCGCCCGCCCGAGGCGCAAAAGACGGCGATCGTCTTGCCCGCAAAGCGTTTGTCGAAATCAGGGCCCTTGGGGTCAGCCTTCATCGCGATCAGCGACACGGGAATATGGATGGACCCTTTGGCCGTGCCAGAGGCTTGAAGCTCGGCCTTTTCGCGCACATCGACCAAGAGCATCTGGCCTGCGGCGACTTGGGCGGCCACCTCGGCCATGGTCAGTTTGGGTTGGGCGGGGGCAGAGCGCAGGAAATTGAACATCGGTTTGCCTTTCTTGGGGTGGTTTATATATATTCAGAAAATCAAATATGTAAAGCCCCAGAGATAAGTTTCATCTCTTAAGTTTAAGTTCATCTTTTGTTCACACTTTCCGGTTGGAAACCGCGGCGCGAAGGCCTATCTTTCCCAGACTTATGGGGTGGGTCATGGCTGAGCAGAAGTTCATCGAAGTGCGCGGCGCGCGCGAGCATAATTTGAAGAACGTCGATGTGGATATCCCGCGCGACCAGTTTGTGGTGATCACGGGGCTGTCGGGGTCGGGCAAATCTTCGTTGGCCTTCGATACGATCTATGCCGAAGGCCAGCGCCGCTATGTGGAAAGCCTGTCAGCCTATGCGCGGCAGTTCTTAGATATGGCGGGCAAGCCTGATGTTGACCATATCAGCGGCCTGTCGCCCGCCATTTCGATTGAGCAAAAGACCACCTCGAAAAACCCGCGCTCTACCGTGGGCACGGTCACCGAGATTTACGATTACCTGCGTCTGCTGTTTGCGCGCGTCGGCATTCCCTATTCGCCCGCCACTGGCCTGCCCATCACCGCGATGCAGGTGCAAGACATGGTTGATGCCGTGATGGCGATGGAAGAAGGCGCGCGCGCCTATCTGCTGGCCCCCTTGGTGCGTGACCGCAAGGGCGAATACCGCAAGGAATTCCTTGATCTACGCAAACAAGGCTTTCAGCGCGTCAAGGTCGATGGCACCTTCTACGACCTAGAGGAACCGCCGACGCTGGACAAAAAACTGCGCCATGACATCGACGTGGTGGTTGACCGCATCGTGGTGCGCGACGGCTTGCAGACACGGCTGGCCGACAGCTTCCGCACGGCGCTGAACTTGGCCGATGGCATTGCTGTCATCGAAACAGCCCCCGCCGAGGGTGAGCCTGTGCGCATCACCTATTCGGAAAAATTCGCCTGCCCCGTCAGCGGTTTTACCATCGCCGAAATCGAACCCCGCCTGTTTTCTTTCAACGCACCGTTTGGGGCCTGCCCCGTCTGTGACGGCTTGGGGATGGAGCTGTTCTTTGACGAGCGCCTAGTCGTGCCCGACCAAAACCTAACCCTTGCGCAAGGGGCTATTGCGCCTTGGGCCAAATCGAAATCGCCCTATTTTACCCAAACTGTCGACGCCATGGCGATCCACTACAGCTTTGATAAGAAAAAGAAATGGAAAGACCTGCCCGATGCGGTGAAAGAGGTTTTCCTGCGTGGATCGGCTGGCGAAGAGATTGAGTTTCGCTACGACGAAGGCGGGCGCATCTACACCGTCAAGCGCATCTTTGAAGGCGTCATTCCCAATATGGAACGCCGCTACAAAGAAACCGACTCGGCGTGGAGCCGAGAAGAGATGGAGCGCTTTCAAAACAACCGCCCCTGCGGCACCTGCAAAGGCTACCGCCTGCGCCCCGAAGCCTTGGCCGTGAAAATCGCGGGCCTGCACGCGGGCCAAGTGGTGCAAATGTCGATTGCCGAGGCTTTTTCATGGGTGGGCGCTGTGCCCGAACAGCTGACGGGCCAGCAGAACGAGATTGCCAAAGCGATCCTTAAAGAAATCCGCGAAAGGCTGGGGTTCTTGGTGAACGTCGGCCTGAACTACCTGACGATGAGCCGCAATGCTGGCACGCTTTCGGGCGGAGAAAGCCAGCGGATCCGTCTGGCCTCACAGATCGGGTCGGGGTTGACGGGGGTGCTTTATGTGCTTGATGAGCCATCAATCGGGCTGCACCAGCGCGACAATGACAGGCTTTTGACCACGCTGAAAAACCTGCGCGATGCGGGCAATACGGTCTTGGTGGTGGAACATGACGAAGACGCCATCCGCGAGGCGGATTATGTCTTTGACATGGGGCCGGGGGCGGGGGTGCATGGCGGCATGGTGGTGTCGCGCGGCACACCGGCCCAAATTGCCGCCGACCCTGCCAGCATGACGGGGCAGTATCTGTCGGGCGCGCGGTCAATCCCCGTGGCCAAGGTGCGCCGTAAAGGGAATGGCAAAAAGCTGTCAGTTGTGAATGCCACGGGCAACAACCTAAAGGGCATGACGGCTGATTTCCCTTTGGGGATGTTTGTCTGTGTCACAGGCGTTTCGGGCGGCGGCAAATCGACGTTGACGATTGAAACCCTGTTCAAAACCGCAGCCACCCGCTTGAACGGCGCGCATGAAACGCCAGCGCCTTGCGAGACGATCAAAGGCTTTGAGCATCTGGATAAGGTGATCGACATTGATCAGCGCGCCATTGGCCGCACCCCTCGGTCAAACCCTGCGACCTATACCGGCGCTTTCACCCCGATCCGCGATTGGTTTGCGGGCCTGCCCGAATCCAAAGCGCGCGGCTACCAATCGGGGCGCTTTTCGTTCAACGTCAAAGGTGGGCGGTGCGAGGCCTGTCAGGGCGACGGCGTGATCAAGATTGAGATGCACTTTTTGCCCGATGTCTATGTGACCTGCGAGACCTGCAAAGGCCAACGCTACAACCGCGAGACTTTGGAAATTAAGTTCAAAAACAAAAGCATTGCTGATGTTCTGGACATGACCTGCGAAGAGGCCGCCCAGTTTTTCCAAGCTGTCCCCGCCATTCGCGACAAGATGGATGCTTTGTGCGAGGTAGGTCTTGGCTATATAAAAGTGGGCCAACAAGCCACGACCCTATCGGGGGGCGAGGCGCAAAGGGTGAAGCTTTCCAAAGAACTGTCACGCCGTGCTACGGGCAAGACGCTGTATATCTTGGATGAACCCACAACCGGCTTGCATTTTGACGATGTGCGCAAGTTGTTGGAAGTGCTGCATTCCTTGGTCGATCAGGGCAACACTGTAGTGGTGATTGAACACAATCTTGATGTGATCAAAACCGCCGACTGGCTGATAGATATTGGCCCCGAAGGCGGCGACGGTGGCGGCGAAATCGTGGCCACCGGCACGCCAGAACAGGTGGCCGAAATAGCGGCCAGCCACACTGGCCGCTATCTGAAACCTATGCTGGCCACGGCCAAGCGGGGCAGGGTGGCTTAGTTGGTCTTGGTGCCCAAAACCTTGTAAAGCGGGCAAAAGTTTAGCACGGCTGTGCCAAGCACAATCACGCCGAATGCGGCTTTGGCCCAATGCCACGGGCCCATGCCGTGATCCATAAAGAACCAAACCAGCAGCCCCGCCCCGATCAGGATGCGCAAGATGCGGTCGGTTGTGCCTACATTGGCGGTGAACATGGGAACTCTCCTATACATGGGTCAACTGAGACCAAATATAGGCGGTTTTGAATGTGATGCCTTGATCTACATCACGCCAAAGAAAAAGGCCCTCTGACGAGGGCCTTGATCTGGAGCAGAGGGCTAAGGGCTTAGTCCATCTGCTTGAAGTTCAGGCTTGCGCCCTCTTTGATCCCCGAAGGCCAGCGCGAGGTGATGGTCTTGGTGCGGGTGTAAAAGCGGAAACTGTCCGGCCCGTGCTGGTTCAAATCGCCAAAGGCCGATTTCTTCCAGCCGCCAAAGGTGTGATAGGCCAGCGGTACGGGAATTGGCACGTTAATACCGATCATGCCCACGTTGATGCGGTTGGCAAAATCGCGCGCGGTGTCACCATCTCGGGTAAAGATCGCGGTGCCGTTGCCATATTCATGGTCCATCGCAAGCTTCAGCGCCTCTTCATAGGTTTGGGCGCGCACGGTTGACAGAACCGGCCCGAAGATTTCCTTGCGGTAAATCTCCATGTCTGAGGTCACATGGTCAAACAAATGCGGGCCGACAAAGAAGCCGTCCTCATAGCCTTGCATTTTAAAGCCGCGCCCGTCGACCACCAGTTTCGCGCCAGCGGCAACGCCCGATTCAACCAACCGCAGAATATTGGCCTTGGCCGCAGCGGTGACGACGGGGCCGTAATCGACATCATTGCCGCCGGTGTAAGGCCCAACCTTCAGCTTTTCGATCCGCGGGATCAGTTTGGCAATCAAGCGGTCTGCGGTTTCATCGCCCACGGGCACAGCCACCGAAATCGCCATGCAGCGTTCGCCCGCAGCACCGTAACCTGCGCCCACCAAAGCATCCGCGGCCAGATCCATATCGGCATCGGGCATGATGATCATATGGTTCTTGGCCCCGCCAAAGCACTGCACGCGCTTGCCGTTGGCTGTGCCGCGCGAATAGATATATTCGGCAATGGGCGTGGACCCCACAAAGCCAACGCCCGCAATCTGGGGGTTGTCCAAGATAGCGTCGACCGATTCCTTATCGCCGTTCACCACTTGCAGCACGCCGTCCGGCAGGCCCGCTTCTTGCATCAACTCGGCCAGCATCATCGGCACGGACGGGTCACGTTCCGACGGCTTTAGGATAAACGCATTGCCGCAGGCCAAAGCTGGCCCCATTTTCCACATCGGGATCATTGCTGGAAAGTTGAAGGGCGTGATACCCGCCGCCACGCCAATAGGCTGGCGCATAGAATACATATCAATGCCCGGTCCTGCGGAATCGGTGAACTCGCCCTTCAGAAGGTGCGGTGCGCCGATGCAAAACTCGATCACTTCCAAGCCGCGCTGAATGTCACCCTTGGCGTCGGGCACGGTTTTGCCGTGTTCCGACGAAAGCGCCACGGCCAGCTTATCCATGTCGCGGTTCAAGAGGCGCACGAATTCCATCATCACGCGGGCACGGCGCTGCGGGTTGGTTGCACCCCACTTCACCTGTGCTGCGGCGGCATCAGCGGTGGCGGCGTCAAGCTCTGCCTTGCTGGCAAGCGCGACATGGGCCTGCACTTCGCCTGTGGCGGGGTTGTAAACGGGGGCGGTGCGCCCCGAGGTTCCGGCGACGTGTTTGCCGTTGATCCAGTGTCCGATGTGCTTCATGGCATCCTCCTAGGTTGGGCGCACAATAGCCTTGCACAAATGCCGAAGAAAGAGGCAAGATTTCAAAAGGGCTTTGCAGGAATGCAATGGGGGCGACGATGGATTGGGACGATTTGCGCATCTTTCTGGCCGTGGCGCGGCATGAAAGCCTGTCTGCCGCGGGGCGGGCGTTAAAGATTGATCCCGCCACCGTGGGCCGGCGCATAGCGCGGCTGGAAGATGCCATAGGGGCGCGCCTGTTTGCCAAAGGCCCGCAAGGCTATGCCATAACCGACGAAGGCGCCCGCCTGTTAACCCACGCCGAACGTGCCGAAGCCGCGATAGAGGGCGCGGCTGAGGCTTTGACGGGGCCAGAGGGCCTGACAGGCCAAATCCGCATCGGCGCGCCTGATGGCTGTGCCAACTATCTGCTGCCCCAAGTTCTGGCCCGCATCTGCGATGCCAACCCCGGGCTAGAGGTGCAGGTGGTGGCCCTGCCGCGGGTCTTCAACCTATCAAAGCGCGAGGCAGATATGGCCATCGCGGTATCGCGCCCCACCGCAGGGCGCTTGACCGTGCAAAAGCTGACAGATTACCGCCTGCATCTGGCAGCCTCAAAAGACTATCTGGCAGCACATCCACCGATCCATGGTCCGCAAGACCTGCAAGCGCACCGCTTTGTGGGCTATATCCCCGATATGATCTTTGACAAAGAGCTGGATTATCTGGCCGAGATTGGGGTGAAGCCGCCGCCATTGGCGTCAAACTCTGTCTCTGTGCAGCTGAACTTTCTGCGCCACGGCGCTGGCTTGGGCGTGGTGCATGACTTTGCCTTGCCCGCCGCCCCCGAACTGGTGCGGGTTATTCCCCACCAAATCCGCCTGCAGCGCAGCTTTTGGCTTATTCGCCACGCGGATGATGGGCGGGTGGATCGGCTGAACCGCTTTGCGGCCCTTCTCACGGCCGAGGTGCGCGCCGAAATGCTGCGCCTTGAAGCCGCCTAAGCCCGCACTTTTGCCCCTTGCGCCCGCAGCCATCGTCATGTTGCTTAGGCCCATCACTTTGCGGAGCATCCTATGCGCATCGGCCTTTATCCCGGCACCTTTGACCCGATCACCTTGGGCCATATCGACATCATCCAACGGGCCATGGCGATGGTTGACCGCTTGGTGATTGGGGTTGCCATCAACCGCGACAAGGCGCCGCTGTTTGCCTTGGAAGAGCGGGTGTTCATGGTGGAAGAAGAGTGCCGCGAAATTGCCGCAAGGGTGGGCGGCGAGATTGTGGTGCATCCGTTTGAAAACCTGCTGATCGATTGCGCCCGCGATGTGGGGGCGGGCATTATCATTCGCGGATTGCGGGCTGTGGCGGATTTTGAATATGAATTCCAAATGGTTGGCATGAACCGCGCCTTAGATTCGTCGATTGAGACGGTGTTTTTGATGGCCGATGCCCGCCGTCAGGCGATTGCGTCAAAGCTGGTGAAAGAGATTTGTCGCTTGGGTGGCGATGTGTCAAAGTTTGTGACGCCTGCGGTGGATGCGGCGCTTGTGCGGCGGTTGCGCCGCAAGGCTTAGGGCCAAAAGTTTCGGCTAAAGGCGCTTTTTTCTGCGCCCGTTAGGCTTGTATTAAGGAGCTTGGCCCAAACTGGGGCCATGAACCCTGAAGCGCGCCCCTTTCCATTTGCCCCCCCGCCCCCTATAGCGGTCAGGCGGGATGAACCCGCAGGCCCCTCGTGAAAGCTTGCCCATGCGCACCATCACCACGACCGCAGATCTTGCCGCCTTCTGCGCTGCCGCCAAAACCCATCCCTATGTCACCATCGACACCGAGTTTCTGCGCGAGCGGACCTTTTGGTCCAAGCTTTGCCTGATCCAGATGGCGCTGCCGGGCAAGGATGGCGAAGCAGTTCTGGTCGACCCGATAGAGGGCGCGGATATGTCGCTGGAACCGATCTATGATCTGTTTCGCCACGAGGCGACTGTGAAAGTCTTTCACGCCGCCCGCCAAGATCTGGAAATCTTCTTTGTCGAGGGCAATTGCTTCCCCGTGCCCCTCTTTGACACCCAAGTCGCGGCGATGGTCTGCGGCTTTGGCGAACAGGTGGGCTACGAGACGCTGGTCAAAAAGATCGCCAAGGCTGATCTGGATAAAACCTCGCGTTTCACCGATTGGTCGCGCCGCCCGCTGACCCAAGCGCAGGCCGAATATGCGGTGGCCGATGTCACCCATCTGCGGGTGATTTATGAATTTCTGGCCGCCCAAATCGCCAAGAACAGTCGGCAATCCTGGGTGGCGGAAGAGCTTGATATCCTACTTGATCCCGAAACCTACACCACACGCCCGGAAGAGGCGTGGATGCGCATCAAAACCCGCACCACCTCGGGGCGGTTTTTGGCTGTGGTCAAAGAGCTTGCCCGCTTTCGCGAAAGCTATTGCCAAAGCCACAACATCCCCCGCTCGCGGGTGATGAAGGATGACGCGCTGTTGGAACTGGCCTCAACACGGCCCGCCAACCACGAAGAACTTGGACGCTCGCGCCTGTTGATGCGCGAAGGGCGCAAGCCTGACATCGCAGATGGCATCATCGCCGCCGTCAAAGCGGGGATGGAGACCAAGCCCGAAGACCTGCCGCGCCCCGATGATGTGCGTGAACAGTTGCAGGTCAACCCCGCGCTGGCAGATTTGCTGCGCGTGCTGCTCAAAGCCAAGTCAGAAGGGTTGGGGGTTGCCGCACGGCTGATCGCCTCGTCGTCAGACCTTGATCTGATCGCCGCAGGCCAGCGCGATGTGGCGGCCCTATCAGGCTGGCGGGCCGAGGCCTTTGGCGAAGATGCGCTGCGTCTGTGTCGCGGCGAAATAGCTTTGACCGCCAAGGGCAGTGAAGTGCGCGTTGTCAAAATCTAGCCCGTTTTTTCTGCGAAAAAACTGGGGCACGATCTTCGCCTAGCCCTGCGCCTTTTTCTGCAGCCTGCGGGCGTGCAAAATAGGCTCGGTGTAGCCTGAAGGTTGCACCCGGCCTTTCAAAACCAACTCGCGCGCGGCTTGAAATGCGATGCCGTCAAAGCGCGGTGCCATCGGCTGATACATCGGGTCGCCCGCATTCTGCCTGTCCACCAAGCCCGCCATTTTCTGCAACGCAGTTTCCACTTGGTCCAGCGTCACAATCCCATGGTGCAGCCAATTGGCGATGTGCTGCGAGGATATGCGGCACGTGGCACGGTCTTCCATCAGGCCCACATCGCCCAGATCGGGCACTTTGGAACAGCCCACGCCCTGATCAATCCAGCGCACCACATAGCCCAAAATGCCCTGCGCGTTGTTTTCCACCTCGCGCATCACCTGCGCCTCGCTCCATTTGCGGTAACTTGCCAAAGGAATTTCCAGCAGCGTTTCCACATAGGCCCGCCGCCCGCCTGCCGCCAAGCGGCGCTGTACTGCGAAAACGTCAACCTTGTGGTAATGCAGCGCGTGCAAGATGGCTGCGGTGGGCGATGGGACCCAAGCGCAATTCGCCCCCGCCTTGGGATGGTCGATCTTTTGTTCCAGCATGGCCGCCATCAGATCGGGGGCTGCCCACATGCCCTTGCCAATCTGCGCCCGCCCCGACAGGCCACATTCCAAGCCGATGTCGACATTTTGGTTCTCGTAAGCGCCAATCCATGACTTGCGCTTGATGAAATCCTTGCGGCTAAACGGCCCTGCTTCCATCGAGGTATGGATCTCATCGCCTGTGCGGTCCAAAAAGCCGGTGTTGATAAAGGCCAACCGGTGCTGTGCTGCGCGGATGCATTCTTTGAGGTTGATCGACGTGCGCCGCTCTTCATCCATCACGCCGATTTTGACGGTGTGGGCATCCAGACCCAAGAACTTTTCCACCTTGGTAAAAACCGCATCGGCAAAGGCCACTTCTTCAGGCCCGTGCATCTTGGGTTTAACGACATAGATCGACCCGTGGTGCGAATTGCGCAACCCTGCGCTGCGCAGCAGGTCGTGCTTGCCGATCAGCACTGTGATGGCCGCATCCATCAAACCTTCGGGCACCTCTTGGCCCTCGGCATCCAAGATCGCGGGGTTGGTCATGAGGTGGCCGACATTGCGGATCCACAAAAGTGCGCGGCCCTTCACGGTCAGGGCGCTGCCATCGGGGGCCGTAAAGCTGCGATCTTCGTTCAAGGCACGGCTGACGCGGCGACCGCCCTTGTCGAAATCGGCCGTCAGCGTGCCCTTCATCAGGCCCAGCCAATTGGCATAGGCTTGCACCTTATCCTTGGCATCGACACAGGCCACCGAATCTTCGCAATCCATAATGGCCGAAACAGCGCTTTCCAGCACAATATCGGCCAAAAGCGCTTGGTCGCGCGCCCCGATGGGATGGGCGCGGTCAAAGATGAGCTCGACGTGTAAGCCGTTATTTCGCAGCAATACGGCATCGGGGGCGCGAGGATTGCCGCGGTAGCCAACGAATTTCTCGGGGCTGACCAGTGGCTGCTCGTCAATCAACAAAACGCCGTCTTTGACATAATAGCGCCGCACATCGGCGTGGCTGGCACCTTGGATCGGGAAAGCCTCGTCCAAAAACACCCGCGCCCGGGCCACAACCCGTGCGCCGCGCCCGCGTTCGTATCCCCCCGCAGGGGCAGGGCTGCCCATCGCATCTGTGCCATAAAACGCGTCATACAGGCTGCCCCAGCGCGCATTGGCGGCGTTGAGCGCGTAGCGTGCGTTGGTGATGGGCACCACCAGTTGCGGCCCGGGGATGGTGGCTATTTCGGGGTCAATCCCCTTGGTATCTATCTGAAACGGCGTGCCTTCGGGCAGCAGATACCCTATTTCGCGCAGGAAAAGCTGATAAGCCTCGGGATCATGCGGCTTGGCGCGTTCGGATATATGCCACGCATCGATCTGGGCCTGAAACTCGGCCCGCCGGATCAAAAGGGCGCGGTTGATCGGGGCCATGGTCTGCACAAGGTCGGAAAACCCCGCCCAAAACGTCTCGGCCGCAACGCCGCTGCCGGGCAAGGCCTGGTCTTCCACAAATCGGGCTAAGATTTCTTCCACCTGAAGGGCGGCGCGGCGAACACGGGTCATGGCACATCTCCAATGCAGCTCGCGCCCATCAGATAGAAAACCCAAGCCCACCGCAAGCAATCAGCGGCCCGCATTGCCGCCAAGATTGCAGAAGCACAATCCAATGGCGGGCGAAAATCCCCCTTCGGCAGCATTTGCCCCAAAGCAGGCCTTTAAAGCTCTAGCCCTGCCAGATAGTCGGTCAATGCCCCGCGCACGGTTTCTGATCCGTCGCGCTTGGCCTCATCAATCACGGCGCGGGCTGCGGACAGGTCGACGGCGCGCAGCAGGGCCTTGACCGGCCCGATAGAGGCGGGCCGCATCGACAACACACGCAACCCAATGGCCGCCAGCGCCAAGGCTTCGACGGGACGCCCCGCATCCTCGCCGCAATAGGACAGTTTGGTTCCATAAGGCGCGCAGCGGGCGACGATATGTTCCAAAAAGCTTAGGAACGACACGTTCAGCACGTCATACCGCTTGCGCACCCGTTCATTCTCGCGGTCGGCGGCGAAGAAGAATTGCTTCAGGTCGTTCCCCCCGATCGAGATGAAGTCGACCAGCTTAAAGAACTCATCCGGCGCATAGGCCAGCGAGGGCGTTTCCAGCATTGCGCCAATCTTGATGTCAGACGGGGTGATATGGCCCAAGCTGCGTTCGCGGTGGATTTCGCGCAGCACATGCGACCGCGCGGCTTTAAACTCGCCAAACTCGCTGACAAAGGGGAACATGATGTCCAAAGGCCGGCCACTGGCGGCACGGATCAACGCCTGCACCTGCATTCGCAAGACGCCCGGCTTGTCCAAGCCGACCCGAATGGCGCGCCAGCCCATAGCAGGGTTGGGTTCGTCATTGGGTTTCATATAGGGCAGCACTTTGTCTGACCCGATATCCAGCGTACGAAAAGCCACAGGGCGGCCTTGGGCGGCATCCATGACACGGCCATAAAGGGTGGCAAGTTCGGCCCGCTGGGGCATTTTGTTGCGGATTAGGAATTGCAATTCGGTGCGGAAAAGCCCCACGCCTTCGGCCCCTGATCCCACCATCGAGGGCAAATCCGCCATCAGCCCTGCGTTCATCAACAGATCAACCTTGACCCCATCTGTGGTGACTGCGGGCAAATCGCGCAGGCTGGCATAGCGCTTTTGCGCCTCGGTCTGCATGGCGATTTTGTCGCGAAAACTGCGGGCAATGGTTTCTTCGGCGCGCAGGTGGACAATGCCCTGATCGCCGTCGACCAAGATGGCATTGCCGTTCAGCGCCTCGGAGGTGATGCCCTTGGCGTGGATGACCATGGGGATCGACAAAGCCCGCGCCACAACAGCGGCGTGCGAGCCGACCGAGCCTTCTTCCAGCACCACGCCTTTCAGCTTGCGCCCATAGTCCAGCAGTTCAGCCGGGCCGATGTTGCGCGCCACCAGCACGGGGTGTTCGGGCATATCCGCCCCCGTGTCACGGCCCTGACCCGTCAGGATGCGCAGCAAACGGTTGGACAGATCGTCCAGATCGTGCAGCCTTTCGCGCAAATAGGCGTCTTCGACCTGTTCCAAGCGGTTGCGGGCGGTGGATTGTTCTTTTTCCACAGCGGCTTCGGCAGACAGGCCGCGTTGAATGTCTTCCTCCATCCGGCGCAGCCATCCGCGCGAATGGGCGAACATTCTGTAGGCTTCGAGCACGGCCTTTTGGTCTTTATCAAGGCTTTCGGCGGCCAAAAGATCATCGACCGACACGCGCAAGACCCCTACGGCATCGCGGATGCGGTCAATTTCGGTCAGGGGGTCGTCGGCCACGGGGTTGGTGACCACAACGCGCGGTTCGTGCAGCCAAACGCGGCCCTCAGCAGCCCCTTCTTGGCCCGTCGTGCCGCGAAACAGCATGGGTTGGCGGTGCAGCGCTAAGCCTGCATCGTTGCCAAAAGCCCCCAGTTCCGCCATCTCGGCCAGCACCATGGCAACAACTTCGATGGCGTCAATATCATCGACCCCATAGGTGCGCGCGGCTTTCGATTGCAGCACCAAAACGCCGAGCTTTTCGCCCACCCGTTGGATCGGCACGCCCAGGAAGGAGGAATAAATCTCTTCCCCCGTCTCTGGCATAAAACGAAAGCCCTTTTCGGCAGGCGCATTGGCCGTGTTCACCGGTTGGCCCAACCGCGCCACACGGCCCACCAAGCCTTCGCCCAGCTTCATGCGGGTTTTGTGGACGGCTTCTTTCTTCAAGCCTTCTGTCGCACAAAGTTCCAGCGTTTCGGGGTCGCGGAACAGGTAGATCGAGCAAACCTCGGTCCCCATCGAATCCGCAATGATATGGGTGATGCGGTCAAGCCGATCTTGGCCCTTGGCGGGCGTGCTAAGCACGTCGCGCAAACGGCGCAGAAGTTTTCGGCTATCGCTTTCACTGCGTTCGGGCATCGGGAACCTTTGGTTGGCCGTCTTAGGGTAAGCTATAAGCGCTTTGCCGCGCAAAAGGGAATGCAGATTGTAAATCGTGCCCTTTGGCGGGGCTTATGCTGCCACTAAGGGGCGATTTGCGCGATTTTCGGGCGGCTTATCGCTGGTTTGGTGTGCCAGACGCCCCAAGATCGCCGCGATGGTGCCACGCTAGAACAGCGGCCGCCGCCAAAGCGCCCAGATCAAAGGGCAGCACTTTGAGAAAGTAGTCGAACCCATCCACCTGCGCATTGGTGAACATCGACAGGATCATGATCACTGCCGCCCCAATTGCCCCCCAGATCCGCGTGCGCGGCACCAAGACCAATACCGCCAGCGCCACATTTATAAGATTGGCCGAGGTATTGACCCAATTGGGCATCGGATTGGCCGTATTGGGGCTGCCCGACCCCAAAGCGCACAGCACTTGGGCTGCGGATGTTGCTAGGGCCAAGGCCCAATAGATTGCGCGCAAAGCAGGGCTGTCTTGGCGCATGACAGCGGTTGGTTGAAATAGGGTCATCATCATAAAGTCCTTTAAAATTCAGGGTATGTTTTGGGGTAGGGGGCCTATTTCGGCCCCCTACTTCATCTGGATCTTATTTCTCAACAGGCCATAGTTGGCCGCGCATATCGCCGAAATATTGTTGGCTCTTGGTGTGCAGGTTGAAATACAACTCGCCCTCCGCGGCAATCGTGGCAAGACCTGCTACCGTCACCATCTTGGCTACCAGATCGCCGCGATTGATGCCGCAACCCGACGTATAGGCGCCAACCATGCCATGGGCATGGTCGATCACGGCGGTGATGTCTTTGTTGGTGATTTCCACCGAAAGCTCGCCATCGGCCAAGCCTTCTTGCAGGTTCACATTATTGGAAAAGTCTACAATGATGGGCCCCAATTCCCCCGGTCTGCCACAGTGAATGTGAAACATCGTCACATCTTCCACCTTCAAATTCGACACTTTGATATGGGCATAGGCGTGGCTTAAATCTTTTGTGAAGGCCAAGGTGCCATGGCCGCGAACTGGCCTGTCAGCGCGGGGCACGGGCGTGCCAATGGATTTGAACATCTTCGGAACCAACGCAGGCGTGTCTTCTTCCTCGCCGCCTTCTTGATCGGGGGTCAACCAAGCTTCGTAGATTTTCCCGATTTCAAGACCTTTGGCTGGGTCAAGCATCATGCCATCGCGCGGCGGCACTTCTTGGGCAAGGGCGGTTGAAGACAGAAGAATAAGAGCGGAAAGAGTGTGCAAATTGATGGGGTTACGCATAAGGCCCTCTGAGATTTGTGTTATTGAATTGGGTCGTGATTGGTATGTTTTCCCGATTCGGATTTTATAATCGCCTATCGGGCAACCCCACAGTCAAACGAAAAAATGAACTCATATGAAAGGGTGCAATTCGCATTTGCGGGCGCGGTTCCATCCGCGCCCGTAAATCGCAATATCTTAGGTCTTTTCCAGCTCAAACGCGTCATGCAGGGCTTGAACCGCCAGTTCCATATACTTACGATCAATCAGGACCGAGATCTTAATCTCGGACGTTGCAATCACCTTGATGTTCACATTTTCAGCGGCCAGCGCTGCAAACATTTTGGCCGCTACCCCCGCATGGCTGCGCATTCCTATGCCCACGACCGACACTTTGGACACATCGCTGTCCGTGATCAGCTGCGCATAGGCAAATTTGCCAGCCGCTTGCGCATCTTCGATGGCTTTCTTTGCGCGCAGCACCTGATTGATCGGGCAAGAAAAGGTCATATCAGTATAGGCGCGTTTATCGCTTGGGTCATCATGCTCGGATATATTCTGCACGATCATATCCACATTCACCCCCGCATCGGCCAAGGGGCCAAAGATGGATGCTGCGATGCCGGGGCGGTCTTCGACCCGCACGAGGGTCATTTTCGCTTCATCGCGGCTAAAGGCCACGCCAGAGACGACTTTCGATTCCATGATTTCATCCTCGTCGCAGACCAAAGTTCCAGAAGTCTCGTCGGTATCCTCGAACGAGGATAGCACCCGCAGTCGCACCTTATAGCGCATCGCCAGTTCGACAGAGCGGGTTTGCAGCACCTTGGCCCCCAAAGAGGCCAGTTCCAGCATCTCCTCAAACGCGATCTTGTCCAGCTTGCGGGCTTTTTCCGATACGCGCGGGTCGGTGGTGTAAACGCCGTCCACATCGGTGTAAATGTCGCAACGTTCAGCGGCAAAGGCGGCGGCAAAGGCCACAGCGGTCGTATCCGACCCGCCGCGCCCCAGCGTCGTGATGCGACCTTCGGGGGAGACACCTTGAAAGCCCGCCACCACAGCCACCTTAAAGCCGCGTGCAAAGCTGGCATCTATATTGGTGCGCGGGATCGATTCAAACCGGGCCGAGGCATGGGCCGAGGTGGTGTTGATTGGCACTTGCCAGCCCTGCCACGACCGCGCCGAAACACCCATCTCCTGCAACCGCAGCGCCATCAGCCCCGCCGTGACATTCTCGCCACTTGCCACCACGGCGTCATATTCGCGCGCGTCATACAGCTTCGAGGTGCTTTCGACCCAGCCGACCAACTCGTTGGTTTTGCCCGACATGGCCGAGACGATGACGATCACGTCATAGCCCCGATCCACCTCGGCTTGCACCTTTTTGGCGGCATTCTCGATCCGCGACAGATCCGCGACCGAGGTTCCCCCGAATTTCATCACCAGAACTGGCATATCAGCGCCCTGCATCCGTCAAAATCGGCTGTTACATAGCAGATGGCGGGGCAGGGGCAAGCGGCGGGCTACAGTGCGCGCCAACCGATGTCGCTGCGGCAAAAACCTTCGGGCCAATCAAGGTGGTCGATCATGGCATAGGCGCGGTTGCGCGCCTCTTCCAGCGTGTCGCCGCGCGCGGTGATGTTCAAGACGCGCCCGCCATTGGCCAGAATGCGCCCGTCTTTTTCCACAGTGCCTGCGTGAAAGCACATATGCCGGCTGTCTTCGGGCAGGCGCTTTAGCCCGTGAATGATCGAGCCCTTATCATAGGCCCCCGGATAGCCCTTGGCCGCCATCACCACGGTCAGCGCGTGATCATCGGCCCAGTTTACCTGCGCTTGCCCCAGTCGCCCTTCGGCGCAGGCCAACAGCACATCTAACGCCTGCGCGCCCAGTCGCATCATCAGCACCTGACATTCTGGATCGCCAAAGCGGGCGTTGTATTCCACCAAGCGCGCTTTGCCGTCTTTGATCATCAGCCCCGCATACAGCACGCCCTGATACGGCGTACCGCGCTTTGCCATCTCGGCAATCGTGGGCAGAACGATCTCTGCCATGGCTTGGTCTTGGATGGCTTGGGTTAAAACTGGGGCGGGGGAATAAGCCCCCATCCCACCCGTATTTGGCCCCGTATCGCCATCACCCACGCGTTTATGATCTTGCGCCGTGCCAATGGGCAGGGCGGTGATGCCGTCGGTTAGAATGAAGAACGAGGCTTCCTCGCCCGCCATAAACTCTTCAATCACCACCTCGGCCCCAGCCGCGCCAAACGCGCCACCGAACATATCGTCGATGCCCTCCAGCGCCTCGGCTTCGCTCATCGCCACAATCACGCCTTTGCCAGCGGCCAAGCCATCGGCTTTCACCACAATCGGTGCGCCTTGGGCGCGGATATAGGCGCGGGCGGGCTCTGCGCTGGTAAATCGGGCGTAAGCGGCGGTGGGGGCGTTGCAGGCGTCGCAGATTTCTTTGGTAAAGGCTTTCGACGCCTCTAGCCGTGCGGCCTGCGCACTTGGCCCAAAGGTCAAAATCCCCGCAGCGCGAGTGGCATCGGCCACACCTGCGGCCAAGGGGGCCTCTGGCCCGACGATTACAAAATCCACCGCGTTTTCGGCGCAAAAGGCCACAACGGCGGCCCCGTCCAGCACATCAACATCGGCCACCTCGGCCAATTGCGCGATGCCAGCGTTGCCGGGCGCCACGATCAAACGGTCGGTCTTGGGGTTTTGCTTGATGGCCCAAGCCAAAGCGTGTTCGCGCCCGCCGCCGCCCAAGATTAGGATGTTCATCTGCGCGCCCCCGCTTGGCCTTTGTCAGCCTGCGTCATAAGGTGGGTGGCAAGCGGAGGCAACAATGGCTTTGTTCGAAGACGACGATCCTGTCCCAAAGGTGGGCAACAGCCCGGAATACACCGTCTCGGAACTGTCCGGTGCTGTGAAGCGCGTGATTGAGGGCGAGTTTGGCCTGATCCGCGTGCGCGGCGAGGTGGGCCGTGTGTCGCGCCCCGCTTCGGGCCACATGTATTTCGACCTGAAAGACGATCGCAACGTGATTGCGGCCATTTCGTGGAAGGGCCAAGTGGCCAAGATGCAGGTCCGCCCCGAAGAGGGGATGGAAGTGGTGGCCACGGGCCGGATGACCACTTTCCCCGGCCAGTCGAAATATCAGATGATCGTGGAAGATGTGGCCCCCGCAGGCGCAGGCGCTTTGATGGCCATGCTGGAAAAGCGCAAGGCGGCGCTTGGGGCCGAAGGTCTGTTTGACCCGTCGCGCAAAAAGCCCATCCCCTATCTGCCACGGGTTATTGGCGTCGTCACCTCGCCCTCGGGCGCTGTGATCCGCGATATTCTGCACCGCTTGCGCGACCGGTTCCCAACCCATGTGTTGATCTGGCCTGTGGCCGTGCAAGGCCAAGCCTGTGCCGCCGAAGTCTCTGCTGCCATTCGCGGCTTCAACGCCCTGCCCCAAGGGGGGGCTATCCCCCGCCCCGATCTGATCATCGTGGCGCGCGGCGGTGGCAGTCTGGAAGACCTGTGGGGCTTTAACGAGGAAGTGGTGGTCCGCGCCGCCGCCGCATCAGATATTCCGCTGATCTCGGCGGTGGGGCATGAAACCGACACCACCTTGATCGACTATGCCGCCGACCTGCGCGCCCCCACGCCCACGGCTGCGGCCGAGATGGCCGTGCCCGTGCGCGCCGATCTTTTGGCGACTTTGGCCGATCTGTCGGCCCGCCAAGCGCGCGGATGGCGCGGCACGCTGGATCGGCGCGACCAACGCCTGCGCGATTTGGGCCGCGCGCTGCCAAGGCTGGATGCGCTGCTCTCTGCCCCGCGTCAGCGCTTTGATGCTGCCAGCCAGCGCTTGGGCGCTGGGTTGTCGCTCGCCACAGCGCGCAAGCGGGCGCGGTTTGAAACCCTGTCTGCGCCCTTGCGCCCCGCCATCCTGACCACCCTGTTGCAAGGCCGCCGCAACGCATTGGCCGCAGCCCAAACCACCCTAAACACCCGCGCTGACCTGCGGCTGGAACGTGCGCACAACGCGCTAGACAAATGGGCCTCGCGCCTTGCCCCCGCTTTGGCGCGGTTGATCGCCACCTCGGCCCGCGACATTGCCAAGCACCAAGACCAACTTGCAGCCCTTTCGCTGCGTCTAAACGCCGCCTTGCCCAAGCGCCTATCCGACCTCACAGCCCGCCTTGATGCGCTAGACCGCACCCGCCAAACCCTTGGCTACGCCGAAACCCTGCGGCGCGGTTATGCGGTGGTTTGGGGCGACGGCGCGGTGGTGACCAGCAAAGATCAAGCCGATGCAGCCCAAGTGCTGGAACTCGAATTCCACGATGGCCGCATAACCCCCAAATCCAACCCCAAAAAACCCAAAACCAGTGATCCCAAACCCAGCCAAGGCTCGCTTTTTTGAGCCCTTGTGCCGCTGCCCTGTCCGGCTAAGGGCGCTGCCGCTTGCATCCGTGATCGCTGCGGCTTAGGGGAAGAAAAACAAAAGGCGTCTCCCATGTCGTTCTTCAAGAAACTGCGCGACAAGATGTTCCGCTCCTCCGACAAGATCGGCGCGGGGCTCGAGGATTTGGTCGCAGGCCCGCCAGAAGAGGCCGCAGCCCCTGCCGAAAAGCCCGGTCTTTTGGGCCGCTTGCTGGGGCGCGACGAAAACAAGCGGGTGCTGGATGACGCCATGCTGGAAAGCTTGGAAGAGCTGTTGATCCGGTCTGACATGGGCGTGGATACCGCCCTGCGTGTCACCGCCAACATCGCGGAAGGGCGCTTTGGCAAACGGATATCCTCCGCAGATCTCAAAGAGGCCCTTGCCTCTGAAATTGCCCGCATCATGGAACCTGTCGCCCGCCCGCTGCCGATCTATGCGCATAAGCCGCAGGTGGTGTTGGTGGTGGGGGTGAATGGGTCGGGCAAGACAACCACGATTGGCAAGTTGGCATCCCAGTTCAAAGCCGCGGGCAAGTCGGTGGTGATTGCCGCGGGCGATACATTCCGCGCCGCAGCGGTGGAACAGTTGCAAATCTGGGGCCAGCGTGCGGGTGTGCCCGTGCTGACCGCCCCCGAAGGATCAGACCCTGCCAGTCTTGCCTTTGATGCCCTGACCAAAGCACAAGCTGATGGCGCTGACCTGCTTTTGATCGACACCGCCGGGCGTTTGCAAAACCGCGCCGACCTTATGGAAGAGCTCGCCAAGATTGTGCGCGTTTTGCGTAAGAAAGACCCTTCCGCGCCGCACAACACGCTTTTGGTGCTAGATGCCACCACAGGCCAAAACGCGCTCATGCAGGTCGAGATTTTCTCGAAAATCGCGGATGTCTCTGGTCTTGTGATGACCAAGCTCGACGGCACAGCACGCGGCGGGGTGCTGGTGGCGCTGGCCGACAAGTTTGGTCTGCCGATCCATGCCATTGGCGTGGGCGAGCAGATTGACGACCTCTCTCCCTTCGATCCGCAAGATTTTGCCAATGCCTTGGTCGGACGGGACGCTTAACGCCCCATGACAGCCGCACTTCTTTCCATGGTGGGCACACCCGCCGGACATAGGCTGGCCATTGGGCTGGCCTTACTTGCCGCAGTTCTGCACGCGCTGTTTGGGGCGCTGCAAAAGGGGCGCGATGATCCGTGGATCACACGGGCGGCGATTGATGCAAGTTATGGTCTCATCGCAGCCCCCTTTGCGCTGTTTGTCGTGCCGTGGCCCGAACCGCATATGTGGCCTATCTTTGCAGGGGCCTTCACCCTGCACGCTTTCTACAAGATCGTG
>Ga0209550_10000439_pt1 | contig 38657 bp, 30 predicted proteins | sample LauGreSuBDMM15SN_2_FD_187567 | JGI IMG/M metagenome (GOLD analysis project Ga0209550, IMG submission 187567) | Freshwater lake microbial communities from Lake Michigan, USA - Su13.BD.MM15.SN (SPAdes) (version 5) | ecosystem: Environmental > Aquatic > Freshwater > Lake | place: Lake Michigan...
CCGGTGAAAAATTTGTCGGACCGACCGTAGCATTCGGCGACGGCCGGGTAGGCGTTGATTTCAATATCGTCTTGGTGGGCAATCACACAAAGGTGCGTCGTGCGCGCCAGCGCGGCCTCCGGCGTGAGCCCGGCGGACATTTCCGGATTGGGGATAAAAATATCGCAGTCGGAGCGGGAGAGTTTCATGGGGGAAATTAAAAAACTGTCGTGGTCTTCTCCGCTGCCGCCACGATGCGTCGCATCGCTTCGGCGTTGTCCTCGATACTCTTCACAAGCGCGAATTGCGTGCGGGCGCGGTCGAGGTTGTGTCCGGGACGATGGATCCGAAAATAAACGTCGCCCTGCAGGTGGTCCGTCAAAAACCGCAGACCGGTCTCAAACGCGAGGAGCTTGCCGGCGAAGCCGAGGTGCGCGCGTTCGGTGGCGTTCAACACCGCGCCGGCGGATTCAAGATAGCCGTCCACCAACGCGCGGAAATACGGCAGCACGACGTGCATCTGCGTCGGGTCAGGGTTGTCCTCCGCCGTCGAACTCGCGGCGGTGCGTACCATGTCGCCAAAATCGTAGAGCGAGAGCCCGGGCATCACCGTATCGAGATCAATGACGGCGGCGCACCGCCCCGTCACGTCATCGAGCATGACGTTATTAATCTTAGTGTCGTTATGCGTGACGCGCTCGGTGAGCTCGCCGCGGGCGAGGAGATCGAGGAGCACGTCAGTATCGGCCTCGCGCGCAGTCGCAAAATCAATCTCGGCGCGCACGCCCGCCGCCCGGCCTTGGGTGTCTTCGTTCACGGCGCGGCGGAGCGCCTCGAAGCGGCTGCGGGTGTGGTGGAAATTCGGAATCGTGTCGTTCAAGCGCCCGCCCGGCAGATCAACCAACAGCGCCTGATACTCCCCGAACGCCCGCGCCGCCTCGCGCGCCTGCGCCTCCGTCGTCACTCGTTCGACGGTATGCGCACCCTCGATAAAATCGTAGAGCCGCCACCATTCACCGGCTGCGGTGCGGTGCACAATCTCACCGGCGCGCGTTGACACCAACGCAAGCGCACGCGGCTGTTTGGCGCGCACGTGGGCGGTCACGCGGGCAATGTTCTCCATGAGCGCCGGCACATTCTTGAAGATGCGGTGGTTGATCTTCTGGAAGACATAGCGCCGCTCGCCGCTCGCGGTCGCGACGATGACTATGTAGGTCTCGTTGATGTGGCCGTTGCCAAAAGGCGCCGCCGACGCGATCGGCCCGGCCAGCGGAAACGCGGCGGCAACAGCGGCAAGGTCAGGGGGAACAGCGGCGACACTCATGTGGAAAGGGGAGAGACGGACGTCGAAACGCCTGCGGCGATCAACTGTAAACCCGCACTTCGCAGACGCGGGCGTGATCCAGGCCATTCGTCGCGGTCACGACGAGGCGAAGCGCCGCCACCGTCGGCAGAGGCTCGGCCCACCGGTGCACGCGGCGACGCTGGTAGTTGCCCACCTCGTTGTGAATCACACGCCACTCACCGCCGATCTTCGCCTCGAGCCGGTAGTCGCGCACCGTCTCTGGCTGCGGCCGGCCCCACTCCATGCGCGCCGTGTAGCCGTCGGCCTGCGAGAGCGTGAGAAAGCGATGTAGACCGGTGTCGAAAATCAATTGGACCTCACTCGCCGCCACGGGCGCCGCCCAACGCAACTCGAGCGTCGCCGGCAACCGCGCCGCCGGTTCGCTCATCCAACGATGAAGGCCCGGCGCAGCGCGGTCCGGCGGTGCACTGGTGTAGAGCGCCGTAGCCTTTCCAGTCGCGATCTCCGCCAGCACATTTTCCCACTGGTTCGCAGCCGCGGCGGACGCGACCACGTCCGGCCCGTGCACCGCACGCGTCTGAGCCGAGAGCACCAGCGCTGCCTCGCCACCCGCCTGCTCACTCGAGGCCGTCACCACCGCAGACGGAGCAAGGTCGTCGGCATCGGCGCGGGGCCTCCCGATGAGATACGCGTCGTCGCGCAAGAGGCGCTGCTGGATCGAACGCATGAGTTCCGACGAACTCGCGATCTCGGCCGGAATCACACCGGCCTTCAACGCCAGCGCCGCCGCCGTGCCCACCCCTTGCCCGACCGCTGCGCACGTGGCCATCACCCGGGTCGAGGCAAACGCGATGTGTGTCGCGGACAAATTTCGGCCGGCGAAAAACAGGTTCTCAAGATTTCCCGCCACGCAACTGCGCAGCGGTATATCGTAGAGCCACCGCAGGTGATTCTGGGTGCACGGAGCCTCCGTCGGCGCATCGACGCCTTCTGGCGGATGGAGGTCAATCGGCCAACCGCCGAACGCGATCGCGTCGGGAAACGCGCGCGAGTTCATCAGATCGCTCTCGGTCAAAATGTGCTGACCCACGAAGCGCCGGCTCTCACGTTTACCCGGTACCATCCCGATCCAGTCGAGCGCCCAGTGCGACACGTCGAGACCCGACTCGTTTTTGATGTGGTTCCAGATCCCGAGCGTGATCGCGAGCAGTTCGTCTCGGATGCGCTCGTTATCTTTCACCGTGTCGAGGCAACCACCCCACTCGATCCACCAATAACCATATTCGAGCCCGAGATCGGAGCCGCGCTTGCCGAAGGGCCGCAGCGCAAAATCCGACGGCTGAAATTTTCGCACCCACGGCGGCGCAACATACGGCATCGGCCGATGATGTTGCTTCGCCTGAAACAGAATCGTGGAGCCGAGCGTCTTCGCGTCGCCCTCCTCCGGCGCGAGTGTCTCGCCAAACGCCGCTTGTCCCTCGCGGCCACGCATCACCGGCACGGCAGCCTCGGCGCCGAGTCGTCCATCGCCCGTGCAGTCGGCAAACATCGTCGCTGCGATGGTGAACCGATCCTCCGTCGAGGGCCTCTCCGCTACGACGTCACGTATCCGGCCCTCCTCGACGCGAGCGCCGACCACCGTGGTGTTGAGCAATAGCGTGAGATTGGGCTCGGCCCGGCACAGCTCGTAGAGAATCAGATCGAAGACCGCTGCCGAGCGCTGCGGATTGCGCACCGCAAGCTCGAGGCGGATTTCCTCAATGATTCCGCCCTCGCGCGACTCGAGCGACAACGGCAACCCGGCGTGCAGTCCCGTCGCGCCGACGATGTGCATGCGAATCTCGCTGGACGCGTTGCCGCCGAGCATCGCGCGGTCCTGGACCAAAATCACCTGGGTCCCGAGGCGCGCCGCCGCGAGCGCGCAGCACACGCCCGACATGCCGCCGCCAACGACGAGCAGGTCGCACGCGAGGGAGTGTTCCGTGATGATGCTCACCGGGATCGTGTGATTTAGCTTTCAAACAATTCCGAGCCCAAGCGCCGCACGACCCGCCGCTGGTCCTCTGGGAAGGCGCGCGCAAAGGGCCACGTCACACGGTTAGCCAAGTCGCGCACAAGCGGAGCTACCGCCGTCACGAGCCGTGCCAGCTCGTCGACGGACACATTGGCCAGCGTATCGTTCCGACTGTGGTGCTGCCAGCGCCCGCCGGAAAAATTCGGCCGATAAAAACAGAGCGAGGGCACCCCCGCTCGGTTAAACGGAAACGTATCAAAAAACGGCGACACCTCCGCGCTCGCCCGCACCCCGACCCCGGCCCGCGCGAGCCAACGTTCCGCCATCGTCCCAAGCGCTGCCGGGCCCACGCGCCACAACTCCAGGTGACCAAGCGGCGAGGCCACGCTGTCGAAATTCACCACAAGACCGACCCCGCGCATCGCCGTGCGATGGGCCGCGACATAGGCGGCGGATCCGACCGACAACTGCTCTTCGCAACCAAACGAGATAAAGCGAATCGTGCGCCGTCGCGGCACCGCTGCCAGCGAGCGCGCCAGGGCCAGCAAACCGACGACCCCCGAAGCGTTGTCATCCGCACCCGGGTTGTCGCATTGCGTATCGTGATGCGCCGAGAGCACGAGCGCGGGTAAATGCGGCGACGTCCCTGGTAGTTCCGCGATCACATTTTGCGAAAGCGCGGTGCGTTGCACGAGGCTCACGCCCACCCGCAGCTGGCGCACGCCGGCCTGCCGCCATTGCCAGGCCTCGGTGTAAGGCACGGTCACCGTCGGCGGCATGCCGTGACGTTTCACCCACGCGGGATAGACGCCGTCGCTCTTCGCCCACGGAAACGGCAGTCGTTCGTCGACGTGGATCACCGCGCTGGGCTGCGCCGCGACGAGTTGTCGGTGGTGCTCGACGCGCGTCGGCAACGGTCCGAACAGCACCGCAATTTTTCCGCGCAACGCCCCGCGCTTCAGCACCGCCCGGTTCTCCGGCAGCTCCAGCCAAACAATTTCCCCCTCGACCGTGCGGCCGGCCGGCGTGCCCGGAGCACCGACGAGCGTCTGGGCTTCGACTGCCCGCCAACGGCCACCGGACCACGCCTGCACGCGACTGCGGGCGCTCACGAGACTCGTACAGGGAAACTCCTCGATCGCCACCGACGTGAGCCCCATCTCCGCCCAACGCCGCGCCACGAATTCAGCCGCGCGCCGCTCCGCGCTCGACCCGGCCCGCCGCTCGCCAATGTCCTCGCAGAGCACCCGCCAATCGCGGAGGAGCGTTTTCTGATTAACAGGAGACAGCGTTTTCATGGGATTGAACGGAGCGGGATGGCGAAAGCTTTGTGAAAGAATTCCGACGCGTCGGCGAGCACGAGCGGAATCGCCCGTTCGACGAGCGAAAATTCGTGGCCACCTTCCAGCCGGTGCACGCGCGCCGGTAGGGGCGGAGTCTGGGCCGCGAGCGCGGCGAGAAAATTCTCGTTCATCGTCCGCTCGAAGCCCTTCGTCGCCAGTACGAGCGTGAGGGCGGCCCCGCGGAGTTGATCGACGCGATTGAGCGGATTGAGTGCCGCCCACGTCGCGGGATCGGCCGTGAAGCGCGCAATCGGCACTTTATAATTCTGCCCCTCGGGTAACGTTTCCGCGCGAGGAAAATCGAGCAGCCCGATCACACTCGCGACGAACCCAAATTTCCCCGGATACGATTCCGCGTAGCGCACGGCACCGTAACCGCCCATCGACCACCCGACGATACCCCGCCGTGCCGCCGAGCGCCCGACGGGCAACGTGCGCTCGGCCCATGCCACCACCTCGGCGAGGTAGGCCGCATAACGCGCCGCGGGCTGCGCCGGCGAGTCAAGATACCAGCCGTCTTCACCCTGGGGAAGCACCACGTAGAACGTCGCCGTCAACAACGCGGCGCGCGCCACGGGAGCATCGATGAGGGAACGGTGATGACGGCCACGGCCATGGAGCAGAAAGAGCACGGGCGCTTCGGTGCCGGCCGGGAGGATCTCTGGCGCGATGACGGTGACGGGTAGCGCGCGGCCGAGCGCGCGGCTGGAAACCTCGGCGTAGGTGATCCGCTCGGCGGCGGGGACCATCGTGGTGGCTGCGAGCGCCAGCGAGCAGACCAAGGACAGTTTCATTTCACCTCATCCCAATGAAAACTGAACCGCACGAGGTCAGGCGGCTGCGGGCCTAGCGACTTGTAAGTGATGATATACAATCGGGTGTTGGCGCCTTCGCCGCGGAAATACGCCATCGCATAGTAACCGTCGCCCACGTCGGCACACTCGGCATTGTCGAGCGTCGCGTATGAGGCGACGCCGAGTGACGCGAGATCCAGCCGGAAGAGGCCGAGCTGCATCGGCTTTCCTTTTTCGCTCACATTGCGGCCCAGCAGGTAGACTTGCCCGTCGCGCGCAAACAGCCGCGGACGCCCCACGTGGCGCGTCATGAACTCATGCTTGGCCGTCAAATCGGTTTGGCGGCGTAAATGAAACGCTCCGTCCGTCAGGTGCAGCCGCTCGCGACTGTCGTAGCCGCGCGAGGTCACCAAAAAGCCGTCGCCGGAACGAATGAACGCACTCTCGTTGATCGGCACGTCGCCAAACTCACGGCTGAGATTGCGCACGAAGCGCCACGTGCGCCCGTTGTCCTCCGTGCGAATCACGTCGACCGATCCCGCGGGCGCACGGGCTCGCGGGGCGGGCTTGCCGCCGGGGAGATTGGCAAAGGTCATCACCAGCATCCACGTGGTTTTACCCTCGGTGATCGCGTCAAACGCGTAGCCGTATTCCACCCCGTCGATCACGCCGACACGTTCCAATGCGCCAAAATTTGTCCCGCCGTCGGTGGAGCGCACGACGCGCAGCCCGGCGCGGGTGGTCGGCGAACCCGGCACCTGCGCATCGATGTAGTTCGCGATGTCGCCATTTGGAAACCGGACCCATTCGCCCATCTGCATGATGTGGCCGTCAAGTTGAGCCAGGGCGCGACGTCCCGCCGCGCGGCCGGAGATCGGATCGAGGCGGACTAAATCGAGCGCGGCACCGGGGTCTTGGGCGTGGGAGCGAGCCCGCTTGTATGAGACCAAAATCTCCTCACCCCGATCGAGCAGGGCGGGAAACGCGAGATAGGGCCAGGTGCCGGAGTCGCCGGAGGCGACCACGATCTGTTGCTCCTTGTGCACCGGCACGCGCTCCGGCACAGCGCCGACGAGCGCAAGAGTGGTGAGGAAAAAAAGGGCGACGGCACGGGGCGATGTCATGAGAAAAAGGTAGAGAAATAGACTTTGGTATACCGAACTCGGAAGGCAAGTCGCCGTGAGCGCAGCGCGCGCGGGATCGGGAGCGAGTCAAATTCGGCCCATCCACCCCGGTGATCACAAAAGAAATGCTTGATTGGTATACCAGAAACTCGACGCTCATCAGGTCGGTCCGCGGCCTTGCCGTTCCGCGAGTATCGTTTCCATCCTTCCTCTATGTCCACGCCGCGTCCTGCCCCATCGGGTCCGCATCTGATCGTCGCCCTCGTCACACCGTTTACGGAAGACAGGACGCTGGATCGGTTAAGTCTGACGAGGCTTGTCGCGCATTTGCGGGCCGGTGGCGTGCATGAGTTCTTTGTCGTCGGTTCGACCGGAGAGGCTCCGCTCCTCGATGAATCCGACCGGCTCACCATCATCGAAACCGTGCGGGGCGCCGCACCCGACGGCACGATCTACGCAGGCGTCAGCGGGACGGGCCATCGTCACGCGATCCGCAATGCCCGCGACGCCGCCCGCGCGGGTGCCGACATCGCCGTGGTGATGAGTCCGTTTTTCGTCGCGCTCGATCAGCCGCAGCTGGTCGATTTCTCCACCGCCATTGCCGATGCGAGTCCGCTACCACTGGCGCTCTACCACCACTTGCGGATGCCCACGCCGTTCACGGTGCCGACCGTCGCGAAACTCGCCGCGCATCCCAATATCGTTGCCCTGAAGGACACCAACGGTGCCGACCACAATCGCTGCGCAGAGATTCTCGCCGCGACGGCCGGGACGCCGCTGAAGTTTTTCCAAGGCGTCGAAAAACTCGTGCTCCCCACCCTCGCCGCCGGCGGCCACGGCTGCGTGGTCGCGCAGGGCAACATTGCGGCCCATCTTTTCCGCGGCGTCCTCGCTGCGTGGCACGCCGGTGACACGGCCCGGGCGGAAGACTGGCAGCGGCAGATCGACGCGCTGTGGGGAATTTTCCTGCGACCCGAGATCAAGCAATCTTTCGCGCACTTTCTCCACACGATGAAGCTCCCGCTGCAACGCTGCGGCGTGATCGCGACCACCGCCGGCGCGCTCCCGGGCGTGACGTTTACACCAGCATTCGAGCAGCTGATCGACGATTTCATGGCCCAGCATCTCCCCTCTTTGCCTGCTGTGCGGATGCCGTGAGATTTCCATTTGCCCACATCATCGTGCCGCTCACTCTCGCCGCCCTACCCGCGCTTCGCAGTGCTCCGCCGTGGCAAACGGATGCGCCGCTGCCCCGCGCCGTCGGCGGTCACGCCGCCGCGCTGTTCGGTCCCACACTTTGGATCGCCGGCGGCAGCTTCTGGTCCGAGGAGCGAAAACGGCTCGACGATACCGTGCGTCGCCGTGACTCCACCGCTGGTGGCTCATGGGAGATCGTCGCAAAAATCCCGGGCGGATTCGCCCACGGTGGCACCGTCCAAGCCGCGCACTCGCTCTGGTTGGTCGGTGGACTCGACGACCGTGGACCGTCGTCAGCCGTGCGCCGCATCGATTTGCGCAACGGGCAGGTCGAGACAATCGCGGTCTTGCCAGAGGCTCGCGTGTATTGCGGAGCCGCCGTGCTCGACGGTGCGCTGTGGGTGATTGGCGGCAGCGCAAGCGAAACGGATTTTTCCCGCACCAGCGCGACCGTCTGGAGAATCGACCTCGTGACGCACGCCGTCCACGCGCAGCCCGCCGCCGGGCCGGCCTCGATCAATCCCCTCGTGCTGGCGCTAAACGGTGAGCTGCACGTGTTGCCCGGCGGCACGTGGGCGGCGGAAAAGAAACTGCTCGAAGCGCCCGCGAAGGTTGAGATTTTTTCTCCCCGCACCGGGCGCTGGACCCGCCGCGCGCTGCCCGCCGTCCTCCCGCGCGGCCTCTCCGGCACCGCACTCGACGCTCACCGCGTAGTGCTCGCGGGCGGCGTGGAACGGAGCGACTCCGCCAGCACCATCGGCTCCGGCGTCTGGCTCTACGATGCGCGCGACGGGACGCTCACGCCGCAAGGCACGCTCCCTGGCCCGCGGCTCGCCGCCGCGATGGTCACGACCGACCGCGGCACCGTTTTCCTCCTCGGCGGCGAAGACGGACCGCGCCGCCGTGTCGCGACCGTGTGGCGCCGCGCCGGAGAAACCGAGGGCGCGAAATGAGTCCGCCCGCGTGGTGGCAGGAGCCGCGTTGGCGCGTCGCCGGATTCCTCGCCTGCGCCGCAGCGCTCAACTACGCGGACCGCGCGGCGCTTTCGTCCGTGCTGCCCGCGCTGCGCGGCGATTTCCAGCTCACCGATGTGCAGCTCGGTCTCCTAGGCTCCGTTTTTCTTTGGGCCTACGCGCTCGGCTCGCCGCTGGCCGGCGCCATTGCGGATCGCGTTTCCCGGACGAATCTCGTCATCGGCAGCCTCATCGCGTGGAGCAGTGTGACTGCCCTGATGGGTGCGGCCGGAGGCTTCGCTACGTTGCTCGGACTACGGCTCGGGCTGGGACTGGCGGAGTGTCTGTTTCTACCGGCGGCGATTGCGCTGATCGCGGATTGTCACGGGCCGGGCACGCGGGCGCGCGCGCTGAGTTTCATCTCCATCGGCGTCAACAGCGGCATGGTGCTCGGCGGATCGCTCGCCGGTCTGCTGGCGGAACACTTCGGGTGGCGTTGGGGTTTCGGCGTGCTCGGCGGCGCCGGCCTCGTCCTCGCACTGGCCGCCCGACCGTTTCTTCCGCGTGCGATCGCTCCCGCGGAGCCCGCTTCGCCACCCGCCCAGGCGCCGCCCGCTCGCGCCACCCGGACCGAAGCGCTGGCCTACCTCGCTCGCGTCCCCAGTTATTGGGTGCTCGTCGCGGAATCGACGCTCTCGGGCTTCGGGATGTGGACCTTCTTCGGGTGGTTGCCGCTGTATTTCAAAGAAACTTACAACATGACGCTAGCGGCGGCCGGTTTCGCTGGGACGTTCATGCTGCAAATCTCCGTCGTTCTCGGCTTGATGGCGGGCGGGTGGCTGTCGGACCGCGTGGCGCACGACGCCCCGCACCGGCGGATGCTCCTCTACGGGAGCTTCTACCTCGCGGGCGCGCCTTTCTTGCTCCTGTTTCTCGGGCGCCCCGCTTTTCCAGTCGTGGCGGCGGGCATCGCGGCGTTTTCGTTCCTGCGCGGTCTTGGCCAGGCTAACGACAACCCCACGCAATGCGAGATCGTGCCTCCGCGGTTTCGCTCCACCGGCATCGGCTTCATGAACGCCGCGGCCACCGGCGCCGGCGGCTGCGGCGTCCTGTTCGCCGGTTTCCTCAAACGCGAAGTCGGCCTCGACGGGATCTTCGCCGGCATCGCCGGCATCTTCCTGCTCGCGGGCACCGTGCTGCTCGTGGGCTACCGGTATTTCATCCGAACCGACATCGAACGCGCCCGCCTAGTGCGTTGACCACCCTCAAGAACGACGGGGTTTCTTCCAGCGCGGCTTACGACGGGTTACCTAACGCGACGCCGGCCCAACGATCTCATAAGATGGAGGGACGAACGCTACGCCGGCACGGCGACCGGTAAACTCGACGTCATCGTGCCGCCGCGCTCCGTCTAACTGCTCCCCGTCGCCGCCGTGCGCGCGCATCCTTGGGTGCTCTCGACCGACATCCACATCCGCCGGGGCGAGGCCGAACTCACGACGGTCGCGTGGGATGAGGCCACGCGCTCACTCCGGCGGCGCGCCACACGTAACGACAATGTTTTCCTGCGCGTGCCGAAGGAGTTGCAAGTCGCCGAGCTCGCCGGTCTCTGGATCGCAAAAAACGGCAACGATGCCTCGCTCATCGTTCGAGTGCCCGTGGGCACCGAGGAACGCGTAGTGCGATTCGTGCCGCTGTCAGTGGCCGGGGAAAATCCGAGAGGCTATCTCGCCAGCAGGAAGAACGAATTTCCGGTGTAGCGGAACGCGTGAGCGTCTCGTTCGGCCTCAGACGGAACTGACACGAAAGCCTCACGACTTCCGCTCGGGTCTCGCGGCCGCCACAACACCGGCCATGCGGGTCCGCATCCGCCAGTTCCGCAATGTTCACCCATCCGCGGCCCTCGTCGGAGCTTTCGACGTTTCCTACCGGTCCAATCACCCGTTCAAGAGCGCGGCTGAGCCGATGCCGTTCGTGCTCATCCGCAGCGAACCACAAAGACGCGAACGCACCGAGCACACCCCTGGAAAAACGCTCGGAGGCGGGCTCGATCCGTACGCTGTGGCGCTGCGCCTTTGTGGTGAACCCGCGCCGGCTTAGAACGTCCCCTTCACGCCCATCGTCCAAAGGGCGCCGTAGAAATTGTAGGTGCGGGCGCGCGTGTAGGCGGGGGCGTTGGGCGAGGAGGTGATGAGGGGGCGCGGCTCGTTCGCGAGGTTTCGCACGGACGCGTAGAGGGCGAATTTGCGATGGAAACGATACTCGACGTTCGCGTCCTGCACCATGCGCGTGTCCTGCGCGTCGTAGGTGCCGGCGGGGACGGTCGCGCTCACGGCGTTGAGCGAGGCGCGTTGGCGGCCGATGCGTGAGACGTTGTAGCGCAGGAGAAATTTAGCGGAGGCGTAGCTAGTACCCCAATTCAGGATACGCGGGGAGTAACCGGAGAACTCATCCGCCCCGGATCCGCCGATGCGGAGGTGAGTGCCGTTGACCCACACTTGCAGGCCACGCGACCACTTGGGTAGCGCAGCGAAGGGCTTGAGCGACTGGCGCCAGCTCCACTCAAGGCCGTCGGTGCGGACGGAGTTGGTGGAGTTGCTCCGGGTGATCACATCGTAGTCGAGGTAGTCGTCGGAGAGACCCATCTCGGCGAGCAGCGGGAGCGTGGCGTCGGTGCGCGTGGAAACGAAAAATCCAGTGATGTTTTTGCGGAAGAGGCTCGCCGAGAGCGTGGCACCTTTCACCGAGTAGGACTCGAGGCTGAGATCGTAGTTGTCGGCGGTCCAGGGCTGGAGCGCGGCGTTGGTGGTGGTGATCACGCGCGTGGCCTCGTCCGCAGCGGGATCGGTGATGGAACGGGAGGGAATGATGAAGTTGATGTTGGGCCGGCCGATGGTCGCGGCGTAGGCGGCGCGGGCGACGAAGTTTTCGGTGAACGAGTAGCTGGCGTTCATACTCGGGTAGAGATCGCCGTAATGTTTTTTCGCAAAGGCGGCGCGCTCACGGTATTGCAGACGGGCGATGGCGAGCGCGTCGGTGGAGACGCGGATCGGCTGGCCGGCGGCGTTACGGATCAGGTTGCCCTGCGCGTCCTGCTGGTAGGTGGCGCGGATGTCGTTGAGGCCGCCGGTGCCCTCGGCGTCGGTGCGTTCGTAGCGCGCGCCGGCGACGAGCCAGAGGCGGTTGTCGAAAAATTTCAGGTCGGTGCGGAGGAAGCCGGCGGAGACGGTCTCTGCGAGTTTCTGCGAGCCGTTCACGCGCGAAATGTGGTAGGCGGCTTCGTTGAGCACGAAGTAGGACGGCTGCGCCTTGTAGAGATCGTAGACCTTGCGTGGGTCGATCCACTGGAAGCTTTCGCCATTGGCGAAGGAGCGCTGCGCGGAGTAGGAATAATTGATGAGATCGTAACTCCCGGCGAGGCGCTCGGGGGAGCCGGCCGCAAAGGTGGGGCGAAAATTCCAGGTGCTGGTCTCGACGCGGATGTCGCGTTCGTTGCGCGAGACATCGCCGCCGGCCATGAGGCGCGCGGTGAACGGCAGGCCGAGATCGCGGCTCGCGTGGAGCTTCAGCGTGGTGAGGGCGTTCGTCATCAGCGGCTCCTGCGGGGAGGTCGCGGTGCTGAGCGAGTAGAGGCGGCCGTCGTTGATCGCGACGGGCTGGCCGGTGCGGCTCGTGCCGCGGACGACCGGGGGCGTGCCAAAGCGTTCGCCGCCGTAGCCATCGGCGCGGAGGATGAGGTTCGGAATCGTGGCGCTGGTGGTGCCGAAATACTCGTGACCATCCCCGGCGCTGAGCGTGCGGCGGCGCGACTGGGAGCGGGCGAGCGTGGTGGCTATTTTCCAACCGCGATCCTCGAAACGGTGGCCGAGCGAGAGCGCGCCGGTATCCTTGAGCTGTTCGCGATAGGTGGTGCCGAGCGTCGTGGTGCCGACGCCAGTCGCGGCGCCTTGGGTGAAGTGTTCGCCGCCGGTTGCGCCGGTGCCGTAGGCCTGCGTGGCGGTGTAGATGCGCGAGGAGACGTTGTCGTTGGTGAACGAGGCGCTGGCGAAAAACGTGTGGGCGGGCAGCGGGCGCCAATCGGCGCGCACCGAGAGAACGGTGCGCTCGCGTGCGGCGATCTGCGCAGCGACCTGGCTCTGAGTTTGGATGAGCGCGACGCGGTTCCACGTCGGCGCGAGATTGTCTTTGTCCTCCCAACGGACGTTCTGGCCGACGCTGAGCGAGAGCGCGAGGGTGCGGTTGACGGGACGGATGTAGTTGAGTTCGAAACCTGGCTTGAGGTGCGGGCCGCCGGTGGATTTGTCGGCGCTGCCGCCGCGGAATAGTTCACGGCCGAGGCCGGAGAGCGGCTCCTTCGTGGTGAGCAGGCCGAAGACGCTGTAGGTGAACTGGGGATCGCGGCGCGCGAAGCCGCTTTTGCCGACGACGTTGATCATGCCGCCGACGGCGTTGGCGGGCATGTCGGGCGTGGGGACTTTCGTGATCTCGATGCGATCCATGTTGGCGACGTTGGAGGCGGTGAAGCTCGCGCCGCGGCCGGCGGGACCGTCGCTGGAGAGCTCCACGCCGTCGACCATGAGCAGGGTGCCGCTGCTCGGCATGCCACGGAGAGTGACCTCGTTCGGAATCGCGGGCGACATGGCAACTTGAATACCGGGGACGAACTTCAAAAACTCGCCGGGATTGCCGTCGCCGAGGTCGCCGAATTCCTCGAACGCGACGACGTTCTTGATATTCGCTGAAGTGCGTTGCTCCTGAAGCGCGGCGGACTGGGCGCTGAGTTCGCGCTCGGCGACGGTGAAGGCGCCGAGTCTCACCACTTCGGCGCGGGACATCGCGGTGGAAGCAGCGGGAGCATCGCTGGCGGCAAGATTGAAGTCATGGCGCGTGGTTTGCCCGGCGGCGACGGTGAGGCGCATCGTCTGCCCATCGAGCCCTGCGGCGGTGGCGCGGAGCGTGACGGCGCCGGCGGGCACACCGGTGAGTCGGAAGTCGCCGGCCTCGTTGGTAAGCGTCTCGAAAGCGGAATTTTCGACGAGGATGCGCACCTGTTTGAGAAACTGGCCGGCGGCGAGGTTGGAGACGCGGCCTTCGATCACGCCGGTGGCAGGAGCTTGCGCGGGCAGGCTGCAGCACAGCGCGAGGCACGCAGCGCCCACAGTGAGTGCCCGCAAAACGGGAAAGAGCCGGCGGCGGACGTCGGCAAGTGCAGCGGCAGGGGAGATCATGGCGTGGTGGTGGTGAGCGGTTCGAGGCGGAGAATGAGGTCGTCGAGGCGGAGCGCGGCGGTCGTGGCGGAAATCGAGATCGTGTGTCGGCCCGGTGTGACGCGGGCGCGGTCGAGCACCGCAGTGAACATGCGGGTGTCGCGCAGCGTGATCTTCACCGGCGCGTCGTCCCAGCGGACTTCAATTTTCGCGGAGGCGGTCGCTTCGACGCGGACACAGAGACGAGCGTGCAGTGTCGAAGGGGTGCGGAGGTCGTCACCGATGAAGAGGTCGTAGGCGCGCGTGGTGCCAGCCGCGATTTTCTCCGGCGCGTCGGGCGTCAACGACGGGACGCGCAGGTACGATTGCGCCGGGAAATAGCGGCTGCGTGCGCTGGGCACGCCTTGGACGCTGGCGAAGTAGGTTTTCGGCAGCGGACGCAGCACGGCGGGATCGCCGACCTCGCGCCAGTGCGCCGCCGTGGGATTGAAGTGATTGAACAACTCAATGCCATCCACGCCTGCGGCCCACGCGGCAAAGGCGCGACCGCGGAGCGATTCGAGTGAGCCGCGCTCGCGGTGGCCGTCGGCGTCCTTGATGCGGTTCTCGGCGAGGCAGGCGTAGATTTTCAGGCCGTGCTTGCGGGCGAGCGCGACGCTATCGGTCCACGGCGAGATCTGAAAATAGCCGCCGGGTATGTAGAAATCGGCGAGGCCTTCGCCGAACCAGCGCTCAAGATCCAGGCCGAGATCGGCGCAGTAGCCGACGGAGTCGGGCGTTTTGACGGCGAGCAAGATCGGTTTGCCGCGGCGTTTGCCCGCGGCGGCGAGGTCTGCGCGCACGTCGCGCAGGAGCGCGGTCATCAGCGCTCGCTCTTCGTCACCGCAGGCTTGAGCGGTGGCGGTCTGGCGGAAGAACGCCGGGTGACGCCAGAAATCGAGTTCGATGCCGTCGACGTCGTAGTTATTCGCCACCTCCGCGATCGTGCGGCGGGCGAGATCGCGGATGACGGGCAGGCCGTAATCGACGGCCGACCAGGTGCCACGGAGCGGCGGCTTCGCCTGGGTGCCAAAGAGATATTCGGGGTGGTCCCGCTTCAGCTGCGGAATCAGGAGCGGGTTGGACGCGTCGTGCGTATCGTTCATCCGCATCGTCCAGAATACTTCCTGGCCGACTTTGCGCGCGTGGGCGACGACGACGCGGAGCGGATCGGTGCCGGCGGCGAGATGCGCGGGGAGGATATTGTGCTGGTAGCGGCCCTCGCGCGCGAGGAAGGGCTCGGCGACTTTGGTATCGTGGGCGAAGCGATTGCAGGTGCCGCTCGTCGTATCGAAGACGATCGTGTCGACCTGCGTGCCGGCGAGCGGCGCGATGCGCACGGGAAGAAAGCCGTCGAGCGCGGGGATCGGCGCGGGCGGCACGCGCGTCTCGCCACCATCGTCGTTGAAGATGATCCGCCGGGGACGCTCGCGGGCCGCGGAGCGCGCGGGGTCAAGCGGCGCGCTCTCGGCGATCACTCCGAGGAACGACCAAAATACGAGGAGCGATCGCCGGACGTGCATGAGCAGGCGTCAGAACGAGCGCGCGACCTTGAATTTGATCAGCCGCTCGGGACCAGCCCAGAAGATGTTTCGATTGGCGCTGCGTTTGAGATACCACTCGTCGGTGATGTTCGAGCCGTTGAGGCTGAAGCGGTATCCTTTCCACGAATACTGCACGAAAGCGTCGATCGTCCCGACAGACGGGAAAAAGATTTGGTTGGCGGGTTCGGCGGCGGCGCGGCCCTGCCAATTCCAACCGCCACCGACTGTGAGGCCTTTGAGCGCGCCAGCAGTGAACTTGTAGCGCGACCAGGCGGAGGCGGTTTTCTCCGGCGTGTTGCGGGGCAGGAGTTTGGTGGGGAGCGTAATGTCGATCGTCGAGGCGGCGAGCGTGAGGTCCCAGCCGGGGAGGAGGTTGAGGACGACGTCGGCTTCGACGCCCTTGGTAATCTGACGGTCCTGTTGCACGCGGAATCCGGCGCTGGCGCGCGCGGGGTCGGGGTCGAGGCCGACGATCTGTTGCAATTGCAGATCGAAATACGAGAGCGTGCCGGTGATGCGGCCTTCGCGAAGCGCGCTCTTGACGCCGACTTCTTTCACGATGCCGGTGGAGGGAACGAAGGTGGAGCCGTCGGGGTTCGCGCCGAAGTTGGCGTTATACGTCTCGGCGTAGTTGTAGAAAATGGAGAAGGCCTTGGCGGGCTTGCCGACGACGCCGAACTTGTAGGTCCAGTTGTCGCCGGAGTTACGCGTACCGAGGACGCCGGTGAGGCGGTTGTCGGTATGGGAACGAAAGCTGTCGTAGCGGGTACCGCCGACGAGCTGGACCTTCTCGCCGAAGAATTTCACGTGATCTTGGACGGAGAAACTCTGGTTGGTGCCGACACTGTTGTTGTTGGTGGTCCGGCGCGGGTTGACGAGACCGGTGAACGTGTAGACGGGATTAAAGATATCGAGCGCGGGCGGGTTGTCGCCGGTGATGGTGGTGGTGTCGTTGTCAGAGGAGAAGTATTGGCCGATCGCGAGGATCTTGTGATCGGAGGAGCCGACGCGGAGATTGTAGACGGAGTCGAGAGCGAGGGTGTAGTCGCTGTCGTAGTTCGAGATGAAACGCGCGGTGCGGCCCATGAGACGGTTGTTCGCCTGAATGCCGGAAGGCAAAACGTCGGTGACCTCGTGGTCCCACTGGTTGGTGAAACCGGCGAGGCGGATGGACCAGTCGGGCGTGATGGCCGATTCGAGAGCGGCGAAAAAGGCCTGCTTGTCGTTGTCGGAGCGGGCCAGCGGATCGGAGAACGTAAAGTCTTTCGGCAGCCGGCCGAACGTCGTCGCACCACCGACCACGAAGGGCTGGAGCTGCGCGTTGTCGCCGAAATGTTTGAAACCTTCCTCGTGCAGAAATTCGCCGAGGACTTTCACCTGCGTGTTTTTGCTCACGCGCCACGTAACCATCGGGTCGAGGTTCCAGCGCTTGAACCACGAGTGGCGCGTCTCGATACCGTTGGTAAGATCTTCTTCGCGGTAGACGGCGATGAGGCGGTAGGCGAACTGGTCGTTGAGCGGCGCAGTGTAATCGAACTCGGCTTTGCGCTGGGCGTGGTTGCCGAGCGTGACGGCGCCGGTTCCGCCGGCTTTCCAGAGCGGGCTCTTGCGCACGCGATTGAGCACACCGCCGGCGGCGTGCGAGCCGTAGACGAGGGCGGACGGGCCTTTGAGCACTTCGAGACGCTCGAAGAGAAACGGCTCAGCGCCGGCCTGACTCTGGGTCTGCGTATCGGCGAAACCGTCGGTGTATTGTCCGCGCACGGTGTAGCCGCGGATCATGACGCTGTCGCCGACGTTGGACTCGATGGAGACGCCGCTGACGTATTTGAGCACGTCGTAGAGTTCGCCGGCACCGGCATCGCGGAGGAACTCCTGGTTGATGACTGTCACGGCCTGCGGGGTGTCGATGAGCGCGGTGTTGGTGCGCGTGACGCCGAGGGCGTTGGTCGTGGCGTAGCCGAGGTCTTTTTCGTCGGACACGGTGAACTCGCGCAGTTGCACGATTTCGCCGGAAGACGCCGCGGCGGCGGAACGGGTCGGCGCGGTCTGCCCGGAAAGGACGGCGGCGGGCAGCAAGAGCGCACTGGCCAGAAGGCCGGTGGTGAAGGTGGGACGGGATACGGGGGAACCGGGGATTTGCATGGGCGGGGAAAGTCGGGGCGAGGGTGGTGTCTCGGTACAAGCCCCGGACGCACCGGGACGGAGACTATTTATTTAGGTATACCAAACATTTTTCTCAACTCGCCTGTCAATGTCTCTTTAACGGAGTGAGGGTCTGCCTCGCGGGGAGGCGAGGTAGCGGCGCCTCAGTCAACAATGGCATACCAAAGCGCCGCCCGAGTGATTCCAGGCTTCTCACTGGTGAGCCGGACGTGTTGGATGCCGATCCATGCCGAAACGCCGCCGAGTGTTTGAACCGAAGATCGACCGCACGCCACCCAACTTGCAGAAACTCGTGCGGCTGATTTTTTCCGAGGCGTTTCTACCCGGGGATCGTTTGGTGGAACGCGACCTCGCGGCCAAATTGGAACTGAGCCGCATCCCCGTGCGCGAGGATCTGCAAAAACTCGTTTCCAAGGGAATTCTCTTGAAGGACCTAGTGAACCGCGGCTTGCGTTTGCGCGACTATGGTCCGGCCGAGGTCGCGCATCTGCACGAATACCGCGAGGCCATCGAACTCGCGGCCGCGCGCGTCGCCTGCCACAAACGCTCCGCCACCGATCTCGTGCAGCTCGATCTAATCTGCGACGAGATGGAGCGCGAGGCGCCCAACGCGCCTTCACCGCGCTGGCTGGAGCTCGACTGGCAGTTTCACCAAACCATGGTCGAATCCAGCGGGAATGAGAGGTTCATCAACGATTTCGACCTGCTGATGATCGAGTGCAACTACGTGTTCTACCGGTTGCCCGAGACGCGGATTGCGGCGGCGAGTCGCGACCATCCTCTGCTCGCGACGCTGGTGCACGGCATCGTCGATGCGCACCGGCGAATCAGAACACTCCTCGAGAAACGTGACACCAACGGAATCGTCGAGGCGATGCGCCTCCACCTCGCCGGCCTCAGTAATCGTGTGCACCGCGATCTGGTGAAGGACCAGTTGGGCAAGGCCCCAGTGCCGACCAAGTAAGGCGCGTTCACCGTTACCAGAGGCGCGCCGGGTAGAGCCCGGCACCGACGAGTGCTGCGAGGGCGGCTTGCACGCGGGGCTTATCATCGCGAAACGTGATTCCAAACCATGCGCTCTCCGTTGGCAGGACTCGCACCGTCGTCTCTCCGCGCGCGATCATCGTCGAAACGGCTCCGGGCAGATAGAACTCCGATTTCGGTTCGGTGCCGCGCGCCCCGAGGAATTCGCGGAACTGCGTATCGAGCCCCACGAAGAGCGCGGGTGTAAAGCCCCAGCAGTTCATCGAAACCGTGGTCTCGCCGGAGAATTTTTTATCCGGCTCCGTGCCGACGTCCGCAGCCGTGATGCCGTGGGTTTCCGTGATGCTCACCAGGCGTCCCACGGCGTCAGCAGCGCAAATGCCCCGTGAGACCGCCCCGTGTTCGGAGAGAGTGTTGGCAAGGCGGAAACCCACGATCGCAAATTCCAATGTCTTAGCCGGACCGACCGGGGCCGGCGCCTTGTGCCCTGACATGGGATCGTAGCCACGAACAATCGCCACCGCAGGTGTCGACTGGAGAAAACTAGCGAGGCGATTGAAGGAATCGGCCCCGTAAAAATCGTCCGCATTGATGACAGCGAAGTTCTCTTTGACCGCGTCGCGCGCACACCACACGGCGTGGCCCGTGCCCCAGGGTTTTTCGCGGCCGGCGGGCGGCGTCAAGCCCGGCGGCAGGGCGTCGAGCGACTGAAAGACATAGTCGACCGCGATCTTGCCCGCGTAGCGCGCGCCAATTTGCGTGCGAAACAGTTCCTCGAAATCGCGCCGGATCACGAACACGACGCGACCGAAGCCGGCACGGATCGCGTCAAATACGGCGTAGTCGAGCACGGTCTCACCCGAAGGACCGACGGGGTCGATTTGTTTCAACCCGCCGTAGCGGGAGCCCATGCCGGCGGCCAAAACGAGAAGAGCGGGAGATGACATCTGGGGGGAGGACAAGCGATTGCGCGATGTGGTCAACGCCTCAACTGGACCACAGTTTTTTCTGCAAATCCGTGAATCGTCCGACGACCGTGCTTTGCAGCGGATGCCTCCAAACGCTTACGCGTTGGCGCGCGCCGACCCACACTTCGCGGATCGCGCTAGGATTCGAGGCGAACACGACCGCGCCGAGCAAGCCCTCGGGCGAGGTGCCGACGAGGGACGGATCAAAGAGGTTGACGGTGAAGAAATCCGCAGGGCGGCCAACTTCGAGCGCGCCGCCGGGCGCACCGAGGCTGCGGGCACCGGTGACGGTCGCAGCCTGAAACAACGGCGCGGCCATTTCCGTGGCGAAGGCACCGGGCCGCTTCCGATCACTGCGCAACTGAAACTCCAGCAACCGCGCATCGTCGAGCAGATTGGTCTGTTGCTGACCATCCGTGCCGAGCGCGAGGACGACGCCGGCGGCGAGGAACTTCGCCGTGGGAAACGCCCCTTCACCGCCCGCCAATTCCGACGCGGGACAGGCGCAGACGGTCACCCGCGCGGAACCGAGCGTGCGGATATCTTCATCGCTGAGATGCGCGCCGTGGATGGCGGTGAACCGCTTGTCGAGAAGAGCGTGATCGGCCAGGAGCGCGGCAGGCGAGCGGCCGTATTCAGCGACGCATGACGCGTGCTCCGTAGCGGTTTCGCCGAGCTGGAGATGGACGCGACAGCGCTTGGCGTGCGCGTAAGCCGAGATCGCTTTGAGCGCATCGATCGGCACGGCGCCGAGACTGTGCGGCGCGACGCCGACCCAGACGTCGTCACCGGGGAAATTTTTTTCGACGTGAGCAAACAGCAGATCCGTCGAACGAGTAAAGGCCTCGACCGAGGCACTCAGGACCCGCGGCGAGGCTGAACCGACGGGCTGGCCGAAACCAGCGCGCAGGGTGGCGCCATTCAGCAGGGCGATGCGGATACCGACATCGTGCGCGGCGCGGAGGACGGCGTGCGCGATCCCGCCTGCTTCCGGCAGGGGCGTGCCATCGGGTTGATGATGGAGAAAGTGACACTCGCCGACCGTCGTGATGCCCGCGAGGAGCATTTCCATGAAGGCCTCACGTGCAGCGTCGTAAACATCCTCGTCGCTGAGACGCGCAAGCACCTTGTCGTACAGCTCGCGCCAGTTGCCGAGGGCGTCGCGGTCGGCGTGCGGCTTCAAATCAAAGCGCCCGCGGAAAATGCGGTGCCACGCGTGCGAGTGGGTGTTGACGAGCCCCGGGAGCGCCGCCTGCCCGGGAAGGCGTTTCGCCATTTCGAGATCGGCGGGCTCGCGCGAGAAGCGCGTAATGCGCCCAGCGGCATCGACGAAGAACGCGAGGCCGCTCTCGAACTTATCTCCCGTGTAAACGCAGTCGGGGAGCCAACCGAGTTCGCGAGGAACGGCGGGAACTTTGGGCGTAGGGGCTGGCGCAGGTGCGACGGGGCGAGCGGCAATCGGTAAACGATCACGATCGCGGCCGGGGTCGCGGTCGCGGCCGGGTCCTTGGTTCGGACCAGGGCCAGGTCCGCGGCCGGGCCCAGAGGCTGGACCTCGGGCAGGGCCGGGCCCACGGCTGGGACCGGCGCTACGATGAGGAACATTAGCACGATGAGAGTCGGGCGCGGCAGGACCGCGACGGTCGCGGGATTGGTTGGGATTTTGCAAGGTCACCAGCACAAGCGAGGACGCGTCGCGGTCAATGCCGTCGGTGAACTCATACCGCGGCGGCAAGGAAGACCCCGGGAGCAAGACCCGAGGCATTCACGGCCAATACACCGTGGAGCCATCCGATGAGTCACGGAGATGGCGCCCCGCGACGCTGCCACACGAGCGGACGTGCGGTTTACCGCCCGCGGCGATTAAATTTCAGGACACTGCTGTCCCGCGTCGAGTCGGGGCATTTTGGCACCTGCTGGCGTGGCGGGACTGTATCCACAAATCCGTTCGCCGCGCGTTAGCGGGCATCGGGTTTGAACGGCTCGGCCGGCAGACGTGCTTGCAGCGCGGCGAAGCGTGCGCGCTCGGACTCGTCCGGCGCAACCCGCAGACCGAGCGCGACGAAGGACGACGCCTCGTCGAGGTGGCCATGCTGGAGAAACAGTGCGGCCGCGCGATACACCAGCGGCGTCCGTCGCGGAAAAAGGGCCACGCCTTCGGACAACACGGCAAGATGTCCGCGCGAGGGGTCAACGGCGCTCTGCGACCACACGTCACCGATCATCTCATACACCTCGGGCAACGGTGGGTTTTGCTGACGTGCGGTGAAGAGCAGCGTCAGCACGTCGGCGGCTTGGCCCGCATTGAGTTTTCCCGCGCTCGCGGGCGCGGCGAGATAGTCCGCGAGGCGCAGGCGGGCAAGTTCGAGCCACACGCGGGGCCGGACGACCTCGAGGCGTGCGGCGGCCTCAAGGTAGTCACGCGCTTCCGCGTCGTTGCCGGCGTCGACCTCACATAGCCCCAGCACCGCGAGCAAACGCGGGTCGCGATCATTGCGGTCGTAGGCGCGGAGCAGTGTACGGCGGGCCTGTTCGATATATTTGGCGGCGAGATCGGGGTAGCGCTGGCGCACGTAGTTGATTTCGAGCCGCTCCCAATCGCCTTTGATGCGCGCGATTTCCCCGTCGGTTGCGAGGCGGAGCGCGAGCGGCGGCAGCTTGATGGCGGACGCGGGTCGGAGCGTCATTTCCTTCCGGACCGCCGTCGGGAGAAACGCCGTGAGCTGCTCGGCGAGGCCGGCGTAATCGAAGCCGAGGCACTCTTGGACCAGTTTCTCGGACGGGATATCGACGGATGAGCGTTCGATGAAGGTCCAGAATCCCTCGCGCCGCGGACTGCCTTTTCCCTCGAGACCCCAACGGATAAACAGCTCGGCTTGCGAGGCCCAGACGCGCAGATTCTCCTCCTTGGTCTGATTGTTCCCCGAGTGGTCGCCCCGCAGGAACGCGGCCCACGGCAGCAGCGGGCGCGTCGTTTTCGGATCGGCTTTGAGCAGATAAGTTTCACCGGGAGAAATCCATTCCGCCGCCGGAATCGTGATCGTCTCACGCTCGAATTTCATCTGCGGGTAAAGGCTCAGGAATCCGGCGATGAACCAGTAGGGGAGTGCCGGCGTGCGGTTGCGCAACATGTAACTGACGTAGTCCGGCGTGAGAAACATGCGGTCGGCATCGATATCGCCGTTACGCACGATGGCAAAGACCGCCATCATATCGAGGTCCCAGAGCCGCATGTTGGGGAGAAACGTAATGCGCCGCGAATCGGGAGTGTAACTGCGCATGCCTCTCAGGCCGCCGCCGGGCGAAATATCCGGCGGCGGCGGAACCTCATTTTTTCCGCGCAACATCTGCGCAATGATCTCCTGCGAGGCCGCAGGGCGCAGCTCTTGGTCGTAGTAAATCATCGTCTTCGTCACCGCATGACGGACGCGGAATCGTGCGGGCAGCACGAGATCAAGCAGTCGATGCAGACGGTGATACGCTTCGGTCATGCTACGCGTCGTCGCTTCGTTGCATCGGGAGAGGATCTCGAAATCCGGACTCTGGGCGTAACGCCACGGCGGACCTTTCGCTAATTCCTCGACCATGAACGGCGGCAACGCCACGACGCCTTCGTCGGCCGCCCGCGCCCAACGCAGAGCGCCGACGCAAAGCGCAAGAGCCAGCAGCAGGCGGTGAGTGCAGCGGAACATGGAGGGAAGAGCTTTACCGCGCCGATACCGGCGCGGCTATCCTCAAGGTGTCGCGCCGCCCGTGCGCAATCGTAGCCGCTTCTTCAGGACGCGAATCCTCGTTTTTTCACCCTAGGTTCGGCACGATGAACGGCGCGCGATACTGGCGCGTGAGGAGCGGAGTGGCTTCCTTGGCGAATTCGCCGATGAACGCCTCCTTGCCCGGCGCGATCGTGAGCGGCACGCCGTAGGTGAGCGGAGTCTTCGCAAGGTTCACCTTATTCGCGGCGAGATGCTCGGACATGCGGGCGGTCGCCTCCGCGAGCGGCGCGCGGGCTTTGATTTTTTCGCGCAACGCCTCGGGGGACATTCCCCGGCCGAGCACGTGCGAGATGTTACCGAGGTGGCAGAGCGCGCTGGAGAGATGGCCCTCGAGGATCGGCCCGTATTGGTTGGCGATCTTCCGGCTGCGAACGACGTCGATGAAGTTCTGCATGTGGCGATCACTGCCGACGAATTCCTTCACCACTTTGCCGGCCTTGTCGTAGGCGGTGGCCTTGAAATAATCCGTCGTGACGACGGAGCCGCCCTCGCACTCGACGACGTTGCCGACGCCGACGCCACGATAGTTATCCATCGGCGTGGCACCGCGGTTGCCCTTCTTACCCTTGGCGGCGGCGTTGGCTGCCTCGGCCCCGGCTTGGTCGCCGACCGTGGCGGCCACAGCCGCTTCGGCTTTCGACGGCAGCCCGCGTACTTCGAAAATCAACGGCGCGCTCGCATAGTCGTGAATCACGACCTGCGTGTTCGGTGTGTCGGCATCGTCCACGTAGCCGAGCCGACCGCCGACGCTGATGGTGCTGCGCGGGAGCCCCGCCTCGCCGAGGAACCAGCGCGCAACGTCCATCTGGTGGATGCCTTGGTTGCCCACATCGCCGTTGCCCGTGACGTAGTCCCAATGCCAGTCGTAGTGGAGTTTCGCACGGCGCAGCTCAGTCATCGGTGCAGGGCCGGTCCAAAGATCGTGGTTCACGGTCGCCGGGATTTTCTGCGGGCCCTGGGTCTTGCCAATGCTGTCGCGGCGCTTGTAGCAAAAGCCGCGCGAGGCGGTGACTTTCCCAAGATTGCCCGCACGCACAAAGGCGACGGCCTCCTGCAAACCGGCGCCGGAGCGGATCTGCGTGCCGCACTGAATGACGCGGTTGTATTTCGTGGCGGCGGTGACGAGCTGGCGGCCTTCCCAGATATTGTGCGAAACGGGTTTCTCGACGTAGACATCTTTCCCCGCCTGCGCGGCCCAAATCCCTTGGAGCGCGTGGAGGTGGTTGGGCGTCGCGATCGAAATCGCATCGAGATCAGGCATCGCGAGGAGATCGCGAATATCGACGAAGGTGCGGACCGCAGCGCCCGCCTCGCCGAGACCGCTCTTCACGCGCGCGAGTACGGCGGTGTCGACGTCGCAAAGCGCGACGAGGCGGACACCGGCGATGCGGCGTAACGACGAGAGGTGGGAACCGCCGCGACCGTTGAGGCCGACGACGGCGACGCGGATGTCGGCATTGGCTCCGGCGACTTGGGACCAGGAGCGCGCCGAAAAGGCAGTGGTGGTGCCGACGATCGCGGTGTTGCGGAGAAAGGCGCGGCGGGTGAGGTGATTAATAAAGAGGGGCATGACGGGGAGGGGTAATGAGGGTTGGGGAGTGGGGCGGACTTAAGTCCGCCCCCCGTCCTCCGCTCATTTTCCCGCAGCGTAGTCTTTGAAACGGTCAGCGATTTTGGCGGTTTTTTCGTCGCCGTTATGGAAATAGAAACGCCACTTGAAGGTCACGCTGCCGCCGGCGGGGATGGTGAGATTGCCAGCCTTGGGGTTGGCTTTGTGCGCGGGCTCGAAGTCGTGCTTGCCCCAGGGATTGGCGGCGAAGAGCGCGTAGTCGCGCACGTGCCACCATGTCGGGTGCTGGGGATTTGTCGGGTGGTCGAACATCGCGACGCCGTAAACTTTGCCGTCCTTCGGCGCGTAGTAATCGACCCACTGGGATCGTTTTCCCCAAGTCGCGCCGTTCGTCGCACCCGAGTCGTTAATGATCGTGCCTTTGCCTTCGTGCTGGACTTTTCCCGAGCGGTGCGGGGGCGTCATCCAGAGCGGCAGGCGAATCGCCATGGAGCCTTCCTTGGTGTCGCCGAAGACAGCGGCCTTGTCGGCCGGTGCCTTGAGCGTGACTTCGTAGTCGAGGATGCGGGCGGCTGCGGTGCCGCGGAGGCGAATCGTGGTTTCGTCAGTCAGGTGGAGGGCATTGTCGGCGCCGACCCATTTGTTACGGGCCTTGATGATGCCCACGCCGCCGGCGACCGAGTGCTCGACACCTTCGCTAAGAATGCGGCCCTGCTTGGGGCCATTGGACTCGGCCCAGAAATCGAGGCCGTTGACGTCGCCGTGCGTGAACCAGAGTCCGCGGTGATGCGGGTGATCCTTCACCTCGCCGGGCACGTCGGCCTTCATGGGATAATTTCGGGTCAATTGCGTGCCGTCGGCTCCGATGACCGGGTGGAAGTAGGGCTTTTGCGCACCCTTGAAAATATATTCGGTGAACAACTGGCCGCCGATTTCGACGCGCACGCGGTCGTCAGCGCGAGTGAGTTTGACGTCGGTGCCAGCAGCCGCGAACAACGAGGAAACGAGCGGCGCAAATAAAGCGGCCGCGAGGAGGGGAAGCAGGGGAAGTTTCACGTCCGGTATGACGTAACGACCCGCGAAAGGGTTCAACCGTAAATCAAGCAGCGAAAGACATTCCGCCTCGAATCAGGGCCGCGGCTTTCCTGCCCGCGGAGTGTCTTCGGGTCGTTTTATTTCCAGCTCAAGGCGAGGCGGGTGAAGTAGGTCGTGTCGAGACGGCTCACGCCCTTGCCCGGCTGGCTGTTGTAGTCGGTGGCCACACCGAGACGGAGCTTCCATTGGGAACTCAGCAGCGGTAACTCCAGCGAGCTCTCGTGGGTCAAAACGAAGTTCGCAAAATCCTCAAAAGTCGGAACGTAGGAAAGGCGGTTAACCCACACCGAGTTGTCCAACTGGAGGCGGTGGGAGAAACCGAAGTCCAAACCGGCGCTTTTCACGTCGACCGTGGTCGGATTCTGGTAGCCGGCATAACGAAACGAAAAACCCACGCGGCCCGTGAGGGTTTGTTTTGGCTTCTTGATGAGGTCGTAGCCGAGACCCACCGCGGCCACGTCGTAGAGCTCGATGTCCTTCACGCGGTCGAAGCCACCTTCATTGCGCACATACCAAGATTTCGCACCCGAAAAATTATTCGCATAATCGATACCCGCCTTGAACTGATCGGCGGACTTCACGCCGTCGGACACCTGGCGGTCGTAAGCGGTGTAAAACTGCAACGTGTCCTGCGCCCCGGCGAGCGTCGCACGGAACGAGAAACCCGTGGCGAGCTGCTCTTTGTTGCCGGTCTTGCCCGCGAGGTCGACCGCCGCCTGATAAGCCCAACCGCGCTCAAGTGCCGTGACCGCCGGGTCCTTGCCACCGGCCGCCCAACTGGCGGCGACTTTAACGACTGGGGTGGCGATGACGCCATCGGCGCCGGCGATTTGCACAGTGCCTGCGTCGCCCGAAATTTTGCCATCGATGCGCGTGCCGCTCGCGAGGCGCACCGCCACGGGAGCATCGGTCGTGATCGCCGTCACTTCACTCTGCTTAATGGTGATCGTGCCGGCGTAGTCCGTCGAGACCACCACCGAGCCACCCTCAATCTTAGAAAGTTTGCCGACGATCCGGGCACCACTCTTCGTCTCAACGACGTCAGCTGACAGATTCACCGCGCCAAAAACCGCGACAAGAAGGGCGAGGGAAGTCCGGAGGCATTGGAGTGTGTTCATCGTCGAGGATCTGACGGAGCATGGCGGTAATAGCGACCTCAACCCTATAAATTCCCTGATGGATTGACCGAAGGTGTCGAAAATCGGCTGATCGCGGGCAGTCAGGTGGGTCTTGGTCCCACCGAAACCCCTGCTCGACAGCCGTGCGCCCTGGGCTTTGCCTCGCCGCGACTCGCTCAGCACCGCTTCTCCGCACCATTAAATATGTCCGCCCACGTCTCTCGTCCCGCCCTCATCGTCGCCGATCGCTGGCGCGACTATCAACTCCTCGAATGCGGCGACGGCATGAAACAGGAGCGTTGGGGCGCGTACACGCTCGTCCGTCCCGACCCGCAGATTATCTGGCCCCGCCATCAAAAAGCCGCCGACACCCGTTGGGAAAACTGGGACGGCTTTTACCACCGCAGCGAACAAGGCGGCGGCAAATGGGAGTTCCGCCAAGCCATCGCAGACCATTGGAAGCTGGCGTACGAACCGCTCGGCCTGACCTTCAAGATTCATCCCACCTCCTTTAAGCACACCGGCCTCTTCCCCGAACAAGCCGTCAACTGGGAGTGGTTTTCCGCCAAAATCAAAGCCGCCCGCGCCGCCGGTCGCGAGGTCAACGTCCTCAACCTCTTCGGCTACACCGGCGCCGCCACCGTCGCCGCCGCGAAAGCCGGCGCGAGCGTCACCCACATCGACGCCGCCGAGGGCATGGTTAAATGGTGCAAGGAAAACGCCGTCCTCAGCGGCCTCGCCGACTCCCCGATCCGCTACATCGCCGACGACTGTCTGAAGTTCGTCCGCCGCGAGCAGAAACGCGGAAAATTCTACGACGCGATCATTATGGACCCGCCCACCTACGGCCGCGGCGCGACGGGCGAGATGTGGAAACTCGAGGAACATCTCTGGCCGCTCCTCACCGAGTGCCGCGCGATCCTCACCCCCCAGCCGCTCTTCTTTTTGATCAACGCCTACACTGCGCGCCTCTCACCGACGGTCGTGGCGAACCTCCTCGCCGAACTCCTCCGCGGCCGCGGCGGGAGCATCACCGCCGGCGAAGTCGGCCTGCCGATCAAGCAGGACGGCAAAATTCTCCCGTGCGGTATCTACGGACGCTGGGAGAGCTGACCTCGCTCACCGATACTCCGCCAGCTCGACGATCACGCCGTCCGGATCGAGGAAGTAACACAGCGTCTTCTCGCCCGCCAAGAATTTCACCACGCCCTGCGGCACCTTCACCGGCGCGGAAAACAGCGTCACCCCCGCCGCGCGCAGCCGCGCCGCCATCCCCGCGATATCGGCCACCCGGAGCGCGAAATGCCGCAACCCGAGCGTGTTCGCCCGCGCATTCTCCGACAGCGCGACACCCGCCGGCGTCACGTATTGCAGTAACTCGATACGCACGCCGCCGCCTGGGAGCTCCACAAACGCCACGAGCCCCTTCACGCCCTTGAGCCCGATGATCGCCTCGATCCACTCGCCCTCCATCAGCACGTCGTGCGTCTTCTGGAATCCCAGGACCTCCGTATAGAACTTTACCGACCGCGCTAGGTCGGCCGTCACGATGTTGAGATGATCAATCCCGAGAATCATGCCCGCACCCTACGGTGCGCGCTCGTCGCCGAGCAACGCCCGTTTCTCCCCCCCTCCCCGCGCGCGCCTTTTGTCACGTATTACGTGACAAACTCCCGCGTCTCCCGCGCACGCCTTTTGTCACGTATTACGTGACAAACTCCCGCGTCTCCCGCGCACGCCCGCGCGCGCTCTTTGTCACGTAATACGTGACAAACTCCCGCGCCTCCCGCGCACGCCCGCGCGCGCTCTTTGTCACGTATTACGTGACAAACTCCCGCGTCTCCCGCGCACGCCCGCGCGCGCCCTTTGTCACGGATTACGTGACAAACTCCCGCGCGTCACGCGCCTCCCGCGCCTCCCTCACCGCACGCGCTCCCTTTGCATTTTCAGCCTTTCTGTCTTTCCGCCTTTCTCTCTTTCCGCCTGTCTCTGCGTGCATGCCCACGCTCGCCGAATCTTACTCCGCCAAGGCCAACGAACTCCTCGCCCGTGCTTGGACCGTCACTACGCCAATCATCGCCAAACTCGCCCCCGTCCTCGGCGCCTCCGTCGCCCGCGGCGAAATCATCCACACGTTCGGCTCCGGCCACAGCGAGATCATCGCCCGCGAAATCGTCGGCCGCGCCGGCGGCCTCGTCTGCATCAGCTCCATCAACGACCCCACCGCCGGCTTCATCGAAAACCTCGTCGGCTACGGTACCCAACTCGTCGAACGCTACGACCGCCAATACGAACTCCGCGCCGGCGAGGTCGTCATCGTCATTTCCAACTCCGGAAAGAATGCCTCACCCATCGAGGTCGCCCTCCACGCCAAGAAAAAAGGCTGCGTGGTCATCGGCCTCTGCTCGCTCGCAATGTCCACCACCGCGAAGACCGTCCACCCCGGTGGAAAAAATCTCCACGCCATCTGCGACTACACCCTCGATAACGGCGGCGTCCCCGGCGACACGATCATGCAACTGACGCCCGAGATCGCGACCGGCCCGACCAGCACGTTCATCGGCGGATCAATCCTGAACTGGCTCATGCTCGGAACGATGGAATGGCTCAAAGCGAACCACCACGCCATCCCCGTCCTCCGCAGCCAAAACATCCCCGGCGCCATCGACCACAACCGCGCCGTCGGAGCGAAGTACAAACACCGCCTGAGCAAGCAGCTCGCGTGAGCGGTCGATTGTTGAAACGCGGGGGCCGCAGAGCGCGCGGAGCAATCCTCAGTGACTCGGTTTGCTCTCAGCCTCGCCGCACCTTCCGCGCTTTCCGTTGTTCGAAAAAATTCCCATGACCTACAAAATCGGCGTCGACGGCGGCGGCACCAAAACCGAAGGCATCCTCGTCGATGCCGCCGGCGTCATCGTCGCGCGCCACCTCGCCCCGGGCTGCAATCCCAACATCGTCGGCCCCGAACAAGCCCGCCTCATCCTCACCGACGTCCTCGGCGCACTGACCTCAACCCTCAGCGCTCAGCCCTCCACGCTTAGCTCGTCACCGATTGTGGCGACTCAGCTCTTCATGTCCGGCCTCCCCGGCTTCTGGTTGGAAGTCGCGGCGTCACTCAAAGATTTCGGCCACGTCACCGCCGCGCTCGACTCGCTGCCGATCCTCGAACTCGCGACCCACGGCGCACCCGGTCTCGTCATCCACGCCGGGACCGGCTCGTTCGTCGCCGCCCGCGCACCCGACAGCACGATCCACTACGCGGGCGGCACCGGCTGGCGTTTCGGTGATCCTGGCAGCGGCTACGAACTCGGGCGCCGCGCCATCTCCCGCGCCCTCCTCGAACTCCAAGGCTGGCTCCCCGCCTCCCGCCTCGGCCCGACCGTGCGCGACCACACGCAACTCGGTGACGCCGCCGACGCCCGCGCCATCACGCGTTTTTACTATTCCCACGCCGAACCCAACCGCATCATCGCCGCCCTCGCCCCCGCCGTCTTACGCCTCGCCGCCGAGGGCGACCACACCGCGCACCAAGTCCTCATCGAATCCGCCGGAGAACTGCTCGACCTCGCGACCCGTGTCGCCACGAAACTCTTCCCCGACACGCCGCTCCACACGATTCCCACCGGCCTCAGCGGCGCGCTCTTGATCAATTCCACCATCGCCGCCGCCCTCGCCCCGCGCACGCGCCTCCCGCTCACACCCATCACCGCATCTCCGATCGAAGGCGTGCGCCAGCTACTCCTGCGCTCCTCATTCTCCCGCTGAGCAGCGATTTCCCACCGGCGTATTGCTACTCGCGCCCTCCGCGAAATCTGCGGTCAAAAAACGCTCCCTCCTTTCACTCATGTTTTCTGCCCGTCTTCTCCTGGCCGTGTCAGCCCTTGCTATCGTCGCGGTCGTGCCAATCACCGCTGCCACGCTCGCGAAACAAATTCCCAGCCAATCGTCTTTCGGCGACGAGCGTTACGTTGACCACATCGCCGGCGCTCTCGCCATCGTCCTGACCTCGCCCCACGGCGCTCACTTCAAAACCGGATCACTTCGGGACCGCCCCGACGCCGTCACCACCCTCGACGCCGTCACCGAGGCGCTCGCCCGCGCCAGCCCCCACCTGAATCTCATCGCGAGCCAACACGTGCACCTCATCGCGAGCCGACGCTTTCGTATAACCTAATAGGATACTGTTCCCGATCGACCTATGCTCGTCCGTTTCACAAAAAATACGCCGTCCGCCCCTGCGGATACGCTCGTCTGCGAGCGGCCCGACGGCTCCACGTTGCAGGGCACGATGCCCCGCCAAGGCATCCTCCCACACGACGCGTTTCATTTCGTCGTCGAGACGACGCTCGGTTGGCGCGACGCGTTTTTCGGGCAGATCGCGGCCGGCGCCGCGCACGACTCCCTGCGCTCTTGGGGTCACGGCCCGCAACGTTCACTCTCAAAAAATAGCCAGGTCCTCGCAGCCGCCGCGCTCGTCGAATGCCTCGAAGCCACCCAGTGGGGCGGCGCCCCCGACCCCGCGGTGTTCGCCAAAACACTCGCCGCCGCCTGCCGCCGCCGCCGAGTCCCACCACCCGACATCAGCGCCGAGGATCTTGCCCGGGTCCGTCTCGCCCTCCGTGAATTCGGCGCCGCCTGGCGCCCGCTCAACCCCGGCCAATCCTTGGAGCGCACATTTTGATGTTGCGAGCGCAGGGCGGCCGCTCGTCGGCGAGCCCCTCGACGCGCATCTCCCGGTCGTCCTCTTCCACACCGATCACGCACCCGATCGAAGACGGCGGAGGATGCCGGCGGCGGGTGGCGTCTTCAGCAAATGGCGTGGTCGCGGCCCTCTGCTCGCGGCAGGAGCGTCAACGCGTAGCTTGCCAACGCTCGCGCAGCGCCCCGCGCAGAGGCGTTCAGCGTCTCCGCCAGGGCGGAGATTACCAGCAAGCCTAAGCGACCGCCGAAGTTCGCCTCCCCTTTTTGCGTTTTCTGTGCCTCTGTGCGGCTTCCGCCATGTCCGCCGTCACCCTTGATCCTTCTCCAGCCGCTCCCGCCTACCTTGTGGAATCCGCCTGGCAGGCCCGCGCCGCCGCGCACGATGCTCGCGTGCGCGTCTGGACCGATGCCCAGCAGGCCCGTGCGTCTCGCGGTGAAAAACACCCCGTCTTCGATTTTCTCTTCAGCTACTACTCCTTCCGCCCCGCGTGGCTCCGCCGTTGGCATCCCGGCCCGGACATCGCGCTCACCGGCGAAACCGCCCGCGCCTACCTGCGCTGGTCCGAGTATCGCGAGATCGCCCGTGGCTCGGACGTCCCGCCCGTGAATTCTCCCGCCAGCCAGATCAACGCGCCCGCTGCTCTTGCCACCCCGTCCGAACGTGGCACGGGCGTCCCGCCCGTGATTTACGGAACCCCCGCCGTCGCCCTCGCCCCGCTCCCGTCCTCCCGCCGCCCCTACGTCATTTGGCTGCGTGCACTCCTCCTCGCCACACAGTCCCGCCCGGCCTTCTTCGGCTGTTACGGCCTCCACGAATGGGCGATGGTTTACCGCCAAACCCCCGACGAAGTCCGCCACAACGCGCACCCGCTCCGCTTTGCGCCGGACCCACTCGCGCGCATCGTCGAAGCCGCGCCGATCACCTGTTCGCATTTCGACGCGTTTCGTTTTTTCACGCCACCCGCGCGTCCGCTCAACAAGCTCAAGCCTGCCCGTGAAACCGTCCCACAGTTCGAACAAAGCGGCTGTCTCCACGCCAACATGGACCTCTACAAATGGTCCTTCAAACTCGCCCCCTTCGCGCCCAGCGAGCTGATCGCCGATTGCTTTGCCCTCGCCCGGGATATCCGCGAAGTGGATATGCGCGCCAGCCCCTACGATCTGCGCGCCCTCGGCTTCGCCCCGATCACGATCGAAACTGCCGCCGGCCGCGCCGACTACGAGGCCCACCAGCGCGCCTTTACCGCTCGCGCCGAACCGCTCCGCGCCCGCCTCCTCGCGCTGTGCGAGCGTCTGCTCGCGTAGCCGTTCGTCCTCCGCAGCACACCGCCAAGAGGACCCATTCCCCCGAAGCGCACGCACCTCCCCGCAGGCTTTCTCCGTTAACCGCGGGCCGAGGCGAACATCGACCGGAGAAGTGGGCGCGGATTCATCGGCCGCTCTTTTCCCGGTTGGCCATGAAGTAGAGCACGGGCACCGCCATCCGGCTAATCAGCAGCGACGCGATCTCGCCAAACATCAGACTGATCGCGAGCCCTTGGAAAATGGGGTCCGCCAAAATCACGCTCGCGCCGACCACCACCGCCAGCGCCGTGAGCACCATCGGCCTAAACCGCACCGCACCCGCTGCGATCACCGCATCGCGCAACGGCAACCCGTCCGCCCGCCGCAGCTCGATGAAATCGACGAGGATGATGGAATTCCGCACCACGATGCCCGCACCGGCCATAAATCCGATCATCGAGGTCGCGGTGAAAAACGCGCCCATCGCCCAGTGCGCGGGCAAGATGCCGATGAGGGAAAACGGAATCGCGGCCATCACGACGAGCGGGGTGATGTAGCTCTTGAACCAGCCGACCATGAGCATCGCGATCAGCACCAGCACCGCCGCAAACGCGAGGCCGAGGTCGCGAAAAACCTCCAGCGTGATGTGCCACTCACCGTCCCACTTGAGTGCGGGCGCCTGGTCGTCGCGCGGGACGTTGAGATGATAAATCGGCAGCGCGGTGACGGTGGCGCCAAACTTTCGCGCATCGAGCGCGCGGACCGCCTGATCGATGCCGAACATCGCGTAGGCCGGACTCTCCACCGCACCCGCCACGTCCGCCGTGACGTAGGTCACGGGCTTGAGGTTTTTCCGGTAGAGGTTGCGCTCACCGAGCGTGCGTTCGATGCGGACCAGTTCTGTCAACGGCACCAGCGGGGCTGAGAAATCGTGCGCCGCCGGCGGCAGATCGGCCCGCACGTGGAGTGCAAGCAACGCCTCGGGTTGCGACCGTTTTCCGGCCGACAGCTCCAGGATGATCAGTACGTCTTCACGTTCGTCGACGGCGTGCAGGAGGTCGACCGCCGCGCCTTGGGCCGCCAACCCGAGTGTGCGCGCAATGGCGGCTTCGCTCACTCCGTGTTGCGCGGCTTTTGCCCGGTCCACCACAAAGCGGACTTTGGGTTGCTCGTCTTCCACGTACCAATCGATGTCCACAACACCCGGAGTCTGTTCCATGATTCCGCGGACTTCGCGGGCGAGCGCGAGGCGCTGCGTTTCGTCGGGACCGTAAATTTCCGCGACGATCGATTGCAGCACCGGTGGGCCAGGCGGCACCTCGGACACCGCGACGGCAGCGCCGTATTTTTTGGCAACGGCGGCCACGAGGGGACGCACCCGTTTCGCGATCGCGTGACTTTGGTCGGAGCGCGCCTCCTTACCCACGAGGTTCACCTGGATGTCCGCGACATTCGGCCCGCGGCGAAGGTAGGAGTGGCGGACGAGGCCGTTGAAATTAAACGGTGCGGCGGTGCCAGCGTAGATTTGAAAATCGCGCACTTCCGGGAGTGTGCGAATCGCCTCCGCCATCTCGCGGGCAATGCGGGTGGTCTGTTCGAGCGTCGTGCCCTCGGGCGTGTTCAACACCACTTGGAACTCCGACTTGTTGTCGAAGGGCAGCATCTTGATCGTGACGGCGCCGGTGAGGACGAACGCCATCGAGCCGAGGAGTAATCCACCGATGGTGAGGAGAAAAATCCACCGGGCCCGCGCGCGGTCGAGCAGCGGCCCCATCACGCGGTAGTAGAGGCGCGTCGACCTATCGGCGGGCGCGTGGTCGTGGTCGGTGGCAGCGACGGCCAGACTGGCGGCGCGGCGTTTGAGCACACGGATCGCGGCCCACGGCGTGATGGTAAACGCGATGGCGATGGAGAACAGCATCGCCGCCGTGGAACCGATGGGAATCGGCCGCATGTAAGGGCCCATCAGCCCACCGACGAACGCCATGGGGAGAATCGCCGCAATCACCGCCAAAGTGGCGAGGATCGTCGGGTTGCCGACTTCGTCGACGGCTTCGAGCGCGATCTGGTGGATCGATTTCTTGTCGGCACCCGGCAGCCGGATGTGGCGCACGATATTTTCGACGACGACAATTGCGTCATCCACCAAGATCCCGATCGAGAAGATCAGCGCGAAGAGCGTGATGCGGTTCAACGTGTAGCCGTAGAGGTAAAAAACGAGGAGCGTGAGCGCGAGCGTCGTGGGGATCGCGAGGAGGACGACGAGCGACTCCCGCCAGCCAAGGAAAAGCAGAATCAGAATCGCCACGCCAAAGACCGCGATGCCCATGTGCAGTAAGAGCTCGTTGCTCTTCTCGGCCGCCGTGTGGCCGTAGTCGCGCGTGACCGTCACCGTCACATCGGCCGGCAAGAGCGTGCCCCGCAGCGCGGCGACTTTGGCGAGCACCGTGTTGACGACGTCGATGGCGTTGGCCCCGGGGCGTTTCGCGAGACTGAGCGTGACCGCGGCATCGAGCGCGGCGGAGCGCCCGTCCCCGTGGAGCACATAATTGGCCGGCTCCTCGGCCGTGTCGGCGATCGTGGTGACATCGCGCAGATAGACGGGACGTCCCTCCATGACGCCGACCACGACTGAACCGAGATCGGCGGCGTCCCGCAGAAAACGCCCAGTCTCCAGCAGAAACTCGGTATTGGCGAAGGGCCGCGAACCGCTCTGCGCGGGCCGGTTGGCCTGTTGCAACACGGGCGCGAGATCCGCCGCGCTGAGCTGGCGGGCAGCCAGCGCGGCGGGATCGATCGCGACGCGCACCACCCGGCGCGTACCGCCGATGAGCGTCGTCTCGGCGACTTGGGGAATAGATTTTACCACGTCGTCCACCTGGGCGGCGAGACGCCGGAGCGCGAGGTGGTCGTGCGTCGCGCTGTGCAACGTGAGCGCCAAGATCGGTACATCGTCGATCGTGCGTGGTTTGACGATCGGCGGCGTCACACCCACGGGGATACGGTCAAAATTTGCCTGCAACTTCTGGTTGAGCCGTACGAGCGCGGTCTCGATGTCCGTGCCCACCGTGAAGCGCACGATCACCATCGCGGCGCCGGGACTGGAGGTGGCGTAGAGATATTCGACGCCGGGGATTTCCCAGAGCAGTTTTTCCATCGGCCGCGTGACGCGGTTTTCCACTTCCCGCGCAGTGGCTCCGGGCATGCCGACGAACACATCGACCATCGGGACCTTGATCTGCGGCTCTTCCTCCCGCGGCAGCATCAGCACAGCGAAGAGGCCGAGCAGCATCGACGCGAGGACGGCGATGGGCGTGAGCTTCGATTGCGCAAACATTCCGGCGAGCCGGCCGGCCAGCCCGCGCCGAGGCGCCTCCGTGGTTGAGGAATTTTCGATTGCGGCGTTCACGGGCGCAGGAGGACCGGTTGGCCATCGCGTAACGTCGCGACGGGCGCGACGACCACCCGCTCGTTCGCCTCCAACCCCGATACGACTGCGATGCGCCCGCCTTTCACCGCCCCCGTCTTCACGAGGCGCAGCGAGGCCCGGTTGTTTTCACCGACCACAAAAACACGTTCCATCTGACCGAAGAGAGTGAGTGCGTTAACCGGCACCAAGAGGGTCGCGACCTGCGGACCGGACAGAAAAACGCTCACAAACTGGCCGGGATGCACGACCGCACCCTCGGGCACCGTCAGTTTCGCCGTCATCGTGCGCGCCGTCGATTCCGCCGCAGACGAGAGCTCCGCAACAGTCACCCGCAGACGGGTGGGCGCGTCCGACCACGCGATGTCCAACGCTGCGCCCACGCTGAGCGCGGCCGCGAGTGACTCGGGCACGCCGACTTCGATCTCAAAAGCACCGCGACCGTCGAGCTGGAGCAGCGGGACTCCGGGCGCGGCAAAGTCACCCACCTCCACAAATTTCTTCGTCACCACCCCGGCGAAGGGCGCCCGCACGGTCGCGTACTCGCGCAGGGTCTCGGCTTCGCGCAAGGCTGCCTGCCCGTGAGCCAAACGATCTGCGAGCATCTTCACCGTATCGAGTGTGCCCGCACCGGCCGCTTCGAGGCTGCGCTCCCGGGCGAGCTCGCGTTCGATTTGGGCCAGCTGGGCTTTGACCTGGGCCACCCGCGCGGTGAGTTCGACCGCGGAGATCGTCAGTAGTACGTCGCCCGCTTGGACCGCTTGGCCGATCGCGAGCGAGAGCGTGGCGATAGAACCCGCTACCTGGGCGGCAATGGCAGCGCGCTGGACAGCCCGCACCGTACCGTGCGTAGCAAACTCCACCGGCCACACCTCCCGCTGCACCCGGGCCGTTTGCACTTCAACGGCCGGCAGAACCTCGGCCGGCAGGACTTCGTGGCGCGCACAACCAACGACGACGAACGTCGAAGCGGCAGACAGGAGGAGACGAAGGGCGTTCACGCTCGTTCAGCGGCCTATTTTTTGACCGCCCCAGTGGATAATGCCGTCGTCATCCAACCAACCGAGGGAGCGAAGCAGGAGGCTCGGCGGGCAGAAACCGGTGAAGACCGACTGGATCAGGTTCAGCCCGACGAAAGCTGGGATCAGCAGCCCCCACGGGCTGACAAAAAAGGTCACCGCCACCCCGAGGAGGGTGACCGTGCCGGCGAGCAGGCGGATCAGGGAATCGATTTTCATGGTTGGCGACGAGGATTATCTTCATGCATATGCGCATATGCGGATGTAGTTGAAATTATGTCAAGCCTCTGTTCGGTGGGGCGCATGGCGAAACAAGCTCCCCTCAGCGACAAAGCACTCGAACACGTGGCGCGGCGCTTTGCCGTGCTCGCGGAGCCAATGCGGCTGCGCCTGCTCCAGGCACTCTTTGCCGGTGAGATGCATGTGAACGCCCTCGTCGCAGCCACCGGCGGCACGCAAGCCAACGTCTCGCGCCACCTGCAAACCCTCACGCAGGCCCACCTGCTCTCGCGGCGGAAAGAAGGGCTGCAGGTATTTTACGCGATTGCCGACCCCTCGATTTTCAAGCTCTGCGAACTCGTCTGCGGCAGCCTGGAAAAGACCTTCACCAAACAAGCCGATTCGTTTTCGCGATAAGGGCTCACGGGGCGGTTGGGCGAGCGACCTCCACCGTCACGATTCACTGAAGTGTCGGGCCCGGGCTTGCCGCCGTGCCGTCGCGGAAATGAAAAATCTGGCGGGGAGCCAAACGCCCGCCCGCCAGCAAACAGCGACCGACCGATCACTCGTAAATTCAGTCTCAGCCGAGTGGATACCGGTCAGCCGCCACGCGCGCCACGGATTTTTCCGGTACGCGGATAAATTGCCGGTCGCCCACCCGTGTGGGTGGTGACGCGCTCCCGTCGTGCGCCCCGGGAACTGCCGCGTCGCCGGAGCGATGCGAAGCCGAAGCGATGAGGCGCAGTTCTGCCCGGCGCCCGCCCCTGCTCCCACGCAGCGAAACTTTTTTTCAATAATTGCGAGGGTACCCCCGCCAAAGTCCGCCCCCCCCC
>Ga0209550_10000441_pt1 | contig 38591 bp, 39 predicted proteins | sample LauGreSuBDMM15SN_2_FD_187567 | JGI IMG/M metagenome (GOLD analysis project Ga0209550, IMG submission 187567) | Freshwater lake microbial communities from Lake Michigan, USA - Su13.BD.MM15.SN (SPAdes) (version 5) | ecosystem: Environmental > Aquatic > Freshwater > Lake | place: Lake Michigan...
GTTTTGCACAGGCGGCGGTGGTGGGGGAGGTGGAGGGGGAGGTGGTACCGTATAAATTGTGTATGGAAGAACATTGGAAAAGTTTAGATTGGCAGAGTAAGACGACGTATTGACGTTTGGACTGAAGTTACCATTATACACATTCACTGCCTGGACTCCATATACACCGGATACAGCGTTGGAAGGAACAACAAATGACAGATTGAAAGAGCTATAATACGTGGCACGAACATTTCCATAGGTTCCAAACCGAATGAACGTGTTATTAGGCAGAAAGTTTGCTCCATTTACGTAAACAAGAACATAGTCTCCCTCATAGCTAAACGTGACCGATAGGCTGTAGAGAATTGGGGCGAAACTAGGATAAAATCCATTGAACTTACGACAGTTTCGAGTGCTTTTCGAGGAAGCTTGAGTTAAAATACCAAATTGTGCTCTTAGGTAGTCGTTGGTCGGTGGATTGGTCCCGTAACCTTTGCCCGCACATGACATAATATCTTAGAATATTATGTTATTTTAATTTCTTATATGAAAACAGGTTGTTTGGACTTCAATATTGAGGCTGTATTGGCACCCCCACTTCCAAAGTTTGCAACGTACATGTAGTTGTTGGCATCAAAGACAATTCCACGAGGATTGTTGAATAAGGGGTCTTTGTACATTTGTACACTCGACGGGTCGGACACATTGATACTAGCCACAGGAGTGTCAGAACCAGAGGATGTGGCCCATAAATAATTGTAGTTGTTAGTGTTGAAGGAGACCCCTCGGGGGAGCGTGAGGGAGGCAAGCACAGAATATGTTGTTGAGGTCACAACGAAAATCTGATTGGTGTTCAAATTGGAGACATAAAAGTTGTTGTTTGCATCATTGGTCACTAACACAGGTTGAGTGAAGGGTGCAGACGGACAAAACGGTCCCACAACGCCCGAAGTCCCACTGCCATTCAAAACGATTTGAACCAGGTTGGAGTCGGTGACATTGGTGGCGACAAGGTACGAATACGTAGCATCAAATGTCAATCCGTTGGGTGCGTTTAATCGGTATCCCACTCCGCTGTTGCCTCCCTGTCCAGTTAAATTCACCTGAAGATAGCTAAAGTCGGACATGTTTATCCTGGTCAAATTGTTCGAGGCAAAATTGACAACATACAATGCGCTGTATGATTCATTGAAAGCCATGGCCACAGGTAGTGTGCCTGCTGTGCCTCCGACCCATGCATCATCCGATACAAACGGTTGCTTTTGAAATGACGAGTTATACTTGAGCAATTGATTGGGTGAACCGTCGCAAGAGATGTACAAATTTTGGTTGTTGTCAAAAGCAATACAAACCACCTTGGAGAGACCAGGAACAACCGTCGTGAAATTCGACTGTTTTTGTGTTGGTGTTAATGGCATTGCTGCACGACTACTCCAGCTGCTTTTGCCGTTGATCGGATAAGGCGTATATTGCGCACCCAATTTGGGATAACCAAACAGTTTCATGTATTGTACATGAAGAAAAAAGTCACACCGGACCATCGTCGTCTGGTTTCTCTCGGATGCAGTTTTTGATTTTGTCCTTTGCCAATTTATACACATAATATGCAAACGCTGACCCCACCGCAGACCCCACCAACACCTGGCTCGCCGTGTGGAAATTGAACTTCACTCTTTGATAGGCTGTCAACAAAGTCATTGGCAGATATGCGTAGTACATCCATTTCGTCTCTCGTAGGGTGAGATAGACGAACACCGTAGAAAACATGGAAGCTTGGACATGACCTGACGGCATGCCGAAGACGTCAAAAGGAATACCGTTGCGATAGAAATGTGATTCTGTATTGGTTTTCATCAAATGCACCTTCTTGGCGTCGAACATTGGTCGGGGTTCTTGAAGGATGCCCTTGAGAATGAGGTTCAGCAAGCTATTCACAAAGAGACCGACAGTGTAATAGAAGCACATATTCGGACTATCCCACAGCAAAAACCACGAAAGGATGATAAGAATGACGGGTCCGTATGAACCCAATGCGTACACTAGGTTGGTCATCACAAGAGTCGTTGTATATATATATATATATATATTATACGCGTATAAAATTAATCAATACTGGTACAGACAATCCGCAACCAATGTGAAGCACCAATCGTTGCCGTTAAGGTTTAATACATTGCCCTTGTCGTCTAGCAGCTGCACGGCCATACGTTCGACGTTGACGGGGCCAAAATAAGTTCGCTTGCTGCTCTGGAGAGAACCACTGAAATCCACCAGTAAGCTACCTGTCGGCACTCCAATCGATGTCTTGATGGGAAGTACGGCTAAAATATCAGACGACGTCGGAGCCTTGGCCAAATAGTTTGTCAAGTTGTTGTTGTTATTGCTGATCGAATTGATGGTATACAACTGGGCGTTTGTCAATGTGCGAGGTGCACTGGGCAGCATGGTTTGGGTGCTGGAATAGTCCCCATTGTACTTGCCTGCAATCAAGAGACCGTTCGGGATGCTGCCAAAGAGCGACTGGGTATTGACGCTATTCACCAGCTCGACCAAGTTGTTGCCTCGTTGAGCGGGACTCGTACATGTATACGGTAGGTCAGGCGAGTAATAGGAGGGCATCTTCAATGTATTGGAAAACTGAGAGATGGAGACCAGGGAATTGTTGACATGATTTTGGTTGTAGTCATCGACCACTAGTATCAAATACTTAGTGCCGTTCAGGTCCAGCACCGCTTCCCCCGTATTACCCGATGCACTTACTTGCAGATAAGGTAGCCGGTATCCCATAAGCCATCCTAGGGTACTGTTGAGGTAATGATTGCTATTGCCATAACAAGTGTTTGTACAGAGCAGATTGCCTGTAAAATCGAAGAAAATGATTTGCGTCAGCATGGTGATGACAAAGGGTGTACCACCCGACGTTCCGTTGTAAGTGCCATTCAAAAGATACAGTGTAATGATGCCACTGTTTGCATTGAAATACACAGGAGTGTCTGCGGGTAGCGCAGGTGGACCCACCACAGCGGGGAAGTTGAACCCCGCCTCCACAAAGGACGCGTTCAATTGAGTGATGAATGCAGTTTGTGAATAATTTCCTGGAGGAACGGAAACAGGGACCACATTGCCGGAGCTGGGGTCGCTAATCCAAAGGCACGTGTTGCCGTAGGCAGTGTCAATAGTGTACCAACTATACGGTATTTGATATGAGTACAAACTGAGTTCGAGGACATTTTTCAATGTGTCCGACAAGTCGCAAGTGTAATCGGTGGACGTAGAGTCTGCTCCACTCGTGTATTGGCGGAACTGGCTGTCCAAATTGACGAAACGACTGATACTGTTTTTCAGGTTGGGATTGAGCGTGTCTTGCTTCACGGGCACTGCATAGGTATCCGTGGTCGCTATCTGTTCTCGGTTCATGGGCGCATGGTCATTTCCGAACACACTGATTTTCTGCTTCCGGTCGGTAATTTTGTCCACTTGGACAGCATCCTTTTGTGTTAACACCTCGTTTTGGTACCAATCGTTCACCTGTTTCTCTCCAGCGGGGTAAACGGCCATGTTCCCGAATCCTTCCGTCACCACAATTTTACCCTCTTTCTTGAGCTTGTCAATATCCACATTGTCGACATTCTCATTCTGAAGCCCTTGCGCGTACTGCAATAACTGACTTTGAATGTTCTGAAAGAACACAGCTATGGTGGGGTTCTTGGTCCTATATTTCTTGATATAATGATTCGTGGCAGCCCGTATGTCTTGTGGATTGAGGTCGTCTACATCAATGATGGCCATCAGTTCGGAAATGGAGTAGTTGGCAATGTTCACATCAATGTTGTCAGTCATGGTAGTAGAGGACATATATAAATCATATACATAAGTTTTTAAATAATCAATTCTGATTATGCTTTTATACCTTTGGAAATTTAAGCACTGATTCATTTTGCAAAAAGAAAAATTGATGATATATCTTCGCATTGTTCATGATTCAATAATCATTAAATCTATTTTATGCAAACAAAAATGTCAAGAGAAGTTTTAATCTCTAACATCATTTTACAAATGAGGGAATACCAAAGGCTAAATGGTATCACTAAAAAATGTGTTGATAATAATCAATTCTTGCTTGATATTATCAATGTGAATGGAGGCGAAGTTGAAGTCAAACCATATATCGTTGTCTATACAAAAAACGACGTCTCCTTTATCATGACAGGACACTTAGCCATAAATTTCAAAGGAGACAACGATATTATAGAACCATCTTACGAGATTTGGTCACTACCTGAAAAAGCTTATTTCGGAAACATAGAACACTTTGTGAAGTCATGTTCGTTTCCAAGTGCAGAAATGAGGCGAGAAATGATTCAGGAGACAGCAAAGGATTTTATAGACTTTGTTGACCTCGCAAGAAAAATTAACAGTGGAGAACTAGTGCTCACCGATAGAAATTATTATGACAGACAAGCAGATTTTATTGAAGATTATTTAAAAAAACAAAATTATAAATTTACAAGTTTCTGAGTGTACTGTCTGATTTAATCTGATTCAACATAAAAAATTTCCTTATTGTATAAATTTAATTTTTTTTTAATACGCTTTAGTCGCTACTTATTCAAAGCAAAATAATAATAACCAAGCAAATATTTAAGATATTGATATTGGCCATCAACACCCAATTTTTATAATTTTACATATCACAACACTTCAATTTTCACGTCAATAACAACAGGTTCATCTGTAATAACAACCGGTTGCGGTTCTTCTTCGACAATATTTTCTTGCTTGAGTTTTACTTTGTAATGATTCACAAAGATGTTTCTGATTTCTTTCTTGATGTCCAATTGCTCACATATATCCATGGTCAAAACTTTTTCGGGAATTTTCGTGAGACCTGTTCCACGTTTTGAGTGTGTCTTGCCCCTAAACAGAATATGGTCCAGCACATAAATGAGGAACGGATTGTATTCCTGAAGAGCTTCGCGCGAGAGGTGGTAGTCTCCAATATAAATGAAACGGTTACAATTGGTGTCTGCTTGTACTTTGTAGACGCGGTCCGTGGCCAATTTGTTCTTAATGAGCCCAATACCCATAACCTGATTTCGTTCGTTATTCATTTCAATGACAAACACAGGACTCTTGAGATGAATGGTTGGAGACAGTCTACAAGGCGGAGCGTAGATACAAGCGAGCGATTTTCTTGCTCTATAACGCACCGTAGCCTCCCATGTTTCATTGTTAAACCGACCTGTCACCACGGTGAACGGCAAAGACATTGATTGATGTAGACGAAGAATTGTTTTAGGTGTTGAAAGGGTGGAAAGGTTTTATTTGGCCAAAGGAGAGAAAGGTGGGAGAGAGAATATCAATTTTATTTGTTATAAGACCAAATCGATTTTTTCTTGCATCACCTTGTACCGCTCATTCCGCAAGGACTTTTGGAGCATCGACCACGGGTTGCACCCATGCAGTGCAGTAATGCCTTCATCGCAAAACACATTGAGTAACGAGGGACTGAAGCCGGACATCATGGACGTATTTACTTCGCTGGAAAGGTTAGGAAACCCCGTTGTCGAACGCAAGTTCCAAAATAAGATGTGAGGTGGCTTATACGGAAATCCATGTACCCGAATCCCTGTTTCCGCGTATTTCTTGGACATGTACTTGTACAACGTGCTCTGGTCTTCGGCATCTGCATAATTCATGTCCATCTGCATATCAGACAAAATAACGAGCACCATGTCTTGCACATCATCCGGGTGCATTTTGTTTACCACAATGGCGTCGAGAATCACGTCCAATGCCGATGCAAAGTTGGTGTTCATACCGAACTCCGCTTGACTCAGTTTGTCCACTTTTGAGACAAAATCGTGACAATCGTCCAAGTTAACCCATGTAGGATGTGCACTGAAGGTCATGACTCGATTGCCAATGACCGACCTTTCCGCTATGCGAATACCGAGGGCTATGGCCGCATGCAACGGGTCCCCATCCATGGAACCAGAGACGTCGACCATGGCAATCATGTTGGTGAGTGGGTTCAATGCAGCAGTGGCATTGTCACGCCATTGGGCATTCAGCACGTCGCGTTCACATGGGTCATGGACGTATTTGAGCAAATGCAGTGCCTGCTTGGTGAAGTCCACCATGCTGACACGCTGTCCTTTCAATTCTTTCGTTTCGACGTGCCGATGGAAATGCTCTGCACAGGTGATGCGGTCCATGTCGCCAGGATAGCGTACTAACCCCTTTGCATCAACGTTCAAAAACGCCTTACGTTGCTTCGTCAACGATACCGAGGTGACCTTGTCAAAGCGTATCTCCGCCCAACGTTTCTCACACTGCTTTATCTGGACGGTATCAATATGACGATTGAGCTGGGACAAAACCTTTCGGTACTCCATTTTGCATTTCAACAATGCCTTGGTCTTTTTCTCATCGGTGTTCGCCGTCTGCAAAATGTTTGGAAAATACTCTGTGGCACAAAACTGATACAGCCATCCAAAGGCCGACTTTTCTCGGGGAGCCCATTTCGCAGCCAATGAAATGTCCCACTCACGATGAAGCAGCAGCTGCGCGTAGTCCTTACGAAGTTGGTTGTTCAAAAGGGTCACAGCGAATGCGACGAGCTCGGAGTGGGATTCACAGTATTTGCAGAAATACTTGATGTCTTTCCAGGAACCATATGGATGCATCGAAGGCAAGTCGACCATACATTGCAGTGCAAATTGGGCCAACTCAGGAAAGTGCTTGTACCAGATGTGGACCATCATGTACGCCAATACATATTCGCCTTTCCCACTGATGACATCACGGGTATACCCAATCATCTTATAGAGAGTCGTGAGGTGTTCCTTGGATGCAAGATGATGGCTTGTCAAAGCGGCCGCCAACTCGGTCAACAAACTGTCCAGCACCATGGACAACTCGTGCACGCCGTGTTCGTCGGTCCTGGTGAGTTGGAAACTAAATTGGGCGATTTTTTCTTGCATGTCGTTGGACCATCCGTGCTCGACAAGACCGTTTTCACCACGCTGAAACATGGTGGTTGCTGATTCGGAAGAATCGTATGATATGGAAGTCATTCTATTACGCGCCTGGCAGGGGGGGGGTTTGATGTACTTTGTCCATCAATCTTTATATCTTTTTTCGAATGGTCTTTTTTATCATACGATTACGGAAATATATGCGTTTTGTGGAAGAAGAAATAGGTTGTGCTTTTTCGTAGAGGACCACAATCAAAGAGTTGAGGTCATGAAACATGGATATGGTTTTGCCAAAGACCACGTCGCCGATATGTTTCACCACGGTCAGGTAGCTGTTGTCGGATGCACTCTTATCGGTCAAATATTGGTTCACTTCATTTGGGTCCAACACGACATTGTAGCGCAAAATCGATATCAACGAGTAGCGCCGGTTATTGTGCACCGAGGCCCGTTTAAGTATTTGAAGCAATTCTTCTTCTGAAACGCGATTTGGTTTCGACATCAAAAACACCTCTTCGTGTAAACGGTCGATTTCGTTGTCGCGGTTGACATAGAGAACTTGTATGTTAATATGCCACACATCATCCTTGTAAAAGTCTTTGTAAAGTTTGTCATTTTGTTCAAATACCTGAATCCATGCATCGTCCAACACTACTGTCTCTTCCAGTTCCAGTTCCATTGTCAACGGTGGGTGGGGATATATAGTGGCTATATTGCTGGCATAAAATACATCCTCGTTTTAAACTCATAGTTAGGTGCATGTCTCTTTAAGAATAATTGTTGTTGTAATAGGCGTCATCGTATTCTCGATATTCATTCTCTCTGTCCTGACATTCTTGTTGGGTCTCCTCGTCCAATCGGTTGAAGAAATCGTAGTCATAATTGGGACAGCGGAACACCTTTTCCCAGATATCGAACCCATACTGCTCAATGTAGTACTGTGTGCGGCTTTCATGCAGCGCAGTCAATGCAGACAAAGTGCGGCGGAAGACAGTGTTAGCATCCACCTTGTCTTCGTCGTCCCATCCTTCGGGTAGTCCCTTGATAACTGTTTGGTTGTTTTCTCTCTTCAAGAGTATCCAACCAGGTTTCAACCCTACTAAATCTGGGTCGACTGCCTGCTTCTTGGCTTTCATAGACGACGTATTTCCGCTGAGAAGCTTCTCCGCGAAAGATTCGGCTACTTCGACATTCTGTGTGACAATCTGACCATGACCATGACCATGACCATCACCGCCTAAAGCAGGGAAATGGTCGAGTTTCAGAGATTCTTGTTGTTTTCTCTCCTTGTTTTGTTTCTCAAACTCTTTCACGATTCTCTCTTCTTCTGGATTTTCCCTTTCTCTTTCTCTTTCTCTGTCCCATTCCCTTCTTTGACCTCCCCGACCACCACTTTTAAAAGTGTTGTGGGTATCTTGTTCTCTTGATGGTTCTTTTTCTTTTTCTTTTTCTTTTTCTTTTGATGCTTTCCTTTTCGACATAGGAGCTACTGCTGCCGATGTCGCATTGTCTTCATCGTCCAACAAGGCTGCAAACCGGGAATTGGTTTTGAATAAGTTACTCATTTTTTGTAAACTGATTGGCTTAGGTAAATGAATGGATTCTTATAGCTTATCTCTACTATTGCTTTTCTCTCTATATAGATTTCCTATATTATTTGTCCTATTAGATAAGTATTTAAAGATACGACGATATATACAATTACCTCCTAACAGCAATTGTGCGTCCGTTTGTCACATTACAGTCTTTCCATACAAAATGTCATATTTGATATAATTTTTACAGGAGGTAGCACCCACATTTTTGTTTCTTTTTATTTTCATTTTACTTGACTGCGCATGTGTGTAACTAGATAGCAAGCAGATTGTAGATAGTAAACTGTACAAATTTTGTTTTCTTTTCATCAAAAAAAAATTGAAATAAAAATAAACTTGTCATGCAAAACCAATGACACAAACAAACCCAATCACACAAACAAACCAAATCACACAAAGATATCATGACTCTCTCCTCTGCCGAACTAGCTCGCAAAGCCGCTGGATACAAATTGGCTGCAGCCAACGCGGCCAAACGCGAAGCCGATACCCACAAAAAGGCAAAGAAATCCTCTGGAACGACCAAGACCAAAACGGTTATCAAGACGACCAAAGTGACACCACGACCATCAAGAAAAAATGAAATATATTGTATTTTCTCAATTGTAAAATTGTTTTACACCCTTTATTGCTTTTACCTAAACACTTTTTTTCCTTTCAAATGCAATCAGCAAACAGGTAATATACCTCCCCATTATTATGAGTAATATAATCAATCCATTTGGCTTACATTACTCACTTTGTTTGTCTTTTTCTTGTGTTCTTTCTTGTCTTCTTTCTTTTCTTGGTAGCACGCGTCTTCCTGCCACCAAATTTGCGTGCAATTCTCCTTCTTGTTTTTCGCTTGTGACCACCACCCAATAGAGCAGTCAAGACAATCGGAAGAGTTAGCGCTGTAGCAGTGAGGACGGCAGCCGGTATTACTCTCTGTGGTGTCAACTTCGTTTTGAATCCTGACATGAGAGTCTGATTGTCTGTCTGCGGGTGAGGTTCCTCCGAAGAGGGCATGAGATTCGATAGGTTATTCGGTGCTGACGGTGAGCTCTTGGCTGGAACAATGCGAAGTGTGGATATTCCGTAGACAGCTTGATTAGAATCTTTAAATTTGTTGTTCATATTGACAAAATAGACAAAGGTATATTGGGCTTTCACAGTGTTGTGACTGTCTTTCAGTTCACCTTTGTCCTCTAATTCCCATCTTCCCTTTCCTTTTTCGGGGAACGAAATCTTGATCAGGATATTTCTGTTGGCATCATTCACACGTAGTTTTAAATATTGCTCAATAAACTGTTTCGTAAAGTTCTGAAACGTTGTGGTGGTTACAGTGCAACACAGTAGTGAATTGAGCATCGCAAGGTCGGCAGCATTCTCGTATGTAGTTCCGTTGATGAATTTGCGAAAACAATCTCGAAAAAAGATATTTGCTGCAAGCTTTTCAGTGTTCTTCTCAAAACCAATTACCTGTACATTCACTCTTCGGACGCCTTCATCAATATTTCTTTTCAGCATGGTCATAACAGTTCCCACAGTTTTTTTATTTTCGAATATAGCGGGAAACCCAAAGATGTTGGATTTGTCACCATAAAAGATTAAATTCAACAGGCAATAAATGTTTCTGCTTGCCTTGACATCCGAAATGACGTAATCGTAATGAGAATAGACCAGAGGAAAATCAAAATAGCTTCCTACCTTCCAATTTTCAGCGTTTTCGACAAATCGAACAAATTCACTTGGATTCAACAGATGGTCGAGATACTTATTATTTGGAAAATCATTCTCACGTATCAGGTCTTGTTCCAGTTTGGACTCATTATCACCTCTCAGGTCTTGTTCCAGTTTGGGGTCATCCATGAAAGAAATATACGTTTACTTATTATATACCAACATTATTTTTTATACAGTTGGGGAAAAAGGGTTAATTTTAGGTTTAACTTTATAAAAACAATTAATTATACAATTTTTATAAGGTACATATATTTCGTATTTTTTTTGTTTAAATATCGTCAATATCGATTTCCTCTTCGTCGTCCAATAGCAGACCTGTAGTTGAACCCTTGGCTGCCGCCTGGGCGGCAATAAGCTCCTCATATTCTTGTGACGCAGCATCTGCGAATATAACACCCATGTCATCCTCGGACGCATTTGATGCACTGTTGATGCTCTTAGCGTCATTGGCCACAAATTTTCTCCAATCCACAGAGGTCACCGAATTCATGAGGCGCGACTTGTCGGTGTCGTTGTAGACCTCCAAAATATCGCAGTTGCGTGCGGCTGATTTGTCCAACTTCTCCCCTTCCCATGTATGCAGCCCAACAAGCATCCACGTATTGGGACCAATGAAATTGTCTCGCTTTCCACGGCCACGGAATTTACCGCGAATGTGCGCCTTCAATGGATTACCGTCAATGTCAATGGCGCTTGCAATGCTTCCACCCAATACTTTGACCGCTTGCGCATAGACTTCCCCTTCTTCGCATGCCACACGCAGTCCATGGTCCTTCTTGACCATGTTTTTACGTGCGAATCCTTTTGACTTGTTACCACCGTGAGCGTTCTTTACCATGATTTTGATTTATGAATGGATGCGCAAATAAATGCAGGAAATATCGAATGATATGATATAGATATTACAATATGTGGCTTACTCTTTAAATGATTTTTTTTATTCAATTTTTTCCCTTTGGTCCGAGTTCTTTTGCCACATTTATTTTGTCCTGCCTATTTATGAATCACGAATTTGATTTCAATGTCGACAACTACAGCGTGGAAGAATTAGAGCATTTTCTCAAACTGGACGACACCACGTACAGCTTTAATGAACTGCGCACCAAATGCAGTGCCTTACGCGCCATCATCGTAGAAAGTCCCGAATATGACACCCGACACAAGACCCGTCTAGCCCGTTTCATTCAAGAAGCAGAAGACAAACTCGTCCAACATATCAAGGCTATGGCCGAAGGCGAAGACGGATTCATCGAGGACTACAACAAATTGGTCATTGCGCAAGACGAAGGCCACCTGGTCAATCAAACCAAGCTCACAGGGGGAGGCAAGTACGTGATGACCACAGAGACCACTTCGCTGAACAATGTGGTGGACCCGCACAAACGATTTCAGCCCATGGAATCGTATCCGACGTTGATTGCACGAAGCTACTTGAATGGCCTCAAACGCAAAGCCATTGCCCAAACCATCATCTTGAATACTCTCTTCCGAGAGAACTACTACGACACCACGTCCACAGACTTCACCATTGTGTTACCTTATTATTTTAAGAATGTTCTCTCCCTTCGACTCTCGTCGGTGCAGTTGCCCAATGTCATCTACAATGTATCAGCTTATAGTGGCAACAACACCTTTTCTGTGATGGAAGACGCCACGGCAGTGTCGGGTACCATAGTGATTCCTGACGGTAATTACACTGACATTGCCTCCTTTACCACCTTTCTGCAAACCCAAATCAATGCGCAGTTGGGCATTTCTCCGCCACGATTCTTGGTCTCGTATAACCCCAATTCCAACAAAATCACCATCTCCAATTCGTTTTCTGACTTCACACTTATCTTCAATGGAACCATACCCTCCTTGCCGGGGAAATGCGGAAGCATAAACACGACAGAGGGCCAACGAGAGCAACCATGCGTTGAGCTGAATGAGGTGTACAAACAATTCGGATGGCTGGTTGGGTTTCGGCAAGGCACGTACAGTGGGACCAATACCTACACCACCGAAGCCATTTTCATTGGGTTGTATCCAAACTACGTGTATTTCGTGTTGAATGACTACAACAATTCTCAAGCGCAAAATGTATTTGGGATGTATTCAAAAAGCATCATTGGAGACAATATCTTGGGTGTCTTGCCCATCACTGCCCAGCAAGAATACAGCATTAATTTCACTACCGGGAATGACTTGATAGAGAGAAAACGAGAATATTTTGGGCCCGTGAGAATCCAGCGTCTGAAAATCCAAATTGTCGATCAATATGGTGATGTCATTGATTTGAACAATATGGATTACAGTTTCACGTTGGAACTGGATATTGGATATGATATTTAGGTTGCCTAACAAACTCCTCCCTCTTTGTTTTTCCTTTTTTTTAAAATGTTGGTATAGTGTACAAAGAGAGAAAATGGGAAAGAAACCACGCACTGAATTGCAAATACTAGTACAGAAAATTTATGAAGATGGTGTCCAAAACGACGCATCGCACAAATTCAAACAAGCACTGAAACGTGCGAGTAGAAAGCATCCTAAGAAAACCCACCACCAACATGGTGGCAAAACGGTCCGCAGTCGCAGCTGTCATCGTGGTCGTAAGACAAGAGGTCGCAAATAAATGCTTTCTCCTCTCCTCCTCTTTCTAGCCCTTCTATCTACTTACTTGCGAAGTCGTTTATATATTTATTTGGCCAATTCCTCAAATAATTTGGATAATTTGTTGTTATCCATGTTTTTTATAAACGCCCATCCATCCTGTTGCTCCAGCAACGTGTCCAAGGTGCGAACAATGTCTGGCAATGTACTGCGTTTCTCTGGATTCGGATGCATGTTTTTTGCCAGTTCCATTGTTATTTTACTTATAAAAGTTCCTTTTAGAGAGAAAACGCGGTTCATGCAGCCAAAAATATGTAAATAGAGTACACTGATGCTATAAACATCCCACGACCCATTTCTCTCTAGGATGTCTTCAATAATCTGATTTTGTGGAAGTTCTATGTACTTTTTCAAGAATTGAATACATTGCTCCAAGTATAGAGTCCTGTATCGTTCAGAGAATAACTGCATAAAAGGTATGGTTTCTACGAATGTTTCACAAAATTTGTGGAGAGAAGAGACCGAAAGCAGGCTATCGCCCTGTTTTAGCAGCGCATATAAGAAATGCACTTCGAGTGGTAAGTACGTAAAACTGTCCAAATCCTCAAGAAGTGGAGAGATATAGGCAGTCGTAAGCTTTTTTCGGTTCACACAACCGTGAAACTGGATGAGTACGGGTTTCTCTCGGTATCCTTCTAGAAAGACGATATTTTGAGGAGATATGCAAAAAAAGGTAATGTTGCGCCGGTCCAACAGGCAAAGAGCTTGCAAAAGATGCTGAAACGTGAAAATACAATCGGATACCAGTTTACGGATATTGGTCGAACCATACAGAAATGCACTGAAATCCTTGTAAACAACATCATTATAGCTGAACATGAAGTACCTGTTTTCTTCGCCCCATGGCATGGTTTGGACCCCATCATCGCTTATTTCCGCAATCCGAAGGGGTTTGTAACAACTCAGAAGAGAGAAAAAACTGGCATAATTGGGTATTTTGCGTATAAGGTGGCAAATAGTGGCCTCATTGACAGCTAACAGGGAATAACGGACCATTTTGGTACGAGGGCAACTCTTATTCGCAAGAAGAGCGTGACGAAGGAAAAAATGTTTGTCAATATTCAAAGTATTTATATTTATATGCACAGAATTCATAAAATCATGCGTAAATTATCTTTATTTCTTAATTTCCTCTAGTAATAAATTTTTATGAAGCCAAGAGCCCAAGTTTCTTCAAATGTTCCCTCCACCCATTTACTGTCGGTTTGTCAATCGAAAGTATCTGTTCTTGTATGTTTTTTTGATTTTATGCTTGATGGCATTGGTATCCGTGAATCCGCTTTCCAGAAGCACAGCCACCTCTGCATTGACTAGGTCCGCATTTTTCCCGCAAAAGTCGTCGAATCCATCGGACGGTTTGAATACATTGGATATGCCGTCTTGGATGTGCGTGTCCATCGCATTAAGCAAGTTTTTGGGGCAACTGACGTACGCTCTGCGTTGAGACGGTTCTTTCGTCTCTGTGCTCTTCTTTCTGAAGTAGTACCGTGCACTTTTAAACATTTTCTCGTCTACGTCTCCACAATATCCCAGGTTGCGGAGACGCCTGGTCTCCATTTCCACCAGTTCTATTTGATTTTCTCTCCATTTGTTCCAGGCTTCTTTAAAATCATCCAATGCATCGTATTGATGAATCTTAGCGAACCGAAACAACGCTTCTGTAGCAGGTTCCGTTAATTTATAACGGAATATGTTCTTGTCGTTAAAGTCCATCATCTCCATCTCCATCTCCAACCCCATGTCAAACGCCATGATTGTTTTTTTTTAAATATAAAAAGCTTGTTCCTTATATTTTCAGACACAAAGCATTTCAATTTTTTTTTCAGGAGGAAAAAAAATAGCGAACTTGTTCTTATGCAGATGACTTTGTTGGAACGAATGCGAAATCCACTGCTTCGTCAATGTGACGTGACAACAAGTTGATGTCGTGATACTTGGCATTGATACGCCGGTCCTTGAAATGGACTTTCCATTGACCACCACAGTCGAAAAACACACTGTAATACAGCTGATTATTGTCTAAATCAAACTTACGACTTGAGTTGTCCAAGAGAGGCGATTGCTGGCATCTATATTCGCCCGAGGAGCTAAAGCTTATTTGTCCCACACTGTCAAGCCCAATTGCCCCAATACTCATGATGGGGGCTGGCGCCAAAATAATCCATGCCTTGCGTCCGGAGATGTTGTTCACCACGATTTGGCGTTTGAATCCGAGTCCACGAGCAAAGGACTTGTCTACGGCGGCGGGGTTCGATACCAGGGCCGCCCCAGCGACCATTTTGAACAAACTGGAAAAGAAATCCGGACTTACAGCGGGTGCGGGTACTGGTACTGGTGCTGGCGCTTCATTCTCGTACACTGTTGTACGTTTTAACTCTTCGATACGTGCATGCTCTTCGGGGGTGAGAACGTCTTCGGGTTCCATTTTTGTCCTTTTTTTATACCATATATCAACATAAAAAAAGATATTCAACAAACTCACTTCCATGCAGCTGAATTCATTGTTTTTGACCTCTTACTCAAATGATTCATTCATATTCATACCCAGGTCGACGGTTTTCATTCTAATGTCTTTCACCACTTTCTCGTACTCATTCACCTTTCTTGACAGACTAATCAGCTCTCCTAATATATTGTCTGCATATGCGAGCTTTTGATAAAACTCTTTACTTTTCGGGCCTGGGAAATAGAGAGAACAAGCTTGTGCCCATGCATAAGGACCATTGCTGTTAGATATGGATTGTCTCAGTTCGTAACATTTCTTCGAGTCGTGTGGATTGTTCGCATCACATACATCAAGACATTCCCCAACACTGGTTTCGAATAGTTGATTGATTGTTTGCGCAATAGAGTCCATATTTTGCTCAATCTTTTGCAAACACGCTTTGTGTTCTCGTAATTCACTGTTTTGAGAGAGCATGGTGTTCATTTGGTTCTGCGATGCAGGCGGTCTCGCGGTCATGGTATTTCGAATTCCTTTTATGGGATTGTATCCTTTGGGGAAAAGACCACTGCCTCGCTTGTTGCTCATCCGCCGTGGTTTGTTTCGTCTTAACTTTCGCGTATGTGTCATCCTGTTTTATTATTTAACCGTTATGTATATTACAAATAAAATATGTCATTTGTTAAAGTTTTTCAACTGGTTCAAATTTTACACAGGACAATGTCAAAATGTATATGAACATCTAAAAAGTAGCCAACGAGTGCATGAAAGGTTAGCGTCATTAATCCGTCCGCAACATCAATAGCTAGAGCACGATTTGTATTGTTGTCCGCAAAGGTCTCTGTTATCACTTTATAAATGGCTGCGGCGTTGTTTTGCAAACGCAACTCCTTGGAATCAATACGTGCCTCATAACTGGTGAAACTATCTGGCTCTGTCATCTTGAGAAAGATATGGTCACCGTCGAGAGAAGAGACAACAGTGTATCCACGGTATTGAGTAGTATTGGTAAAAGTAGGTGTGGTTGTCATAATGTTAGTCTTGTGATTGTTTTCATCTATGCAAGATGGCTTTCAAAAGAAAAGAATATATTCAATTTTTTACACAAATTTATACAAACTTTGAATGAATATACAACACATTTACGTAATTTTCAACTTCAAGCAATGACCAAAGCTGGTATAGAGTTCGTGGATATCAATCGATTCCGGGCACTGCTCGATGGTGACCGCATCCAAACGGTGGTCTGCCTGTGCCAAGCATTCAACCAAATTGGTCAATCCATGCGGACGAATCAGGTGCAGAACCTTCAAGCTGGGCAAATGTGAAATATTCAAGCCATTCACAGCTGTAAAGTTGCCGTCACGAATATAGAGTTCTTCTAGTGATTTGCTCTTCAACTCTTCCAACAGATGCCCTTCAAAGGACAAGGTCCGCAAACGAGGAAAGCACTGGAGCAAGGCAACTTGGATGGTTTGAATCGGCTGGTCCAAATGGAGCTCTAGCACACCGAATGTCACGGTCATGGGAAACCATCCCTTTTTCACAATGTTTATCGAATTCGACGAACTGCGATTGGCCAAGGTCTCCTCTATGCTATCCAGTCTTTGTTCGTGTGCACTAAATTGGTCTTCCAAGAACATGATATCCAATGACAAGCGTTCGTATTCTGATTCCAATGCACTGAGCTTGGCCTCCATATACTGGAACCGTTTGTTCATGAGTTCGGTCTTATGGAGACTCAACATGGCATAAGCTTTCTTCGTGAGCGCTTTTCTCTTCAACTGGGCGTCGAAATGGAGCTTCAAGGTGTCTCCAACAGGCAAGTGGAAATCGAGGTCCATGACCTCGTCGATGACGCGGATTTGGACATTGTATCCGTCGCTTCCTTGAAAGCTTTCACAAATGAGGTTGTAGATGTCTTCTAACACAAAATGCGCACGCAAATCGTTTGCATCTACATATCCCTCGTAGTTGTCGAGCTTGATTGGGTCCGTAAGGACCAAGTATATACCTTTGATGTCGAAACGAGCGACGACAACGAAGCCTTGGATTTCAAAGAGTTTGCGGGAGTTCATGTTGTGAAAATAGTATGGTTTATTACAGGTAGGTCTCAAACAGAAAAAAGTGTTTCAATTTTTTAACATAGTATATATAATAAATTAGGCGTCTAATTTTATCACTTTGATGCCTGCATCAATGATGTCCACGGCTTTCTCTTCTTTTTCTTCTGGTCCTTTCTGATGTGCTTCTCTCAGTTTCTCGTAATAGTCCTTTACTTTGCGATTGATTCGGATACGTCCAACATCGAAGGAGGTCAAGTAAAGACCCTCCAAGCTTTTTACTCGCGACAAGGCGACATACGTTTGACCGCACTCGAAGATGCCGCTACCGACGTCAATTTCCGCTGAGTCCAAGGTCGCACCCTGTGACTTGTGGATAGTGAGCGCCCACGACAATATCAAGGGTACTTGGGACACACCAATGCCTGGTATCTTTTCACTTGGCCACACATGACGTGCCATGAGCATTTCCACCCCATTGTTGTACTTGACCTTGGGCAGTCCTGTAATGGCGCAGAAATCGGTCACGATGCCCTGACTGCCATTGCAAAGGAGAATATCTCCGCCTGTTTGGTCGGACTTGATGTTCACAATGCACATTACTTGCGCTCCCAGTTTTATCGTGATTTCCTTTTCGCACATCAATCCAGCTGCCAAGAAGTCCCACTCCATACGGACGTCTTGGTCCGAGTAGGCCAGACGTGTTTCTCGCTCAGACTTGGTCATTTCCAGGTCCTTGACATACTTGATGGTATAAAGCTTCTCTTCGCTGTCCAAGGCCGCCATTCGCATAGTGTTGATGTGCTCGACCTTGCTCTTTGTGGGAAACAACTTTGTAGGTTCGGCGATTAATGCAGGGTCCATGGGGCGCCCCACGTATTGCAACAGAAGGTCATTGGACCGGCGCTTGATTTTGCCCTCACGAATCTGGTTGAGAATACCACAGTACACGTCGTCTGTCTGACGGAAAATTTTGCACAGTTCAATCTGGTTCTCAACACGGAATACGCTGTTCCAATCCTCACTCTCAAAGCAGAAGCGTTGGGTATCCGGTTCCGAGGCATCTCCGACGGGAGGCAACTGATAAAAGTCACCAGATAAAATGAGCTGAATGCCACCAAAGGGACGTATATTGTTGCGTACACCCTTGCCCACAGCGTTCAATAAGTCAAACAGTTTGAGGGAAAGCATACTCACTTCGTCCACGACCAGCACATGAATTTCTCTCCAAAATGCCCGTAAGAACTTGTTTTTCTTGATTTTTAAGACATAGTTTTCAATGGTTCCAGTGCCGAGCCCAATGCCTGCCCACGAGTGAAGTGTTTTGGCCCGACAATTCAGAAGAATAGCCGCACAACCTGTCATTGCGGTGACCTGGATATTGCGACGACGATTGACCGCGTGACTATATATCATCTTGATAAGGGCGGATTTGCCTGTTCCTCCTGGCCCGGTCACGAAAATGTTCTCTCCTCGAACGTATTTCTCAAAGGCAAGTTGTTGTTCATGGGAAAGTTCCATTGTATTCATATGTATGTGTGTATGCAAACGAATGGGAAACCAATTTTATAAATCAATTTTATTGTAAATTTGTTTATTTAACACAAAAAATAATATCTTAAATAAATTATAGCCAATAATAGTACAATGAACTTCGATTTAAATATTGACAATTACACTCGAGAGGAGCTGATTGGGATGTTTGGATTGCCCCCCACATTCAATCAACAAACCGTAGACGCACAAGAACTCAAACTTCGCAACAGCATTTTCAAGAACAAACAAATCAACAAAGAGACACAGGTCAACACAATAAACTTTCTGACCAAAGCGAAAACCATCATTTTGAATGAGAACGTGGAAAGCAAAAGCAATAACGCAAGTGATATTGTGGACGAGATGGGCTCTCTGTACAAATTGACCGATTCCATGGCCGGCTTCACGATGCAGGACAGCATGAAATTACTAGAAAGCGACACGTACACTCCCAACCAGCCACACAAAACCATCATGGATGGAACCGGAGTGCATGCGATTCAGACGCAATTGACCACCCCACACACCTCGTCCTATCCAAGCGAATTCTATTCGGGCATTTTGAATCCGATCAAGAAACGCTTGGTTCGCAAGAATGTCGTCATCGACACCAAATTTCGGGACAATTATTATAGCTCCAGCTCCACGAATTTCAACCTTGCATTGCCAACTCAGTTCAAGAATGTGGTGCAAATGCAGCTCACCGAAATCGAGTTTCCTTTTTATTACTACGCCATTTCCGCTCAATATGGCAACGACTTCTTTGCTATTACCGTAGATGGTGTCTCGGCCATGGTCACCATCCCAGAGGGTAATTATGACCCCATTACGGTGACCAATGCGGTCAACACTGCTCTCACCAACTTAGGTGCCCCGTTCTCACAGGTGGTGTTCAATGTGCAACTGGCAGAATCCAACATTATATCAAGTTATCTCATCGGCAACAACAAAATGTTTGTGGGTCCCGCGGCCGGAAGCACGATAACGAGCATTGAACTGAACTTCCAAACCGATTCCTTGGGGAATCCAGACACCGGGACACAGCTTCCATTGAAATTGGGTTGGTCATTGGGATTCCGTAACGGAATGTACACCGGCAGTCTGAACTATTTGTCAGAGGGAGTCATCGACGTCTTGGGCGCAAAGTACATCTATTTTGTGGTGGACGACCATCACAACAATGTAGTAAAAAATTTTTATGGATTACTGAACGCATCTGTACTGAACAACAATATACTAGCTAAATTTCCAGTATTCAGTGTGCGACCATTCAATTTCTTTGTCACTGCTTCCATCACCAACACGTCATCCCCTCCGCGTGAATATTTTGGACCAGTCGACCTATATGGAATGACCATCCAAGTGATGGACGAATATGGTCGTATCATCAACTTGAACAATATGGATTACAGTTTCACACTGATGCTCACCTGCATTTACGACATCTAAACACTCTCTTTCACTCAATCCGTTTCTCCAGTGAGCCTGTACTTTAGCCAAGATGCCGGACACACCTTCGTTCCTCCGTCGTATTTCACGGCGTAACGTAGAAGAAGTAAGAGTTCGTTTAGATGGACAGTCTCAATATACACGTCTGCGAGCAAGCGTCCATATTTTTCTGACTGCACATTGCGCAATTGGACATATTTCCCGAAGGCAATACTGTGTACAAAGTCACGCACTAACTTGGCTGCCTGTTTTTCGTCTTCCGATGCTCCGCGCATTTCGGGGGTATCAATCCCACGGAGCCGCACAGACAGCCGATACAAGGGGGACGTCTTGTAGGGCAACTGGGTGGCAATCGTCAAGGTGTCTCCGTCATATACTTTGATGACGCGCCCTCCCTCCGTAGGGAACACGAACTCGCAGGTGTCCTCCCAAAGAATATCGGTGCCGTGCTGCGTCCAATCATGGTTTGGGTCTTTACGGACCCACGAAGGCATACATCGAAGCCACCAACTTCGCTGTTTTCTCTCTTTGTTGTCTTTTTGCAACCGTTCTGTCATGGTGTCTTGCATGCACATAGGTTTTTTCGTATATACTACCTTGTCAATTTTTTTTTATACCGTCAAATTTTATATTTAAATGATGTATTAATATATATATATAATGGCTTCCTTCTATTCTGGAAACGCTGCCTTTGCGAAAGTAAAAGAGTCCCAGACGAGCGGCGACTATCTCACCAATAAAAAAAGCAAGTATACATTTTGCAACCCCAATATCTGCCATCCCAACAAGGGTGTGAATACAGAGAGCAACCTGCTGATGCTGAAGAGAGCCAACATGTTGGCATTTTATCCTTGTTTAGATTCCTTCAACAAAACACAATTGTATACCAACCTGTACACCAAATTGGATTTGAGCAACGTGACCTCGTACACAGATGCATCCGGTAATCCATCTCCCGCGCTTTCGGAGTATCCACCTAGCTTGATTGATGTCAACCGCATGCCGTACACAAATTATTTTACGGACCCAAGTGGGTTGTTATTTGGGAAGACACCATGTGGAGAGAATAATTGGCAAAATTACGTGGTTTACAATGGCACCAACACCAACCCATAATAACATGATGCTAGAACGTGCGTGACAAGATATTTCATAACACATATATGGTTTTTTTTTATTCCATGTACGTTGCACACGTATATGTAAATATTTACAAGAGCAACAACACGACGACTGAGACCACTATAGCGGTGGCAAAAGCCGTCGAGCAAATGCTAATGATGACTTTTTCCGTCGCACGAAACCGTCGGGTGTCTTCGTCATCATCGTCATCTTCAGGGTCTTCCTTTATCATCTCCAAACTGTTGACATGGCACGTCAGTGGCAGTTTCTTTCTGGGGCTCACTATGTCCCTCTTTCTCGGCTGAGGATAAACACGTGAGACATCGATCTGCAGTGTGTTGGAAGGTAAGCGCATGTTTTCCGTGTCCACATACCAACCCCATCCATCACACAATGTACACGGATGACTTGACATCATGGGTCACAATGTAGTATATATTGTATTGCTGTATTATCGTTCAAACAAAATGCTTCAATTTTATTTTGTTTGAAAGCTTATTTTCGGTTACTTCTTGTTCTTGTTCAACAATCGTCTTGCTTTGCTCGCAATGCTGTAGCGATGCAATTGCCTGGAGCGGTTGAAGGCAGCCTGAACACCTTTGGGATTCACTCTGCAAGTATTTCTGGTGCATATAGGGTAACTTTTGCCTGGTCCCAGAAAGCAATTTCTGCCGCATTTCCGCAACATGACTGTCCGTTGATGGTATCCCGGCTGCATTCTTCCCCAACCTCGGGTTCTGTTTCTGCGTGTATGAGCCATCTTCAGTATCTAATATATATATATGATATATATAAATGCGCAGATAATAATGATTTTTTTTGTAATTCCATTGTATGAGCAATCTAAATGAAATTCAGGAAGAATTGGACCAAGTAATGGAAACCATTGATGTGTTGGAGATAGACATTGAGCAAACATTGGAGAGACGCAACTCCGCAAAGGATGCTCACTCAGAAAAACAGCTGGACAATGAAGTACACGAACTGGAATCCGCACTCAGAGCAAAAACCATGGAAATGGAATCTATGCTGATAGAGGAACAGAAATTGAAATTCAAACAACACGAGAATGCAAACAGTATCAGCTTCAAATCCAACAACCCCATGTCGCCAACTCCGCCATTGCAGCGCATGAACTACAACAACCGTTCCTTGATTATTTCGAATCGCAAACGACGCAATAGCATCGACACCATCGTACCGCTTACCCAAGACGACGACGATGTTTCCTCGTCCAACGACCCCTCTGGCAACCTGCTCGATGCATCCGGCAACCGCATCAAAAAAACCTACAAGAAGTTCACATACAAAGAAGTCGAGCAAGAAATCATGAACAATTATTTCGACAACAAGAGCACATATTCCAGTGCACTGGACATCTTGGCCACCTACCTGAGAGGTCAGAAACTCATTTACATGGAGTCCAAATCCCATTGCGAAAACCGTTTGAACAAGCTGATGATGCCATCCATTTTCTTGTCCACTGCGGCAACCGTCTTGGCGTCCATCATCAAAGACTTCAACTGGGGTGCCTACTTCATCTCCGGAGTCAATGGACTCATTGCCTTTCTGCTGGCGATTGTCAACTATTTGAAACTGGATGCCGCCTCGGAGGCTCACAAGATATCGGCACATCAATACGACAAGCTGCAAACTCGTATCGAATTCTTGTCGGGCAAAACGTTGCTGTTCACATGCGAAGAGAAGAACATCGAAAAGGAATTGGAGGACATTAAGAAGAAGATTGAAGAAATCAAGGAAACAAACCAATTCATCGTGCCAAAAGAAATCCGCACGGTGTACCCCATCATTTATAACACGAATGTGTTTCTTATTATCAAGAAGATTGAGGATATCCGCAAACGCAAAATCAATTCCATCAAAGAAGTCAAGAATCAAAAGAATTATTTGATTGAGGTGATGAAGTCGAAGAGAGAAAAAGACAAGACGGACCGCACTGTAGCCAAAATCGAGACAGAAATCCGACGATTGCAGTCGGAGAAGGACAGACATTTGAACAACATTTTGGTGCTGAAATCAGCGTTTTCGATTATTGACGAAATGTTTATGAAAGAAATGGAGAATGCAGAGAAGAGAAAGAAGATGGAATGGAGAAAATGGATATGCTGCAGTTATGGTATACAAGACAAAATCAAGGACCCCCGCGAACTGAATTTGTTTATTGAAGACGTCATGAATCCATACAAAGACAAGTGTGAGGATGAGAGCCACGCAAAAGCAAAGAAAAGAGGCAATAGTAGCGACGACATCAACGAATTCATCCATGAGCTTCACAGCACCAATAAGTTTTTGAAAGAGAAGCGCAAAGATGAACACAAACGACGAAAGCAGACCATTTATGATTTAAAACGTGCAAACAAGTTGCTCAAAGCCAACGTGAAAATAACAGAACAAATATACAACAAAATGGACGTTTACGACAAATTGGAGAAGGGCGAGTATGACAAAATCAATTATGATGACCACGTGTTGAAGCTGAACAAAGCCCCGGTGAATGGTGTCATCCAGCTCCTAGGCATGGGTGGGGGGTCTCATGAAAAACAGCAAAACATTCACATGCAAATCAACAGTGACGAAGAGAAAGGAAGCATGTCCGGTTCAGACGACGAGAACATTTTTACAGACTTTGACGTGTGCAAGGAAGAGAACGAAGACGAAGAGGAGCAGAAGAAGGAACCGTTAAAAATCTTGTAATATTTTTTTTATGGACCTAGTGTATGACGATGATTTCATCCTATCGATTAGGTGATTTGGTCTTGCTGGAGTTAGGCGAAAACGAACAGAATGAACTGCTTTCAGATTATCCATATTCGATTGGCGGCAAATACATCCTACGAAAGCGAAACAGGGATACACGTGACAATATTGATATCGTGACCGAAATTGCGTTAGGTCACCTGAAACAACATGAGCATCTTTTACCGAAAGACATCGCTGACAGCACCGTCATACATTTAAGGTTAGGAGATGTCATTGCAGGCAACGAATGGCATGAAAGATTGAAAAGACCGATATCCAAACATGACATCAAAGCGTTGATTGGTGATGACATGAACAAAAAATACGTTATCGGCAAATGTTTTTTTGCGAAAACCAGTTCGACAAATTATCAGGACTGTGTCACATACTCCAACATATATTTGCAAAATGTCTTGACAGAGCTGGGCGCTCAACACTTTGACTCAGGGAACGCGGACATTGATTTGTGCTGTGCATTGAAAGCCAAAGTATTTCTGCAAGGTAGAGGGTTTTTCAGCAAGTTGATTGTGGAAATAAGGAAAAGATTGAACTTGCATACCATTGAAACATCTGTACACGATTGATGATTGATTAATATATGTAAACATGGGGGAAATGTCTACATATATGATATAGATATATATATCCGGACTGCTGGAATCGAACCAGCTACCCTTTGATGACAACTCGTGGGGAAAACAACAACTACAGTCAAATGCTCTGCCAAATGAGCTAAGCCCGGGGACCCCCATGTTATGTGGTGAAATTGTCTTTAAGTTGTTATATTGGGTTAATATTATTTTCTATTTTCATCTTTTCATCTTTTTATCTATTCATCTATTCATCCATTTATCCATTTATCCATTTATCCATTTTTAGTAATGTATTTTTTTTTTTGAAAAAAAAATTGACGCATGTCGACCATGACAGATGACAGAAAGCATAACTACACTCATACATTGATAACCATGTCATCGCTGCTTGAACAAGACAACGACATTGAAAACAATCTCTCAGAGCAAATCAGAGAGAACCAATATGTCTACAACGACCGTCAGCATAATGAGACAAGCAATTGGTTCATGCTCAATCTCATTCGTCGATTGTTGCTCGCACCCAGTGACACTATTCACTATGAAGAGGATATCACGATATCTACGGTACCAACTCCCTTCACAGTATTTGCGGAGCAGTTTTATGTGAATGAAAGAGATGAGATATGTTGTGTTTGCGTGGAAAGGAGAGAAATTGACGATATTTGCCGATTGAATTGTCAACACACGTTCTGCATTTATTGCACCTATGAACATGTACAACAGCAAAACACTCGCTGTCAAGTTTGCCGTACTGAAATTATCACTATTCAAACGCAAACTTTGGAAACCAAACAACTGTTCAACGGGTCGGATGCATAATAACGAATAAGGCATAAATTGTAAATCATGAAACAAAAACTTTTAAACCAAAAAAAAATTTGTTGAAAAAAATTGTTTGACTTTTTTTTGCTGTTAGTGGAAGCTCATCATACGCAAACTATTCTTTGTCGCCTGAATGTGTCGTGGGTCAGGTCCTGGTCCCGGTGTAGAAGTAAACAATAATTTCTTGGATTTGATTTGGTCTATCCGCTGTTTTTGACGAATGGCGTTCATTCGGTCCTCCAGCACCATTTGCCGATATTCTTCGATGGTTCTGGGCACTCTCGGAGCCGGAACATTGATGTTGGGGTCCACATAATTCTTGAAGTACTTGTTGTAAATATAACTGTGTTTTACACCTGGTTCCACAGGCAATGGTGATGGTTGTTGCTGTTGCCAAGGTTGTTGTTGTTGCTGTTGCCAAGGTTGTTGTTGTTGCTGATATTGCGGTGCATAGTCTGGATGTTGTTCCACGACGGCATTGGGGGACATGTATTGCAGGACACCTTGCTGATTTACCACCAAATTCATGTTGGACAAGATGTCGTCGAAGCTGACCTTCTTTTTCCTTTTTGTTTCCATAGAAGTAGTAGTAGACGTTGAATTCTCCCAATAGTTTTGCTTTGGATACAACTCGGACACATTTAGCTCCATGTTTCTTTATACGCTAAGACTATATTTTATTGCTCCTTCTTTTTACTCAAAAAAAGAAACACAAATAAAAATATAATATTGTAAAAGTGTATAAAGCGCTAGAACATGAAAGAAAAAGAAGTAGACATTAACATCAAGGGCAAATGCAAGAGTCATTATCAAGTAACACTGAATCTGGATGACATTATGAATGTGCCCAGTGTTGACGTTCCCATTCATGAGCGTCTGCTGGAGGACTTTGACCTCAATTCATCTGGAAACAACCAAAGCAAAAACAAAATCAAAAGCAAGAGTAAAAAGAAGACATTCCGCTACAAGGTAAAATGCAGGAAAGGCAAGACGTGTAAGGTGCGTTTGGTATTACCACAAAACCAATAAAAAAAATCACTTGTTGAACGTATACATAATACCATAATACCATAATACCATAATACCATAATACCATAATACCATAATATATAATATATAATCGTCGTATCTATTATATATACAATACATTCGACTCGACCATGTGGATGACGATGACGAGTGTTGCTGTTTTTTTTCTCTGGATTGCTTGCACAGAGTGCTTGAACCAGCTGTCCTTTAGCGGAGGGGGGTCATTTGGCGCCCTGGAAATCGGCATTTTGAAACGAATCCATGAGACAGACCCCAAACGCTATGACCTGTACACAGGCATTTCTGCAGGTGCTTTGAACGCAGGGTTTCTTTCTTATTACAGTGATGTTCACCGCGGTATTCAGAGTGCCGAACGCATTTACAGTAGTATACGCAGTCGTATGGTGTACGAAGCATTGCCCACCACCGGACTCTCTCTCCTCAACACACACCCTCTTCACCAGACATTGACCGAGATTATTGCTTCCATGCCCAACCAACCAGTGGTTCATACACTGATGGGCGCAACGAATTTGTACTCTGGTCAACTCGATGTTTACACATTCGAGGAGCAAAACCAGGACGACAAGGTATCCCTCATGATGTCGTCGTGCGCTATCCCCGGCATGTTTCCACCCATTCAATTCAATGGACAGCTCTATGCTGATGGTGGCACCCTGAGCAACGAATTGATTGACGTAGAGCATGACAACACCTATTTGAATGTGACGTTCATCACTCCCTTTGAAGATTTTGTGTATAGTGATGCACCTATTGCTTCCCTCAGAGACATGCTCTGCAGAACGGTTATGATTGTACTGAACAATTTCAACAACCCGATGGCCACCCTCAACCAAAATTGCCGCACCACCATCGGAGAGATAAACAAGTACTACGTGCCCGCTCAAGCGCTCAAAGGATACGATATGCTCAACTTTGACCACGGACAAGAACTCGTCGACATCGGATACAAACATATGCTGCGGAAACGCTACAAAATTTGTTGAGGAAAAACATTGAACGATAACCATTTAAGGAAATGTCAACACTAAAGAATAAGAACAGGAATAAGAAGTAAGAAAAAAACGAAATAACAATGAAACCAACACTGCATCCTATATTGTCCACCCGCAACCGTCACCCTCGTGACGCCAATATCCAGTTCTTCGAAGAGGGTCATCGATACACCATCTTGGCTGACCCAGAAACCCAGTATACGTCGGTGACCACCTGGAATCACGCACATTTTCCTCAATTTGATGCAGACGATGTCATCCAGAAGATGATGAACGGGCGAAACTGGAAAGTGGGTCACAAGTACTGGGGAATGACACCCGAACAAATCAAGGCGCAATGGGAGGCCAATCGCGACGCCGTTGCAGGAGCCGGCACCGACCTGCATTTCGACATTGAATGCTTCTACAATTATCCGAAACTCGACTATGCCTACACTCACAAGGACTTGTACCGCAGCTACATTCGTCGCAAGGAGGCGGAAACTGAGCGTTCATTGGAGTGGCAATACTTTATTCAATTTGTCAAAGACCATCCCGACCTGAAACCGTATCGCACCGAATGGACTGTGTACGACGAAGACATCCAAATCGCCGGTTCTATCGACATGGTGTTTGAACATCCGGACGGTACGCTGGCGATATACGATTGGAAACGCGCCAAAGCCATCACACGTATCAACACCTTCAACAAATTTGCGGTGGCGGTCCCCGTGTGTCATTTTCCCGACTCTAACTTTTGGCACTATGCACTGCAGCTGAATACGTACAAATACATTTTGGAAACCAAATACGGTCACACTGTCAAGGACTTGTACCTCGTTCGATTGCATCCCGAAGCAGAAGAGAAAAGCTATGAACTGATTGGACTGCCTGATTTGTCCACAGAAATCCGTCAACTAGTCGACGAAAGAAGAAAAGGAGTTTCTACGAAAAAGATTTAAAAGGATGACTAGATACTTAAGAAAAAACGACAAAGAAAAGAAAATGAATCTCAAAACATGTTTTTTAATGTGTGGTATATGGTACTTTTGCACAAGCTCGCGTCCAGGGAAATACTTTGTCTACCATTTCTTCACTTTGTTGGAGACGATGTTTGTCAACATGAACCGTGCGATGAATCCCGATATATGGGCTGTGCGCGACGATGACGCATTGGCCATCAAGAACAATTTCGAGGACATCGCTGTGCAATTGCCCCCTCCCAAGTACGAGGACAAGTACTTGACCGTCGTGCGCCAGTTGAACAAGGAATGGGTGTTCACCGAAGAGGAGCAAGATACGATGGAAAACTTGACGAAGGCATTCTTCAAGGGATTCATGCAAGAAAAGCGTCTCAGTATCGAGGACATTTCCCAGCGCATTGCACGCCTCGAAACAGATATTTCTGAGGACGATGCCTCCCGCGATGTGGAGGTTCTAGAGTGGGACGACGAAGACGAGTTGAATGTCCAAGCCCGTCCCTCATTGGAGGAGCGAAACAAAGCACGAAAGGAACGCATTGCGCATTTCAAGGAAAAACTGACGTTGCTGAAAGACGAAACGGAAACACCGGAGGGCATTGCGGAGCTCGAGGAACTGGCTACCTCGGTAGCCACACAGCGCGTGGTGGAAAAGAAGGTCGCAAAACTGAAACATTGCTACGTGATGGAGAAGACACCCCACGGCAATGTCCTCATGATATTCAATGCAGAGCGAGATTCCTTTAGTTATTATTCGGACTCCACTATCCCATACCGCTATTTGGAGGTGGTCGCGCGCAAATATGTCAAGACGTTTGATTGCCGTCCTATTTTCGTGGACATGGAAGAGGAACTGGTGTTGTTCGAAGAGAGGTGGGAGCGTGACCAGGTCGTCAAGGAAGCCAAACGGATAAAAGACGAAGAGGAAGCAGAAGAAAGAAAGAAAGCACCGCTTGCTGCTGCTGCGGAACCCAAGAAAAACGTCTTTGCCAAATTCAAGAGCTACAACAAAGACGCAGGCATTGGCGGCAAAATGGCCGCGCCCCCGAAGAACAGTATTCCCAGCAAGTCCACTGCCGAGGCCAAGGAGAACGAGAAAGTCATCTTGAAGGAGCGTGCCAATCGCTACACGTATGAAGGAAAGTTTGCGAACTTCAATTTCTTGCAAAAAGTGGAGAAGAAGGTCTTCAACAAGAATCTGGGGTTGTCGTTTGCGGATTTTAAGAAAATGAACAAAAAGAACTAAGGCCTGAACTATAAAGGATTTGATTTTGATTATGGATGCTTTTGCTGTGGATATTATAATAATAAATAATTATAAATTTCTTACTATAATATAAGTTGCTTGAAATACAAAAGGAAAATGCGCACACATAATAGAAGGAAATTTTATCATAGAAACAGGCGAACCAAAAAGTGGAACATGGCAAGCAGAGGAGGCGCTTCTCCTCCAGAAAATAATATCCCGCGTGAAGGACCTGAAGAGCGTGAAGGGGTCGTGGACATGATTGGAAGTAAACTGAAAGATGCTGCGACATCTGTGGCACATGTTGTCGAAGATACAGGACTGAAAATTGCTGGTTTAGAAAGAATCCAGAAGACGGCTGCCGAGACCGAAACGATGAACCAGCTATCGAATACCGCATCAAACCTGGGCACGGCGGTCAGCAACGCCTCTGCCGGTGTATTGGAGAAAGTGAACGACGTGCTCGGAAGCAAGTATGCACATGAAACGGTGCAACAAGCTGCGCAGAAAACGGCTGCCATTACTGGAGAGTTAGCCGAAACAGTGAATAAAACCATGGACAATCCGGTGCTCAAGGAAAAAGTACACCACGCCTTGGAAAACCTGGGGGAGTTTAGTTCGATGGTCGTTGAAGCTGGGAAAGAACCATTCAACGAGGCGGTGGAAGTCGCTGCAGAATCGGTATCCAATGCCAGTGGGGCTGTTGCCTCAGGCGCCGTGAGGGTGGGCACCGACTTCATGGCCGCGATTCCTGGTGTGGGTGCCGTCATTGAGATGCTAAGGGCGGCCAACGATGGGTCCAAGGCATTCAGTTCAGTGGTAGAGGCAGGGTCCAAAATGGCCGAAGCCGTATCAGATGGGTTGATACGGACCAAACAAAATTTTGACAAAAACTATGCTTCCATGGTAGAAAAAAGAAAGATCATAGCACAGCGTACGGCCGATTCCATCAACCAATTTTCTCAACCAATCAAGACCCCAATGCAAGGGCAATTTGCTCAACCACTCAAGACCCAAATGCAAGGGCAATTTTCTCAAACACAATCGTCACCGTTTAAGTGGAGACGCAGTGGCGGCGGCAGTGCCACGCGCAAACGTCGTCCACGAAGGTCCTTCAAACATCGGACCAATTTAAAATTTGTAAGTTCTTAAACACCTTTCTTTTTTGCTTGTTGCCATTCCTTGAACCCATTGCTGCGCGCGATATTGAAGGACGAACCCAAATGTTCAAACGCAATCACATAACACTTTCTATTGATTGCGTCTAAGCTCGATAAATATTCGAAAATTTCTCTCTGACTCTCGGATGGATATGATTTCAAAATATCCGAAATTTCTATTCCTAAGCTTTGAAAATCGATGGTTTCATCCATGGTTGCTTTTGGTATTGTTCTTTGTGTAGGTTTCATTGCACCCCTCTAAGTAGCTATTTCCTCTCAATCAATTTTTTTTTGCAAGAAGATAATATATTATATTATAGATTACCTACTTAAAGACGGACTGGCCGACGCACTACATCCATGTAGAGGATTTTGGGTTTTTTCTGAAAAACCTTTTACAAAACTTCTACTACGCATGTAGATATTTTCTCTCCTTTTCCCGAATTGAAAAGTATTTTGACTTTTTGAAAATGGACAAAAAAAATGTCCAAAATGAAAATATCAAAATACTTTATGCGAAAAGGGGTGCGTGAGACCATAATGAAAAATTAGCGTCTCAGGACCGAAAAAAAGTGTTTCATTTTGTGACGATAAATTTTCCCTTTTAATGCGTTCAAAATCCGTACTCTTTTTCTCATTTCCTATTATGGAAATATTTGGAAATAATTTAGGAGTAAAAAAGAGTAAAAAAGAGCAGAAAATTTTCGAGTGCGAAAATTGTGACTTTAAATGCATTACTAAGTTTAATTGGGAGAGACACTTGGCCACACGTAAACATACCGAGGAAATGGATGGAAACGATTGGAAAGAGCAAAAAGAGCAAAAAGGGCATTTTTACCAATGCGCGGACTGCGATAAGGAATTTAGGACAAATGCCGGACTATGGAAGCACAAAAAGGGATGCAAAGGGAAGGAGACCATACATGATGCGATAGACTTCGACGGATTGTCCACCAAAGAATTGGTCCTCACCCTCCTAAAGCAGAACAACGATTTGCAACAATCCCTCATAGAGGTCATCAAAAATCCTCCACACAACGCAGCAAATACTGAGTGCAATAACATGAATCATTCCCATAACACCAACACCAACATGAACAATTCAAACAATTCCAATAATTCAAACAATTCCTTCAACCTTCAGTTTTTCCTAAATGAAACCTGCAAGGACGCCATGAATATGTCGGACTTCCTAGATTCCATCCAACTTCAACTGTCGGACCTCATCAATGTGGGAGAACGCGGGTTCGTCGAAGGCATCTCCAGCATCATCATCAAGAAGCTAAATGACCTCGATATCACCCAACGACCGGTTCATTGCACGGACAAGAAGAGAGAAACCTTCTATGTAAAGGAAGAAAATAAATGGGAAAAGGACAACGAAACCAACGACCGCATACGCAAACTGGTCAAGAAAGTTGCCTACAAGAATGAAAGGATGTTTCCTCAGTTCAAAGAGAAGTTCCCTGACTACAACAAATCCGAATCGAAGTACTCGGACCAGTACAGCAAAATCGTCATCGAATCATTCGGTGGACCGGGCAACAACCTGAGCGAGAAGGAGGACAAAATCATCAAGAACATATCTAAGGTCACGACCGTGTAAAGTAACGAATCGGTCTTATGCTTTTTTTATTTCTGTTATGGATTCAGACAAGAGGATGTATTTATTTTTAATTTTCACTATTATTTCAGGGGTGTAGTTGCTATTCTCTTTAAAGGGCACCACCTTTTTCGTGAATAGTATATCGTCATATTTTGTATGTAACAATAGTTGACCTAAAGAATATTTTTCAAAAAACTCTTCATTTTTGCTATATTTATCTGGGGTATAAACTTGAATCGATTTGTTTTTCAATTCAACTAAAAAGGTAGGCTTCTTCTTGGCGCCAACAAAATAAGTTTGCATGATATATTATATATTATGTCATGAAATAATTATTTATATGTCATGAAATAATTATTTATTGATAAGACACGACTGACCGGCCTTATGCATAATACAACTGATATAAAGACAATTTATGATAAACTGTAAGGATATAGCACTGTTAAAAATGATTTACGAGAGAGAAGACGATGAATTTAGGGTGTCATTTACTCTTGAAGAAATTCGAGAGTCCGTATTGAAAGAATTGCCGAAGGCACAAGACCAAACAAGCGAGTTTTTTCTCTCGCACGCGAATACGTATGAGTACTATCATAGATTCATTGAGGAATTCTTTAAAAGAAACAAAACCAAAAAGCCATCCAATGCAGACGCATTAGCTTACATTGTTTTGCTGTCCTATCGAGAGAGCATCATTAAAGAAGCTACTTCCTTTGATGATTTTAGATTGTTTTCAAAAAAGAAGGACGATATTGGAAACACTGATTTTGAAATTGTAGAAATCATCGATGGTCAATACGATGAATTTGATGAAGTAGAAATAGATAGATATGATTGTATATGCACTCGGAAGCGATTGCAAAATGTGTACAAGGTGGAAAATCGAACAACTGGTATCAGACTTTGTATTGGTTGTGAATGCATCAAAAAGTGCCGGTTGATACCGGAAAAGGATTTGGCTGAGAAAAAGAAGAAAATGGATGAAAAGAAAAAAGCAAACAGAGAGCGTAAGCGCGAGATGGAGGAAGGCAAACCCTTAGGATATTATAAGCAGCAAAGGGAGCAGGCAAAGAAACAAAGACTCGAAGAAAGGGAACTTAGGAAGAAAGAAAAACTGGACATGCAATTGATGAAAGAACAAGACCAAGTAAAGTCCGGAGCATATCGTCGATGTTATGGGTGTGACAGTTCACTGATTTGTATTCGATACAGCAGAGCGATTCGATTCTGTCAAAACTGTATCTACATAGACAAAGTAATCAATGCAGTGGTTGCGCTATACAAGAAAACCTATGAGCGTAACAACTGTTCAAATTGTGAGATATCCTTTGTCTCGAAAAAGTGTGAAGACAAATATTTGTGCAAAAAATGCGAATGTCACAAAAAGATGACAGACTGCAGTTGGTGCAATACCTTATTTGTAGACAGTATCCATTCGTTGGACAAATATTGTGATTCGTGTACTGTTTTCATGAAGAAATGTGTTGATTGCATGAATGATTTCAAATCTACCCAGATTAATGGATTACGATGTGATACGTGTCAATACGTTTATTTTCACAGCCCTGTAATTGTTCATTGTGAAAAGTGCGACGAGGAATTCGGGAGAAAGCGGATGGACAGTTGGATAAAAATATGCCGGGAGTGTCATTTGCGCAAGAAAACAGAAAATGAACCGATATCCAAAATATGTGATTCATGTGACGAGGAATTTTGGATTCATCCCACCGAAAAATGGAAAACAATGTGCGGAGGGTGCTTTAAACGAAGTATTACAAAATTTAATTGTGTCACTTGTAAGAAGGAGTTCAAGAAATTGCCCAATGAATCATGGAAAACCATGTGCTATAATTGTTATGTGGATGTTAAGAATTTATGAGCCACAAACGAAGTAATATAGTTACATGAGTATGAGTGACAATACCAGCACACTAGTTACCGGCGGTGCACTGTGACACTAGTTTGCATGGTACGTGACAAAGCAGATGAGTTTGTTGCCTGTATCCGTATCAAAGCGAATGTCGCTGGTGTTGAACATTTTGGTGATGCTCGTGTCTACCGTGTACCCATTGCTTACCAAAAACGAAATCAATGTCGGCACTTCGTCTACGGTCATCAATTCGTTGCCACCCATACAACCCAACGGAGGGTTCGCAAGCGACTGCAGAGCGTATCCACAGGGTTTGATGTCAGGATTGAAACGTTTGAACTCACTTAAAGGCGGGAATTTGACGAGCCGCACGAAGTCACCTAACGGGCCCGCTGGCTTCAAATTGACCACTACGATATTGATGTAACACTGGCGCTGGGTATCCAAATAGGGTTGGCTAAACAAACTCACCGTTTTGGCGTCGAACGGGGATGCCGCCATCGTGACTTGTGAACGCATGACTGGAAGGACAGGGCCTTGCTTTCTAAACCGATGAAAGGGAAACATGGATGTAATTGTTCTTTTTTTTATATTGTTTATAAAAAAAATACAAATTTATCTCAAGCAATCACAAGCATAATATAAGATGAGCATATATATATATATATATATATATAGGTATTAGATAGCCACATTGCGCTCCTGTTTTCGTTTACAGAGTTGTTCATCCTCTACGGAGGAGGCATCGTCATCCTCGTCATTGATATCAATATGAGGTGGAGCCAGGGTTTCGCTCTGCTCAGGAGTCCATTTCGTCATCATAGCCAACGCGCTGCGTAGAGCACGGTCTTGAGTGACAAGTAATTGCTCCAAGCGATAAATCTTTGCATTTTGTGTAGCGACTATGTTCTCCAGAAACCGACAGTTCTCTACGATTTGGTGAATGTTCATGCGAGTGCGTGGCACTGGGTCGCGGTTCTTCAAACAAATCCAATATTCGCGACGACTAATTTGCAAGCGGTAGGCATTGTCTTCTTCGATTGTTTTCCAGAACATATTGTTGCAGTTATCCATACCGTAGAGCTGGTAGCGTTTGTCCTCCATGATGTAGGGGAAGTCGAAGTGCACGAAGGCGGACATCACCGTATCGTCTGCACTCTCACGGAAGCCTGGACCAGCGTTGACGGGGGTGAAGTCGACCCGGTTCACGAGTCCGATGGAAAAGCGCTCCATCACGTCAATGACCCCTTTTTCGGTCCAGGAGGTCATCATGCGTGGGATGTAAATGCTGTAGCAGTCCATTTTGAAGAAGTTAGTTGTAGAAGAATGAAGTGTTTGTTGTATATGTATTTTTTTGTACTTGCCATGCCAAACGAAAAAGCATTTCAATTTTTTTCTTTCATATCACAAAATCAATTATGCAAATGCTTTGAACTTTTGTGTGTGTGTCATGATCCTTCGAATCCCTTTTGCAATCTTTGATTATCGAAAAAAAATTGAAATGCTTTTGGATTTCTGTCAGGGGGCTGCATACACTCTTTTACTTCAAAACTTGAAATAATTCCATTCAACCAAACCATGAGTATTGCGATTGCTACAGAGTCAGAGGAGTTGGAGAACATCAGTTTGTTCATTCCACACGTATTTCCCAATTTCACCGAAGAGTATATCTGCGGTGTCTTTGGCAAAATTGGTGAAGTGAAACGGGTCGATCTGGTACCAAAACATGACCTATATGGCAAGGTAAAATACAACTCGGTGTATGTTCATTTCGTCTCGTGGTACACTGCCGACGACAAGGTGCGCACCTTCTACTACGACGTGTTGGACAAAGAGGCTCGCTTCTACCACGACGACCCTTGGTACTGGATTGTGTTGCCCAATACTGCCAGAAAACAGAGTCCGTGCGACCGCAAGCCACGTCTTGACATTGGCGACTTGGACAACAAGAAACGTGGAAGAGAGCACGCATCACCGTCCGCACAGAAGGCATTTAGTCCTTCCTACTCTGCAGTGGTCAAGGGGAACAAGAAGTTGACTTTCAGCGAAGAAAATGACTACGTTGAACCACGTTGCGAAGAGGAAGAGGCGTATCAAGGTGTCACAAATCATGTGGAAGAAGAACAAGAAAACACAGCTTACGAAGAAGGAGACTATGCCCGTATGGAAGACATCGAGGCACAAACCGAACAACAACAGCCAGAACTGGTGATGGTTGATGCGGAGTATATCCGCAACATCGAACAACAGAACATGGCCTTGCGTTTTGAAGTGGAACAGTTGCGTACTGCGGTCATCAATTTGGACAGGATGTACCAAGCAGAAGCGGCGAAACTGAGAGCGTTCAGCTTTGGTGCTGCCAACGCCGCAGTGGAACCGGAAAGAAAATAAAATGTATACAATACACGTGCGGTCACTGCATAAATTTTGAACTTAAATTAAGTTATTGATTTTTTTTGGACTTAAATACTACAACATATATTTAATATCTTTTTTTTATATGAGCCGTTCTGGATTTTCTCTCTAGCTTCTGAAATCAAGATGTCTTAAAATTTTGATTTTCTTCGTCTACTCCCCCTTTTCTTCATTGTCCTACCACCCTTTCTTGAATATCGTGGTCGTTTACTTCCTTTTCGCATCCTTCCTCCTCTTCTTTGGTTCTTAGAAAATAAATCGGTAAAATAATTATTACGCATAGATGCTAAAACTTCGCGTCCAGGATGAGTATAGTACGTTGCCAACTTTCTCCCTTCATCCCCCGTATTTTCTGCTTCTCTCTTTCCCATGACACTGACTACAGCATGTTGTTGACCTCCTTCTCCTTCTACGCTCTTCCGTTTGTTGCTCATAATAATGTTTGTATACCATAGACATATAATTTATTTTTACCACCTGTTTTGTTTCTCTCTACGTTCTAAAAAAATCATATTAAAGGTATGTCCACAACTAAATAAACAGTCGAAGGAAAGAAACATACATGTCCAAGCGATTAAACGAACCATTCATTGATATGCTGGACCAATTGTCCACTATTATGCTCAAACACGGCGAACCATTCCGGGCACGTGCGTATCAAAAGGCTCAGGAAACGATTATGTCTCTGTCGCACACCGACATCACAACACCTCAGGAGTTGAAGGGCAAACCTGGCATCGGCGACACCATCATGGAAAAACTCAAAGAATACGCTGCGACAGGAACTTTACGGATTTTAGAGCAAGAAAAGGCGAATCCTGTCAACATCTTAGCGGACATTTATGGTGTGGGACCGAAGAAGGCCCAAGAGTTGGTGGAGAAGGGCATCACATCAGTGCAACAGTTGCGCGACAACCAACAATTACTCAATGATGTCCAGCGTGTAGGCTTGCATTATTACGAAGACATTTTGAAGCGCATTCCTCGTCAAGAAATCGAACAATACAAGGCCATCTTTGAGCAGGCAATGAACGACAACGATGCCAAAATGGAAATCGTGGGTTCATACCGTCGTGGTGCGGCAAGCTCCGGTGACATTGATGTCATTCTCACGTCATCTTCTCCGCATGTTTTCACTGCATTTGTCGACAAGCTCTTGGCACGAGGGGTCATCCTCCATGTGCTGTCGCGCGGTCCATGCAAATGTTTGGTCATCACCAAATTAGGACCCAACGAGAGCGCACGACGAGTGGATTTCTTGTACACGAGCCCCGCGGAATTCCCGTTTGCAATTCTATACTTCACTGGCAGCAAAATATTCAACACGGTGATGCGTCAGGTCGCCGTCGAACAGGGATACAGTATGAACGAACATGGTATGACTTATGGCAAAAAGGGAGAGAAGGTGGCCCATCCGTTTGCCACGGAAGCGGATATCTTTGCCTTTTTAGGACTCGAATACAAGAAGCCCACTGAGCGCATTGACGGACGTGCCATCAACAAAGTGTCGCCCTCTACCCAATTGGCGACCATCAACAAAGTGTCGCCCTCTACCCAATTGG